>ERZ1034913.845-NODE-845-length-21392-cov-9.834981_pt1 | contig 21392 bp, 19 predicted proteins | sample MGYA00520697_ERZ1034913 | MGnify/ENA primary metagenome ERZ1034913 (study PRJEB33766, sample SAMN09781786) | gut metagenome | biome: gut microbiome | host: Homo sapiens | place: Madagascar | study: EMG produced TPA metagenomics assembly of the PRJNA485056 data set...
TTTCATATTGCCTCCTGTACACCTTTACACGATTTCCGTATCATCTATTTCCTCGTCGGCAGAGGCAGGCACCTCTTTGTAGAAAGTACCAGTGGATATATTTGTCAAAAAACGACCATCAGCTTGGTTGTACATACCCAATATACCATCAGACTTTCTTTCTACAGGAATTAGGTCTAATAGTAGATTACCATTGATATCCCAGTATTTAAAATAGTGAATTACTCTTATACCTTGTGCAGCTGTATCTGTATTTGTCCTATTAGCAGCAAATAGATACATATTATGTGGACTACTGTCCCAAGTAAGATATTGTGGGTTTACATTATTGGTGATAGTCTGACCATTTACTGTTATAGTTGCATTAGGATTAGCTATTATATTAACTGTATATACTGTATCAGTTGTCAAGCCACTAATTGATGGATATACAGAAGTGGATGCAGATGTACCTACATTAAATGTTGCATCCTCAGTATTTAAATATCCTCTACATCTTTCTGTAGTGTAGAACACACCAAATATATTAGCAGCACCTTTAAATGTAGTTTTATATTCTGCTCTACATCCATTTTGATATGGAATGCCAAGGTCTATCCAAGCCTTAGAAGCATCAGTAGCAACAAGATAAGGTAACTCTGTATATGTAGTCGGCAGTTTCAAATTTCGGAGTGCTTTGCCGTCGGCGAGCAGTAACTTATTATTGCGCGTCAGGACTTTAAGCGGAATATCGTTACCGCTCTGCCACTCTATTGCATGACCATCGGCGATAAGCACTTTATTGTTTTTTGATAAAACTTGCATATTACCTCCTTTTTACATTGCTATCCACTTATAAGTCGTATTCCTGCAAAATGCAAGATTTTGCGTTGCGGTTATGGTAATGCTGCTGCCGCTCACTTCGACCGTCCCGCCGTCTGTACCGTACCCCTGATTATATGAGACGCGATATCTCGACCATGCACTGTAAGTAGTTTTACTGTTCCACGCCATAGCATCACAAGTGTTTGTATCGGCAGGTGCTGCAGTGGCAAAAATCGCAAAGTATGTACATCCGGCAAAGCCCAAATCGATTGTCAAGGTTGATTGCGTTGTACTTCCTATGCTAACAGTGCCACTATATGATGTTGGTGCAGATACAGGCACAGCAACTATAGCTTGATTGACTTTAGATACATTATAAGTACCATTTGCTGTAATTGACATTGGAGGGATGTCATAAGATACAGTAGTAGGATTTCCGTCAATCATTGCGAGACGAAAGGCATTTACGAGGCTCTCGTCAACGCCCAAGATGCGGAAAGTTTCGACTATATTAGCTGTAAATGATGATTTGCCTAAACCCGAAACATATGAATAAAGTCCCGAAAGATAGCCAAGAGTGGAATAATCTTTGTTGCGGAAGCGTGTGGGTCCGGACAGACAGGTAATCTCGTATTCTTTGTCGCAATCGCTCTGCGATACGCCAAGTAGCCCAAGTAACAGCCATGCCACAGTTGCTGTCCTGTCTGCACCTGCTACACAGTGCCAAAATGTAGGCTTATCCTCAACAGCATTAGTCATTATTTTTTCTAATACAGTTTTAATTTGGGCTTTAGATGTATCATTATTAAAAGCATCTTTATAGGCAGATATAGTTTGGTGGAGATATTCCACGGAACTATCAAATGTTGCAGTACCGCCTTGCTCCGAAGTATCTCGAAGGTCAACCTCGCACTTTATCCCAAGCAACTGAAGAAACATAGCTTTTTCTTTGTCCGTTATTTGGGCATCGGGTCTGCTTGATCCCGTCAGCTCGCTTGTCCTAAATAGTTTGCCATATTTGACCGTGCCACCATCACAAGCCCACCCGCCGAGGTCTCGGCAGTTTTTTAGTGTTGTACCGTATAGGGTTCTGACCTTGCCTGTCGGGGTTAGCTGACCCGCGCTAATGACTTTGTTGCTACTTATTATATTGTATCCGCAAACGCCATTTGGCGAAACATTGTATATAAGTTCCCCATCCTCGATGTCATAGCTCCACTCTGTACCCATGTTTATATCCGTGAGCCGAATTGCCCCGGCTACGATATTCGAAGGCGCTACTCCATTTGGTTGCCCCAACTTTGTATAGCTCGTTGGATGGTCATAGGTGCCCATCTCGGAATACGAATAATCGCTGGTATAAGCGACATTTTCATCAAAATCTTTAACAGCCTGATTGTTTATGCTATAATCTGTCACTATATTGTCAATATCCTCCGCCGAAATTTCATTGATTGCCCCACTCATTTCAGCCACTGTATAAGTATTAGTAGTACCATTTTTGGCTCTTATGGCATCAGCTATAGCTTTTACACTTGTATCGTTATATAATTTGTTTGCCATCAGTATTTCACCCCATTTCCATCAAGTGACTGCACATAGCTGTATACCGCCCCGCTCGTAATGAGATTGCCGCTGTTTTGCGTCACTGTAGTATCAATGCCGAGCACGTCTGTATCTTCTACGCCATCAACCTGTCCCATGACAGACAAGCCCTTGTTAAACTGCGCTTCCGTGCCCGTAAAGCCGCCGTCCTGCGCTGAGGCATATGCGGATTTGCCAGCCGCTCCGGTCTCACCGGCTGCACCGCGAGAAGGTTTGCCTGTATCTGCATTTCCGAGATACCAGTTGCCGTTTGCGCCGATTGTCGGTGTTATACCATCCGTACCGTCTGTACCATCAGCACCGTCTTTACCGTTTGTGCCGTTCGTACCGTTCATCACATTAAATTCATGCGCTCCGTCCTTGTCGGTGATGGTTACCTTTGTGCCGCCTGTGATATCCTGTGTTGCAACAGTCGGCGATACACCGTCAGTACCGTCTTTACCGTTTGTACCATTCGTACCGTTCTTTCCGTCTTTGCCGTCGGTCACCGTTGCGGTTGTTGTGCCGGATTTGTCCGTGATGGTTATTACTGCACCATCGGCTGTTTGCTCAACTTTTGCCGTCGGACTGAAGCCGCCGTCATCGCCCTTTTCCGCTATAAGCTGCCATACGGAAGAAGTAGCGGGGTTTTTATTGTAGTTTTCCTCGTTTGCTATGTAGCTCGAACCGTCGAGCGTTACAATGGCAAGATACGGGTATGTTGTTGTGCTGTTCCATTCGCCCATCGGCATAGGGCTTGTGGACAGCTTCATCCAGTATGATTCCCATCCGGCAGTAACACCAGGTTCGACTATCCCCGTAACGGTGCCGTAGGCGATAAAGGAAACACCGTTGTGCGTGACGATATTCAGCTTGTTGTATGTCACCGTGCTGTCCCATTCGCCTTTTACTACGGGAGAAACAATACCGATTTGCGTTGTTTGTGCTTGCATAAAAATTACCTCCTGATTTTATATTTTATCCCAGACTATGGCGTTTCGCCATGAGCCATAGATTTTTGCCACCCATACCGCAGAGCCGACTGCCGCATCCGATACGGTAGACTTGTACGGTAAAAATAGCTCCGTTGAATCGCCTACGAGCTTTACGCCCATTTCCGAGCCGCCCACCGCCGCCGTCATTGTCACGGTGGCTTTGTAAAGCCGCAGGCAATCCCTTGTTTCCTCTCGGCATATTTCACGCGCTATATTTTCTATAGCCGTGCGGATGTCTCTGCTGTCTTTCAGATTGTTTTTCATGATTTGCCTCCTGTAAAGTCCGTCGAAGCCGTGACGGAAATCTGCGGGAAATCGTTTACACTCACTGCGTTTATACTCATCGCACCCGTTTCGCCGAGTGGAAGCGTAAAGCCCTGTATCAGGTGCCTTTCCACAGGATGCCCCGCTTTGTCCTCGCGTCTGACGGAAATAAGCCTGTTTTCGTGCAGGTGGAATATCTGGTCGGTTTCGAGCGTTACCGTCTTTTGCAGTACAGATTTGCGCTTTAGATAGTATTTTGCGAGTGCCACGCACTGGTCGGCGTTCCAGTATTCGGCTTTGTCCTCGCGGTATAGCTTTCTGCCGATAATGCTTATGTTGGTGTCGCTTTTCGGGTCGCGGTTTGTCGCTCTGCCGTAGACGGCATGTCCGGTAGCACCCTCGCCCGCAACAATGACATCGTTTTTGACATCGGCATTTGCCCATGTTTCGGAGATTGAGAAAAGCATGTTCTCGTTTGTCGAAAAATCCCATAATACAGGCTTTGCGGAATCGTCGATATCGTCCTGCGAAGGCTCGATGCGGAGCGCACCGGTTGCGTCATATCCGATAAGCCCCGCGATACAATCGTTGAGGGCAAGAATAATCTGCGCGAAGTTCGAGCCGCCGCTTTCGGAAATCGTGAACGGTACTTCCGTCATCTGCACATTCTCGGATACACTGCCGTCGCCTTTTGCGGCAAGGTATGTTTTGCCGTTATAGTAGCTTGTAAAAACAGGCGTGACGGGGTCTATCATCCATTCCACCGGAACATCTTGCGAAGCATAGCTGTATTTCGAGAGGCGCAGTATCGAGGCAATCGCATTGAATATGTTTGTGCCGATATTAACCTGATATGTGTTTTCCAGCGTTCCGAGCAGAGAGCCATCAAGATACGCCCATTTGTCGACAAGCTCAAAACTCATGGTGTTTGTGTCGTGAGACAGTGCCGCCGTAGGGTTTTTCAGGTAAAAAGTCCCCTGCGGCAGGTAAAACTCCGTGCCGTCGTCAAGAATAATGCCTTTTGAAAGTCTCACGCGCCTTCCGAACCAAATGTTATTTACATTGTAGTCAAAAGCACCGTCAATATTCGATAAAACAATATTCGCACTTCTCCGCGTGCCGTTTTGCAGTGAGACATTCAGGCTGCCGTCCTGCAAAAAAGCTCTGCTGTCGTATTTACCTCTCACGGGTCGCTTTGAATTTCCGTCGAGGAAAAACGCCACGGAATCATCAGGCTGGAGAAATTCGAGACGGGTGATTTTTCTTGCGCCTTTTTTCAGAGTTTGCAAATACTCGTTATATCTGTTTTTCATTGTTCACCGCCTCCCATGCTGTAAGCGAGCCGTTATCGTTTGATATGCTGAAAGTAGCGTCGGATACATAGTCCGGTGTTGTTGCTTCGAGAGTGCCGCCGTTATCACCGCGCAAACCGCCGCCCATCGTCTCGTTAAGGCTAAATGTGGTGCCTTTATAGTCTGCGGGATATGAGAACGCGAGCTGTCCGGAAGTCATGTTGACATTTGCTTTCACGCGCGATACCATATTTGTGTCAACCCATCCATCGTCCTCGGGAGTTTGAATAAGGACTGCTTCGCTTGCATCCCCTATTTCCTCCCACGAAATGGAGGCTATGACCTGCTTTTTTTCGCTTCCTATAGTGATTGTCTGCGTTACAGGCGCGGATATGCCCACCATATATAAGTTGCCTTTGGCATCTTTCATAAAGAATGTTTTTGCGCCGCTTGAAATTGCAAAAAGCTTTTCCATCTGTTGCCATGTGTCGGCGTACTCTCCGAAATCCATATTGCCGATGAGGGCTTGCAGTGTGCCGCTTTTGCCGTGTATAGTCGACGGCTGTCGCCTGCGATACGGCGTAAAGTTTGCCATCATATTCGGCGTATTGTTGTTGGAAATTTCCGAGTGCTGAATATTGTAGGCAAATATCCATACATCGCGGACATGCCATACATTGCGGTAATTGGCATCCTCTGTCGCCTCCATGAGGATGTACGAATCGATAGTGTGTGTTATTGGCTCGGATGAAATTGGGTCTTTGAGCATTTCGTCGTCAGTTGACAAGCGATATGCTTCATAGGTATAAGCTTCGCCGCTTCTCACGCCGAAATCGCGTATCTCGTTGAATTTTGTTGGCACTTCGTAAAGCACTTTCTTAAGTCCTGTATTTTCGGTATCCTGACGGTAGATTACATTGCGAAGATTTGCGCTCGCGTTGCCCGCCTGCAATCCCTCTGTGAAGTTTGCATAAAGTTTCGTTGTCGGATAGACAAAAGTTGGCGCACCATAAGTTCCCGATGGGTCATCACTGCCTTGCGTGATATACAGATAATCGCATACCTGCGTGCCGCTAAGGAACACGCCAGCTATCGCGTTCGGAAATTTTGCGGTATCTTCAGAAATCACCGTGAAATCACCTGATATTTTGGAACCGTTCGCATTGAGATAATGCCAATAAAGTATTGCACCGTATGCTTCGCCTGTTGCCCTGTTGAATGTAAGCCCGATGAGAATGGATTTTGTGCCATCAGGCGGTGCGAGGGTTACGGAAACATCAGGCGGTGCGAGGGTTTTCTCTGCGTACGGACGACAATAGTATACTTCTATCGTATTTGCCTTGCTCGAAGAAAAGCTAATATGAGTTGCCCTCGCAAGCTTATTGAGCGCATTGTCAAAAATGGCACATTGAAGTTCCAGCTCGGGAGCATATGACCGTGCAGGAGGATTAAATGGTGCGGAATAATCAAATTTCCATCTTATAGCGCAGCCATCCTGCACCATCGCATAATTACGCAAAGGCTTTCCGTTTGCTACATTCCACATCACATAGGAAAAATCAAGCGAGAGCTTACCGTCTTTTATCGAGTACCCGTTTTCAAGCCCTGAAAAGTCGGGCGGTGCCGAGCCTTCAATATCAACGATATCTTGTTCCCACTGCAAGAGATTTGCACCGTTTGAGAGACATTTTGCCGTCATGGTGCCCTCGCCCGCAACCATATTATAATTGACGGTAAATTTGCTTAATTGGCTGACTTGCACTCCGCTTTCCGTCTGTATTGTGCATTTTACAAAATATGTATTGCCCGAAATTAAGCCGTTTACTGCGTATTGCAGCCTGCCCGTCGTCATTTCGCCCGTATCATCAAGCAGCTCAGCGGGAGTGTAGCCGCCTATTATGGAAACGCCCCTGTAAAGCTGCCATCTCACCCACGAAATCGCATCGCCCTGCTCTTGTCCATATCCACCTGAAATTGTTGTATACGCCTTGTCTACAGTGGCAGGGACAGCTATTGCAAGCGACGGTGCCGTGCGTGTGCGGAATACTGCGGGGGAGTAAAGATTTACAAAAGGCGTGCTTTGCACCGTGCCCCAATACATGGTTATATTCATTTTGTATTCTGCGCCATCGGTCAAGCCCCAATCGCTCCATTTTACGGGATTGCCCGAGCTGTCGGTAGGCGCATAGGTAAATATTTGCTGTTCACCGTTTGCATTTGTGCCGTATGCAGGACATCCGTCCGTAGCGGTTACACCGTGTACCTCCGTGCTTGCCGTGTCGTTCTTGCGTATCAAAATGCGAAAGCCCGTCATCGCGTTCGTGCCGTTTATCTGCCATGATATTACTATAGGGTCGTTTGCCGCGACGGTGCCGTTGCCCTCACCTGCGAAAAGCGAGGGCGTTATGTTTGTTGCCTGAAATAAAGCCATATTTTATTATTCACCTCTCTTTACCATTCCCTCACAAGGGGCATCTCACGCAGAAGCTCCGATATCGTATAGCGGTCTGCCTTCTCGGAGGAAATCGGCACGCCGTTTATGTATGTATTGCGTGACATGTTGCGATTGTCATTTGCCGTATGATTTTGCGTTATCACATTGCCGCGGGTAGGCATCGTATGCTCGAGCGCACCGTAAAGTATGCCGAGATTATTGCAAAAGTCCCTGAAAGCCACCGTATTCTGCGGATTGAGAATCTTTTCCGTGATTTCGGGCGGAAGAACCATTTCGTCCCGCTCGGTTGCCTTTATTCCGCCAAGCCCGTGAAGCACACCGCCGCTGTCGTAAGTGGAACCGTATTTCTGTTTATTTAATTCGCCGATTTCGCTCTTATTGCCTGATATATAGTTTCTGTCGGCGGATTCTTTGCCCTTATCCCTGCTCGGCGTAAAGTTAGCGTCATAGTCTTTTGCTTCCGCGCCTACGGGAACGGTATATGTGCCATCTCCATTGTCTATTAAGTCGCGTTTCTTGTAATACGAGCCTGTAGTATTGTCAAAAAGATACTGTTCGCCGTTGAATGTTTCGTCCATGGCAGATTCTCTGCCGAATGCATGCTCATACCCGTTGAGGTTGTTCAACCTACGGTTTACCTCTGATGCCGCGGCATCACCGGATTCAACCAAATCACCATACTTTTCCCAGAATGAGGAAACTACATCATCGGGCGAAGCCGCACCGGTAGAAGCACTTTGCTTTGCGTAGTCAATGTATATATTGAAGCCCTTTATGCTTGCTATAGCGGCAAGTATTTCGCCGACAAAAGGCGGTATGCCCGATGTGCCCATCACGTTGTTGTAATAAGCCATCCACTCATTGATTTTGTCGTAGATGTCCTTCATCGGCTTTCCGGCATCGAGCATTCCTTTTATCTCGGCAATAGCCTTTTGCAGGAGCTCATCGCCGATTTTCTTTTGCACTTCGGCGAGCTTTTCCATAGCTTTTGCTATGTTTTCGGCATTTTTGCGCTCCTGCTCTGCGAGAGCCTCTATAGCCTTTTGCAGGTTCTTTTGCGCTTTTGCTATGTTTTCAGCGTTTTTTTCTTCTTGCTTGTGCAGAGCCTTTATCGCATCTTCGATATCTTCTTCGGCTTTCAGAATGTCCTTTTGAGCCTTTTCGACATTTTCACGCGCTTTCTGAACATTTTTTTCGTTCGCCTGCCATTCCCAAAGTCCCGATTGCTCATTGAAAACGCGAACATTCCGCTCGTTTATGATATCGGCAAGCTCCTTTTGAGCCTTTATGAGGTCGAGTTTCTTTTCTTCGAGATTTTTCTCCTTTTCGGCTATGGCTTCGCGTTTTTCGGCTATAGCCTCCTCCGCGTCCTTTTGCGCCTGCAGGAGTTCTTCTTCCCGCGCGGCTATGGCTTCTTTCTTCGCGGCTATAGCTTCCTCAGCCGCCCTTTGAGCTTCAAGCAGATTTGCCTCTGCATCAAGTACCGACTTGCGGTAATTTTCAAATTGGTTGGCTTCCTTTTGCTTGTCTATCAGCCCTTGCAGGGCATCTTTTATTTGGTTATATTGCTCTTTGAGTTTTTTGGCAGGGTCTTCGGCATTGTCAATTTCCTTGTTAAGATTAGACTGTGCTTCTTTGATATCGTCTACGCTGTCTTTTGTCTTTTTATAAGTTTCCATGACGGCAGAGACTTTATCGCGTTGCTTTTGCAGTATTTCGCCTACCGCAAGCAGAGATGCCGCAGTCTTTTCGTTTCCGTCTCGGAGAGCCTTATTGTATGCGGTTGCTATTTTCTCGATATACGAGTTGAGCTTTTGGTAATTTTCATAGTATGCATCAGCGGTTTTGCTGCCATCAAAATCGGCAAATTCGTATCTTACGGCACTATGACGCCCTGCACGCTTGGTACGCGTTTGTTTTGTTTCTATGCCGAGAGCTCGCAACTTTTCGGCATCGTACTTGTTTAATGTTATATCTGTATTACCGCTTGCAAGTACCTCGTTCTCGGCAGCACGCATCGCAAGAGCCGCCTGCAGTTGTGCGTTTGCCAGTTCCTGCTCCGTAAGATTTTTCAGAGCTTCACTATATTCTTCCGTGCCCTCCTTGAGGTCTTTGAGTGCTTCCTTCTTGTCTTTTGAAAGCAGCTTTACAAGCTTTTGCTCTACTTCGTAATATTCATCGGTTTGCGGTGTCAGCTTTTCATATTGCGCGGCAAGTGCTTTCAACTCCTGTGTATTGTCGCTTATGGCATCCCATGCCTCTATAGCTTCAAGGCGTGCTTCGTGCTGTGCCTGCTTATATGCGTTGATAAGTCCGATGACCTGCGATACAGCCATTATGGCAACGCCTATCCAGCTGATAGCTGCCTGCAATGCGGCGGCACTTGCGGTAGCGGCATCCATGCCCGTTTTTAAGGCTTTGAAGCCGCTCACAAGATTGCTTAAGCCCGTAGATATCTTACCACTGAATGTCACAAGCAATAAACCGCCGAGCTTTCCGATTACGCTGGAGAGCCCGCCCGTATATTTTATCAGAGTGAGCAGCCCGTTTCCGATTTCAAGCAGTGTCTTTTTGAATGCCAAAAATCCCTGCTCGTCGTTTGCGAGTTCCTGCCATTTTGCCTTGAAAGTATTCAGCTTTGCGGTATATGTGTCCATATACTGCTCGTTTTCTTTGAGAGAGTAGCCCTCCGCATTGTTCATGTTGTCGAGCGCGGTTTGAACATCCTCAAAGTTCTTCATCAGGGCGATAAAGTAGTTTTTGCGGTATGTGCCCGCCGTGTCATAAACACCCGTCATGCTGTCGTATATCTCGGAAAGCTCTTCGCCGAGTGCTTCTTCCATGCTCTTTCCGTCAGTGCTTTCAAAATATTCGGCAAGCTTGTCCGCCTGCTCTGCGGAAAGGCTGTTTATCTCTTTCGAGAGCTGTTGCCATACGGAGAGAATGGATGCCGCGCCTTTTTTGTATTCGCCGACAATATTCTGCATGTCGGCGGAAAGCGAAGCAAAAACATTCAGTGAGCTGTCCTTTGTCGTATACGCAAGCAGAGACTTAACCGCCGTGCCGAGCTGTTGTCCGCTCGCGCCCGTTGCACCCGAAAGCGCAGTGATTACAGCAACTGTTTCTTCGAGGCTCATTTTCGCCTGATTTGCGTAAGAGCCGACTTTTTCAAGCGCGAGAAGCAATTTCTGCGTCGATACGGGGGCATTGTCAGCCGTTTTGTTGAGTATGTCGATTATGTATGTCAGCTCGTCCGCACCCTTGCCAAACTGCGTCATTATGGCTATAAGCCCGTTTGAGGCTTCTTCCGCGTCCAGCTCCGCAACATTCAGCGCGAGAAGTGCCGCTTCCGTTGCCTTTACGGAATCTGACCATGTCATGCCCGAGCGTGCAAAGTTTGTAGCTATATCCGCCGCATTTTCAAAAGTCTGTCCGAAGTTCTGCGCAAGCTCATAGAGCTTATTTGAAATTCTGTCGTCGAGGATATCCTCATTCAGCACGCGTTTTATTTCGATAACGCGGTTTTCTGTTTCGATAAGTACCTCGTCTATTGAGCTTATGGCATCGCGTATAGCGTTCAGTGGCTTCATTACGAGCGTAGCTACGACCTGCCATTTTAAAAATGCCGCCGCATTGTCAAGCAGAGTGGCACCGTTTTTGCTGACTGCATTTTGATTTTCGTTTACGGCTTTTGATACCTCGCGGATATTCTTTGCCGCGTTGTTTGCCTTTTCTCCCGTAGCGCGGAAAGCGTTTGAAAGCGCGTTCAGCTGGGAGGTGAGCTTGCCGTTTATTTCTATTTTCTGCAGGTTTGTAAGCGGTGTTTTAAGCTTTTTTACGCCGTTTACAAGGTCGGCAGAACCTTTGCTTGCTGCGTCAAAGCTCTTTGCCAGCACATTCAGCTGTGCCGTGAGCCTGCTGTTTATATCTGTTTTCTGCAGATTTGCAAGCGGCTCTTGCAGCTTGGATATCGCTGTTTTCAGCTTCGTCAGGCTGCCTTGCGCCGATGCACTGTTAAGCTCTACATTTAGTAAAATCTGCGCCATTTGCGCCTCCTTAGATTTTGTATTCGTCCAGTCCGTCTATGCCCTGCGTGCCGGTCACCGTATAGCCCTGCGCCGCCATCCCGTTTGCAAATGCATTCATTATGCGCCCGTCTTTGAGGTCGTCTATCATGCTGTTCCAGAAGGGGCGCGGCGGGATGTTGTCTCCCCAGTTGTAACCCTCGGCTTTTTGCAGAATATAGATGAGATGGTCGCCGAATATCTGATGATTGTACGGCGTATTTTCTCCCTCCGGCTCATAAGAAAAATGCAGGCTGTTTCCTACAATTTCGGATGATATATTGCCCTCGTCCTCAATCGCCCTTCCGCGCGTGGTATTCCCGCGGCGGCGCGTGTAGTGTTCGGGAGTGTACGCGCCGAATAAATCGCTTTGCAAATGTTTTTGCAGTGCATCTCGGATTTCGGTGCTGACATATTCCAGCGCATATGGAAATTTTGTTTCTATGTCCGCGAGAATATCTCTCAAATCGGCTTCCGCGCCGATTACGGAAATGCTCGATGTTATCATGTGCATGCCACCTTTTTTAAAAAATGTCCCGTCCCGAAAGCCGAGACGGGACATTCAGAAAATTACGCAGTTACCGTTACATTGCAGTATGCAACAAGATTGCCGCCGGTACTGCGCGTAAGCGTTACCGTGATTTCGGTTGTGCCTGCGGCAACGCCCTTTACAAGCCCGTTTGTATCAACGGTTGCCGTTGCGGGTGTCTTGGAAACGTATGTCAGGTCGGAATATACCGGCTGTACGGTAGAGCCGTCGGGCATGAAGTACTTTACGGGTACTCTCTCCGTAGAGCCTTTGGCTACGGTTATTCCCTCGCCGATTATCGCGAGTGCCTCTACGGCGGATGTTGTGCCGCTGCAGGGAACATACACATAGTAAGCGTAGTTGCTGTCATCGTTACCGCAAGCTGCGCAAGCCATAGTGTTATCATCGGGTGCGAGTGCCTGCCATGTGAGCGCGGTTGTGCTGTTGCTTGTCTGATTGCCGCTTATGCCTGCATCGCCGCCGAATTTTACGCGGGGGACATTGACATAGAGGTAGCCTGCGAGGGGGCTGTTGCTCGTTTCGCCGTTTACCTTGGCAAAAATGCCGTACTTGAGCGTGAGCGCGAGAACGGCGGGATTTGCGGAGGTAGGCAGTCCGAGATACTGTGTGGATGCGCTCTGCGTGAAGTAGAATACATCGTACTGCTTGCCGCTTATGGCGTTGAAGCCCGTTACCTGCTTTGTTGTCGGGTCGATGTAGTAGTTTGCGCCCATGTACTTTGCGGCGTTATGCTCGCGCAGTGTGCACCAGCATCCCGTGTCTGTTGCTGGCTGTGCATAGTCCTTTACGGGCGTTTGCGTAACGGTGAGAGCCGCGCCTGTTGCGGTGACAGTCTCGCATACGGGGGTAATACCGTTGTAGCCCATCGAGCCGCCTGTCTGAAGCTGACGCAGACCAAGAGAAAATGCCTGCGATGTGTAAGAGCCCGAAAGCCTTGTTGTATCGGGTATGAGGTCTACAAGCTTGTTGAGGAAGCCGCCTTCAATTGCCTGAAGATTGAATGTGTAGTTGATTGCGCCCTCGGAGGGTATGTTGTCGTATGCCACGATATTGCCCGTTGCGGGGTCGCGCACCGTCATTTCCACAAGACCCTTTGCAATGAGATTGGGGTCGCCGAAATTGAAGATTGTGTTCATTATTTTTCTCCTTTACTTGTTAAATACTTTTCCTATTTCCGAAAGCGGCATCGTGCCGCATTCGTCCGCTTTGATATCAAATTCCCAGCATGGCGCGGGATTTCCTTTTTTGAATGATACCATTCCCGAGAGTTCTGCCGTGCCGTACATCTGATATCGCTTGTCACGCTGAATCGCTTTGCGTCGGTTTTCAAATTCGCGCACAGTCCATTCGTTTATATCGCATTCCCTTATGCCCGATTGATAGGCAACGGAAGCTATGAGGTCATCGGTGTTTATATCGAGACTTATATCGTTGTCGGATTTTGCCAGAAGTTCCGCGTCCTTTACAAGCTCCGCATTTTCGCTTTCATCCGGCAGCTTCAGTCCGTTTTGCTCGGCTATAAGCGGTCTGATGATATTTGAAAATTCGCGTGCAGTCACTCTGACGGCTTTCCCGTTTTGAAAAAATTCAAGCTCCGAGAGGCTTATTCCTTTTTCGTCTCTGATTACGGTAGCATGCTCTAATATTTCGCCCATGTCAAATCCAATCCGCAGGGACAGACATGCAAGCGTCAATATTCGGGCAAATATTCCCGCCGTGGGATTGCCTTCGAGTGCCGCGTCGGTTTCCATTGCAAAGACAGCCGAAAGATAGTTGCGGCACGAATACTTGACAGGGAGCGTACCGAGCCGCAGAAGTAGGGCATCTTTGCAAGCCGAAAATTCCTCGTAGTTTTCCATTGTTATCGGGTAAAAGCAAAGCCCGCACGCCTCTGTCGGTTCTCCGTTCCGGATTGCCTTGCTTCTTATGGACTTATGCGCGTTCATCTTTTCCGTGAGCCTCCGATTCTTTTCGTCTCACTCTGTATTGATAGCATTCCCGCGCGCCGTCGGTATTTTCTGCCCGCCCCGAGCAGGTGCAGAAGTGCTGATGTGCGCAGAATGCGCCGAGTGCCGATTTTTCGTCATTGAGATTTGTTGCCTTGTCGATAAGGTCTGCGCATATGAGATAGCGCAGATGAGTAAGTCGTTTACTGTAAGGGCATATGTACTTGTCCATATTTAATATCCCTCCAGCTCTATTGTCGTGCTTATCTGCCGATTGCCGCAAACCGCCGTAACGGTTAAGGGAACATCGCTCGATTTCAGACAGCTTATTTTTACGGCGTTGGATATGCCCATGAGCTCGCCGCTCTTTATTTCGAGTGATGCCACGGCGTATCTTGCGTCGTCGCTGTACTGTATGAGAGAGCCGCTGTCCGCAATCTGCAGCTGCGAGCCCGTGTACTCGTCTCCCGCCGTATAGCTGTGCGTCAGAATGCCGTTTCCCGCATTTGCGTCCGCTATGGAATTGAGTATATCATCGGAGGCTATGGGCGTAATCGAGTAGCATTCCGGCAAAGCACCCGAGAAAAGCCATGTTACGGGTCGTGCGGTGGAAAATCCGCCGTCAAATCCCGTTGCGTTAAGTATGGCGTCGGTGTATTGCTTTATACTCACGGGCACGGCACCGCGAAATTGCAGGTTTTCTTCTCCGTTTGTGCTTATTGTCACCTCCGCCGCAGCCGATACATTCGGATTTTGCAGGAGAGTGGCGGTTATCACGGCATTACCTGCCTTTATGCCCGTCACAAGCCCGCTTTCGCTGACCGTTGCCGTTTCCTCATCCGAAGAAGTCCATTTCCATGTCAGAGGCATATCATCGGGGCTTTTGGCTTCGCCGTTTACTCTGAAAATCGCGTTCAGATATGAAGGTTTTCCTATAGCCAAATCACGGTTTCCCGAAATCTCCGCGGCGAAGCTGTTTGCATTGCCGCCCGCTATGAAGTTTTCGGTCACGTCATCGGTTATGTTCGGCTCTTCTATGCGCACGGTGAATTTCAGCAGGTGGCAACTGTCCCTGTCGCCTGAAAATTCCTGCATGAAGTCGGTAAATCCGGTTATCCTGTAGGGCTTTGTGCCGAGGACTATGCGCATGTTGTGCCCCAGCCTGCGCGTGTTTTCGTTAAGCTGTGCTGTTATGTTGAAATAGCCCTCGGGGAGCATCACATTCTGTCCCTTCACATCCGCGTTTGCCTGCATGGCATAGCTCTCGGCGATTATCGGCTCTGTTATTACATTGCCGTAGTCGTCATAGCTGTTGTATGAGGCGTTGCATCTTGTGATGAGCGCAGTGCATCTTGCGCTTGACATATTGGAAGGCATTGTGCATATCCATGTACTGCCCATCGTTTTTATCTTCGCGCCTATGGGAAAGTAGTCTATGCGCTCGCTGTCGAAAAGAATTTCCTTGTAGTCGTCCGTTCTTTTGACAACCTTTGCCGAAGCGTCGAGGTTTTCCGCAAGCCGCACGGTTGTTTCCGTCCATTCGTAAAAATCGGGTGTTAAGCCCTGAACGGCGGCGGAAACATAGTCGGTGGCGTATTTTGCCCGCTCCGCGTCAAATTTTACCGTCCGCGGTGCCATATATTGCCTGCGCCTGTCGGCATACTGCGGCGGCGCGTTGCTCTGCGGCACATTTACCGCCGTGCGAAAGCCAAAGCTCTGCTTTATGTATTTTTCACTCTGATTCACGTTCTTCACCGCCTTTTGCAGCATTTCCGCGGAAAATTACATTTTCCCCTTCGTAATAGATTACTGCGGCGTTTTTTCCGTCCGCCCTGCATTCAAAGGCAAGTCCGCGTCCTTTTGCTCCTGCGGTATATGCGGCGGAAAGGAGCTTTTCAAGCTCTTCCCGCGTAAATTCCGCTTTTCCGTTTTTGCCGAAGTTTATGTCGGCGATTATATTCTGCATGCTTTCCTCCTCATCCCAGCCTTATGTTCGGGTTGTTCCCGAAGAGCGGCATGTTTTCAAATTCGGTATGGCTTTTATTTGCGGTAGTGGCGATTTCAAGCGCAATAGTGAGCTGCCTGCCCACATTTGTGTCGCCGTCGAATATAGCCTTGCTTCCGCAGTCGGGATGCTTCGATTTTGACATAAAAAACGTGCCTATGCCGTCCATTGATACGCCGTGCAGAGCCTCTATGATAGCCTGCTCTATGGCAAAGCAACGGCTGTATTCGTCGCTTTTGGTATTGCTCTCATAGGTGTAGTGCGTCCAGATGAAGAAGTTCACGCCGATGCATATTTTAAATTCGTCATTCGACGGCACCGTCCGTCCCATGTAGACGTAAATCCGCGTCTGCGCATCGGTCTGCGCGGGCTTTATGTATACCTGTGGTATGAGACGATAGCCTTTGTCGGTGGGCGGTTTCTCGGGGCTGTCGGCATCGAATACAACGCTCATTTTCTGCTGTATTGTCGGCAGCGGCTCGCCGAGAGGCTTTGCACCGTCATAATAGAGATATTTCCAGAGACGGCATCGAGAATATGCGTTGTCATCCGGAGGCGTGTATTCCCCTTTCGGCGCGTCAATCAGATAGTCGCAGATTTTTCTCGGTATTTTTTCCGCACCCTCGAGTTTAAAATAACTGTCCTGAACGCAGAGATACGGATACCACTGCGTATATGCCTCGCTCATGATTTTTCACCCTTTTTGTGATTTTCCGCTGCCTTTTCTTTTATCGCCTTCTGCTTTTCGCCGAGTTCATTCGCCGCCTTTTTGAGTTCATCATAGAGCTTCTTCACGTTTTCGGGGTCTGCCATTATCGACATTCCGGCTGTGAAACGCGCTATGGAATCGTTTTCCGTGCATCTCTGATTGTATATTTCGATGTTTACCGCTTTTTCGAGCTCCTTGTAGTCGGCAAGTATCGCAAAGGCGATTTCTTTTACCTCTGCGTCTTTTTTGAAGCCCTCGAGCTGCGCCGGCAGACGGGAGGCGGCATAGAGGTCATAGTCGTTCTCCGTGAAAGGTGCCGTCAGCTCGATATCGAGGTAGAATGTCAGAAGCACGGACATCAGCTGCATCTGCTTTATCGCGTAGCTTTCGGTTTTCAGATAAGGAAGAGCGAGTATCTTTTCGCCCTCTTTGTTTTGCTCCGCCGTCGGTGCTTCGCAAAGAACGTTCTTCGCTATTGTCGCCGCCACATCGGCTTTCGTACCGATAGGCATGTAAGTATTTGCTTTTTTGAGCATTTCGCGGGTTATGATAAATTTCTCCATATTTTACCTCACAGTTTAAGTATTCCTCTCGGAAAAGTCTGCTTATACCAGTCGTTTTGTTCGAGCTTCCGCATTTTGCTGTAAAGCTCATTTTCCGCATCGCGGTAGGTTCTCCGGCTTTCCGCCATGTGATTTGCCGCGTTCTGCTGCTTGAATGCCTTGTCCTCCGTTTTCGGCACATTAGAGAGCCAGTTGTTTTTTTCGCGTTTGAGCCAAGCCACCTCAAAGCAAAGCCCGAGAATGCTCATTACCTCTCTGTTCAGATTTGCTTCGAAGCGTCCGTCCGTGTAGAAGTCGAAGTCAAATATCGTTCCCTGCGGCACGGTACGGCTTTCCCCCGCATTTATCGTTACGGTGCCGTTTTCCGCGTCGTATGTGCATATGGGAGAGGGCTCATACCATGCGTCTCCGAGCGAGTTTACACGTACCGTCTGTGCCGCAGAGAGTTCATAGCCCGTATATCCGGAAGGCAAAGTGATTGTCAGCGGCTCTGTCAGCTCCGCTTCCGTCGCATATCGGTAGGTTGTAAATGCAGGCTCGGTGAAGCGCGGCTTTTCCGATGTGCCGAATAAATATTCCGGCATTTCGGGCGGAGTGCTGAAAAGCCCTATTTTGGAATTGAGATATCCCCACATAGTCCATGCGTAGGAGGGTGCGTCGGCGGCTTTCTTTTCCGCGAGCCTTATATCGTCTATCAGAGGCTCGCAGTATTCTGTTATTATTTTCAGTATAGGTGTGGGCATCTGCTTCCTCCTGATTATTCGGCGGCTTCCGCAAGCCCCTTAGCCATATCTTTGAGAATGGATTTGAACATTCCCTCGGGGTCTGTTTTCTTTGAAACTTCGTTGAGCTTCTGCACGAGATACTGATTTATGCGGTTGTCACGCGCCATATATGCGTCGATAAAAAGCGTTGCGATAAGCTGTTTGTGCCGGTAGCAGGCTTTGTCGAAAATCGCAAGGATTTTCTCCTCGGGCATGTCGAGCAGTCTGTGATAGATGTCCGCGCCGAGAAGCTCGCCGTCGGTGTATTTCACGCCGTATCTTTCTCTCTCCTCGTCCGTCATGCCGTCAAGGATTATGAGGCGTCTGTCTTTAAGCCTGCGAAGAATATTCGGAGTGAGATTCTGCAGAAATTCTCTTTTGTTTATGTCTCTTGTGCCGCCTCTGCCCTGTATCTGTCCGAGCTTTTCGTTAAGAGGTACGGTAGAACCCTCCGCCACGCATCCCATATAGAGCAGTGTGACAGTTTCGTCTGCCGGTCTGTATGCCGCCTGCTGTTTTGCTATGCCCGCCACTGCGTCCGCAACAGCCTTGTCCACCGCCTCGGCAATCATCTTTTCAACCTCGGATGCGTTGTAGGTCTTTTCGGTCTTTTTTTTCGCGGTCTCGGCGGGGGTTGCCGCGGCTTTCGGCGTTGCCGCCTTCGCCTTGCCTGCGTTTGTCGCTTTTGTTCCGGTTGTTTTCTTTTCCTCTGCCATTTTTGTTTTCTCCTTTGGAAAATTTTATTTTTATTTTCGGGAACTGCGGGAGTTGCACCCGCCTGTTCTGCTGTTCCCGTGACGGGGGGGCATTTCTGCCCCCATTAAGCGCGTGCTTATGCCTTAATCTGGAATATCTTGGAAGAAAATGCAGGTGCGATATCGCATATGATTGTCTCGGAGATATGTACCTTCATATCGGCGGATTCCGTGGGTGTGAACTCGATTGTGATGGGCGAGCCGTCGGCAATTACGCCTACCATGGGCGCATAGCCTACCTTTGCCACGATGTAGATGTTCTCCTGTGTCGGGTCGTCGAGGCTGATAAACTGCGGGTTGTAGTTCTGCGTGCCGGGTACTACGGCGAGACCGACCTCTACGAGGTCTACGCCTGCAACATTGCCGAGGAAGCCGTTGCGGACATATTCAACGCCGATTTCGCCCTGAATGCCTGCTACGGCACCGCCCGTGCCGACAGTGGGAAGTACCTGTGAAAGTCCGGCAAGCGTGCCGAGTGCCATAAGCTCGGTGCGTCTGACGCCGTTCAAAGCGGAAGCTTTCATTACAGCCTCATTCCAGTGCTCGGGAGTATAGCCTTCAAGGATATTGCCTGACGGCAGATACTTCGTGTTTGTAATGGCGGATTTGAATTTTTCGACCGTTGTTGCAAACATCTTGTTGATTGCGCCGCGTGCGAAAGCGGAATAATACCTGCCCGCCTCGCCGTCTATGACATCCTGATACCACTTTATGCTTGCCTTTGCGGTATAGGGCTTCGGAGTGAGCGCAATCTGGGATTTGTAGAGATACTGCTCGGGCTTGCTCGATACGGAACCCCAAGAATCGTCCTCATAGAGGAAGAAATCGTTGGATTCGATGTCTATGAGCTTTGTCTCGCCGAGCCTGCCCGTAGTCCATGAGATAATTCTGTCTGTGGGAGCGTCCATGTATGCGGGAAGAAGCGGATAGATTACTTCTTCCGTGATGGTCTGCAAAGCTCTCCAGAACGTTCTGTCGCGATAGAGACCTCTGTCCTTGGCTACCTCGTCCATTGTGGAGTAGGGCTCTTTGCCTATGGCTCTGTTAGCCTGTGCGGCGCAGAAGAGTACTGTGTCTACCCAAGTGTTACGCGAAAATGTAGCGTAATCCTCAACCTTGGAATTGTACTTGAAGGGGTTGTTTGCATCTGCGTTTACGCATTTGCCGAGATATTCGGCTGCGGCAATTCTGCCGCAGCTTATAATCTTGTTGCGGTCAAGAGTATGTGTTGCACCGGAAGCGGCGCATACCTTTATCTGTTCGTTGTTTGCCGATGTATAAGAGAAAATATCTCTCGGCAGATTGTTAAGAACTTTTCCGTTCATTTTTATTCTCCTCTCGTTTTCTTATGTACTTATCAGGCGGATGCCTTTACACTGCGCAGACATTTGCAGGTTATCTTCTGACCCGCGTCGAATGTGCCCTCTGTAAATCTCTTGGAAATATCGACTATCTCAAAGTAGACACTTCCGTCTGTGGGAGCGGCAGCGGCGGCAACGAGCTTGCCGTTTGCGATTGTCGCGTAGGGCGTGGCTGTCAGACTTGTGGGAAGGGTCGAAAAGTTTTCGCTGCCCCAGTTGTAGCTTTCGCCTACGATTATTTCGGTAAAATCGCCTCTTTCGTCCGCAGGGAGCGGAAGTCCGAGGGTCTTGCCGGGGATGTTGATTACGAGGTCGCCCGCCGTTGCCTTGTTCACATCGTATGTATTGCAGGCGTAAAGACCCGTATGGTCGCCTGTGAAGCCTGCGACAGTACCGTTTGCGGCTGCTACCATGTACCAGCTGTTTCCGTTTTTGAGCCCTGCCGCAGAGTAGCCCTCGAGGGGAAGTCTGCCCTTTGTTACGCAAAGAAAACCTGCCTGACATTCCGCCGGTGTAAAGGTATCGCCGCTGAAAGAGCCGAATTTACCCGTTACGTTCTGGAGGTTGTTTCTCTGCGAGTTTGAAATATATACTTCAAATCTGTAATTAGCCATGTTTTTTCTCCTTATCTTTTATTCGTCATTTCGTCAATCATCGCCTGAACATCGTCGGAGTCTTTTCCCGTATTGTTCTCGGCGTTGGTATCCCATGCGTATTTTTTGTTTGTCTTTGCTTTTGCGGCTTCGCGGATTTTCGCCATGCATCTTGCGTCTACATCGCCGCAGGCACGCTCTTCGCCGATGAATTTGCCGTCCTTTGTCTCCATTGCGCAGTATTCGTTGATTTTTTCATCCGTCAGAAGGTCTGCGCAGTCGTCCTCGGAAAGGTCGATGTTTATGCAGTTTTCGGAAATGCGCGTTCTGACAGCGGCTTTCACTGCCTCTCTTCTGCGCTCGGTTTCCTGCGTCTGAAGCTTTTTGATAACACCCTCGAGCGTTGCCTTTGCCTCATCCTTTTCCGCATTGTCCTTTTCAAGCTCATTTATGCGGGAAATGAGCTTTTCGGTGATTGTTTCAACGGGAACTTCAACTTTTGTTTCCCCGTTTGCGAAAATCGCCGTTGCGGTAGCTTCGATTCTCGCGCCGTCCCTTATCTCTTCACCGTCCTTTTCCGCTGTAGAGAGATACGGAACGCCGTTTGCGGAAAGCAAAGCTACGGTGTTCTGGTCTACGGCAAGCACCGTATAGCCCTTAAACTTTTCTGCAAGGTCATTCAGTTTCA
>ERZ1034913.848-NODE-848-length-21376-cov-19.733643_pt1 | contig 21376 bp, 14 predicted proteins | sample MGYA00520697_ERZ1034913 | MGnify/ENA primary metagenome ERZ1034913 (study PRJEB33766, sample SAMN09781786) | gut metagenome | biome: gut microbiome | host: Homo sapiens | place: Madagascar | study: EMG produced TPA metagenomics assembly of the PRJNA485056 data...
AGCTTGACCGGCTTGCCGCAGCGGGCGTCGCCCGAGACGTCGAGCGACTCGAGGGACCAATTGACAACCTGATATTCAGAAGTGCTCGTTATATAGCCATTAGAGTCGATAACGTCTGCGTAAATCTCATAATTACCGGCTTGCGGTAAAGTCCAAGAAACCGACGGTTTCGTCAAGTCTTGTCCGATAATACCCCAGTTATCGTCAGACCAATCCATACCAAGCTTATGCCAAACGAACTTATATTTAAGCCCATCGGTTTTACCGATCACATTCACACCGATATTAACAGACGTACCAGCCCGTCCCATATCCTCCGAGAACGAAATCCCATCAATGGAGTAAGGATGCGGGAACTGAGCGATGATCGCAGCAGCGTCAGCCTCTCCCAGACGACGGCAGCCATCGTCCGAGAAATAGTTGGCTACATCACCGTAATTCGAAATGAAACCATGCTCGATAAGAATGCCAGGAATCCCCTGCTCACGGGCACAACGAATAACAGCGAACTCGTCGCCAACTTCCATTTGAAATACACCGCGGTATGTTAATCCCATAGCAGCAAGGTTGTTCATGACCTTGTTGGCAAGCTCAACCGAAACCTGCGTGTAGTCAGTGCCATTTGCGGTAGGAGCATAGACTTCTGCGCCGTGAGCTCCAGAAGACCCAGAGTTGATATGGAAACTAACAAATGCCTGTGCTCCCTGATCGATGCAGCGCTGTACGCGATAAAGATAATCATTGCTGGGATAGTAACCGGACTGCTGGCGTGCAAGAACGATCTTAAAGCCGTAGGCTTCAAGTTTATTTTTGCAGGCTGTCATGATCTTCCAGGTAAGGTCGGCTTCACTCTTGCCATTTCCCTGCGCGCCGGAATCAACTCCGCCATGGCCGGCATCAAGTGCAATCACCCCAACATTGCGTGCGGAGCGCTCAGCGTAGGTAGATATGCCATCAGGCGAATCAGCGCATTCCAATGCCTGCTGAATCGACTGGGCCTCAACGGCATTACCATCGCCGTCCGCATAGTAAACAGAAGTGCCCTCGGAGCTCACGGAGCTATCAACGACCGTAAACGAATAATCCCTGTCAGAGAGATCCACTACATGTTCAGTGCCATCACCCTGCAAAACGTAGGTTATCGAAGTCAGAAAGTAAGTATTGGATTTCAACGTTGAGCCAAATACAAAAGCAGCCGAATTACCAGCTAATTCAGATGCAACCGTGGTTCCCTGTACTCCATTGGCACTTACATAGTTAAGCGTCGCGGAAGCAAGGGCGTCGACATCATCGGGAGTAGCAAAGGCGACAACCTGGTCGGTCCCACCGGGAAGGCTCGGGTAGGCCAGATAGACATATTGAAAAGAAGAATCAACCGATTCGACCTCGTGTTCGGGCGCGGAAACGCCCGCATTGAAACCCTCATCCTCTGATTCCATAGCATCCACTGGCAGCGACTGATCAACGGCCACGTCTTCACCGTCGATGGAGCCCTCGTCACGCGAGGCCACGCTATCATCTACGGGTACAGCACCAGACGCAACGTCCATAGACTGCACGTTATTCGCAGCATAAGCAGCAGTTACAGGACCCATCAAAGATGAGGCAGCCAAAAATGTAGCCATAGAAAAAACAGTTGAGACACGCAACGCGTTTTTCATATCGAAACCCCTGTCACAAATAATTGTTACTGAAGAATGATTATCTAACAATCAGTCTCACGGTGACGCATAATTTCTTTCGCAAATTGACAACCATAGATCGGTAAAACTATTCAGGTTTTTCCACAATCTGAGCCGTTAAAGAACTAACGGACAATTCGACATTCTGGTCAATCATCTCATGTCCATGCGTGCCATCGTCAGTTTCTATCATTTCCTCTCCGTAAATCGGATTATAGGAAATTTGTATATCAGCCTGCTGCGCAAAAGGACACCCAACGATGTTCTCATATCTGAATAAAAGCAGTACGGCTCCCTTTTTCCTTAAGCTTGCCAACGAAGCTGTAAATGTATAAACCCCATTCCGAGGAACGCATAGACGATGCTGATCCATAGACGAAGCCTTGCCAAAAGCCGAATCATCCCTCAAACGAAGCCGACAGGCCGGCCCATCCCCAACATTGCGAATTTCGATAGAGAGACGCACGGCCTCATTTACCGTGCTTGTCCAGATACCCTTATCTCCATCGATGTCGACAGGTTTATCGTCAACCAACACCTTATCGATTATAAAAAACGGACGCTTAGTATTTTCCCGTTTAAACTCATCTTGTTGCCTCTGCAGATTACGATCAAGCTTATTCAGTCTCTCGGTCTGGTAGACCGAATACAGCGCAAGAGAAATGGAACCGGCGCCAACAGCAGCAGAGCCGATATATCCAAGCAAATCCCCTGGGTCAAAACGCGCTTCAAAGACTGCGCAAGGCGCCTCATACATAAATAGAACATTCACCAACAACGGAGCACAAAATAGAAATGTCACTACAGAAATTAAGATTAATAGAAACTTATGAGTCGTCATTTTCATTAGCAAGAAACTCCCGTACGAGAGGCTTCTTAAGAGCCTCAAGCATTTCAGTCAGCCGCATCGCGTCAAATCGCAGTTTTATATTCGTATCGTAAGTTATATCGCGGTTTATCGGTTTATATAAGCTTGTATAAGTCTATCGCGGAATATCATTGGTTCACCCGCTAAATCCAACATGTTGAGACAAGAAATTACCGCAGGATAGAAAGATATTACACCTGTAAAAGTCATCAGTTCGTTCTAACAGACGTGCTGAATGACCCGTTATCCACGGCCTGAGGGAAATCGACCCCAACATGGTAAAGTAGTCGCAACAAGCAACCATGGAGGAACAATGCTCAGCATTCACTACGGCGACAGAGACGATGTGATTTATGACACATCAACATTCTTTGATTACAGCTATTCTCCCTCTTGGCTGCAAGACCCCCTGTCACAGCGTATCATCAAATCTATTGACAATGGGACGGTTCTTGGCGCAAACGCAATCGACACCAAGGTACTCGGAGTTATTCCACCCGAGAAATTATCAACGGGCACCAAAACACTTCTGCTGATGCTCTTTATGCCTGAAAACCTCTACAACGCCTCTACCTGCGGAGATAATTGCGCCTACTGGATTTTGCGCATCGCTTCTAAACATGACATAACCATTAACCTCTACCACATGATGGATTTTGGTAAAGGGCGTTTTACAGTCCGCGTCACCAATACCGGACAGATTGTTCACACCATGGATGAACTTATCCTTATCTCGGCAAAATGTCTGAGGGAGGCTCGAGCATGAGAGGGGAATACCAGCTGACCGTAAGAACCAATAAAGTTCAAGTCAAACTCACCATTCGTCGAAACCTGACCATCATACAAGGCAAAAGCGCCACAGGCAAAACCACGCTGCTGGACAGCCTTCGTGCATACGAAAACCTAGGAGCCCAAAGCGGGATAATCGTTAATTGCGCAGCCCCCTGCCGCGTCATCGGCGGCATTAATTGGGAAGCGCAACTCAGTCGCATCGACAACAGTATTGTGTTTGTGGACGATACACAAAAATTCGTAAGGAGCCATGCCTTCCAACATGCGGCTCGGCACAGCTCTAACTACTACGTCATAGTTGCCAGGGACGAATTGCCCCAGCTCCCCTATAGCGTTGATGAGATCTATGGCCTCAAAAACACCAACAGGGCCACAACAAAATATCCCGTCTACACACGCACGTACACTTCTACATACCGCATTTACGGAGACGAGCTCTACGATGGAGATCTACCAGAAGAAGTCATCGTCGAAGACAGCAACGCCGGCTATGAATTCTTTGAAGTCCTGTGTGCCAAAAGCGGAATTCGCTGCGTAAGTGCCGGTGGCAAATCAAACATATACGAAACCGCTCTGAGCTCCCCAGCCCAAAAGTTGCTCATAATTGCGGATGGGGCCGCTTTTGGGCCCGAAATGCCCTATGTCTATTCGCTCAGGAGATTTAAGAAGATTGAGCTCTTTTTGCCGGAATCGTTTGAATGGCTTGTGCTGAGATCGGGACTCTTCAACGATGTCGAAACGCAAGACATGCTCCTTCATCCTGCCGATTTCATCGACTGCGAGAAGTTCTTCAGTTGGGAACAGTTCTTTACTAAACAGCTTAGGGAACTGACCAGAGACAGCTACCTAGCCTATAGAAAAGAAGCTCTCAATCCCGCCTACCTACAGCAGCATGAGCTCAACACGATTGCCGAATCGCTACCCAAACTCGGAATCACTTCGCGCTAGATCGAGAAATACTCGCTCTCGCTGTTTAGATTCGGCCCCAGCCACGGATCGCCCGTCAAGAAGAACTCAGGCCAGCGCTGCATGAACAGGGCCTGTTCGCGCTTCCAGCGGCGCAGCTTTTCCTCGTTGGCTTCTTCCCTGCCGCGCGAGGTGAACTCGTAGTGATACAGCTCGGCATAGGGCGTAAAGATGGTGCGGTAGCCGGCCTCCCACACGCGAAGACAAAAGTCAGCGTCGTTAAAACCGACGGCAAATTCCTCGTTATAACCGCCGACCTGCTCAAATACGTCGCGTCGCACCATCTGACAGGCGCCCGTCACGGCACTAAAGTTGCCCGGGCGCACAGCGCGGGCAAGATAGCCCTCGCGCTTTGCCGAGAAGTCCTGGTTGGCATGGGCAAGTGCGCCACGCACGCCAACCACAATGCCAGCGTGCTGCACCAGATGATCGGCAAAGTAGAGCTTGGCGCCCACCACGCCCGCATCGGGACGCTGCAGATAGCCCATCATATCTTCGATAAAGTCGGGGCTTATGACCTCGGTGTCGTTGTTCAGCAGCAGAAGGTAATCGCCCTTGGCATGTTCCACGCCAAAGTTAATGATTTTCGAATAATTAAACTCTCCCGGCCAGTACACAACGCGCGCGATGCCCTTGCCTTCGGATGCTGCAGCCACGCGCTCTGGCAGGGTTTCGTAATACGCAAACGTCTCCGGGGCTTCGCTGTTGTTCTCTACCAAGACGATCTCGTAATTGGCATACGTGACCTTCTGAGCAATCGACATCACGCAGGCGTCGAGCGTCTCGACGTGGTCCTTGGTGGGAATCACAATGCTCACCAGCGGCGCAAGCTCTGGCAGCACATAGCGCATGCGGTAGACAAACGGCGTCTCGAAATACCTCGACCTAGAACCGTTCGAGAATTTCCTCGGCATTCTCTCGCAGATAGATATCTAGGTCCGGCACGGCAAACTGTACGTAACCCCTCTGTGGTGCCTGAATAACCTCTCTTTGCAGCAATTTGGCCCTAATAGAGCTGATCTCATTGGTCTTTTTACCCATGCGCTTAGCAATCTCGGCTGATTTGGACTGTTGTTTATCCTCGCACATGGCCAAAAGGTATTTGATATCGTTAAGTCCCAGTCCAGAAATCGCGGGCTCGTGAACAACATCGTGAAAACGAGCTTCTGCCAGTGCAATGCCTTCGGAAACATCGCGCTCACTCACGATGGCACTTTTGTCACGATGCAAATTGGCGCGCTGCCAAATGGAGTAACCGACCAGTTGCACCAGATAGGCATAGCCCTTAGTGGCCTTAGCGGATTTCGACAACAGATCGTCATCTATGGTCAAGCCGGTCGCAATAAAACTGTCGCCCATAGAAAGCGCCACCTCCACCTGGTTGATAGGCGCTAGATCTTCGGGGAGGGCACGACGCAAGAACGTAAGCGCCTTGCCGTTAATAAGATCCATAACACCAGCGGGTAAACCGGCAAAGGCAAGTGCGATATCTACTCTTTCCCCTATCAAAAGCTGAACCGTAGACGCAATGGTACGCATATCGTCAATCGGGGCGTCCTGAACTTCATCGATGGCAATAAAAAGACCCTTGGACGACTTCGCTGCCGAACTCAGCAACTTTCTAAGGCTCGGCTCTTGGGGCGCAACGTCAACTTTCGCGGAAACAAAGCCGGCGTTTACGCCGACCGAAGCATTGGCCGTAAGGGAAGAATCAGCAACCTGATCCCTCAAGTCCAGCAATAGGTTAGGGCCAGCAGAAACAATAGCGGTCTTCCAACCAAGCTCTCGCGCACGATCCCTAAGGTCGCAGAGCAAAACAGTTTTTCCGGAGCCCCTCGGTCCAGCAATGCGCATGAGCCTCGCAGGTGCACCAATTCCCGCATTCAAACTCTCGGTAAACTCAAGGGCGATATCATCACGACCAATTATGCGCGGAGGCTCAGCGCCGGCAGTGGGACGAAAGGGGTTATGGAATGCTGTGACGCTCACTCGTTTGCCTTTCTGGGGAATCGATTAACAGTCGATCATTGCTTATATTATTATCGTAGACTATATCGGATAATATCGAGTTATATAAGCCCGTATAAACTTATCGCGGAAGTATCGAACTTTCGTAATTTGCCTTAGTTAGTAGTCCAATGTTGCTTTCTTCCAAGCTCATAGCGAAAGAAAGGTAAGGGCTTCCTAAAAACCATTGTCTTAGACCGAGAAATACTCGCTCTCGGCAGATAGGTTTGGCCCGAGCCAGGGATCGCCGTTGAGGAAGAACTCTGGCCAGCGTTGCATGAACAGGGCCTGTTCGCGCTTCCAGCGGCGCAGCTTTTCCTCGTTGGCCTCTTCCCTGCCGCGCGAGGTGAACTCGTAGTGGTACAGCTCGGCATAGGGCGTAAAAATGGTGCGGTAGCCCGCCTCCCACACGCGCAGGCAAAAGTCTGCGTCGTTAAAACCGACAGCGAATTCCTCGTTATAGCCTCCGACCTGCTCAAAGACGTCGCGTCGGACCATCTGACAGGCGCCCGTTACGGCGCTAAAGTTGCCCGGACGCACAGCGCGGGCAAGATAGCCCTCGCGCTTTGCCGAGAAGTCCTGGTTGGCGTGGGCAAGTGCGCCACGCACGCCAACCAAAATGCCGGCATGCTGCACCATATGATCGGCAAAGTAGAGCTTGGCACCCACCACGCCCGCATCGGGACGCTGCAGGTACCCCATCATCTCTTCGATAAAGTCGGGGCTTATGACCTCGGTATCGTTATTGAGCAGCAGCAGGTAATCGCCCTTGGCATGCTCAACACCAAAGTTGATGATCTGGGAGTAATTGAACTCGCCCGGCCAGTACACAACGCGCGCGATGCCCTTGCCTTCGGATGCCGCGGCCACGCGCTCCGGCAGGGTTTCGTAATACGCAAACGTCTCCGGGGCTTCGCTGTTATTCTCCACCAAGACGATCTCGTAGTTGGCATACGCGACCTTCTGGGCGATCGACATTACACAGGCATCGAGCGTCTCAACGTGATCCTTGGTGGGAATCACAATGCTCACCAGCGGCGCAGGCTCCGGCAGCGCATAGCGCATGCGGTAGACAAACGGCGTCTCGGACTCCTCGACCGTTCCGCGAACGCCCAGCGAGTCAAAGTGACGCTGCAGAGCCAGGCGTCCGGCCTCGATGGCATACGGCTTGCTATCGGCAGAACCGTCGGCGGTAGAGCCGGGGTGTACGCGCCAGTGATATAGCACGTGCGCAACATGCTCAAAGCGCGCACCCGCCGCAAGGCAGCGGAGCGTCAGGTCGTAATCCTGGGCACCCGCGACATCTTCTGGCGACATGCCAATGCGATCGATGAGCGCCTTCTCCACCATCAGAAAATGCGTCACGCAGTTATGGCTATAGAGCAGGTCGACGTTGAGCTTGGTTTTAAAGACCGGCTGGCCCCACTCCCCCGTTTTCTGGAACATGTCCTCGTCGCAGAACAGGACCTGGGGATGCTCACCCTTGGCAGCTTTGTTCAGAGCGGAAACATAGTGGAACAACGCGTCCGGTTCCAGAATGTCGTCATGGTCCAAGAACGCGATGTAATCGCCCGTCGCTTGCTGAATACCGGCATTGGAGTTGACCACGATGCCGCCGTTACCGGGCAGCTCGATGCGCCGGACGCGCTCGTCGCGAGCGGCTACCGCAAGAGTAGCCACCACATCCCATTCGGGCGAGGCGTCCATCAGCAGCAATTCCCAGTTGTCGTAGCTCTGGGCAAGCACCGAATCCAGCAACTCGCGCAGGTAGACCCGATCGGTCTTATAACACGGCACCACAATGCTCACGAGCGGCATGTAGGCGAATGCCGCGGAAGCGGCGCGCTGGCACGCCAAGTCGCCCGACTTTGCGCGATGCTGCTCAAACCAACGGCGATAGGCAGCGTCGTCCGAGCGCGCATCCTTCATACGATTCCAGCTGTCGTCGACCATACCGTTGTACAGACGGCCATCCATGGCGCAAAAACCGCTCTGGAGCTGGCCCGCAGGATCAGTTGCAATCGCGACATAATCTCGAATGTCCTCGGGCATCTCCACGCTCAAATACGTTTTATTGACGCGGCATCCATTCTGTTGCGGCACGTCGACCTGCGACTCAAACACGCGCACCGTGGCATCGATGACATTCATACGCGTATCGAGTATCTGAAGCTGGGGTGCGCACTGGGGGTCTCCCGCCCATGTGACCTCGTAGCGCCACACGGCACCCGAATCGGCCGGAAGATAACGGACGGTATCAATCTCGTAGCGGCCGCAGCGCTCGCCGCGCTGTGCATCGCGGATAAGCGCACACAGTGCAGGCTTTGCCTTGTAGTTAATCTTGGATTCCAGCTTAGCCTTACGGCTATCGAGGCGAATGGAGCCAAGCTTTTGGCCACCGGATGCAAAGTCGACGTCAATCGACGAGCCATCTAAAAACGGAAACACCAAGACGGCAAGCTCACGCTCGTAGCCCGCAACCGAGGGGCAAAGTGCAAGCACGCGCCCATGATCGACCGGCAGCGCCAACGACGGCACGCTGACACCATTGGTCATCGCGTGGGCAAAAGCCTGGGAACCCTCGCACTCAATAATCTCCGCAACATCCTTGTCCGCAAAACGAAGCAGGACGAACAGACGACCCTGGCTGCGGCAAAGCGCCAAACGCTTGATACTCATCTACACTTCTCGCTTTCCCAGGGCATTCGCGGCCATGCGTTTACACGCACCCAGGCGCCCAAACCTCAAGACGTCGTAATCGAACATGAGCTTTTTGCATACACGGGCATTGGGGGCCTTGCTGGTAAGCGCCACACGCACCATGGCGGAAACAGAAGGAGCACATTGTGCGAGCGCAGCATCGCTGCCCACAGCAGAGTCGGCAAGCGCCGCAGCAACAGTAGCAAACACCTTGCCACAGTCCGAACCCAGCAACCTGAGCGCATCGTACAGCACCAGATCGCATAGGAAGTACGCCAGGTCATCGGCATGCTGGGCATCGAGACCGTCGCGCCGCCAATCAGCCAGCACCGCGGAGTAAATCTTCACGTGCTCCAACAGTCGCGTCTCGTCGTCATAGCGCATGGTGTCCATAAGCGAGCCCTTACGCGCGACACGGTAGTCATACAGCTTGTTCGAGATAAGCGCGGTCTTGCGCGAGCGACCGTACACGGCAAAATCGAAGACCTGGTCCTCGCCATACTTGACGGTTTCGTCGAACACGATCCCGTTGCTCAGCAAAAACTCACGCTTGCAGGCGGTGCGCCATGCAAAGGGGCGAGATGCTTCCTTAAACAACAGGTCAGAGCTATAGTCTTCAAACGACACATCGCGCGGGCTCAGCACATAGTTAAGCCACGGATACCCCGCCTCGAGCGGATACGGGTTCGCGCCAAAGGTCAAAACGTCGCAGCCCTCGCGCTCAAAGGCATCGACGATCACACGGCACGCATCGGACGTAAACCGGTCGTCGGAATCCAAGAACGCGACGATAGGTGCCGTGGACGCGGCGATACCCGCATTGCGCGCACTCGACAGGCCGCCGTTCTTCTTATCGACCAACGTAAAGCGCGCATCCTTTTCGCAATAGGCAGCCGCAATATCGCGCGAGCCATCCGGCGAGCCATCGTTGACCAGCACGCCCTCCCAATCGGGCATGTCCTGCGCAAGCAGGGAGTCCAAGCACCATGCCAGGCACTCCTCCACCTTATAGATGGGGACGACAACGGAAATCTTAGGGGTATCCATGGTCACGCGCTCCTACTGTGCCGCCGGCACGTCGTCGGGATGCGGGTTGTCGCCGTAGGTGCGCTGATACGTCAGCACGCGCCAGACCAGCGGCAGGCCGCCGATCTTAAAGTAGTGCTTAAACGTATTGAGCTTGCCCGGCTTCTTAAAGTCAAACCGCGAATCGATGTAGGCGCGGGGCGACTTGACCATCAGGCGCAAGTCGGTCTCGCCACGCGGATCGAACAGCGACAGGTCAAAGCGACCGGCATTCCAATCGGCCTTGAGCTCAGGTGAAGCCTTCTCCCAAAACTGCTCGCGCAACTCATCGACCAGACGCTCATCATTCCAACGGTACGTATCGACCTTCATGCGCATTAAAATGCCCTGCAGCTGAGTCTTAAGCTCGGGGCGCATGTCCAAAAAGCGCTGCATATCGGCATATTCGTCGCATACGCAAAACACCTTGTTGGGCGAATTAACGGAGCTCTTCTCGTTGTCCTGGCGATAGCACAAAATGGGGTCCGCAATAAACGCGGCGCGCTCGGCGCACGCCCAAACCTTAAAGTTAAAGCCTGCGTCCTGATACGATGCCCCCGGCGTGGGAAGGAACCGAATCTGATTGTCGTTGAGGAACTCGCGGCGATAGATGGCCGACCAAATGGAAGGCTTGCGGTAGAAGATACCCGGACGATCGACGGGACGATACGCCGCGCCCGTCATATGCTCGTCGATAATCCCAAACAGCTCACGGCGCTCGCTGGGCGTGGACCAATACAGGTAAAAGTCGCCCTTTACCACATCGGCATGCTCGGCGTCTGCCTTGGCGACCAGCTTTTGGAGCGAGTCCTCGAACATAAAGTCATCGGACTCCAGGATGCCCACGTACTCGCCGCGGGCCATCTCCAGGCCGCGGTTCATCGAGTCGCCGTAGCCGCTGTTGGCCTTGTCGATCATCTTGACGCGCGCATCGCGCTCCATGTATTCGCGAATGATATCCGGCGAACTATCGGTGGAGCCGTCGTTGATGCAGATGATCTCGATGTCCTCGAGCGCCTGCGTCACGGCGGAATCGAGGCACTCGCGCAGATAGCGCTCAACATTGCAGATGGGGACAAGCAGCGAAACTTTGGGGGTATCAGAGTTCTGCAAGAGAACCTCCTGTTGAATAGCGTGTAACAGGGTTATTTTAGCAGCCGAGCTGCGGCGGGCGGCAGCGTTTGGAATTAGAGAAAGCGCTCCAGGCAGGCTTTGAGACCGCGAGTCGAAAGATAGAACAGCGTGGCATCTGCCATCGAAACACCCGAGGTCGCCGCAGCGAGCTTGTGGGCAACACGGCGAACGGCGCCCTTAGCAGGCATATCCGCCCACTCCGTTCCCAAAAACGTGGTGAGGTCCATGTTGACGCGAGCCGCCACGCGATGGAAGTCATCGGCATCCAAGCGCGCCAGGTCGAACACAATGAGGTCCAAAAACCAAGTTATCAGCTCGCCGGGACACAGGTCCAAAAGACCGTAGGCTGCCCAGTCCTCCAAGACCTCCTCGAGCATTCTCATGTGGGCGTCAAGCTTTTTGGCGCGAGCCTCGGCACTGTTGAACTCGTGCGTCGCCGATTCGCTCTCCATCACGTAGTGGTAGAACTTGTCCGGCATGACGACGGTCTTGCGGGCAAGCGCATAAGCCGCGAATTGGAAGACGACGTCCTCGCCCAAAGCCAAACCGGGGGCGAAGCGAATGCCTTCGCGATTGAGCAGCTCGCGCGAAAAAGCCGCACGGCAGGCATAGGGCTGCGCATTCGAATGGAACAGCAGTTGGGGATCACGGGCGCCGAAGGTACCGGCTTTGGGGCTCATGAGTTGCTGGACGCGTTTGGGGGCAGCATCGGCTGGTTCACAGACGCCGCCAAAAACGGCGGCCTCGGCATCTGCAGACTCCATGGCATGCAGCACGCGCTCGACCGTCTGGACATCGATGTAATCGTCGGCGTCCACAAAAAAGACGGTCTCGCCCTCGGCGGCATCGATACCGGCATTTCGAGCACACGAGACGCCCGCGTTTTCCTGATCAATCACCAGCACGCGATCGTCGGCCTGTGCGATCTGGCGCAACACGTCCAACGAATCATCGGTCGAACCGTCGTTGACGCAGACAACCTGAATCGAGCGCTCGGACTGGGCCAACAGCGAATCGAGGCATCGCTGAATGGAACGCACAGAGTTATAAACGGGGACGACAATGGTAGCTTTAGGACACGAGACCTCTCCCATGCCGACCTACCCCCTCAGCGATTCGATGAGGAAGGCGGCGACCACGCCAGGGCCTCCAACCGAGGCGTAATACTTAGCGCGTCCCAAGGCTCCATCCGTTGCAAAACTCGGATGCTCGTCAACCCAGCCCTCAGGATCTTTGAGAATGGCAGCGAGATTCGCGCGCTTCCACGGCTTGAGGTCGTCAAGCGAAAACTCCCCCGCGTCCAAGGCCGCCTGAAACTCCTTGGCCATCTGCACCAGGAACTCCTTATAGAACTTAGGCGCCAGGCGCACGTAGTTCCACATGTACGAATCGTACTTAATGAGTTGATTGAACTTGAGCATGCGCGCGACGTCATCACCTGCGTGGTCACGGGCATAATCCTCTCGAATCCAACGCTCAATCTCGGCATACTCGGTATTGACGCAAAAGACCTTAGCCGAAGAATTGACCGAGGAATTCTCGTTGTCCTGGCGATACGACAGCACGGCATCGTGCAGGTAAACAGCCTTATCGGCGCACGCGATCACCTTAAAGGCGAATGACGTGTCCTGAAAGGATGCCCCCGGAGTCGGCAGGAACGTAATGCCGTTGCGCTCAAGAAAATCGCGACGGTACACGGCCGACCAAATCGACGGCTTTTGCTTAAAGAACTGAGTCGTATCGCTCGGGTGCACCGGCTTGCCGCAATCCTGAGGTCTAAACATCTCGTGCAGCGAGCGGCGCTCCTCGGGCTTAGACCAGTAGAAATCAAAGTTCGCCTTCGCAAAGTCGGCATTATTGCTATCGGCGGCCGAGACAAGCTTTTCGAGTGCGTCGGGCGCCATAAAGTCATCGGACTCCAAGATGCCCACGTACTTGCCGCGCGCCATCTCCAGACCGTGGTTCATCGAGTCGCCGTAGCCGCTGTTGGCCTTGTCGATCATCTTGACGCGCCTATCGTGCTCCATATACTCGCGAATAATCGCCGGCGAGTTGTCGGTCGACCCGTCGTTAATGCAGATGATCTCAATATCCTTGAGCGTCTGCGCCAGGGCGGAATCGAGGCACTCGCGCAGGTAGCGCTGAACATTGTAAATGGGAATAAGCAGCGACAGAACAGGGCTGCCAGAGGCGTTAGTAGACAAATGTGCTCCTTAGGAAATACCTGTCGTTTCATGGTATCAAAGGGTCAGCGCGCCAGCGGGCGTTTATATAATCTATGGAGCTCGCAGAGACAAACCGATAAGAAAGGACGTCATGCAGCCCAAAGCCGCACGCAACATACCCATCGAAGCCTTGCGCTTAATCGCGGTCGCTGAAACGCTCGTGCTCTCAAGCAGTAATCAGCACATCAATGTTACGTATAGCAGTCACCTCGCCCATGGCAGGTTCCTGCGTTTTATTCAAAGCTTGCCGTCAAGGTGCGGCGAGCCTTTACAATAGGACAGTCCCAAGGACGTATTCGATAGCTTCCGCGCAGCGCTCGCCCGCCGCGCGTGAAAGGATATATTGCCCCATGACTTCAACCCTTCCCGCCCCCATCGATAAGCTCGCCATCGTTGTCGTTACGTACAAGCGCCAGGAACTCCTGGCCAACTTGTTCGACTCCATGACCGAGCTCACGGCAACGCCCTGGCGCATCGTGATTGTCGATAACGAGAATTCGCGCGAGACCGAGGCCATGTGCACCGCATTCAACGAGCGTCTGGCCAACCTGTGGGGCATCGACACCGAGCAGCCCGACGCGCAGGGCGGCACCGACCGTGTCATCTACGCCCCGCAGCTCGAAAACGGCGGCGGTGCGGGCGGCTTCTCCGCTGGCACTAAATGCGCTTACGACCTGGGCGCCCAGTGGTTCTGGGTGATGGACGACGACGTGCTCGTCATCCCCGAAGGCATCGAGCGTCTTGCCAAGTGGACCGACCGCTACGATGTCATCCAGGGTTCGCGCCTGGACTTTGACGGCGGCGCTTTCTTTTGGCAATACCAACTCATCCTTTCACTCGGCATTCCCAACCCTGTCGCCAAGTGGGACTTGGGACCCAAGGGCTACCGCACCATGAACCAACTGTGCTTTGAGGGCGGCATGTTCTCGCGCCGTGTGGTCGACAAGATTGGCCTGCCCGACGCGCGCTTCTTTATCTACGGCGACGATGCCTGCTACGGCTACGTAGCCAGCCAGCACTTCCCCGCCGCCGTTGTTGCCGACGTGGTGCTCAAGCGTGCCCGCGCCGTCTCCAACTGGGACATCGCCGGCAAACGACAGCTCAACTCCACGAGCGACACCAACCGCTATTACATCATGCGCAACCGAGGCTTCCTCGCTCGTTATATGCAGATCTACGGTGACTATCACCCTATGCTGTTCCGTCTGGGAAACGTCGCGACCTTCTGCAAGGAGTTCATTCGTCTGGCAGCAGTCGACAAATGCTTTAAGACCGGCATTCCGGCGCTGCGCCGTGGCATGAAGGACGCCCGCAAGATCGTTAAGGATCCCAACTGGAAGCCCATGCCGCCCCTGAAGGACGCCGAGTAGTAAAGGGCTTTCGCCCGCCGCTACAGTCGTTGACACACCACGGACACACGCTGACCGTCAAAACCAAAGCCCCAACGCATGCGCCCGACGGCGGGGCGCGGCACGCGGATATCATCGATGCCGTCGCGCTCTATGTCGAGCAGCGCCTGAACCGCCAACAGTTCCAGGCCCAGGGCATCGACGCCAGGGTCGTACAACATGTTGATCGTAATGAGCGGTCGCTCATCGAGCATGCCGAGCGTGTCGGCCACGTCAAACACCCGACCGGTGGGAATCACCTGGATATCCCAGCGATCCGAGATGCCACTTCGCTTGGAACTGGGATTGCAATAGCCGGGCAGTCCAAAGCAGAGCCCCTGAAGCGCCAGATGATAGGCTGTCGGCACATCTGATTGGCCCACATCGATGCCCAGATCGCCGATAGCACAGCTCAAAGCTTGCTTTACAGTGTCCTCGTCTCCTCGGCACAGCCCGTCATGGAACGAGTCGATAACTCCAACGTCCTCAACGGCGCACTCAAACCATTCCAGAATTACAAGACGGAGCGCCTGACGCACTTCGTTGTTAGGCAGACGCAGGGAACGAAGGCACGCGCCGTCCTCCGAATGCCCCGTCATGTCCGTCGTAAGAAATCCAGACAGATACAACGCAGTCCAGATATCATCGGACTTGGCGGCATCGGCCTCCTCGGCATGCACATGCACTGGCGCCACAATAAACCCATGTGGCTCAACCAAATCGAACAATGCGGACAGGCGCATGAGATTCCAGTCACCGACGCATGCGCTCAGACGGTCGGCGTAACCATACAGATCCGCCCGAACGGGCGCGACGCAACCGCGCTGTGCGTAGTCCACCACGCGCTCCGGGCTCGAGCAATAATAACCACCAAGCAGATAGCCCTCGAGCCACTCGCGCGCGTCATCCAGACAGTCGTTGCGCCCGATGCGATCCAACAGCACCCGGACTTCGTCGTCCGAAAAACCGAACCATCGATCACACCAACTCGACAGTGGCGTCGCCGATCGATAGGAAACCCCACGCTGGGACAACGCAAGCTCGGCAGGACCGGGGCGCTCGCCCATCAGACACGTCAATCGCAACGAGTCGCCGGCGTCGGCAATGGTGTCAAACAACGTTCGGCTGAGCGACTCTAGGGAATCCACGCCACCGTCGTCCTTAGCGTCCAAACGCTTTGGACATACCGAGTCGTAGTCGTCTATCAGAAGAACAACCTGCTCATCGAAAGCTATCTGGAGCAGTTTAATGAGCACGCCAAGCGCCGCATCGATCTCCTTATCGCTAGCCACCCCACGTGTCGCCCTCTCGATAAGACGAATCTCACGTCTTGACAGATCAGGCGCGGCAAGCAGCGGCAGCAATCGGGCGCACTCGTGCGCGACAGCGCTGCGAATAGCCGCCGCAGCATCAGCGTCGCGCCTCGCAGCGGCAGTTGAAAAGTCGAGCGTGATGACCGGATAACACGCGTACTCATCACGATAGCGACCACCGTCCGCCTGCCAAATCTGGGTGCCGACGAACGGGCTTCGATCCGGCCGCCGGTGATCAGGTCGTTCCAAATAGCATTTGAGCATCGATAGATTCATGCTCTTGCCAAAACCCTTGGGCCGACAACAAATCGCAACAGGTGCTTCGCTGCCCAATATATCGGCAATAAACATAGTCTTATCGACGAGTAAACACCGATTGATTGCATCGGAAAAGTCGTGTACATCAACCGGCAGAGCTGCGTTATCCGCGTGATTGAGCAACCGTGCGCCAAACGCATGAGCAACACCATAATTCGCCTGTTCAGACACCGTAAACTCTCCTTCTAACGCAGCACGATGCCCATTGTAGCGAGCGGGTAGAGCGCAACAATATCGACATGCAAACGTTTCGGGCAACGGTAGCAACAGACCCCCGAGGGGGCATAACAAATCGTTGCACAACAAAAACGGGGCCCGATGCCGCCGCACCGGACCCCGTCCCAAACTCTTATAGAAAACGATCTGGAAGATTACTCCTCCGAGCCGTCCTCCCCAGAAGCCTTCTTCTGCTGATCGAGCTTATGCTTACCACTTACGATAGACGTAGCGCCCAGTGTGGCCAAGCTTGCACTGGCAAGGCTCGCCATCACAATCAGATCGCCCGTCTTGGGCATGTTGCCGCCCGAAGACTTGGTAGTTGTAGTCGTCGTGGTCGTAGTGGTCACCGTTTTGGAGTCATTTTGCTCCTGGACCTGGTCATCGGTGTTGCCCTTACCGCTGTCCTCGCTCTGCTGCTTTCCGTCCTCAGTCTTGCCCTTGCTCTTGTCTTTCTCCTCAGATTCAGACTTCTTATCCTCGTCCTTCTTCTGTTCGGACTTGTCGCTCTTCTCCTCAGAGCTAGAACCCTTATCGGATTCGGTCTTCTCGGAAGCCTTGTCCTTGGAGTCGCCCTTTGCGGCTTCGGTCTTTTCCGTGGAAACCTGATCAGAGTTGTCCTTGTTCTGGGTCGAGCCGTTATTGACGCCAGCCATCAGCGAAGAGCCCAGCGTAGAACCAAGCTGCACGGAGAAAGAAGGCTTCTTGTCAGGCGAAGCAGCGGGAGCGTCCGGCGCCTTATTCGAGTCATCCTTGGAAGCATCGGAATCAGGGGTTGCGTCAGAGCCGGAGCCGTTGTTAGAGCCGGCGCCAACGGACGAATCGCTCGAGCCGGTGGATGAGTTAGAGGTATCAGCGTCGGTCGAACCAGAAGCGGCGCCATCCGTATTGCCGGCAGAGCTTGAAGACGAATCGCCCGCAGCAGAGCCGTTCGAAACGGAGCCGTTCGAGGTAGAGCCGTTGTTGGTAGTGCCACCAGCAGAGCCATCACCGTCAGCATCGGTCGAGGGCGCATCCATCCTGTCATCATTGGCATCGTCACGCGAGTCGTCATTCGAATCAGGCGCCGGCGTAGGCTCGGGCTGCACGGGCGTCGCAGCGGCAGCGGCCTCGTCCTCGGCGATATAAACCAAACAGTCCTTCAGCTCGTTGCGGTAGCGGTTCTTCCAGCCCTCATGATACTGGGGCTGGCTCGAATACTTGGTCGCCACGTTATTGACCACACTGTTGGAAAGCGCCGTCACAAACTCGCGATCAGTCATGCTGTTAGAAAGGTTTGCCCAACGGAAGAAGTCCCTGCAACCACCGGTGCCGCACATGTTGGTGATGCTCCACACCATGCCCTTAACGCAATCGGCACGGCCCGAAATATCAATGCCCAGGCCGCTCTTGAGCCACGCCTCGGTCACCGCATAGTACGAGTTGTACGCATACGCATCCTGCAGAGCCGAGAACTCAACAGGGTCGGTGTTATAAGCACCTTGGAAAGCCTCCTGCGCAATACGGCCCAACTCGGTGAGCTGGCCGTTCTCGTACATGGCATTGCTCGTGTTGGAAATCTCGCTGCCGCGATCAATCGCATCCTTGAGCATGCTGTATTTTTCGGGGTTGTAGTTGTAGGCCTGCTTCATAAACGGAATGAGCGACCATCGACGGTCGAACTGGTAATAACCCAGCGCGTTATAGCCGTCGCCATACGAAAAGCCCTGGTTATAGTTGCCATGGCTCTCGTACTTGGTAAAGTACTTCATCTCGGGGGTCACGTTAACAAACGAAACGCCCTGGACCGACCTCAGCACGCCCGAGAAGGACTGCTGGGTATAGAGACCCTTATCGATATCGGTCGCATCCGAGGCAACGCCCGGTGTGGGCTCCTCGGCGGCAGCGGGTGCGGGTGCGGTAACGGCGCCAAACGAAAGCGCCAGCGTCAGGCCCGCGACAATAGCAGAATGCTTGGGCTGCATAAGATCCTCCCTGCATTGGTGTAGTTAAAGTGCAGTTTGCAAAGATAAAAATAAGTATTGCAGCTCGCCCGTTGTTGCACAACAACCCCTCGGTAAACGGCAACAACCCTCCGCGAAATCTTAAGGAATTGCGCTCAACCTACAGCTTAATGTCGAAGTTGATCTCGGGGACGGCAGCAAGGTCGGCCAACGTCACGCCGTCGACGTACTTTTCGATCACGTCGTCCAGACCGCGCCAGAATTTGACGGTCGAGCAAAGATCGCTGCGGGCGCAGCTGTTGTCGATGCCATCGCACGCCACCGGAGCCGTGCTGCCCTCGACGGCGCGCAGGATGTCGCCGGCACGCACCTCGGCCGGGTCCTTGGCCATCATGTAGCCGCCGCCCTTGCCACGCACGCTCTTAAGCAGGCCCGCCTTCATGAGCGGACGGACCAGCTGCTCCAAATACTTTTGCGAGATATGCTCGCGGTCGGCGACCTCGCGCAGGGCGATTTTGCCCTCGACGTCACCAAGCGCTGCGATATAGATCATCAGACGGAGGGCATAGCGGCCCTTAGAAGAAATGAGCATACCTGCCCTTCCATAACGCTGGGGATAAACATAACCGATGAATTTGTCCCACATCTAGAAAAGTCGAGTGGATTAGTCGGGTTTTCCCTTGACTAACGCCGAACCCATAGTAACTTTATTCCGAGAAGATTCCTAGGGTTTAGTACACCTATGAGTACACCATATACAGAGAGGGACAGCATGAGTGCAAATCCGCTGCTTTCCATCGAAGGTCTGACCGCCTCCGTGGACGAGAAGACCATCCTCCACAACGTCAACCTCAACGTCGCCGCCGGCGAGACCCATGTGTTGATGGGCCCCAACGGCGCCGGCAAGTCCACCCTCGGCCACCTGGTCATGGGCGACCCCGTCTACACCGTGCAGGACGGCCGCATCGTCTTTGACGGCCAGGACATCACCGAGCTCACCACCGACAAGCGCTCCCGCGCCGGCCTGTTCCTGAGCTTCCAGGCCCCGGTCGAGATCCCCGGCGTACCGCTGTCGAGCTTTTTGCGCGCCAGCATCGCCGGCCGCCCCGGCCTGGAGATGAAGGGCAAGGAGTTCCGCCGTCGCGTCAAGGAGCTCGCGGCCGAGCTCAACATGGACACCGCCTACCTCAACCGCGAGCTGGGCGTGGGCTTCTCGGGCGGCGAGAAGAAGAAGGTCGAGATGCTCCAGCTTCTGCTGCTGCAACCCAAGCTCGCCATCCTGGACGAGACCGACTCCGGCCTGGACGTCGACGCGCTTTCCACCGTCAGCCACGGCATGGACGCCTACCGCAGGAGCTGCGACGGCTCCATGCTCATCATCACGCACAACACGCGCATCCTGGAGCACCTGGATGTCGACCGCGTCCACGTTATGGTCAAGGGCCACATCGTGCGCGAGGACGACGCCTCGCTCATCCCCTGGATCGACAAGAACGGCTTTGAGACCTTCGAGCGCGAGGCCGCCGAGCAGCGCGCCCAGGTCGAGGCCGCCGCTGCCGAGCAGCAGGCGTAAAGGGGCGACGCAATGACCAAGAACCGCACCGAGGTCGCGGACATCGACCGCAGCCTCTACGACTTCACCTATGGCGAGGAGGGATTCGAGCGCCTCGACGCCGGCATCACGCCCGACATCGTGCGCGAGATCAGCGCCAAGAAGGACGAACCGCAGTGGATGCTCGACCTGCGCCTCAAGTCCCTCGAGATCTTCAACCGCTTCCCCGATCCGACGTGGGGCCCCTCCATCGAGGGCCTGGACATGGACAACATCGTCACCTACGTCAAGCCCAACACCGACCAAAAGCACGATTGGGAGTCGGTGCCCGACGACATCAAGAACACCTTTGAGCGCCTGGGTATCCCCGAGGCCGAGCGCAGCTACCTGGCAGGCGTCGGCGCACAATACGACTCCGAGCTCGTCTACCACAACATGCAGGACACCGCGTCCAAGATGGGCATCGTCTACTCCGGTATTGAGGAGGCCCTGCACGACCCGCAGTGGGAGCCGCTCATCCACGAGAAGTTCATGACGCTCATCCCGCCCACCGACCACAAGTTTGCGGCCTTGCACGGCGCCGTGTGGTCCGGCGGCTCGTTTGTCTACGTGCCCAAGGGCACCAAGTTGGACTTCCCGCTACAGAGCTACTTCCGCCTTAACGCCAAGGGTGCCGGCCAGTTTGAGCACACGCTCATCATCGTCGAGGACGATGCCGACCTGCACTTTATCGAGGGCTGCTCCGCGCCCAAGTACAATGTGGCCAACCTGCATGCCGGTGCCGTTGAGCTCTTTGTGGGCAAGCGTGCGCACCTGCGCTACTCGACCATCGAGAACTGGTCCAAGAACATGTATAACCTCAACACCAAGCGTGTGCGCGTGGACGAGGACGGCGACATCGAGTGGATCAGCGGCTCCTTCGGTAGCCACGTGGGTTACCTCTACCCCATGAGCGTGCTCAACGGCCGCCGCGCCCGCTCGAGCTTTACCGGCATCACCTTTGCCGGCGCCGGCCAGAATCTCGACACCGGCTGCAAGGTCGTGCTCAACGCGCCCGAGACCTCGGCGACCGTCGAGACCAAGGGTATCTCCAAGAGCGGCGGCATCCAGACCTTCCGCAGCTCCATCGTGGCCACGCCCAAGGCCGAAGGCTCCAAGGCAACCGTGAGCTGCCAGTCGCTCATGCTCGACGACCAGAGCCGCTCCG
>ERZ1034913.849-NODE-849-length-21338-cov-13.409670_pt1 | contig 21338 bp, 17 predicted proteins | sample MGYA00520697_ERZ1034913 | MGnify/ENA primary metagenome ERZ1034913 (study PRJEB33766, sample SAMN09781786) | gut metagenome | biome: gut microbiome | host: Homo sapiens | place: Madagascar | study: EMG produced TPA metagenomics assembly of the PRJNA485056 data...
ATATCAGATCGGCAAACAGTTCCCCGGAACATTTCCAGCTTCGTTATATCTCCATCTCCAAATACGAAGGTGACTGGCAGTCCCTTCCGCATACCCACCACTTTTCAGAACTGTTCTATGTCCTGCGGGGTGAGGGAGCCTTCTATATAGAGAATGAAAAGGTGCCTGTGAAGACGGACGATCTGGTCATCATCAATCCTTATGTAGAGCACACGGAGAAAACGCTTCCCAACGATCCCATGGAATATATCGTATTCGGTGTGGACGGACTTGCATTTTCGTTTTCCGGTGCGGGGCAGGACAACCCGAAGGGCTACAGCTTCTACAGCTACGGCTCTGATAAAAAACAGTTCATCAACTTTGCCCAGCTGATGATGCAGGAATTCCGCGACAAGCTTCCCGGCTTTGAACAGGTATGTCACGGACTGCTTCAGGTGCTCCTAGTATATATTTCCCGGAAGCAGAACCTGTCCGTCATCTCTGACTCCTCCTTCCAGTTGTCCAAGGAATGTGCTCTGGCGAAGCGTTATATCGATTCCAACTATTCCCAGAACATTACACTGGATTCCCTGGCGGAGATCACACATATCAACAAATTCTATCTGGCACATTCCTTTACCGAATGTGTCGGGCAGTCTCCGATCAATTACCTGACAGACCGGAGGCTGGAAGCCTGCAAGGAGCTTCTGGTATCCTCCAATCTGTCGGTAGCTCAGGTAGCCACCAGCGTCGGCTTTTCTTCGCAGTCTTATTTCTCGCAGATCTTCCGTAAAAAGACCGGCATGACACCGCGCCAGTACCGGAGCCGGTATGCCAGAAAATAATGTGTACACTCATAAAAGACCTCACTACCGGCGCATCTGCAGACTGTGAGGTCTTTTATAATGGACATTTATTCACTTATTTGATCCATCCCCAGCATAATCCCAGGTATTCCACCAGAAAATACATGCCCCGCAGCCATACCAGCACGGCACAGCCATAGAACATCCAGGCATTTTCCTTCTGTCTGTCCACGATTTTTCCCGTCATGGATAAAATCGCACAAATCAACAAAACCATCGTTCCGAAAGCCGCCCGATCCGGATAGTGTGGGGACAGAATCATGGCACCCCAGGACAACAGTGCCCCCAGCAATAACAGCACTGTATTTCTGCCCAGGTTTTCTTTCAGAATGCCTTTGCAGACGATCAGTGCAAATACCGTAAGCAGCAGGGCAGGGAACAGATACTCCATAACTCCCTTCGCTTCTGCGTAGCAACGCAGATACATTCTCCACAGCAGGCTGTAGGCTTCTTCCCCCGTCTCCCCGCTGCGGACAAAATTGCCCGGTGCAGCGATCATCAAAATGGTTCCCGCCAGGCAGCTGATGTTTCCCAGATACATCCACACCGGAGCTTTTTTGTGCTCTCTGTGTCTTAACAGGATCACCAGAAGACTCAGGAGCCATACCGCAGGCCCCATATTCTCATTGCTCCAGCCTGCGATCAGTCCCAGTGGAAGGATCCAGATGACGATGCCGGGAAGATTTTTTTCCTCATATTTCAGGTAACAGAACAAAAATGCCAGCAGAAAACCCGCCATATACAGATAATTCGCTGCTCCGGCTTCCCAGAACATACTCATTTTCCAGTTGGCATTCAGCCCCAGGATCATCCCCAGCGCTGCAAACCAGTACGGGAGCTTACGTCTGTCTGCTATCATGCAGGCCAGCCATCCCAACAGCAGTGTCATTCCTGTATTCAGGATATCCGCCCAGTGTTCTCCGGCCAGCAGGATCAGCTGCAGCAGTGCATGCGCCATGCTTCTGCCTCCCCAGTTGAAATAATGCCAGATCTGCGCACGGATAATGTCACTGAGATTCCGGATCGGTGTATCCGCATACAATACCGTCGAATACCACTCATCATCCATCATAAATTCGATCTCATAGTTGACGCGCCACACGATCAGTGCTGTCAATGCGATCAGTACCGGGCTGATCCACCGGATTGCTTTTTTCTGCTTTTCCTGCATATATCTGCTCCATTCCTCTTATGGCAAAGAACGGCTGCCTATAACTGAATCTTCTTCAGACGATCCACTGCCTCCACGGTATTCTCATAGCTTCCGAAAGCCGTCAGACGGAAATAATGCTCTCCGCTGGGTCCGAAACCGGATCCAGGCGTACCCACCACGTTGACATTCTCCAGAAGGTAATCGAAGAACTCCCAGCTGGTCATGCCGTTAGGCGCTTTCAGCCAGATATAGGGAGCGTTCACACCGCCGGATACCGTGAAGCCCGCTTCCTGCAAGCCCTTCAGGATATACTGTGCGTTGTTCATGTAATAAGCAACCTGCTCCTTCAGCTGTGCCTTGCCTGCTGCAGAGTATACTGCCTCACCGGCGCGCTGTACGATATAGGGTGCTCCATTGTATTTGGTGCCGTGTCTTCTTGCCCACAGTGCATGGAGGCTCACATCCCCGCTCTTTAAATCCTTGGGGATCACGGTAAAGCCCAGACGCACTCCGGTAAAGCCGGCATTCTTGGAGAAGGAACGGAACTCGATTGCACAGGTTCTGGCTCCTTCACATTCATAGATACTGTGAGGCACATCCGGTTCGGAAATATATGCTTCGTATGCCGCATCATAGAGAATGACAGCGCCTACCTTATTGGCATAGTCCACCCACTCCTGCAACTGCGCCTTGGTAATGGTGGCACCGGTAGGATTATTGGGGAAGCACAGATAGATCAGATCCGGGGTCTCCTTCGGCAGCTCCGGCGCAAAACCGTTCTCTGCCAGACAGGGCATATAGATCACATCACTCCAGGTCTCGGACTTCGGATCGTAAGTGCCGGTTCTGCCCGCCATAACATTAGAATCTACGTATACGGGGTAAACGGGGTCACATACTGCAATCTTGTTGTCCAGGCTGAAGATCTCCTGAATATTGCCGCAGTCACATTTTGCTCCGTCCGATACAAAGATCTCGTCCGGTGCAATGTCACAGCCTCTTGCCTTATAATCATTCTCTGCAATGGCATTGCGCAGGAATTCATAACCAAGGTCGGGAGCGTAACCATGAAAAGTCTCCGCTTTTCCCATCTCATCCACTGCACCGTGCAGCGCATCAATGATAGCGGGTGCCAAAGGCTGTGTCACGTCACCGATGCCCAGACGGATGATCTTCTTGTCCGGGTGTGCTGCGGAATACGCACTTACCTTTTTGCCGATGGTGGAAAATAAATAGCTTCCGGGAAGTTTTAAATAGTTGTCGTTTACTTTAAACATAGTACGTTCTCCTCTCTATTATCCCTGGTGCAGTATTGCTGTCACCTTGCTGTCGTAAATAAGCAATTTTTCCGCACTACGTGCTCTCAAAATTGCAACGAACATTCGTAATCCGGGCTGATCACCCTACTTACTTATGTTCGTTTACTCCTCTCATAGAAACATGTCTTTGTCTGCAAGCAGCCACGCCGTGTTTCTATGGAGGAGTTTATTCTATCAGATGGAGTACGGGTCCACTTCACCTTCAAATACGATCTTCGCAGGACCGGTCATGTAGACCAGATTCTCCTTGCGGTCCCATTTGATGTGCAGTTCACCGCCTAATAGTTTAACAGTTATTTCCTCGTCCGTCAAACCATTTAGTACACAAGCCACCGCCGTGGCGCAACATCCGGTACCACAGGCAAGGGTCTCCCCGGTGCCTCTCTCCCAGACGCGCATAAACACATTTTTCCGATCCAGAATTTCTACGAATTCCGTATTGGTCCGGTTGGGGAAACAGGAATGGTGCTCGAATTTCGGACCAATCTTCTCAATGTCGAGATCCTTCACCCCGTTCATAAATACAATGGCATGGGGATTGCCCATGGATACACATGTCATGTGGTATTCCGTGTCGTCTACCATGATGGGAGCATTCACTACCGCCGGTCCGTCTGCCGTCTCCTGTGTGGCTTCCACTGTTACCGGCACCTCTGCCGGAGCAAGGATGGGATTTCCCATGTTCACCTGTACCAGCGTCACCTGTCCTCTGTCCGTGGCGGTCTTTCCCTCCACGGTGAGTTTCAGATATTTTATTTTTCCGGCGCTGACGATGGTAATGTCCTTCTTGTCCGTCAGTCCCTTGTCGTAGACATATTTTGCCACGCAGCGGATGCCGTTGCCGCACATCTCCGAACGGCTGCCGTCCGCATTGTACATTTCCATCTCAAAATCCGCTTCTTCCGCCGGATTGATAAAGATCACACCGTCGCCGCCGATTCCGAAATGTCTGTCACTTAAGCTTCTTACGATCTCCGGCTTCTCTTCCGGTGAAAGCTTCTCCGTAAAGCCGTTGACATATACATAATCGTTGCCGCAGCCCTGCATTTTTGTAAATTTCATGGATTGCTGTTCCTCCTGTTGTTCTCTTTCACATATCCTGTCTGTAACGCCCGGATCCCTGTAATCATTTCCGGGCCGTCCTGCTTACTCCGTCATCATGGACAATACCATCTGTGCCGTCTCCACCAGATTGGTACCACTGTCCATACTGGTCTTCTGAAGGTAGCGGTGGGCTTCTTCTTCCGTCATATGATTTCGTGCCATCAGTAATTCCTTGGCATCCTTGATTGCTTTTTCATCCGCTGCATTCCGCACTTTCGGCTGCATACGGCGTTTTCTTCTGCGGCGTTCCACACCTTCCACCATCAGGTTCACGGTATTGATCAGGTCCTGTACCTTTAACGGCATGGAAAGACATACGATGCCATTGCCATAGCATTCACTGATCAGATTCTGGGATGCCATCAGCAGCATCTCGAAACCTTCCGGCAGATCTTCATGTAGTTCTGTGTATATCATGTCCGCCAGCTTGTAGCTGCAGATCACAATACCGTCGTTCAGACCGTCCGCCTGACTGATAGCCTGAGTGCCTGTGGTACAGATACCCGTGACCTGAAAGCCACTGCGCACCAGAATATTCTTGACGCCTTTGGCTTCCTCCAGCTTCGGCAGTACGACAATAATGTTCGTCATCGGCCCACCTCCTTTCTTCTGTGTTTTTATATCATCCTACAAAAGAAAGGACTCTTTTAATACTTATACAGATACTCCTGAATCTCCCACTCGGATACCTGAGAACGGTACTCATGCCACTCTTTCCGCTTGGCATCGATGTATTTTCCGGCAATATGATCTCCAAGCACTTTCTGAATGAAAGTATCCTTCTCCAGTTCCTCCACTGCCTCCAGAAGTGTGCCGGGCAGCTGATCGATATGCAATTCCTCACGTTCTTTTTCTGACAGGGCAAAAATATTGGCATTGATGCTCTGAGGCGGCTCTATTTTCTCCCGGATGCCCTCTAATCCTGCACTCAGGCAGACTGCCAGTGTCAGATAAGGGTTAGCAGCAGAATCGGGACTACGCAGCTCGATACGGGTGCCCTCTCCGTCTGCAGCAGCCGGAATACGGATTAAGGGGCTGCGGTTCGTCGTGCTCCATGCAATGTAGACCGGTGCCTCGAAACCGGGTACCAGACGCTTGTAGGAATTCACCAGCGGATTCGTAATGGCTGCCATTCCTTTGATATGTCTCATGATACCCCCGATGAAATAGTAAGCCTCTTCGCTCAGACCATTGGGATCGGAAGCATCCTGGAAAATGTTTTTTCCATCCTTCTGCAAGGACATATTGATGTGCATGCCGGAACCGTTGACACCGAACTTGGGCTTCGGCATAAAAGTAGCGTGCAATCCATGACGTCTCGCAATGGTGCGTACGGCCATCTTGAAGGTCATGATGTTGTCTGCGGTATTTAATGCCTCATCGTATCTGAAATCAATCTCATGCTGGGCCGGAGCCATCTCGTGATGGGAAGCCTCGATGACAAATCCCATATCCTCCAGATTCATGACAATGTCACGACGGGCATTTTCGCCGAAATCCAGGGGACCGATGTCGAAATACCCTGCCTGCTCATGGGTGTTGGTGGTAGGCATGGTATTTTCGTCCGTATTAAATAAGAAAAATTCACACTCGGGGCCTACCTCAAAGGTATAGCCCATGTCCTCTGCCTGCTGCACCGCACGCTTTAACACATAACGGGGATCTCCCTCGAAAGGCTGTCCGTTGGGACGATATACATCGCAGATCATACGGGCCACTTTGCCCTGCTGGGGTCTCCAGGGGAAAATCTCCAGTGTCGACAGATCCGGATACAGATACATGTCGGATTCTTCAATCCGTGCAAAACCGTCAATAGCCGAACCGTCAAACATACATTTATTGCTCAATACGCGGTCCAGCTGGCTGGCTGTCACCGCAATATTTTTCAGATTGCCGAACAGATCCGTGAACTGCAGACGGATAAATTCCACATCCTCTTCTTCCACAAGACGGATGATGTCTTCCTTGGTATAATTATTCATCGTTACCCTCGTTTCTGCGCCGCCTGTCTGCTCCTTTTCCACGGGGCGGACGCATCCGTGAAAAATACTTGTCTTAACTATAGCAATGCCTGTTTTGTCTTGTCAATGTGAAGTTCTCCTTATTTGCTGTACTATGAGTACCGGCCTCCGCATACTATTTATAAAGATCATCCCATCATTCCAAGGAGACTTAAGAATGAGTGCAAATACAAAGATCGTTGTCCTTCGCAGAAAAGAGCTGCTGTATACCGGAATCTTCGCTGCGCTGGGAGTGCTGTTCGTCATATTACTGTTAATGTTATTGCTGCCCGGAAAAGCTGCGGATACCTCCGGGGCACCGGATTCCCCTGACAGTACTGCCGAGACCGTTATGCCGGACAATGTGGCGGATCTCGGACGTATCCCGCAATCCGCACAGACGGAGGATGTCTCCACCGGGGCCGTTGCCGATACCGATGCTGTTCTGGATAATGCTTCCGGGCCTGTCGGTACTGATAATACATATATCCCGGGGATCTACACCACGGAGCTGATCCTCGGCAGCGAGACCGTGAATGTAGAGGTCATCGTAAACGACCACGCCATCACATCTTTAAGCCTGGCAGATCCCGATGAGACCCTGACCACCATGTATCCACTGCTGGAGCCCACCATGGATTCCCTGAGTGAGCAGATCTGCGAGACGCAGGATCTGAGTCAGGTGACGTATTCTGCGGAGACCAGATATACTTCCCTGGTGCTGCTGGAAGCCGTTAAGGCTTCACTGGAAAAAGCAAAGCCCAGTGCTGCTCCTAAATCCACCACTACACCGGATGTAACCGCTGCACCGACAGCATCGCCGGAAATAAACAGCACCGCTGCTGAACCGGAAAATCTGCCTGATGCTGATATCAATCCGGCAGCTTAACTGCTGATACCATCATTCCGTACACCTTATTTTTCTCAGTGCTCCAGTCGAAAAAAGGGTGCATGCCTCCCGACATGCACCCCGTTGTGCGTTTTATTGTAATATTTTGTTTACAACACTGGGTTTATTTTATACTATTTGTGGGACAGATGCAAGAGAAAACAAAATTTATTCTTACCTGATTCCTGTGCAGTTACTACCAATACAGCTTCATATCTCTCTGTACTTCATTATCCGACAGTTGAAACATTTCCCGAACACGGGTTACCGTCTCTTCAAAGCTTAAACCAAAGTCCTTGCAAATCCTGATTGTCCCCTTTACCTCCCCCTCTGCTCTTCCTTCTGCCCTTCCTTCTTCTCTGACATCTTCATCATGTAATAATTCTTTCATATACTCCGACCTCCACACTTCATTTCTCCGTGCTCTCTCCACCGCCTGAGCAATCCTCCGGGTCAAGTTTCCCCCCGCCTTGCCTGTTTTGATGTACTCATAAAGCTCTCTTAAATTCTCCGGTATATCCTCTGCATCACTCACGCAATTATAAAAAATCTTCTCTGTCCCGTCCTCCAGATATAGCTTCTTATCTTCTGTGCAAAGATTCTGAAAGGAGTACTTTGCATATCCCAGTCCAAAGGGATCAAACATACAGATAAACAGCACTCTTCCCTCCGGAAGCTCCCGATACGAGTTTCCTTTATTCAAATGATCCATGTCCATACTGGATTGGTAAAATCTGCTTCTCCTCGGCAGTTCCAAGCTCTCCGATGACTGATGATTCAGATTCTGCATCTCAGCATCATAAATACGCTTCCTGTCTCTGGTATATACATCCAGGCGGATCGGCTTGCCCTCCGAGGTATAGCGGAACTCCCGCTGGGTCTGTACATCTTCCAGTCTCCCCACCGGCTTTTCCAGCAGGCACTCCAATACCTCCCGGCAAAGCTCCTTATCCTCCATCACTTTGCCAAACATAAAATCATCCGCAATCGTCAGTTCCTCATATCTCTTTGTCATTCGCATTCTCCTTCCTTAATTGGGCAGGAGAACCACTGGCACATCGCAATGGAAACCCGCAAATACCTTCCCCTACTCTGTTATTGTCTGTCATTGGGTAACTAAGCAGGGATTCCTCCGAAATCACAGACGTCAGCTGATGCTGATATAGAAATTTTGAAATAGAAAAATCTGCTTATAGGTAGAGGATAGCAAAACAATATGCGATTGTCAATGCAGCAAAATAGCAAAATTCCGATGGTTCGGATTTGGATAATATCACCAGTTTTATTTTAAATGACACTCGACAAGCACCTCATCCAAGCTACGCAGATAAGGAATATCCGTATAATTCTACCTAAAATATGCTTGCTTCATACCGACTTCTACCAATACAGCTTCATATCTCTCTGCACTTCGTTATCCGGCAGTTGAAACATTTCCCGAACACGGGTTACCGTCTCTTCAAAGCTTAAACCAAAGTCCTTGCAAATCCTGATTGTTCAGAAGGTGGCATTGGTCACTCTGGCCTTTGGCGTGCGAAAACTCACTTTAACTACACTTATCTTCGCAATGCCTTTCGTACTGCTCTCTTAAACCTCATGGAGGAAAAACTTGGTTCTACCTTCAAAAAAGTCAAAGCGAAATCTTATTGCGAACATAAAGACGGTTTCTATGTCTACGCCAAGCCTAACAAATGTGACCCCAAGATCGTTGCAAAATACATCGGCAGATACCTTGGCAGACCTGTTATTGCTACCTCACGCATTGATGCCTATGATGGCGAAAATGTTACTTTTCATTACAACAGGCATGACGATGATAAACTCATCATCAAGACCATTCCGGCTATGGAATTCATTGCTCGCCTGATCCAACACATTCCGGAAAAACATTTCAAGCAAATCCGATACTATGGACTTTATGCAAGGCATCGCGAATCTGACAAAAAGATACGTCTGGCAATCGCAAAGGAAAAAAGAAGAATTTTTCTTTCCTTTAATCGTTGGAGAGATCTTACCCTTGCCTCTTTTAGCTATGATCCGCTTACATGTCCTTGTTGCGGCCAGATCATGCTTTTTCTTGAACTCTACCATAATCATCAGCATCTTTCTCTGAACAAAATGTACGAAAGAACAATGGGGAAACTTTCCCTTCATTCCTCAGCCTGATTTCTATACAAAGCACCTCCGACTATGATAGAATGATTCAAACAGAGGAAAACACTATGTCAAAACGTTCAGATGAAATCAGAGACAAGTACATAAAAAATCCACCTGAAGGCATGACTGCTGATGACATCCGCCACATGAGTGAGGATGATATGCTTGATATGGATTACTTCTTAAACGAAGATGATGATTTTGGAGAAGATTTTCCTGGAGCCGAAGGCTTCTATATCTTCTAAAATTTATCATCTACTTGTCATGCCCGCCTCCGCGCGGGCTCTTTTCATATCAAGAGTTCTCCGAACGGAGAACTTTCCTATAAAGTAAGAAAAGCCGGTGCATCAGCACCGGCTTCTCCTGTATTACGTTAGTTATGAACCTTTTACAGAGATTACTGTAACAGAGACAGTACGCCCTGGTTGGACTGGTTAGACTGAGCCAACATAGCCTGACCTGCCTGAGCCAAGATGTTGTTGTTGGAGTACTTAACCATCTCAGTAGCCATATCGGTATCACGGATCTGGCTCTCTGCGCTGGTGGTATTCTCAACTACGTTGTCCAGGTTGTTAATGGTGTGCTCAAGTCTGTTCTGAATAGCACCAAGGGCAGATCTCTGAGTAGATACCATCTGAATTGCTTCCTTGATAGAGTCAACTGCATAGGTACCATTCTGGCCATTATCACCGCCAACCTGAATACCATTGATTCCAAGTCCCTTTGCGCTCATTGCATCAATGTCCATGGAAATCTTGTTGGAGGTATAGGAATCTGCGCCTACATGCAAATCAAGATTAACTGCCTTATCAACGTTTACAGTGCCTTCAGTTACTTCAAATACATTATCGTTATTCGTAGCAGTTGCTTCGGTATCAGTTCCGATGGAGCTTGCCTTGACAATCTCATCTTTAATTTTGCCATACAAGTTGGTTGCGGTATCATAGCCGTCTACAGTACCTACGCCATATGTCTTACCGTTGACAGAATGAGTCTTATTAGCTGTCAACTTTCCCTTCAAGTCATCTAATGTAATTTCGTTTTTCTTAGCATCGGTTGCATCAGCTACTTTATAAGTAGTTCCGTCTATCTCAACTGTATCACCTTTTGCTAAAGTATCCTTGCCAGTAGCAGACTTTAAAACAGCATCTGCATCACCAGAAACACTATATTTCTTACCTGCAATTGTAACCTCATCGCCAACTTTCAACTCATCCATTGTAAAAGTAGCAGTTCCGGTACCAAGGCCAGACCAGGTTCCTTCAAAGCCTGCAGATTTTGCCTTTAAGGTCTTGGTGGTTGCCTCACCGTTACCCTTTAGCAGATAAGTTTCGTTAAATTTTGTGGTTGTAGATACTCTGTCGATTTCCTCTACCAGCTGGTTTACCTCATCCTGAATGTACTGTCTGTCATCGGAGCTGTTGGTTCCGTTAGCAGCCTTAACTGCCAGTTCATTCATTCTCTGCAGCATATCATGAACTTCTGTCAGAGCACCTTCAGCGGTCTGCACTGCGGAGATACCGTCCTGTGCATTGCTGGAAGCCTGTGTCAGTCCTCTGATCTGCTTTCTCATTTTCTCACTGATGGAAAGTCCTGCTGCATCATCTGCTGCTCTGTTGATCTTGTAACCGGATGATAATTTCTCAGTAGACTTAGCCTGAGACTTAGTGGTGATGCCTAACATTCTGTTAGAGTTCATAGCTGTAAGATTGTGTTGTACTACCATAATATATTCCTCCTTGAATTGACGAGCGCTTCCCTGCGCTCCGTTATTTGCTTTGGCAATGTCAGTTCCAAGTTCGCACATCCTGTTACCTTCATCGCCATTGTCCTCCGTCTCTTAGGCGTGCGAAACCTTAGATTCGGAAGAGGTTCGGTAAGCAATTGTTTTATTTGCTTTACTTGATAAGTATATCGGAGAGGTTTTTGGAAACTTAACCCCTTTTTGCAAAAAATGTTGACTTTTTTATTTTGCTAAGATATATTATATAAAAAGGAAGCAGTTTTTTACCACTTGTTTACTTTGTATTCTTGAGTGGGGTACTTGCTTCCTTTTTTATTTCCACCAAATCATATAAATACAATTTTCCGTCTTGTGTCCTATTTACTACCAGCCTCCCCTTGTAAACATTATATTCTTCTGTCTTTCTATTGTTATCATAAACTGGTAGCGCAAATCTGACCGTATAATAGTTCCAGCCACCTTTTGCGTCTTTCTTATGTTTACTCTTCTTATTTTCACTATGTATTTTATTGGCAGCTGATTCTACCAGTTCTCGGATTCCTTGTGCTGCATTTGCCTTGGCTTTTGCCCGTGCTCCCCTTATATGTTCTGAATACTTTGAGCCCGTATACTCATCTGCGAATTTAGTTCCTATTTCTATTTTTTCTTTCGTTTGTTTATTCTCAATTATTTCACCAAGGTACTTCTTTAGAATATCCAGCCGGCATGGATCCAGCGGGTGGTTCCGTTCCACTGGATCTGTCATCATACACAATCAGCTTCTGCTTCGTTGCATCCATGGTCAACATGGTATAATGATTCCTTGGATTGCCATTATCCGTTCCCCGGATGATGCGTTCCATTAATTCTTCCGCCGTCGCAACACCATTAATCCCCTCAATTGCCAAAGTAAATTCCGGTCGATCTATCCCCAAAGCTGAAGTTACTTCGGCAAATTCTCAAGCGGAAGTTACATATGTCCCTGTCTGATATTCAGGCAGGGACTGTATTTTAGATTATCCAGACTGGTACGATATAATTGTCTCTGTCAATCGCACTAAGTCCTGGTTTCATGCAGATAACTGCGCCCTTCGCACGAGGCGTTGATGCCTTGTCGAGTAATTCAAATACCTTTACCAACTCTGTTCCGGGATTTGCAGTTTTCTTAATCTCAATCGGATTCAATATTCCATCATGTTCCAGGACAATATCAATCTCCCTGGCATCTTTATCACGATAATAGTACAAATACGGCTCTTTTCCACAATTCAGGTAGGTTTTCCGAATTTCCGCAACCACGTAATTTTCCAAAATGGCCCCGTTCATAGCACCGCATTCTAACGTTTCCGCACTACTCCATTTCGTCAGGTAACACACCAGACCCGTATCGTAGAAATACAGTTTGGGCGTTTTCACAAGGCGCTTCAACAAATTTCTTGCTGCCACTGCAGTAATAAACCGAAGGAACTTAAGCGAATCTATGGCATCCGATAATTCTCTTACATCCCGCTCAATATAAGTAGACAGATAACTGCTGTAAAAAAGCTGACTGTTACTGTTAATACCGCTTACGATCGCAGGCATGGAGCCTTGATAAATCCGTTCAAAGATCTCTCTTGTATCAGCTTGCTCTCTCTCTTTCTGCCTCTCGTTTAAATCCTCCAGATCTACCGTAAACGGTTTCATCGTTCCTCCCGATATCTCTGCCTGTGACAGGGATGTAAGTGAAAGTACTGCCACTCTTCCTGCCAGTGACTCCTGTACTCCTTGCATCAATTTGAACACCTGTGATCCCGTAAGCCAAAATGCTCCCGGCTCATGGTTTTTATCTACATTTATCTTGATATAAGTAAACAGTTCCGGTGCATATTGAACCTCATCAATCAATACAGGTGGTTTATGCAGTTGCAGAAACAGTTCCGGATCGGTCTTTGCAATATTTCTTTCGTTTAAATCATCCAGTGTTACATATCCCCGCTCCGTTCCCTCCATCAGTTTTTGGAGTATTGTCGTCTTTCCTACCTGTTTCGGTCCCGTTACCAGGAGTACCGGATATTCCCTGGTTACCTGTCTTACTACATTCTCCAGATTTCTTTTGATATAACTCATAAAAGTCCCTCTTTCGGCTAATCTATACTCTGATTGTATTTTAGCCGAAACCACATTTTTATTCTTTCACATTGATTCCGTCATAAAAAAGGGAAGCCGATATCTCTGTCAGCTCCCCTTCATCTGTTGTATTTACTTTTTATTGTCGTACATCTGCGGTGCTACATATCCTGCTCCGCTCATGCTCTTGTAATAGTCATAAGCACTTTTGGCGTTTTTCCGTCTCTGTCCAATTCCGGCACGTTCCTTCGCAAAATAGCTCTCGATCAGCTTTTTGTTCCGGGCCTCCTGTGCCTGTACGGACACGCTGAGTTCGGTCACTTTGCTGACCTTCTTCTGAAGTTCCCGGATCTGTGCTGCGTAGCGTTCTCTGTTGCCTTCCAGCTCTTTCGCCAGCTTCTCATACATGATTTCAAAGCCTTCATCCAGATGAACCACCTCATCAATAAGCCGCTGTTTTTCCTCCACAGCATCGTCGAACAGGCTCATATCCACCTCTTCCGCAGAAAAGATTTCTTCCTGACGTTTGTTATATTCCCGGATCTTCTGTAATACTTCCAGCTTCTTGTCCAGGCTCTCTGACAAAATGGTAAGCTGATTCTCCATCAGTCATTTCCTTTCTTTGCTCCCGCCTTCATGACTTCTTTCCAGTTGTCACGGATAGCGTGCAGGTGGGTATTGATCTCTTCGAGGATTTCCTTATCTTTTTTGACATTGGCTTCTACCAGACGTCTCTCGAGATAAGTGTAGATGTTGTCAAAGTCCTTGGAGACTTCGTATTTCATGTCCAGGGTGGAATGCAGATATCCAATGATATTCTGCACCTTGCGGATATTTTCATGTGCCTTGGGTACATCGGATTTCTCCACAGCCATCTCTGCAATATTGCAGAACTTGATAGCTCCGTCATAGAGCATCAATGTCAGTTCTGCCGGAGAAGCAGTCAGAACCTTGCTGTTATTATACTGTGCATAAGCACCGGGTAATGCCATATCATGATCCTCCTAACAAGCTGGTCACCGCGCTGGAATTACTCTGCAGCTTTGCCAGTGCCGTCTCCATTTTGGAGAACTTGGAATACCACTTGTCTTCATAATCGTTCAGCTTATCTTCCAAGTCTTTGATCTTGCTTGTATAATCATCATAATCCGATTTCATCTTTTTGTCATCATAAAAATTACCGTAGGTACGATAACCTTCTACAGACTTGGAGAGATCACTCATTTTAGTATATAAATTCTTGAACATTCCAGAGAAAAAGCTTACGACCGTATCGGGATCACTGCTGATCATGCTCTTAAGCTTGTCTGCATTACCGGAGGTGCTGGAGTCATCTGCATCTCCATCAATGTGGTAGGCATTCTTCTCATTCTCCGCTGCGGTAAAGTAGCTCAAAGTCTCAATACCGAAATCGCTGAGATACATGTTCTTGCCGTTTACTTCCACACTGCCTGCCATGATTTCTTTTAAGGCAGAGCTTACGGTAGACAGATTGCTGTCTCTGCGGAGCAGGGCATCCTTAATCTTGGTCTCATACTTCTCTACTTCGGTATCGGACATGGCATCCTTCTCATCGTCGGTCAGAGGCTCATATCCTCTGGCGGAATCCGCATTATAAAGCTTGTCCATCTCGTTGATCAGGGTATTATATTCCTTCAGGAAGCTCTTGATCATATCGTAGATACCATCTACGTCATCCTGTGTGGTCAGGGTGATCTCTTCATCTGCTCCGGTCTCTTTCAGTGCTGTAATGGTCAGACCATTGATGGAAAATACATTGGAGTTGCTGGTATACTCTGTGTTGTTCAGTGTGATCACAGAATCCTGCCCTTTGATATAGTTGGCATCTGTAATACCCAGCCCCTTCAGCAGGTCATCGGCACCGGTTCCGGTTGCCGTAATAGAGAAATTACCGGCATCGCCGGAGTCCTTTGCACTGATATAGAATCTCTGCTGGGTGGTATCGAAGTTTGCATTCAGTCCGGCTTCCTTCAATTTGGACAGTACATCAGAGATCGTGGTATCTTTGGTAATATTCAGTTCTACGCTTGTATCACCGTTCTTGATCTTAAGAGTTGTATCGTCTCCGGTGGTAATGCCGGCCACGGTGCTGCCATCACTGCCCTTGATCCCCAGATCAGACAATTTTGTCAATGCATTCAGCTTGGTATCCGCAGTGACATTATCCTTCAAGGTCAGCTTGCCGCCGGTCATATAGGCGGTCTTGGCCAGCTGTGATACCTTGAGGTTCTGTACACCGGTCATTGCGCCATCACCGGTGATGACACTGACTGCATTGCTGTCGGATACTTTGGTCACTCTCTTGCTATATGCGGATTCAAAACGCATATTATTAACAAACTTGGACTGCAGATTTTTAATCTTGGTATTCAGCTCTTTCCATGCGGTCTGCTTCCATTCCTGTTTGGTCTGTGCCTTTTTCGCATCGTCCACCTTGGTCTGCTTCGCAGACACCAGCTGCTGGATAATGCTCTCTGTGTCCATACCGGAGATCAGTCCGGATAATCTCATTGTTGATGATGCCATATTGGTATCCTCCTATCTCTTCTCATCCACCAGGATGCCTGCCATCTCCCATACTTTGGCGATCATGTCCAAAGTCTTCTCAGGTGGAAGCTCTTTGATGACTTTCTTGGTATCCTTGTCTATGATTTTGATCGTTATGCGGTTTGTCGCCTCATGAATACCGAAAACAGCTTCTGAATGGGACATCATGTTCTTATTCAGCTTCTCTACTGCTTTCTTGATCTGCTCGTTGGTCACCTGCTGTTGCTGTTCGCTATTAGCATCGGCAGAAGTATTATTCTGATCCTTGCTCTGCGCATTTTCAACAACTGCGGTGGTCTGGTCAAGTTTATCTGCTGCTTTTACATTGGCAGGATTGTATTCTGAGGGATTCTCCTCTGTAGTTACTTTTGTCGCAGTGTTCCTGGCAGCGGCTGTGTTCTGTGCCTGCACTGTCATGACACTGGAAATCGGTTCTATGGTCATAATGGTCACCTCCGTGTGATAAACAGGCGCCTTCCGTGGGCGCACGACCTTGCTTCTCTAAGGACTGTATCGGTAAATTCTCCCGAAAAATTAATAGGTGCTGCAAAAATTTCACGACACCATCTATTCAATAATGCATTCCTGCTCTAATTTTATATTTTTCTCCAGCATATATCGGATAACCTCGCTGAATTCCTTTTCTTCTCCTAATTTCTCCAGACGTTTTTTATCTGTTTCTGTCAATTTTTTTCCATATTGTGAATATTGTTTCAGCGTATCCAGATCCATACGGAAGCTTTCAAATGGAATTTCTGTTTTTTTACGTAAATCCAGAAAAATAAGGAATCCTCCGGCATCTATGTCCCCAAAATGATAATATTTTGCAGCAGGAATTGCATCATAAATCTTTTGGAGCAGTTTTCTTCGTACCCTGTTATGGTATCCTCCCAGGTAAACAAGGAGGCTGTTTTCCTCATGGTATCTGAAAAAAGAAGTAAGGTTTTCAACAGTTATTACCTTCTGTATTCTGCTGAAATCCGAGAAACGAATGTTTTCAATATCCTCTCCCGAAATTCCAATTCCCTGCTTTAAAAGGGACAAATTCATCTCCTCCCCTTCCACCAGCAGGCGCACATCTCCCTTAAAATACACAAAATTAGGGGTTTGATAAATTCCATATTCCGCCAATAGTTCCACTGCATCCATTTCCTTATATTCCTCATCGAACTGCCGAAACACTCTGATAATCCTGCTTTCTATCTGTTCAAAATATTTAGAATCCTGAAAATGTTGAATGGAGAACTCTCTGATATAACAAGGTGTTTTATTTTGTTCTACAGATACACATGCACGAAGAAATTTTTCTGTTTCCTGCAGATTTTCCAATGTTATATATTCTTTTACCGACTTGTGGTTTTCCAGTCGTTTCAACAGATATCCTACAAAACTTACCGTGACCGGAGCATCTTCATTCAGATATTTTTGAAGAAAGACTCTGTTTTCTTCCTCCAGACCATGCTTTGGTTTTCTTCCTGTATACCGGTAAATTTCATCAATTTGATCCGTATTCATCCGAACCTTTTGTATGAAATGTCCCTGCTTATGGTCCTTCCAGATTACAGTTATCATATTTTTATTTTCCAGTGCACTCATCAAAATATGAATTTTTTCATATTCTGATGAACTCTCATCATAATATGCCGGTATAGATGTTCTCGTAAAACGAAACTCTATCTGTATCTTTCTCCTGTTCTCTCCAATTGACAACAGACTGTTTTCATAGGTATCCAGCAAATGATTTAAAACCATTCTGTCATACTGTACCATTTACATACCTCTCTGCATAACTGATTTTTTCATCTGTCATTACAAGTAATGTCTCCTCCACAAAGGGACTGATATACTGTATTTTATCCGGTGGTGCAGCAATCAATATCTGTAGCGGCAGCCGCCGCAAAAATTCCAGAACTCCGCCTATTCTTTCATCATCCATATTATTAAACGCTTCATCAAAAAGTACAAGTCCCACTGCCTCTCCGCCAATATTGTTCTTATACAGTTGGACAAAAGATGCCGCTACGGTGACGTAAAAAGGTGTCTGTGTCTCACCACCGCTCTTTTCCTCACACACCTTTGAATATAAGGAATAGTTTCCATCGCTGTGTATAATGCGTATATCATAATCCATATAAGTACGATAATCCGTAAATTCATCCAGTGCTTTTGTACTATTGTCATTATCAAGTGCCAGCCGTTCGAACAGTTCTTCTATCACTACCTTATGATTCTCATGAAACAGTCCACTGAAAATAGACTCTCCCTGCATCGCATTAAAATCATCCATGATCATTTCATAATATTGACGGTATTTCTTACTCGGCATATACAGGAATTCATACTTTTCATTGCTGAACGTAATATCATTCAATGCCTTGTTTAATTCCTTAAATTCAGACTGGGCTGTCTTCATATTTTCCTGTAGCTTAGACAAAAACTGCTCTCTGAATTCTTCTTCCGCTGCGCTTCTGGCCGTCTCCACCTTATCCTCATACTGCAGCAGTTCTGAATTTTTCAGTTTCAAATACTCCGCTTCAAAATCCCGATATCCTTCCATCGAAGCAGGTGCACCAAAATCATGCGCTGTTTTATATTCCCTCATTACCTCTTTCATAGAGTCCGTTGCCTTATCAATCAGTGTCTGGTTTGCTTTTCTCCTTCGCAAATAATTATCTCTGAACTGTGCATAAGACTTACCCTCTGTCTGTTTCTCATATTCCTGTCTCCATATTGGCAATAAATCTGCAGCTTCTGCCCCAAGTTTTTCATAAAATAGTGCTTTTTCTACATGATTTGCCTGATTCTCTGCAATTTTCTGTTTTGTCAGGCTGATTCTTTCCTCCGTCTTACCGGCAGTTCTGTCTAAATTACTCCTTTTTACCGTCAGTTCCTCTAACATTTTTTCCAAGGCAGACAATTGCAGCTGTTTCATGATCATATTGGAATTTTTCTTCAATGTAGCAATGTTTTCTTTGCATTTGTCAATTTCCAGAGAAACCTGCCGCAAATCACCAATAACTTCCAAACGGTACTTAATATCTGTATCCTGATCCGTATTCAGTGGCTCCAGTACATATTCCAGTTGTTTCAGCCTGCTTTTCAAATCCGCCAGCTGTTGCTTCAATTCCTCCCGCTTCTGTTTTGCCTGTTCCAGTTGTACCTTTAAGGCATTCTGTCCAATGTATGGTGTTTCAAAAACGGATGGTTTAATAGCACTCGCCACGTTGTTCTGATACTTCATGCACTCTCTTGTGATTGAGATCCTATAAGTTTTTAGTTCCCGATAATGCTCACACATATGAACTTTTCCGAGAATCATATTGACATAACGTTTTGCGTATTTATTTTTGGAAGACACTACGGTTGCCAGAGATCCTTCCGGTGCGGTATCATATTCTTCCAGATTCTGTGTGTTAATAAGGCCTACTCCATATGCTTTTTTCTCTTTTCGAAGCCTGTCATAAATTCCCAATGCAATATCAAAATTTTCAGGCTCCACCAGAATATAAAATCTCTGCGTGTTTAAATAACCTTCCACAGCATTTCTCCAGGATCCATCTGTAATCTCCAACATTTCACATAAAATACGCGGTTCCGGAGTCCGTCCGATACGTTGAAACTCTTCCTTAATTTCCATTCTTACACGTTCTACATCTTCAGAATACGAAAATTTTTTCTTCATTAACTGTTCAATTTTCTTGTCCAGTTCCTGCTTTTCATCACTGATTTCGGCTTCCTTTGCTATCGTCTCTGCTTTTTTCTGTAGCACTTTATTTCGCATTAGATTTTTGTAGGAAATAGCCTGCAAAAGTGTGTCCTTTGTCTGCGCCAGATTCATATCATTGTCTGGCATGCACAAGTTTCGATAATAAAGTTTTATAGATGTGTCCACATCCTTTACTTCCAGCAATTTTTTCAACTGCATTCTGGCAGAGTCCATGCTTTCCTGAAGGCTTTCCCGCTCCTTCAGCAAATCTGTCTTTCTGTTCTCCAATAACTGCAGTCGCTTCTCCTGTTCGTCTTTTGCCAGAAAATCTTTATCTGTTGCAAGTTCCGCGCGCAAATCATCTCTGATCTGTTGTTTTTCCATCTGTTCTTTTTTCACAGTCTGGATCTGACCGTTTTGTTCTTCCAACCGCAAAGTATCCGTCTGTATCTCAGCCTGCATCTTTTCTATTTCTTCCAGGATAAGATCCGCTTCTACTCTCGCAAGATAATATCCATATTGCTTATCCTTCTGTAATCCATCCGCTGCTTGGGCATGTAAGGAATTGATTTTTTCCAACCTCTCGATACGAATTTTTACGTTTTCCAGTGTACGCTGTAAATCTTGATAAGTCCGGACATTTTCACGTAATACATCAATATTGACTTCCTTCTCATCCAATACATAGGAATACACAAAATCTTTAATATCATCAATCGGTCGAAAAGCCAGAGCCTTGGGGATCAGCCGGAAAAATTTATCTTCGATTCGTCCAAAGCGGTTTTTGATCATTGATCTTGCTTCTTTATCTGTAGTACACCATTGTTTTATTTTAGAACTATTCATTGTCCGAAACTGATTGATAGACTTTGGCGCTTTTCCTTGAAAAAACATAGAGTCCTCGAATCGTACTCCGTCCATCAAATATCTTGCCGTTTTTTCCTGTCCCTCCGAAGCAGAGTCTACCACGGCACCGATCACAAAATATTTATCCTTTTTCTCTTCATAAAATTCCAGTGCAACATGTGCACTGATCTCTCCTGTCCGTTCATAAGGTTTATTTTCTCTTCCGGTCTTACAGCGAATATACCCGGTCAGTTTTCTTTTCCCGTTTTCATGAGCTGCCTTATTAAAATAATTGGTAGAACAAATAATCACAAACTGAATAGCGTCCAAAAGAGTGGATTTTCCAGCTCCGTTTTCTCCGGAAATCAGTGTGGATTTTTCAAGATCTATTGTTGCATTAACAAAGCGATGCCAGTTAATCAATTTCACTCTCGTCAGTTTCTTCACTGTTTTTTCCTCCTCTTTTGTAAATTTCCAGCTTTTCATAAGCTGCCTTAATATCTTCCACACGAACAGCCATCAGAATAGAGTCAAAGATAATAATCCGGGATTCTTCCTCCGTAAGGCTGGGATCCAATATCTCTATGATCTGAAACCTTTTCAATGTACTGATTGCATTGCGAAAAGTTGTCTTGTCTATCATTTTCTCTCTGATCTTCAGGCTTAAGAATTTTTCATGAATATCCCCCACATTTACAATTACTTCCTCTGTAGTAGAAAGTTCCCTTCTCTTTTCATCATATAAAATTCTGAGAATTAACAAGAGAACCGATTCAAACAGTTTCATATTGTAGCGGTTATAGTTTTGTGGATTGGTTAACTGAACCACACCATATTCTTCATTAATTTCCAAACGGTAGCCCAATAGTGCAAAACATTCCGCAAATTTTTCCTTATATTTTGTTACAAAATAATAATC
>ERZ1034913.850-NODE-850-length-21266-cov-18.493659_pt1 | contig 21266 bp, 17 predicted proteins | sample MGYA00520697_ERZ1034913 | MGnify/ENA primary metagenome ERZ1034913 (study PRJEB33766, sample SAMN09781786) | gut metagenome | biome: gut microbiome | host: Homo sapiens | place: Madagascar | study: EMG produced TPA metagenomics assembly of the PRJNA485056 data...
GGGGTGGCCGTGGAGGCCGGGGCGGAGGCACAAGCGGTAAGGAGAAGAGCAGCAAGGATAGGGAGTAGGGTTTTCATGGGCAGAGTTCTCCTTTCGGTTTTCGAGGGGGCGGCTGTAGGAAGGTGCGGCGGGGCGATGCGTCCCACCCTGCAAATCAACGGATAAATGGGCATCTTCCTTACACGTGCGGGCCGGGCATACCCGGCCCCTGCAATGGCACTACCTTATATGTATAGTAGCATATTTCCTCTGCCGGGGCAAGAAAAAAGAGAGGGACAGCATCTCCCTCTCTTTTGTATCTGTTAGTCCGGCAGGCTGGCGGCGTAGTCGTTCTCGCCGCCTACCGGGTACTGGGCTACCACGTCGGTGGTCGCTGCCGTCTCGGCGGTGGCGGTGGCATCATACAGCGTCTCCTTCGTCACGGCAAAAGCTGCCTTGTGGTCGGCGTTCACCTCATACACCACGGTGGGCGCGGCGTCGCTGGCAAGGTAGCACAGGCTGTCGGTGGTGTCGGTGGCCTCCGTGCCAAACCGCACCGTCAGGCTTGTGCCGTCGGTGAAGGTCAGCGTTGCGGTCACGTCCGGGTCATCCAGGCCGTAGGTGCTGGCTTTCTCTGGCGTCGTGATGGTCCATGCCGTCTGCATCTGCAAGATCGTGTTGACCATCTTTTTGACGCTGCTTTGGTTCAAGGCGTAGCCCGCATCGTCGGTCAGCGTCCAGCTGCCGTCAGTCTGGGTGAAGTCCAGGTCATTCATCTGCATCGACACCACATCATCCAGCGTCTTGTCGGTCAGTGTCTGGGCCTTGTACAGGTCACGGGCAGATTTGCTCAAGGTAGCCAAATCGCTGCGTTTGACCGTGTAGGCCGCGCCGGTGTCGTCGTAGATGTAATAGACATCGGCCACACTGTTCAGCTGGTCCACGGTCAGGCTGACGCTCTCCTCTCCCGCGCCGATGGCAATGGTCATCTGGGGGGTGGCGCTCTTTTCGGGCAGGTCGGTCAGGTCACTGCCCTCCAGCTTGCGCTGGGCGGTCAGGTTGGCGTAACTCTCTACAAGGCTGGCGGTTTTCGTCTGGTCCAGCGGCAATGTTGGGTCGGATTCCAGCATCCAGTCGCCGGAGCTGTTTTTGACCAGCGTCACATCCTGGTTGTTGCCCGCGTAGGCCAGACGGTCGATATCCTCCACCGCAAAGCTGCACAGCGGCAGCGTCGCGTCGGTGGTATCGTCCCCGCGCTGCAATACGGCCAGCAGCACGACCAGCACCGCCATGACAATGACCAGCACCACCAGCGGCAGCATCTTTTTTGTGTTTTTCATGGCGGCTCCTTATCTGCGGCGGCGCACGACGCAAACCACCGCACCCGCAATCAGGCAGATGATGGGCAGCACCAGCGTAAACAGCACGCCCAGCGGCAGTGCGGCCGAGGTCGGCACGCTCAGCGAGGCCGCGCTCATGCTCTTAGCGCTGATGACGGCGGTCGTCTGTTCGCCATTCATCCAGTTGACGACGCTGCCCAGAAACTGCGCGTTGCCGCCGGAGACGGCCTGGTTGATGTTGGACAGCAACAGGTTCGGGCAGTTGACCCAGACGACCCGTGCGCCAGTGGTGACGTTCTCCGCCGCCACGGCCACAGCAAAGGTGCCCTCGGGGTCGGTGTCGGCTTTCTGGGCGGTCTCGGCGGTGGCGTAGTTCTCCATCGAGTAGGCTGCGTCGCCGGTGGTCAGCAGATCGGTAAAGCTGAACTCGCTGTCCTCATCGGTGGTGATGCCCTGGGCGATGGGGGTGTAGACCATCATATTCTGGGACACACCCGCCGTAATTTCGTTGCTGGCCAGCGTGGGCAGCAGGTAGGTCTGGGGGTAGCCGTAGGGATAGTGGTCGGTGTCCGTCTCGATCAAAAGACCCGGCTGGCGGGCCATGCCGCAGGCGGCCAGCACCGTGTCCAGGTTGGGCGTGCCGGTGGTAAAGTCGGTGGCCACAAACAGCTTGCCGCCGTTTGCAACGTAGTCAGTCAAAATCGTTGTTTCTGCGTCGGTCAGGTCGGCCCCGGGCGCATTGATGAGCACCGCAGCGGCATCCGCCGGGATACTGCCCGCAGTGGTCAGGTTCAGCTCTGCAGTGGTGACGCCCGCGTTGTTCAGCGTGTCGGTAAAGTCGCCGGACAGGGCCGCCTCGCCGTGGCCGGTCAGCTCATATAACTGATAGGACGTCTCCCGCGTGACCTTGGCAATGCCGGAGGTAATGGCGTTTTCCGCCTGGAAGCTGTAATTGGCGCTGCCGGTGGAGTAGTAGCTCTCCAGATCCAGTTCGTACATATCGTTATAGGACAGCACATCGCTGTTGTCGCCGCTGACGAGGACGACACTGCCGGTGGAGGCCCCGTCGTACTGCTGGGCGAAGGTCGGGTAGAGCACCGGGTCGCGCTGCTGCCAGCTGAAATGGCTGCTCTCGCCCGCATAGCGGTCCAGCAGGCGGGTGATGTTGTCGTCCTCCTGCCCGCTCTCGGCCAGGTAGTAGGCCGTCACGTCGGCGTTCAGCTCATGCAGCAGGTTCTCGGTCGTCTCACTCAAGGTAAACAGCGAGGTCGTAGAAATATCGTACTGGGTGTATTTGGTGGGCAGGGCGCGGATAACCAGGTTGAGCAGAATGACCACGACCAGCGCCACGGCGGCCAGCACGCTTGCGTACAGGCCGCTGTGCAGGGCGCGTTTGCTGCCACCCTGCGGGAGTTTCAGATTTGGTTTTTTCATGGTGCGGCACCTCCCTTAGTTCCAGCGGCGGCGTTCCAGCGCCTGCCCGGTCAAAAAGAGGAACAGCCCAATCACGGACAGATAGTAGGCAATGGCCGGGATGCTGAACATACCGCCCACGATGTCCGCAAAGGGTTCAAACAGGGCCAGCGCCGACAGTACGGCGTTGAAGGCCGCCAGCAGCCACGCTGGGCGCAGCTGGAACAGGATGAACAGCACGACCGCGCCGACGCAAAACACCACAGCGCCTGCCGTCAGCCGCTTGCAGATGACGCCCACGAGGATGGCCGCAATCAGCAGCACCACGGTGAACACGATGAACGCCAGCAGGTTGCCGGTGGTGAACATCGTTTTGATACCGTTCATCAGATAAGCGACGAGCAGCGCACCGAAGGTGGCAAGGTAGGCGAGAATCTGGTTCTCGGTCAAAGCCGAGATCCAAGTACCCACGGCCAGGCAGGCCGCGCTCAGCAGGACATAGCCCAGCAGAGCGCTGTACGCCGCCACCAGTGATACCGTACCGAAGGCTTTTAAAATCAGCGGCATGAGCACCGCCGCCGTCAGCGGGATGGCAAACACGGCGACCTCGGCCAGAAATTTGCCCGCCACGATGGCCGGGATACTGACCGGACTGGTCAGAAGCAGCTGGTCGGTCTTATTCTTGCGTTCCTCGGCAAAGCTGCGCATGCTGATGGCCGGCAGCAGGAAGAGCAAGATCATCGTCATGGTGTAGAGTACTGACGCGAAATCCGACGAGGCGTAGAGCAGGTTGCGGTTCGTGTAGTACAGTCCCAAAAAGAACAGACTGACCGCCGCTATGACCCAGCCGATCATGCCGGTAAAGTAACTTTTGACCTCACGCTTAAAGATCGCTGTCATCGCCGTTTGCCTCCCTTTCCTCGGTTTGCGTCTCGGGTGCAGGGGTCGTCTCCCCTGCCGCGTCCGGGGCTTCGGTCAGCTGCAGGAACACATCCTCCAGGCTCATGGTTTCGGCGCTCAGGCTCAGCACCGGGCAACCCGCCTGGGCCAGCGCCAGGCTGAGTGCACCGCGCAGGTCTGTTCCCGCAGTGCTGACGGCGGTAAAGCTGACCTCGCCGCCCTTTTCGTCGGTGACTTTTACATCGGTCAGGCCGGGCACAGCGGATGCAGCGGCCACAACGGCATCGCGGCTGCCCTGAGCCGTGGCGGTGATGGTTCCCTTCGCGGTCAGCTGGGCGGCCAGTTCCTCCGGCGTGCCCTGGGCCACCAGCTTGCCGTGGGCAATGATGAGAACCCGGTCACAGACGGACTGGACCTCGCTCAAAATATGGCTGGACAAAATGACCGTGTGGGTCTTGCCCAGGTCGCGGATGAGGGAGCGGATCTCGATCATCTGCGCCGGATCCAGACCGACGGTTGGCTCGTCAAGGATGATGACTTTCGGCGTGCCCAGCAGCGCGGCGGCAATGCCCACGCGCTGGCGGTAGCCCTTGGACAGGTTGCGGATGAGGCGGCGCTCCATCCCCTGCAAGCCCGCGCGGGCGGCGGACTTTTCCACCGCGGCGGCGCGGTCGGCTTTCTTGCGGGTGCCTTTCAGCTCGGCCACAAACAGCAGATATTCCTGCACGGTCATATCCTGGTACAGCGGCGGCAGCTCCGGCAGGTAGCCGATGCAGGCTTTCGCGGCGGCAGGTTCATCGGCAATGTCGTGGCCGTCGATTTTCACTGTGCCGTCGGTGGCGGAAATGTAGCCGGTGATGATATTCATGGTGGTAGACTTGCCCGCGCCGTTGGGGCCGAGCAAGCCGTAGATGCAGCCATCCTCGACGGTGAAACTGATATCATCCACCGCTGTGTGGCCGCCGTAGCGCTTTGTCAGATGCTCTACTTCGATCAAAGTGCACACACTCCCTTTTACATTGGTTGCCTCTATTATACTTTTAAAATGTGATAATTTTGCGATAATGGTTTGAAGATGTGTGAAACCTTGCGCCCCCTTCCGACAAAAAGCGCCGCAGAAACGGTTTTTCGGCCCGTTCCTGCGGCGGTATAGCATAGTTCTATTTAAAAGGTATCATGGCGCACAAAGCCGCCCAGTTCATCGGTGGTGGACATACCCGTGGCAAGGGCCTTGCTGCGCATGGCGGCATAAAACTCGGCGTAGGTGGCCTGCATATACGGCTCCAGGAAGAAACCGCCAATGCCGAGGGTGAACGCGCAGAGCAGCAGCCAGCCAAAGAAGGACAGCTGCAGGACGAAGTAGTTCCACTTTTCGCCTTCCATCATTTCCTTGCTCAGCTCCATGGCGCGGGTGGCGGTCATGTAGGGATTTTCAGCCAGCAGGTAAGGCACAAGCGCATAGCAGTACGACCAGTAGACGCCCGGCACGATGAGCAGGATGTAGCCCAGCGTGACTTTTAAATTGGTGAGCAGCTGCACCACGATAGGGTTGCCGTAGGGGCGGCGGAAGGTGCTGACGACAGTGGAGGCCGGGGTCAGGGATTGGCGGCTCTCCATAAAATAGCGGCAGCGGCCGACGTTGAGCGGGTAGACGACAAAGAGTGCCCAGCAAAGCGCGGCAATAGAGCCGATGAGCATACCGACGAGGATCGCCCCCAGCATACTGTCGGGGATACTGTTGACAATGTCATAGGCCGTCGTATCGTCCGTAACAGTGCTGACAGCCTGATGCGCTGCACTGCCGCTGTTGGCCCCTGCCCCGCCCAGTCCTGCAATGCTGAGGGCCAGGCAGATCCAAAAGCTGCGCCAGTAGCGCCCCCTGAGTGCCTGCTTGGCGTTATTTTTTAAAAGTGTACGTGTCCACATAAGTGTCGCACCTCCCTAGTCATTGCTAATATTATAACAGGTTATGGCGCAAAAGCAAGCGGCAGCACGTTTTGTTTTGACGATTTTACGTTAATTTTGTAGTTGTTCACAAAAATATAAAAAAGTTTTGATTTTTTTGCCGAAAATGCTTGACATTTACGTGGCATTTGGCTATAATAATACACGTCGCCGGAACACGGTGGCCAACAGAATATGCGGATGTGGCGGAACTGGCAGACGCGCTAGATTCAGGTTCTAGTTCCCTTAAAAGAGTGTGGGTTCAAATCCCTTCATCCGCACCAAACGGAAGCCCCGAACTTAGGTTCGGGGCTTTTCGTTTGGTCTTGCGGTGAAGAGGATTTGAACAGGGCGACGGCGCCGCAGCGCCGGGGCAAACTGTCCTGCGGACAGTTCGCCAGCCTGCGGGAAAATCCCTTCATCCGCACCAAAGAAAAAGACCTAAGAACATTTGTTCTTAGGTCTTTTTTTTGCCGTACCGAACTTCTACCGCACCACGATACAAAAGATGCTGGGCACTCAGAGCGTTCCCCTAAGCACCCCGCAGATATTATACTGATTACCGCTCCACGCACATAGAGCAAAATCTACTGTTGATTATTGAATTTTATTTTCTCCCCAAAGGGCGGCACAAATTTTGAATAACAAAGTAGGGGCAGCAGGCAGCGGTAATCCTCTGCCGCCGCGAGACTTTCTTTTTTCTTTTTCTCTGACATAAATGCAGCCCCGGTTTCGTCAGCAAAACCGGGGCTGTACTTATTTAATGTATCTCTTACTTTCCACCCATAAATGCCGGGAGAGGTTTGCTCTCCTTGAGCCACTGGTGGTACTCGGCGGTGGCGGCGAACTCCACGTCACCGGCGGAGTTCAGCGCAGTCTCGACGGAGTCCTGAATGACGCCGATGATGAAACCGACGCCGACGACCTGCATAGCGATATCATTGGAGATGCCGAACAACGAGCATGCCATAGGGATGAGCAGCAGCGAGCCGCCCGCGACGCCGGAAGCGCCGCACGCGCCCAGTGCGGACATGACGGACAGCAGGACGGCGGCAGGCACACTAACATCCATGCCCAGCGTGTTGGCCGCAGCCAGCGTCATGATGGTAATGGTGATGGCCGCACCGTCCATGTTGATGGTCGCGCCCAGGGGGATGGAGACAGAGTAAATGTCCTTGTCCAGACCCAGCTTCTCACACAAGGCCATGTTGACCGGGATGTTGGCGGCAGAGCTGCGGGTGAAAAAGGCGGTCAGGCCGCTTTCACGCAGGCAGCGGAACACCAGCGGGTAGGGGTTGCGGTGCAGGTAGATGAAGATGATGAATGGGTTGATGACCAGCGCCATGAACAGCATCGTGCCCACCAGCAACAGCAGCAGGCGGCCGTACTGGGTAAAGATGGACAGGCCGTTGTCCGCCACGTTGGTAAACACCAGGCCCATGATGCCGAAGGGAGCCATGTTGATGACCCAGCGCACAATGGTGGAAACCGCGTCCGCCGTGTTGGCCATAAAGTTTTTGGTGGTGTCGCTGCCCAGGCGCTTCATAGCCAGGCCAAACAGGCAGGCCCACATCAGGATGCCGATGTAGTTGCCGTTCATGATGGACGCCACTGGGTTGGAGACGATGTTCGCCAGCAACGTGTGCATGACGTCACCCAGGCCCTGGGGAATCACGTCCGCAGTAGCAGCCTCGGCCAGCACCAGCGTCTGGGGGAACAGCTTGCTGGTCACGACGCTGAGCGCCGCCGCCACAAAGGTGGTGAGCATATACAGCCAAACGACCGTGCCGAAGCGGCGGTCCAGCTTGGACGAGCCCTGCGCCAGCGCACTGGCGACAATGACGAAAACCAGCACCGGGGCAATGCCTTTCAGTGCGCCGACAAACAGGTTGCCAAGTTCCTCGATCCATGCCGCGCCGGGGCAAATCAGCGCCAGCGCCGCACCAACGACTAGGCCGACGGTGATGCGCAGAATCAGGCTGGTCTGATTATACCGGGTAGCCACCGCTTTGGCCGCTTTCGTGAGTTGGTTCATACAAATTCCTCTTCCCTTTTTATACTGTGCCGGGCACGGCTTGCAGGGTGCGCCCGGCGTGCAAAAGCCGCCCGCACAGACCGCTTTTGCGTAACAATCCACATTATACCGCAAAATGTGCAGATTGCAAGATACGGACAGTTGTACCAGCCAGAGAAACACGTTGTTTTTTGCGATGGGACGATGTAAAAAAATATTAAAATTTGTTTTTATGAGCGAAATAGGTGTATTCGTTGTGCGGACAGTTTACTGTGAAATTACAGGACGGGGGTGCTCTCACCCCGCCGCTTGGCGCCACAATTCATATGCAGCAAAAAATCCCCGAACTAACGTTCGAGGATTTTGGTGCGGATGAAGGGATTTTCCCGCAGGCTGGCGAACTGTCCGCAGGACAGTTTGCCCCGGCGCTGCGGCGCCGTCGCCCTGTTCAAATCCTCTTCACCGCAAGACCAAACGAAAAGCCCCGAACCTAAGTTCGGGGCTTCCGTTTGGTGCGGATGAAGGGATTTGAACCCACACTCTTTTAAGGGAACTAGAACCTGAATCTAGCGCGTCTGCCAGTTCCGCCACATCCGCATATTCTGTTAGCCGTCGTGTTCCGGCGACGTGTATTATTATAGCGGCTGGCGGGGCAAATGTCAAGCATTTTTGCAGAAAAATATCACTTTTCCCCACAAGAAATGCAGCCCTGCGCTTTTGGACGCAGGGCCGCATTTTATTTACCGATTACCAGAGGTTGACGACCTCGTTATACAGGCCCTCGTAGCTCTTGGCGGAGTTGGACCAGCTGAAATCACACTCCATTGCGCGCTTGACCAGCACAGGCCAGCCATCCTTCTGCCAGTAGCCCTCCTTGGCACGCCAGCAGGCCTCGTACAGCTCGTGGGCGTTGTAGTTGGCAAAGGTGAAGCCGTTGCCGTAGCCGTCGCCGGAATCGCGGATAGAGTCCTTCAGGCCGCCGGTCTCGCGGATGACAGGAATGGTGCCGTAACGGCAGGAGACCATCTGTGCCAGGCCGCAGGGTTCAGAGCGGGACGGCATCAGGAAGATATCCGCACCGGCGTAGATTTCCTGCGCCAGCTTGGCGTTGAAGCCGATGTAGACGCCGACACGGCCCGGGTTACGGGCGCACAGCTCGTTGAAGAAGTTCTCGTACTGGCTCTCGCCGGAACCGAGGATGACCAGCTCGATGCCCTGCTGCAGCAGACCCTCGGCGATGGCCTGAACCAGGTCAACACCCTTATGGCCGACCAGGCGGGTGACCATAGCCATGACCGGGCTGCCGTCCTTATGCAGGCCAAACTCGTCCTGCAAGTGTTCCTTGCAGACAGCCTTGCCGTCCTGGAAGGTCTCGGCATCGTAGTTCTTGGCAATGTCGGGGTCGGTGGCGGGGTTGAACACATCAACGTCGATGCCGTTCAGAATGCCGCACAGCTTATACTGCTTCTGACGCAGCAGGCCGTCCAGACCATGGCTGAACCAGGGGTCGAGAATTTCCTGTGCATAGGTGGGGCTGACGGTCGTGACCTTATCGGCACACTCGATTGCGCCCTTCATGAAGTTGGCACAGCCGTCGTACTCCACCACATGGGCGTCGCGGGCACCGATGCCACAGGTGTCCTCGAGGATATCCAGGCCGTACTTGCCCTGGTAGGCAATGTTGTGGATGGTGAACACCGTCTTGATGCGGCTGAACTTATCCAGATGGCGGTAATACAGGTTCAGATAGACCGGGGTCAGCGCGGTCTGCCAGTCGTTGCAGTTGATGATATCCGGCTCGAAATCGGTGTAGAACAGCATTTCGAGGATGGCACGGGAGAAGAAGGCAAAGCGCTCGCCGTCATCGTAGAAGCCGTACAGGCCGCTGCGCTTGAAGTAATACTCGTTGTCGATAAAGTAGTAGACAACGCCGTCGCGCTCGGCCTTGAACAGGCCGCAGTACTGGCTGCGCCAGCCCACAGGCACGCTGAAATTGGTAACATAGGTCAGCGTATCCTTGAATTTCAAATCGCCGTACAGCGGCATAACGACGCGGGCGTCGATGCCATCGCGAACCAACGCCTTGGGCAGAGCACCCGCAACGTCGGCCAGGCCGCCGGACTTGGCAAAGGGAGCAGCCTCGCTGGCTGCATACAGGATTCTCATAAGCACCTCCGTGCGAATTTCAAAAAATGAGGGCGAGGGAAAACAGGCTCTCCCCCGCCCTCTCATCAAAGCCGACTCCGGGGAGAGGGAGAACAGCCTCTATGAGCTTCGTTTATACGCTGTGGTTCTTGGCGACAAACACCGGGAAGGTGTCGGTACCGGCCAGCTTCTTGTCCTCGGTGATGTGGACATTCTTATCGGTCACAACATACTCGACGTTGCAGTTCGGCTCAACCACAGTGTCCTGCATCAGGACGCAGTTCTTAACGACAGCGCCCTTCTTGATCTTGCAGCCACGGAACAGCACGCTGTTCTCGACCGTGCCCTCGATGACGCAGCCATCGGCCAGCAGACTGTTCTTGACCGAGCTGCCTTCCAGGTAGCGGGTGGGGTTATCGTCACGAATCTTGGTGTAGATGGGGGCGGGTCCAAACAGGGCATCCATGCTGCCTTCCTTGAGCAGGCGCATATTCTCGTCGAAGTAGCTCTTCATATCGGAGATACGGGCAACGTAGCCGCCGAACTTGAACGCCTTGACGTTGAGCAGCTTGAGGTTGCGGGCCAGAATGTCACGCTCAAAGTAGACGAGACCGCGCACAGAGGCGTCATGGATCAGGTGGATCAGGCTCTCGCGCTCGATGACGTAGATGTTCATGGCGAGGTTCTGCTCACCCATGCGGTAGTCGTTGGACAAAATCTCGGTCACGCGGCCGTCCTCATCCATGCGGATGGTGTAGTTGTCGCTGCGGGCACCCTCGGGGATGGGGGCACGGTTGTAGACCATGGTGACGTCAGCGCCGGACGCGACGTGGGCGTCGATCAGCTTGCCGAAGTCAAAGTTCATGGCGATGTAGGAGTCAGACAAGATGACATAGCGCTCCTTCTGGGCCTCGAGCCAGTTGAGGATGCTGTCCAGTGCGTCCACACGACCGGAGTACAGCTTGACGCTGCGCTCTGCGAAGGGCGGCACGATGTTCAGACCGCCGCGCTTGCGGGTCAGGTCCCACTCACGGCCTGCGCCGAGGTGATCCATCAGGGAGTGATAGTTCTTGCGCACGATGACGGACACGTTGTCGATGCCGGCGTTGGCCATGCTGGACAGCGTGAAGTCGATCAGGCGGTAACGTCCGCCGAAGGGGATGGAGGCCATGGAGCGCTCCGCCACCAGTTCGGGAACGAGGTTATCATAGGTGTTGGCGAAAATGACGCCGAGTGCATTCACATTGCTGTTTACCATTGTTCCTCACCATCCTTTACATCGCTGGAAACCATTGCCTTGGGGCCGACCGTTGCACCCTTGCCGATGACAACGCCGGAGCCGACGGTGGCGACATCACCGGGCTCGGCAATGTTCAGACCGCCCTCGGGCATGACGCCGACGGATGCGCCCTCCTCGATTGTGACGTTCTCGGCCACGATGCAGTGCTTGACGGACGCGCCCGCCTTGATGACAGTACCGCCCATGACGACTGCAGCTTCGACCGTTGCGCCCTTTTCGACGACAACGCCGGGGAACAGGATGGAATTATTGACCGTGCCGTTGACCTTGCAGCCTTCGGAAACCATGGAGTTGACGATGGTGGCGTCGCTGCCGATCTGCTGGCAGGGACGGCCGGTGTTGCGGGAGTAGATCTTCCAGTTTTCATCAAACAGGTTGATGCCGGAGTGCTTGGGATCCAGGACCTCCATGTTGGCCTGCCACAGGCTGGAAATGGTGCCGACGTCCTTCCAGTATCCGCTGAAGTGGTAGGCGTACATACGGCGGCCGTCCTTCAGCAGGTTGGGGATGACGTTCTTGCCAAAATCGTTCTCGGAGTTGGGGTCAGCCTCGTCCTCGGTCAGGTACTTCTTGAGGATATCCCAGTTGAAGATGTAGATGCCCATGGAAGCCAGGTTGGACTTCGGCTCCTTCGGCTTCTCCTGGAAAGCGTTGATGCGGTCGTCCTCGTCGGTGACCATCAGGCCGAAGCGGGAAGCCTCGCTCCATGGCACTTCCATGACAGCGACGGAGAACTCTGCGTTCTTCTCCTTGTGGAAGCGCAGGAAGTCAGAGTAATCCTGCTTGCAGATCTGGTCGCCGGACAGGATGATGACATACTTGGGGTCATAGCGGTCGATGAAGGACAGGTTCTGGTAGATGGCGTTGGCCGTGCCCTTGTACCAGTCAGAGCCGGATGCCTGCTGATACGGCGGCAGAACATGGACGCCGCCGTGCAGGCGGTCCAGATCCCACGGCTGGCCGTTGCCGATGTACTCGTTCAATACGAGGGGCTGATACTGGGTCAGGATGCCTACCGTGTCAATATCAGAATTGACACAGTTGGACAGCGGGAAGTCGATAATGCGATACTTTCCGCCAAACGGGACTGCGGGCTTGGCGAGCTTTTGGGTCAGCGCGTACAGACGCGAACCCTGGCCGCCTGCCAGGATCATTGCGATCATTTCTTTTGCCATAACATTTCTCCCCTTAAAATTTCGGCAGTATGCCGTTTTTAACGTATATCCAAAGGCGGTTCACACCGTCGTTTTGGCTTTGGGCGGGCGGCCCCGGCGTTTGGGGGCTGCCTGGGTCTTGGCCTCTGCGGCAGGGGCATCAGCCTTTGCGGTGGGTTTTGCAGCCTTTTTTGCAACAGGCTTTTTCGCCGTTTTAGCGGGCTTGTCTGCGGCCTTTTCGGTGGTGGGCTTTTCAGCCTTCGGCTTGCGGGCAGCGGGCACGCTTAAATAGATGGTGGACAGCGGCGGCAGCGTCAGCGAAATGTGCTGGTCGAAGCCGTGCATCGGGCCTTTCTTGGCTTTCACCGTGCCGTTGGTCACGCCGGTGCCGCCGTACTTCTTGTCGTCAGAGTTGAGGATTTCCTTGTAGCTGCCGGGGTTCGGCACCCCCATCTGGTAATCCTTGCGCAGGACGGGGTTGAAGTTGCAGACGACCAGGATCATCTTCCCTGCTGCGTCGCGCCGCAGGAAGGCGATGACACTCTGCTTGCTGTCATCGGGCACGATCCACTGGAAGCCCTCCCAGCTGTAATCCACCTGCCACAATGCGGGCGTATCACGGTAGAAGTGGTTCAAGTCTTTCACGTAGCCTTGCAGCGCGCGGTGCTTGTCATAGCTCAGCAGCATCCAATCCAGCTGCTTTTTCTCGTCCCACTCGATGAACTGGCCGAAGTCCTGGCCCATAAAGAGCAGCTTCTTACCGGGGTGGGCCATCATGTAGCCGAAGAAAGTGCGCAGGTTCGCAAACTTTTCTTCGTAGTCGCCGGGCATCTTGTTCAGCAGGCTGCACTTTCCATGCACGACCTCGTCGTGGCTGATGGGCAAGACAAAATTCTCGCTGAACGCGTAGAAGAAGCTGAAGGTGACCTTGCCGTGGTTGCCCGCACGGAAGAGCGGGTCAGTCTTCATGTAGCTGAGCATATCGTTCATCCAGCCCATGTTCCACTTGAAGTTGAAGCCCAGGCCGCCATCGGACGCAGGCTTTGTGACCAGCGGCCAGGCGGTGGATTCCTCGGCGATCATCATTTTGTGGGGGTAGCGGCCCAAAATGGCGGTGTTCAGCTTTTGCAGGAAGGCAATGGCCTCCAGGTTTTCCTTGCCGCCCTTGACGTTCTGCTCCCACTCGCCATCCTTGCGGTTGTAGTCGAGATAGAGCATACTGGCTACGGCGTCCACACGCAGACCGTCGATGTGGTAGTGGTCGACCCAGAACATGGCGCTGGAAATCAGGAAGCTCTCGACTTCCTTCATGCCGTAGTTAAAGACCATCGTGCCCCACTCTTTGTGCTCACCACGGCGGGGATTGGGGTCCTCATAGCAGGGCGCGCCGTCGAACATATACAGGCCGTAGCCATCCTTCGGGAAGTGGGCCGGGACCCAGTCCAGAATGACGCCGATGCCTGCCTGGTGGAGCTTATCCACGAAGGTCATGAAGTCTTTGGGCGTGCCGTAACGGCTGGTGGGGGCAAAGTAACCAGTGACCTGGTAGCCCCAGCTGCCGTCGAAGGGATACTCGGTGATGGGCAGCAGCTCCACATGGGTGTAGCCCATATCCTTTATGTAAGGGATCAGTTCGTCGGCCAGCTCGGCGTAATTATAGGGTACGCCGTTGTCGGGATCCTTCATCTTCCAGCTGCCGACCTGCAATTCATAAATGGACATCGGGCTGTTGATGACATCCCGCTTGTCCTCGTCCTTGATCCAGGCGGCGTCGCCCCAGGTGTAGCCCTCGACATCATAGACCTTGCTGCCGTTGGAGGGGCGGGTCTCGGTGTGGAAGGCGTAGGGGTCGGCCTTGTAGACCAGTTCATCCGCCGGGGTGGTGATGCAGTATTTGTAGACATCAAACTGTTTGATGCCGGGTACGAACCGTTCCCAGATGCCGTCCGTGACTTTTTCCATCGGGTGTTCGCCGGGTGTCCAGCTGTTGAAGTCGCCCACGATGGACACGGCCTTGGCGTGCGGTGCCCAAACGCGGAACACGGCACCGGCCTCTCCGTTTTGCTCGCACAGATGCGCACCAAAGTAGCGGTAAGCTTCCTGATTGTTGCCCTGTTTGAACAGATAAATGGGCAGATCGGAGCTATTTGGCGTTTCTTTGCGCTGTTTCAACGTAATCTCCCCTTTTGAGCGGTGCTGTACGCGATACAGTACACCGACTCTGTATAATCTCTGTATCTATATTACCTGTTTTGAAAAGGAATTTCAAGGTCTTTTGTGTAATATTCTGCTAAAATTTTCGTATGTTACCCGCCGCTTTTGTACAAGTTCGACATAAAGCGGGCCGTTTTTCGGACATTTGTACAAAAAAAGCCCCCTGCAAGGTACTTTTTACACCTTGCACGGGGTTTGTGTAATTTAAAAAAGTTTTTTACGCGCCGTAAATATAGTAGGGGTTCTCGCCGCTGTACACGCTGCGGCGGTTCCAGACCGTGTGGGTCGCCAGGTAATCTGCCCAGGCGTGGTAGCCTGCGGCGTTGAAGTGCACGCCGTCCTTGGTGGCATAATCATCGATCTGACTGCCGTCGGCGGGGTTGGTCAACACCTCGCGGATGTTGATGTAGTAGCAGCCCTTGCGCAGCGCCATATTGGCCAGCAGGTCATTGACGGTGGCAATGCGGGTGTTGTCCAGGCCGGGCTTGGATGCCACGACATCCTCCTGCACACCGGGGATGGCCTGGATGTAGAACTTGACGCCGGGGTCAAGCTGTTCGCGCAGCATATCGATCAGGCGCTCATAGTAGGCAAGGAAGCTGTCCTCACTGCCCTGCACAACAAGGTTGTTGGTGCCGACAAGGATGTAGAGGTAGTCCGGCTGGCTGGCGACGATGGTCTCCATCGGCGTTTCCGTCGCGCCGGTGACGGCGTTCTTGACGCTGACGTTGTTGACAAAGGTCTGCACGCCCGCACTGACGTAGGTCGCATAGTGGGCGTTGTTGTAGCCGGTGCTGTAAATGCCCAGGCCCGAGGCAATGCTGTCCCCCGCGAAGGTCACGGTGTTGAAGTAGTCCTTCGTCACAGTGCCCAGCATCGGCACAGCCACCATGCGATGGTCGGTGTTCAGGTATTCGGTGTCGATGGTCTGTTCAACGGCATCGGACTTGTCCCACACGGCGGTATCCACAGCCTGCACGATGCGCTGCGGCTCGGCGATGGCGGCGGGCGTGGCGGTCGGTGCCTCGGTAGCCGTGGGAGCGGTCTCCGGCGTGGCGGCCACCGGCTCTGCCGAGGCGGCGGGCGCAGGCGTGCCGCTGTTCTTGAACCAGAAGAACCCAGCCCCAGCGCAGAGCAGCGCCAAAATTACGATGAGCACCAGAAACATTTTCCGCTTGCGCCGTTTGCCGGCGACCTCATTGCGGTAGGTATAGAAATCAGCCATAGAAGCTCCCATCTTTATCTCAAAAATATATATGGTTATTATACGCCACAATCCGCACAGGTACAAGTGGGCCCGCAAAATTTTACAGAGTCGGGCGGGATCTGCCGCAAAAATAAACTTGACGCTTTTCCTCTGTGCCTCTATAATGTAGGTAAGAATAACCGTGACCAATTATCACAGAACGGAGGTCCTGCCCTATGGCATGGATGATCGTATCCGATAGTTCCTGCGAGATCCGCGAGTTGGAGCGCCCCGCGCCGGGCGTGCAGTTTGCCCTTGTACCGTTTAAAATCCGTGTAGGCGAACGCGAGTACGTTGACCTGCCCACGCTGAACACCCAGCAGATGCTGCAGGCTATGACCGACTACAATGGCGCCAGCACCACCGCCTGCCCCAGCCCCGAGGAATGGGCCGAGTATTTTTTGCAGGCGGACAACGTGTTTGCCTTTACCATCAGCAGCAATCTGTCCGGCAGCTACAACGCCGCCATGGCCGCACGCACGATGGTGTTGGAAGAGCACCCCGAGAAGAAGATTTTCGTGCTGGACACCCTGAGCTGTTCCGGTGCGCTGGCCGGTGCTGCCGAGCTGGCCAACAAGCTGATCGGCGAGAATCAGGAATTTGATGATATCTGCTTTGCGCTGAAAAAGTTTGCCGAGAGCACCCACATCCTGTTTGCTCTGGCGAGCTTTGACAACCTGGCCAAAAACGGTCGTGTAAACAAGGTGGTGGGCTTTATCGCAGGCCGCCTGAATATGCGCGTGCTGGGCCGACGCACAGCGGACGGCAAAATTGACTTCTACTTCAAGACGCGCGGCGAGACCCGCGTGCTGGCTAAGATTCTGGAGCAGATGGATGAGGACGGCTACGACGGCGTGCATCCGGTGCTGATCAGCGAGTGCGGCAACCAGACCGCCGCCCAGCTGCTGCACCACGGCATTGACGCCAAGTGGCCCGGTGCCCCGGTGCGCATCGTGCCCTGCTCTGGTCTGTGCAGTTTTTATGCGCAGGATCAGGGGATTATTATAACGTATTGAGTTTATTAAGATATAAAACAAACCGTCCGGGAAGAAGTGCAATAGCTTCTTTCCGGGCGGTTTGGCTTCTCCTGCGGGAGAAGCTGTCAGCGGCTTGACCGCTACTGATGAGGGGCGGGTTTGCCAGCATCACCCCTTTAGGGGGTGGCACGGCAGACGCGCCCCTCCTCCGACCTTCCCCCGAGGAGGAAGGCTTTTTATTCCGGCATCCGTGTTTTTACAAACTCTAAAAACGCCTGGGCGGCAGGGGCGAGGTTCTCACCGCAGGCAAGGCCAATCTCCATCAGCTGGGGCGGGTCCATCGGGCGCTCCACCACACCGGGGTAGCCGTGCTGGTGGTTGATGGCGTTGTTGACGCTGATGCCCAGCCCCGCCGATACCATGGCGTAGGTCGCCGTGATGTCCATGGTGGAATAGCTCGTGTTCGGCTTGGTCTTGAGCTTATCGAACAGCAGCGTGATATCCGTCTCCATGCCGGGGTAGCTTTCGATGAATGGCTCGGTTTTCATGCGCTGCACCGGGACGGCGTCCATACCGGCCAGCGGGTTGCTTTTTGGCACCAGCACCAGCAACTCATCCTGGCGGATGGGCAGCCAGACCGGCAAGCCGTCGCGGCGGCTGATAAGGCAGAAATCCGTGCGGTGGTCCTTGACCATTTCGGCCAGCTCGCTGCTGGTGCCGTTGACAATGCGCACCGCCACGCCGGGATGCCGGGTGCGGAACGCCGCCGTCATCCGGGTGACCCACTCATAATAGCAGTTATACGCCGTGCCGATGACGATGGTGCCGCAGTCTGCGCCGCGCACCTTGGCGGCTGTTTGCTCCAAACGCTCCTGCGCAAAGAGCAGATCGCGCACAGCGGGCAACAGCTGGCGGCATTCCTCGGTGGGCTGCACACCGCTTTTTGCGCGGTACAGCAGCGAAAATCCAAGCTCTTTTTCCAGCGTTGCCACGCTGCGGCTGATGCCTGAAACAGTAACGTCCATCTCATCCGCCGCCGCGCGCAGGCTGCCTCGGTCAATGGCCCTCAACAAAATCTGCCAGCGTTCTGTATCCATGCTCTACCTCTCATGTTGCTATATTTGCAACCTTGTAAAAAATGTGTTTCGTTTTTATCAAGCATAGACCAGAATCACAATTTTGTCAAGGGCGTACAGCAAAAAAGACTTTTCCTTAGGCGCAGGCAGCCCTTTTATCTTTCCGCCTTTTTCTTCATTCGTTCCAGCAGGGCGGCTTTCTGCTTGTCCCAGCGGGCGTCGGATTCGGGGGTGGCGGGGTCGATGCAGCGGGCAAAGCTCCAATGCAGACCATCGCGGCGGCTGAGCTTGAACCGCAGGTAATAGTGCCCGCAGCATGGGCAGGTTGCCCGGGTGAAATACCCGGTGTTGCCGCGTTTGAGCCAGACCTCGTCATTTTGCAGCGGCGCACCGCATTCGGGGCAGGCGGCCTGGTTCAGTTCCGGCTCATTACGGTAGTCGTCGTGCTCCATCCGGTTCATGAAGAGCTTTACGTCGCGGCCGGTCTTTTCTGCGCCCAGCAGGGCTTCGGTCAGCAGTTCTTCCTCGGTCGGGTAGGTGGCAAGGCCCTCGGCCAGCGGCAGTTTGCGGCAGATCTTGGCCGTGTAGAGCGCATCGTCTAACGCATTGTGGAATGGCTCCTCCTTCGGGATGCCCAGGCGATCCACAACACTTTCCAGCGTCAGGCCCTCGCCCTCCTTGCGGGGGTAGGCCTGCAAGAAAATACGCTGCAGATCGTACCACTTATCGGGCCAGTTCTCGTCAAGCCCCACCAAAAACAGGTTTTGTTTCAGCACCGGGACGTCGTCCAGTCCCCATTCGGCCAGCTCGGCGTCCGGCCCGGCCCAGGCCAGGAACTTCTGCAGCCCCTCTTTCATCGGCAGGCCCGCGTCCAAATCCCCCTGGGACAGGCCGGTAACCTTGGCGATATGGTGCTGCAATTTGCGGAAGATGCGCGGGCGCAGGTTGACTTCAAACGTATCCAGCACATCGCCCCGGGCGTTGATGCGCACCGCGCCAATCTGGATGATTTCACCGCGCAGCGTCAATTCTGTGCCGTGATACAGGAAGGTTTTCGGCTGGTAGCCGATGTTCCACTCCAAATCAAAAACAATCAGATTCACGGCTCACGCCTCCTCTAAAATAAATTTTTCCACTGCCAAGCCCACGCCGTCATGGTCGTTGTCGGCGGTCTGGTAGTCGGCGGCAGCCTTGACCGGCGGCTGCGCGTTGCCCATGGCGACGCCCATACCAGCCAGGCGTATCATTGGCAGGTCGTTCCAGCCGTCGCCGCAGGCCATCAGGTTGGCGGGCGTCAGGCCCTTGGCCCGCAGCAGGATTTCCAGCGAGGTATCCTTGCCCACGCCCAGGGGCATCGTCTCAATGAAGAACGGTGCACTGCGGCTGATGGACAGCTTTCCCGCGAACTCCTGCTGCATCAGTTCCTCAACATGGGGCATATCCGCCGGGTCACCGGTAAGCAGCAGCTTGTTGACCGGGTAGGTCACTTCGGCGGGCAGGTTTTCGACCTGGCGCACCGGAATTTTGTTGATGCGGGCTTCCTCTTTTACATAGGCCGCGTCGGCGTCCTCAGTCACGATGCCGTTTTTGTCGTAGGTCAACGGCACAACGTTCCAATAGCGGCTGAAGGTGCAGACCGGCTCGATGAGGTCCGCCGGGAAGGCATGCTGCACCAGTGTCTGGCCGGTCTGGCAGTCGATGATCTTGCCGCCGTTATAGCTTAAAATGCAGCCACCGTATTTTTCCAGTTCCAGTTCTTTGGCCAGCGGCTCAATGCCGACGGTGGGCCGCCCGCTGGCCAGCACAATGCAGACGCCCTTTTGGGCCGCCGCCTGCAAGGCCGCTTTGGTGCGCGGCGTGATGATTTTATCGGAATTGGTCAGCGTGCCGTCAAGGTCCAGCGCCAGAACTTTATATTGCATGGTTACTCCCCCGGGATGCAAATTTGTAGATTTGTGTATATTGTACTCTAAAATGGGGAAATATGCAAGACAGTTAAAGTCCCTTGCCTTCTCCCGAGGTGAAAGGTGGCCCCGAAGGGCCGGATGAGGGGCAGCTTTACCGCAGTCAAACACAAATGGGCTATAACGGCAAGGTTGCGCCTCATCAGTCCGCTTCGCGGACAGCTTCCCCCGAGGGGGAAGCCTCATCGCAAGAATTAGCCATTTCTAACGTATTGACAAACATTCCTGCGTATGATACACTACCAAAAGCAATAAGGGAGTAGTCAGCGCAGCGGTGGAGCAGCCGCGGCGCAGTTCTGCCAACACAATGAGCCTTGGCTCTGGCTTAACTTTAAACGACGAGACTTATCTGCCCGATTTTAGGGCGGATAAGTCTTTTTTTATTGTCTGCCCCTGCCAAAACGGAGGAGTAAAACCATGACTTTATTTGACCTGATCCTGATTGCCGTCAGCCTCTCGATGGACGCATTCGCCGTATCTATCTGCAAGGGCCTATCCGTTCGCAAGGTGAGCCTGGCCCACACCCTGACCTGCGGCGTCTGGTTCGGCGGGTTCCAGTTCTTGATGCCCACGCTGGGCTATTTCCTGGGCGACCGCTTTGCCACGCTGCTGACGAAGTTCGGCCCCTGGGTCGCTTTTGTGCTGCTGGCACTCATCGGCGCAAACATGGTCAAGGAGAGCTTCGACGGCGATGAGCAGCTGGACGACGACTACTCAGCCAAGGCCATGCTGCCGCTGGCTATTGCCACCAGCATCGATGCTTTTGCCGTCGGCGTCAGCTTTGCCGCTATGCAGGTCGCTATCATTTCGTCCGCTGCGCTCATCGGCATCACCACCTGCCTGCTGTCCGCCGTCGGCGTGAAGGTCGGCGCCCTGTTCGGCGACAAGTACCGTGCTCCGGCTGAGAGAATCGGTGGTATCGTGCTGCTTTTGATTGGCGTCAAGACGCTACTGACCGGGTTGGGCGTACTGTAAAATCACCACCCCTTCAGCCTTAGCGTAAAAACGCCTGTCTGCCGTGCTGCATACCCAAACAAAATGCTCATATACAGTAAAAAAGCGACAACACAAAATGAGAACAACGAACCCCTCTATTCTGTATGAAAGTGGAGCAGCAACACGAAAATGTTGCTGCTCCATTTTTATGCCCCTTAAATAATTTCCTTGAATCTGCTTGACTCATATTACGGTTAGTGATATATTTATTACAGTAACCGTAATACGGAGGTTGAACTATGAGAGACAATGCAAAAAGTGGCGCACTTACAGAAGTGACCTTTTATATTTTACTCTCTCTTTATACACCAAAACACGGATACGCCGTTATGCAGTTTGTTGAAGAAAAAACGGGCGGGCGGCTTTCGTTAGGGGCAGGCACTTTATATGGAGCATTAAACTCTTTGCAGGACAAGAAGTGGATTGAACCTTATGGCGATAGTGAGGGAAGAAAAAAAGAATACCACATTACAGCACAGGGAAAAGAAATTGCAGAAAAAGAGCTTGCAAGACTAAATGAACTTGTAAGTGTTGCAAGTGAAATTATTGGAGGTGACTAACTATTAAAAGTCAAGCCCTAAGAGCAGAAAAATATTCTGGGGAA
>ERZ1034913.853-NODE-853-length-21249-cov-24.103756_pt1 | contig 21249 bp, 23 predicted proteins | sample MGYA00520697_ERZ1034913 | MGnify/ENA primary metagenome ERZ1034913 (study PRJEB33766, sample SAMN09781786) | gut metagenome | biome: gut microbiome | host: Homo sapiens | place: Madagascar | study: EMG produced TPA metagenomics assembly of the PRJNA485056 data...
GTTTTATAGTCTAAACCAACGGCTTCTTGATTACCTTCACCTTTTGGTAATTCCGCATCAAGAATAAATTTATCACCAACATTTAAGAAAATTTTGCCATCTTTAAAAGTAGAAACACGAATTTTAGGACCTTGTAAGTCACCTAAAATTGCCACGGTTTTACCTAATTTTTTCGCGAGCGCACGAACACGCTCAGCACGCTCAATATGATCGTCTGGTGTACCGTGAGAAAAGTTCATACGTACAACATTAGCGCCTGCTGCGATAATTTTTTCAAGATTGTTATCGCGGTCTGTTGCAGGACCCATTGTACATACAATCTTCGTTCTTCTTAATTTTCTAGACATTATCTAAACTCCACAAATGGTTACAATTTACTTAAAGCTTTTTTAAATTTCGGCTCATCCGAGATAAAAAACGCTGGGGATTATACGCTTAAACCTGCATAAAATCAAAATAACTACTGAGACTTTTTAAATCAGATTTTGGTTATTTTTTTAGCAGCTAAATTTAACTTAAAACAAATCCTCTTGTTTTCATCCTTAAAACTGTTTATCATCTGCCACATCTTTTACGCGACTATAGCTCAGTTGGTTAGAGCACCACCTTGACATGGTGGGGGTCACTGGTTCGAGTCCAGCTAGTCGCACCATTTACCCTAAACACAGCCCCGCGAAACCACTCGCGGGGTTTTGTTTTTCCTAGTGTTTTCAAGGCTTTTCAGCCCTTTTACTTATCGCCACTAATCAGATTTAATTGTCTTTAACCGCATTTTTTAGTAACAAGTTTAGTAACAAGGTGATAAACTTCGAAAAATCTTGTTACTAAAACTAAGGAAAAATGATGCCTCGTGTTACTAAACCGCTCACAAATACCGAAGTAGATAAAGCGAAAACAAAGGATAAAGAATACAATCTAAGTGATGGTAACGGTCTTTTTTTACGCATTAAGCCTACCGGTGCTAAGGCTTGGATTTTCAATTATTATCATCCAGTAACAAATAAACGCACATCTTTTACTATTGGAACTTATCCAGCTATAACACTTGCGCAAGCTCGCCAAAAACGCGAAGAATATCGCGCCCTACTTGCTCAAAGCATCGATCCGCAAGAATACACAAAAGAACAAGAACTAATTAAAAACGGCCAGAACGACAATACTTTCTATAAAGTCGCTTTACTTTGGAAAGAAAAAAGAAACAAAGAAGTAAAACAAAGCACAATGAAAAAAAATTGGGCAAGATTAGAAAATCATCTATTCCCGATTATTGGGAATTACCCTATCGATCAGATTACTTCCCCTTTGCTGATTAAAGCCGTTCGTGCGGTAAACGAAAAAGATTCCAATGATACGCTGCACCGCTTATTAAATCTCTCTAATCAGATTTTAAATTATGCGGTAACAATCGGCTTGATTCCGTTTAATTCTTGCTTGAAAGCATCTGATGCTTACCATAAAAAACCTCAAAAACATCATCCAGCAATCAAACCGGAAGAACTACCGAAACTATTACAAGACTTCAAAAATTCAAGTAGAGATTATCTAACAAAGGTTTTGTTCCGCTGGCAATTACTTTCTATGGTTCGTCCGTCTGAGGCGGTTTCTGTTGAATGGTCTGAAATTGATTTTGATAAAAAGTTATGGACTATCCCAGCAGAAAAAATGAAAAAAACAAGACAAGGGGCATTTCCGCATATTGTTCCTCTCTCGTCTTTAATGCTTAAGATTTTAGAAGAATTGAAACCTATAACAGGTGATAACAAGTTCGTATTTTCTCACTATCACAAACCTAACCAATCAGCTAGCAACGAACTAATAGCTAACGCATTGAGAAAGATAGGCTATAAAGGGATTCAAGATGCTCACGGATTGAGATCGATAGCTAGAACGTTTTTAGAAGATAGACAAGTTGATTTCCGTATTGCTGAAAGTTGTCTTGCTCATAGCATTGGGAATAAAACAAGTCAGGCGTATAACCGTTACGATTATGTAGAACTCCGCCGCCCTGTGATGCAATTATGGAGTGATTTTGTGGAGCAATGTGAAAAAGAAAACGTGTGAATGAGCGGCGTGTAAAAAATATTAAAAAAATTGGTTCACCTGTTCACCTTGTCAATTTAACTTTTTATTTCATATAGTTACGGGTGAATAGGTGAACATTATTGTTCACCCTAATTGTTCACCTTTAAGAGAAAAGCATAAAAAAAGGGGCTTTCGCCCCCTTTCCCTAGTTTATGAATTGAACTCATTTTTAAATTCTTCATAGTTTTTGAAGTGAACATTGGAGCGATATCCATATTTTCCCTTAATTTTAGAGAACTCAAATTTATTTTTATGTTGCGCAAATCCTTGCTTTAATGAATTTGAAAAGTTTCTCAATGTAAGGGAATTTTTAATACCGCTCGCATCAGCAAAGGCTAAGTATGCTGGATAAAGATGCGTTCTTGACTTATTGACTTGATTCGCATTTCCTATATACAAGCCGTCATTCTGTGGCGTAGTATAGAAATATCCGCAAAATTCGGTGATATGGTCGGATTCGCTTTTTATTTCCAAAGCCTCATCACTTGTTTGTTGCTCTTTTAAAGCAGCCTTAGCGGTTTCAGGTTGTTCAAAGGTATGTATTAGTTTGTAAATAATACCCCCTACTTCCCCCTCAATCTTATCCATGAAATTAGGGTCTCGCTCGTTTTCAGGTACTACTTTGTCAAAGTGAAATATTACCCTTCTTCGCTCAATCCCACCGCTACGCTCTGTAAATCTAGTCGCATCGTTATTAACGATTAAGACTACTGCGGGAATAACCGCTTTAAATTTAGTGCGGTGTTTGGGGTCAATATTCACAGGGTCGCCCCCTGTAATACTTTTCAATCCGCCGCCATCACCACCATAACGAGATTGTTCAGGGCAAATTAGCAAAGTTTTGCCTACAAAATTTTCTCGCCCGCGCGGTTCATCTAAATCTATTAATCGCCCGCTTTCTGTGTTCTGCTCACCAGCTAATAACGTGGCAATATTAGCAAAAACAGATTTACCACTACCGCCATCACCTGTTACTTCAAAGAATAATTGCCAGTCGTTGCGATTAGTTAAAACTGCGTATAAAGCCGCTAGAATAGCGTTCTTTTTGCTTTCTTTACCACCGCTTACGAACTCTAACCATTTATCAAAATATGGCGTATTTTGCGCTGAATTTAGATATTCATGCGGAATATAAGACATTAGCCAATTTTCCCGATAATGGGGCAAGAACTCTAACGTAGTGCGGTTTAAAGTGCCGTTATTAAAAGCAATCAACTCTTGCGCCTGTGTTCCCATTTTAGGGGATTGGATTTTGATTGTATCAATGATGCTTTCTATTGAACGCGCGCTATAATTGAAGTCCTGTTCATCAAAGAAAGCTACTGCATTATCTAAGAACTCAAATTTATCTACTAACTGCCAGCTTATGCCGTCATAGCGATATAATTCTCGGTCTTTTGGGTTTAATGCTAAATCCATATTTAGCCACTTCGTCAAGGCTCGCGCTTTCTTATTTACTCCGTCATTTTCTTTCAGCTTTTCGGGCGGAGCTAATTGCGTTGCTAAATCAGCGGTCTTTTTATCGGTTCGCAAGCGTTGAATGTAAGAGCTTAAATCCTCTTTCACTTGCGCGGCCGCATCAATGAGTTTCACCTCTCTAGCCGAAGTGTTTTTTGCTAAATTCTGACAAATTGCGGTGATTTCCTCCTGTTTTAATTCGCCATATTGAGCAATCTTCACTAACTGCTGATCTTCTTTAGCTATACGCGTTGAAGAAATATTGCTTAATTGATCCTCGCCTAGAATAACTGGTTTTTGCTTGCTTTCTAAGCCTTCTACTAATTGGCATAATAAGAGCCATTCTTCACCTTTTCCGTTATCCCATGCTTTCCATGCTTTAGAGCCAGCCAGAACAAATAAATCGGAATAAGGTTCATGCGGTTGATCCGCAAGATGCGGAGCATTAATTAATCGAGCCATTATTCACCCCTTTAAGTACTCCGTTTTCAATATCATCGATGCGATCAGCAACTACTTTTTGGAAGTATGTAAGAGTTTCAACTAAAGAAATGACAATGCTACTTTTCAGCAATCCATCAATGATTTCATCGTTAGTTAAAGCTGCGACAATTTCTTCCGGATTAAGTGAAGGCGGATTAGGTGCTAGTTGTAATAAATGCTTATTAGCTGCTAACAGTTCATCGTGTAGATTTCGTAAGGTATAGAGTTTTTCAGAAGGATAACTCTCAAAAATTTCTGCTAACGTTACGATTGTTTCGCCTAGATAAGGTAAAGGCAAATAATGAGCCTCACCCTCTTTCTTTTCACAATTCATCTGACTATACATAATCGCTTTTAATTCGACCGCACTTAAATTTGAGTAGTCTAATTCATCATTCATATTCATCTTATTTACCCTCACTAACAATTAAGTTTTTCTCATTTTTGAGTAAAACCACAGAATTAACATGTTCAGCTTGTAACTGCTCAATCTGCTCTACCACTTCAACAAGCTTATTGATTAAGTAGTTATTTGCTTGATTAAAGCCTTTTAACGCTCCGTACTTATCATTAAGTTCCGCACCTTGCGACTTAGCCATTTCATTAAGTAACTTTGAGCCAGCTTTTAATCTAATTACTAAATCAGCTAGTTCATTACGGAATTTCACTTTGTGATGAAACTCGTCCGGATAAACTTCAAGGCATCGTTTGTTACTATCAAGGATTAGTTGAAATTGGCGCGAAAGTTGAGAATATTTCGTCATTAACGGATTGAATGGATCTTTACCTTTAACTTTTCTTTTTAATGTTTGTTTACGCATTTACTTTCCCTCTTCTGATTGTCGCTGCTTTCTTAATTTGCTCGATTGATGCCTCTAGTCCTTTGTAGTGTCCTGTGTGTAGATAATCCTCTGCGAAGGCTAAGAATTGTCTAATGCGTTTACAGGCTTTTTCTAATTGCTCCGGTGTCGGTACATATGGCTCTTTAAATGATTTGATTTGCTTAGATTTCATTGCCGTTACCCCATAAAATTGTGATAGTTTTTAAAATACGCCCATTACTATGGCGGGTTCCTATCTCGCTTTCATATTTTTTCTTAGCTTGTTCAGCACATTCTAAAGAGCCATAAACTCCTTGATTAACCTTGCTGCCATCGTCATAGACAAAATACAACTTATAAGGCAAATTTAACGGTAAAGCTTTTTTCTCAATAAACTCAATGCGTTCTTCCATATCAACCTTGATATAACTCAATAGGTTTTTGATGCCTTTGATAGTGTTTGCGATATCAAAAGAATCCATCTCATTGAATAAATCAGGGTTAATTGATAATGCTAAGAGCGTGCTTTCTACTTGTCCTAGTCCATCAATATGGAGCTTTAACATTTCAAGCTGACATTGTTCTACTTGGATAATGCGGTTAGTCATGAGCCACCTCCCAAAGTACATTCACTGCGTCTTTAGTCCGCACAATCAGATCTCTCACCGCCCAAAGTGAATCGCTTAATGCTTTCTCCCTTGTGTTGTTATCCACCATAAGCAAAATGGCTTCCGCTTGGGCAAGATTTTTTGTGATTTCGTCCATTGCGTCTAATTGCTTCATCATTCGCCCCCTTTCGTGAAATAAAAATCTACTGTTGAGGATTGCTCCGCTTGCTCTAAATAATCATCAATCGCAGATAAGGCGGCTCTGATAATTTCTTCACTTGTATAAAAGCCTTCTAAATCCATGTCCGCCCCATCGTTCCGAATTAATGCCAAAATTGCTTTCGCTCTGCGGATAGAACTATGAAGTTTGCCCACTTTGGCCATCGGAATGGCGCAATGTGTAGGAGTTTTGTTAGTCATGAGCCACCTCCGCGAAAGAGATTGAAGGGAAAGTATTTGCTGATAAAGTGCGGTCTGATTGAAGATTGATTCTTCCAGCAAGCACTAAGACGAACTCACGGGCAAGCTTAGCGCGTGCGTTGCGTTCGCTATCAGCGGTAATACGGATTTTTTGAAGGTGATTTGATAAATCAGTACGGCGAATGGCCGCGAAGATGAATTGATACATTTGCGTAAGTTCCATATGTTTGTTTTCAGGAACTACCGCTAGACTTTCCACGGTCGGGCGGTAGAACGTAACAAGGTGGAAAACTGCCACATATGGAAGACAGCCCGTCATAGACGGCTCATTACGCTCTACCATTGAGAGAATGATCGGATTTATATGTAAAACAAAATCCGCATATTCTTTTGGTGTGCGAATGTTACGAACAAAAAAAGCACGGTTCTGTGGCGTGCTGTCGTTCGCCATATGTAAATAGTTCAGCTTTCCACGGCTGGCAATCACTTTTTCTGATTGCGTGTTCATGATGCCAAAATTAACTGTGGTTTGTAAAGCGATTTCAATTAAAAATAACTTGAAAAATATTTCATATTGTTTAAAATATATATGATTTAAATTCATGGTGATTATTTCCATATTTAAGTCTTTATTGATGGTTTTAAACTTACCTTTTGAGAGATTCTTAAGGTTGAATACGCCGCTTGGGAGAGCCTTGCGGCGTTTGTCTTTTCTATTGCTTAAAATGCGCATCAATAACTTGATTTATTTGCGCTGGTGAAATGGGATATTCATCAAGAAGTTTCCCTTTAGCTTGTTTTGCTGCTAGTTTTTGGTTGTATAAACTGGCAACTCTTTCCACCTGTTCCGCATTAGCAAGCATATAGCGGGTAAACAGTTTCCCAGTCTGACTAACCTCACGTTCTCGGTTCAATTCAATCCCTAAAATTCTTTCAATCTCATTAACCTCATTACGAGCATTGAGGAAATGAACGTTGAAATAACTTTCTTTCTCACTAATACCTGTTTTCGGTTTTAAAATAAGTTCTTTAGCGATTGTCATTAGTCTTGTAGTCATTATTTCCTCCATTAATTAAGCACGTGCTGCCTTTTGTTCTTCAATCCATTGATTCACTTCATCTAAATCCCAGCGGACAAAGTTTTGTGAAAAGCGAATTGGTTGAGGGAATTTTTTAGCTTTTACAAGCTCATTGAGTTTGGTGCGACCAAAGCCAACAATATGGCAAGCGATTTCACCGGAGATTAGTTTTTGTTGAGGGTTCAAGTTTTCTGTTTTGTTCATAAGATAATTCCTGTCGTTTGTTTAACACTGTGGAGTATCGTCATATTCCGTTTGGTTGTTCGAACGATAGGAATGTTAAGAATAAAACACTTTTAATTCAAAGACTTAACTTCTTAATAAGAAATGATTGCTTAAATCGAAAGAAAAAGCCCCTTAAATCGAAAGACTAAGAGGCTTTTATAGGAAACTATGATTTTTTAGGTGGGAAAATTGCTTTTATAATATCGTTTGATTCGTCAATTAACTTGTAAAAAGTATCAGCAGAAATATCGGTATTTCTAATTTCTAAGTCTTTTAGATCTGCGTTAATAACATCAAACAATCTTTTTCTACTACTAATGTCCGGATAGCATTTTTTTACCAGTAAAGCGAACAATTGTTTTTGCGGTGAACTTATTCGACCATTTTGACTTGTTAAACTAAGAGAATCTATTGTCTTTTGCTTTTCTTCAATCTCTTTTGTTAATTTCTCAATTTTAGTTTCTAAATCATCACATCTTGAAGGGTGACCAGATGGCGTAAGTTTGATCAAATCATCATAGGATATTTTGATATCACTAAAATTTATACGAAAAGTATGCTTCATATACAACTGGTTATCTTCATTATATTTAGGATATTCCATTGTAAAATTAAATGAATTAAAAATATCAGCCTCTGAAGGGTTTTGAACATTAAATCCGTTCAATATTAAATAATTTGTATTTCTTAATGAGTGCTGTGGTAATGATTCATTACGAAACACATCCAATAATTCTGGATTTAAAACTATATAGCCTTTGTATTCATTTATTTTATTTTCTTTATTATATGATAAGTACAATCCTCCTTTATCCACAAGAATTTCATCAGAAGTTATTTCCATCTTTGATAGCTTATCTTCCAAACATAATATATTTTGATCTTCGTACTCTATCACTTCCTCTTTGAAATAAACTTCAGAATCTTCATATAGGAAAAAACCTTCAGTGTCCATTCTGCCAATTTTTACTAATTGATTATCTTTAATTTCAATATTCAATAAAAATCTAATCTTTCCTTCCATAGCATAGGAATACAATAGATTTTCTTTTATTGTTGAATTTGTTTTTTGATTAATAAAATCAACAGCTTGAGTTAAAGAGTAAAAATCTAGTGGTAACAATCCCATAAACGCCCCTTTCGCATTTATCCTTATTGAAAAGTGCGCACCAGCAAAGTAAGGTTCTTTGTTTTCGGGGATCAGCCTAGATGCGCTATATTTGGTTGGTTTTTAGGAAGTGTTAGCCGTTCGCTATATTCTTTGGTTCAAGGGCTTGAAGTTTGTTTAGTAAAGGCGGATAATTGAATTGCCTTTAGAAACTCCCCTTTGAGTGATAAAGGTTATTACATACGACTTTAATTTAAGCCATCGTTCGCGCGGTGGCTTTTCTGTTCCTAAAACTCTAATTATTAATCAATAAAGCCGATTAATTTTTGTTCATTATAGCAAATTTAATTATAAAGTTTAACTACGTTTAGTTACGGCTCTTTTATCTCTAATTCATTGATATTATAATAATTATGCTACATTTTAATTTGAAGTGTAGTATGTATTCCCAGTGAATCGGGAATGTTAATTAAAATCGGTAATCGATTGTCAAATAGTCAAATTTTAAAGCTCTAATCCCCACGTTGTGAAACGCGGGATTTTTTTGCCTAACGCTTGCTATTTCCGTTTAACTTTCTTCATTTCTTTGAGTTGCTTAGCGGCTATAAAGTAAATTGTTTCGAGAGCATCCATATTAGGGCTGTTCGGTCTGTTGTTTATTTCTCGTTTTGCTGCATCGCATTTACATTGAAGAATGTAGATAACTTCGTCCAGTGGATATGGTTCATTGTCATCATACAAGCTAATAAAAGTGAAAAGTGCGGTAGATTTCTTATAGTGTTTCACTGCCGCTATTAGTAAGTTCTGTTTTGCCTCTTTACATCTAATCATATATCCAACCCATTAAATTGTTCTAGTGCGTGTTTATGTTCGTCTGATAGTTCAAAAATTAAATCACCGTATTCAAGTTGATAAGTGCCGAAAGACATTAGGAAAGCGACTGCTGGGTCTATTTTGTTTGCTGCCTTCTTCTTGTTCGGTTTAATGTTGGCGTTCGCGTCTGTTTCCATAACTACATTTGATAAAGCCCACGCAAGCACCGGATCGCCATTGTGTTCTATCATTTGTCTGTTTATTAAAACTTCCGCACTTTTTGCCACTGGGCTAAATCGTTGGTATGTTTGCGGGAATGGTTCTACTTCAAGCCCCGCCGCTTGTAATTGTGTTCGTAAATGGGTTGCGTTCCATACATCAAAACCTGTCATTTTGATATTGAAACGTTCAGCATCTTTTAGAATATCGTCTCTGATTTTGTCGTAGTCGATACAATCCCCTTCCGTTGCTATTAACCAACCACTGCGCACCCAGTTTCGATACATTGCGCGGTTTTTATTGGCCACATTATTAAGCTGATATTCTGGAATGTAGTGTCGTGTAAGCAAGCGCACTTTGTTTCCGTGTGGGAATGTATAACAAAGGCTTGTTAAGTCGTTGGTACTTGATAAATCCAGCCCTAAATAGCAATCTTGATGAAGTAAATCGCTTTCAGTGTACTTCCGTTCGCATTGCGCCCAGTTTCCATCACCTAGCCACGGCGTAGAGCCTTGACACCATACATTAAAGCGTTTAGTTAGCATTTCTACCCATTCGGACGGAATCCCCCTAGCCTTCTTGATAGTGTTCTCAAAATCAAGGTAAGGAATGGATTTACCTATATTCGGATTTGCTTTTATCCAGTTCTCTTGATTGTCGATTTCGTTTTCTTCGTCTAACTCAAAAATCAACACAAATAAGCTATCATTCTGCTCATTTCCTTCAAGGATTTGAGCGCAATAATCATAATGCTGTTTACAGGCTGAAATAACGTTACTTCCTGCTGTTGTAATAGCAAAGAGTAAACCTTCAGGGCGTGCGCCTTGCCCTAGCTCTAACGCGCTATATACGCTGTTGTCTGCGTGTAGGTGATATTCATCTACAATAGCTAAACTAGGGTTAGTTCCTTCAATCGTTGAGGATTTAGCGGCAAGCGGTCGCATAATGCTATTGTTCTTTGGATTGATTAGCTTGTGTTGTTGAATGTTAAGGCGTTTTTTCAATGGAACTGAAAGTAAGCACATTTGACGAGCATCATCAAAAACTATCCTTGCTTGATCTCGGCTAACGGCTGCGGTGTATATATCCTGTTGTCCGCCTTCCATCACTAGAAACCAATTAGCTAAAACGGCTGCTATCGTTGATTTAGCGTTCTTTCTTGCTACTTGAACGTAAGCGGAACGATATTTTCTTAATCCTGTGTCTTTACGCTTAAAGCCTAGAATGTTGGCAAAGAGAAAGACTTGCCAATCCGAAAGAATAATAGGCTGTCCGCGTAAGTGTCCTTTAACGTGCGGGCATAGTTTCGAGAAAGCTAAAAACTTATTAACTGCTCCATCATCAAAGAAATAATCGGGATTGTTTAAATCGTTAAAATAACGCTCTACGGCTTGTTTTATCTTCTTACAAGCCACTAACTCACCCGATTTGATTTTCTCTGCGTATGCTTGCCATATTTCCATATTTCGCCTACATAGTTAGGATTTCATCTATCGCATCTTCTTCATCTACTTCAATAGGATTTTTTCTACGGCTTACAGGGTCGAAACCTAGCAATGATGACATCTTAATCATCACCTTTTCGGCATCTGCTTTCGCTGACAAAGCTGGATTTCTTGATTGAGTGCCTTGACTATTCACAATAATGAAGCCATTTTTGGCTAAATCTGCTACGGAATGACGCCAAATTGCGTAGTTTTCGCAATAAATTTCAAGGTTCGTTAAATCTTCTGCTTTAATATCGCCACGCTCTGAAAGTTGTTTAATTCGGCTTTTCCATTGGGCTTTAGCGATACCATCTAAAAAATCAGGGGTTTTATAGTTTCTTCTCTTACTCATACATTTCCTTATTTTCAAAAAAATTGCCTTGCGTAAAAATTGAGTTGGGAGGGCGGTTCTGACGGCTTGAGCCTTTCTTTTTTAAACTCCCCCCACCCGTCTAATCATTTTTTTTCGCTCCATATCCGCGTTGGTCTATTACTCGTGTTTTGTAACTGTGACAATTTCGGCATAAAGCTTGATGATTAGGTTCAACCCAGAATAGAGGGTCTGCCTGTCCGTTCTCTACTGGCTTAATATGGTCTATCACCGTTGCGGGTGTGTAGATTCCTTTCTCTAAACACATTACACAAAGCGGATGAAAGCGTAAGTATTGCGCGCGGTACTTGCTCCACTTATGGTCATATCCTCGCGCGCTACTGCTTGCTCTTGTGTCTTTTGGCTTATGTTCTTCGCATCTACCGGACTTTACTTTGTTTTTACAGTTAGGATAGCTGCATCGTCTTAGTGGTTGATATGGCATATCGATTACTAAATTCTTAGTAAGCGCAAGGCTCACGGTAAACATCCCATAGAGATTTAACAGTCATAGGGATAAGCGTTTGAGGGGCATCCGTTGTTATTTCTCGGTTACTGTATAAATGCCCGATATACATTAAGCAGCCCACTTTTATAGCTGGGGTAAAAGGAACGGTGTTTTCTGTTTCTTCATCACCAAAGGTTTTGCCTATATGCTTTTGGCATACTTCAAAGGCTGCTACCTTATAGCTTTCGATTAAGTCATCATCTAAATCATGATCTACGTTTAAATGCTGCTTAATTTCTTCAAGCGTTAAATCAGTTTTCTCCATTGCTTACCTCTTTACAAATAAGTTGTAATTCCCTGTGTGATTCCTTGCTATCAATGATGCTGGTTATTTCTAAGTTGCGATTACCGTATTTCACGCGCATTGTGTTATCCACATTCGTTCCGTATCTAATACGGATTCGCACAATGTTTTCATTCGTTACGCTTGCGCTAGCAAAGAACTCTCTACCCTGTAACGGTTCAACCGCTGCGCGTATATTCGCAACGGTTTTCCACTTACTTACAAATCCGCCATAATCATTAGTTTCGTTTACTTGTTTTTGTAAACTTATCGCCTTGTTATATTTACCAGCTCTAATCATTCTAGGCATCGTTCACCTCGTTATTGTTTATGCTGTCATTGCGTTTAACTTCTACGGTTTGTTTCCATGCTTGGCTGAATTCATCACCGCCAGCATAAGGCGGCAAGCCTTCACGTCTGCGCACTTCATTAGGCGACATTACGCCAGCTTTAATCGCCACATCATAGCTATTGAAACGTTCGTTTTGACTGGTGCGGAGTAAGTCGCTTGTGTCAAATTCGATTAAGTGCCGTTTCTTGCTACTGCTCGTTAAGTCAATCATTAAGGCATCTTTAAGCTGTTGTTCGAAGTTAGTCAGCCATGGGCGCAAGGTTTGTGATAAGAACGCTCTACTAGCCTCACTGAAATTCGCATAACTACTATTTGAATAGTCTTGTAGGAAAATCGGGCTTATGTTGTAGATTCGAGCTATATCGGAAATTGTGAAGGTTCGACTTTGTAACCATTCGGCATCTTGGTTTGTCATGCCTAATTGTTTGTATTCCATTGAGCCTTCAAGGATTGGTGTTTTGCCAGCGTTCTTCGCGCCTTTGTAACGCTCTAAGGCTTTCACTGCTTTCTGTGCTTTCGCATCGTCTAACCATTCAGCCGTTGAGATTAATCCGCTTGCCATCAATCCGTTTTTCATAATTGATGCGCCGTGTCGTTGTTGTGCTAAACCTAGTCCAATCGTTTCACGGCAAACTGTCACAGGTGAACGCCCCATAAATCCATCAAGGGAACTATGGCGTAGGTGTAACATTTCATCTTGAAGGTGGTTTCTAGTTACTCCATTTAAGTCTGTTACTTGGTAAATATATTCGCCTGTTACTTTACGGAAGATATTTACTGCGCTTGGTTGGTAAGGTGTAAGGCTTACAGGCTCGCCCTTGTTATTCCACTCAATCACAGCATAAGCATTACCAGTTAGCAAACAATGGCGCATCATCGTATATTTGAACTGGTAAGGCGTTTGATTTCGGTTAGGCATTTCATTTAAAAGATATTCAACCGGATGACGGTAGATTCTTTCTCGCCCATCTTCTTTCAGTGCGTACAGATAACAAGGCATAGATGCTACTGCCTCGGCAATCACTGTGACGGCATTCATAACCGCTGGTAGAGCCTCTGCCGTTTGTGGGCTGACATATTCGCCCGCGCCTGTATTATTTACGCCCATGTAAGATAGGAATTCATCAATAGTGATTGGTTCGCTGCGTTGCTCTTTTCGTCTAAAAGGATTCCACATATTACGCCCCCACTACATCAACCCACTTGCTTAAAAGTGCGGTAGATTTATCTTGCGTTTTTTCTTTAGCGGCCACCATCGAACGCTTAGCGATTTCAACACTGCTTTCCGGATAAGCTGGAATACTTGTTACAGTAACTTCAAAGAGATCTGCTTTAGTCACTGTTCTTTGGCAAGGCTCTACATCAAAATTCCATTCTTCTTGCGTTGCTCGGAATCCGAAAGACATTCCTTTAATATCACCGCGGGAAACGCTAACTAATAAATCTTTTCCGATTGTTGTATCGGGCGGAGTTAGTTCAAAGCGTAAGCCGATTGAATCTTCTTCTAGCTTTAATGTTCCCGCACTTGTTCGACCTAGTAACTTGGTGTAGTCATGTTCAAAGAGTGCGCGCACATCTTCGCCACTCGCTAGGCTGTCACTGAAAGCTTTAGGCGCAAAGGATTCCACAAAATCACAGTAAAGCACTTGTGAAGGGCTATTCCATTTCACCGCATAACCGACTAGCTTTTGATTTTCTTCATCGGCTGAAAGTGTTGCGGAGCGGATTTCAAATTCTTTATTCATATTTCACCTATTAAGCAAAAAAGGGGCTTTCGCCCCTCTATGATTTATGCTGTTGTCTCAATCACTTTGATAGCGTTTGAATCTACTACGCCACCGCCTAAATATTTATCGGTGTGTACTTTATAGAATCCCGGTTCGGTTAAGTTGTCCGGACGGGTTCGCACGCCTGTTTCGTGATCTACAATGAAATATCCGCGTTTGAAGTCACCGAAGGCAATTACTGCTTTGTTTGCTCCGCCTGTCGGCATTGTTTCTAAGAAGTGGACTGGACGACCTAATAATGTTGCTGGGGCATCGGCTGTTAAACCATCGCGCCAGATATAATCGCCGTTTTTGTTTTTAAGTTTTTGTAATGCTGCTGCAATGGTTGATGACATCACCCATACCGCATTTTTACGGTATTTGCTATGAAGTGTATAGAACGCATCGATTAAAGTATCCGCATCAATCTTCGCTACGCCAGCTACTTCAATTTTTTGAAGTTTGCCAAATTGGCGTACTTTGTCATCTTCGGTTGTGCGTTGGTAGGTTAAGAAGCCTTTTGATTTCTTGTTACCATCACCGGAAGTTAAATCAGTTTCTTCTGTTTCTGTGAAGGTTTCAGAAATTTCATCAGTTAGCCAACCTAAAACATCAATGCTTGAGAAGTCTAAGATTTCTTGAGTAGTCTTAGGATAAGCATAGATTGAATTTAAAGCGATTGTTACTTCATGAAGTTTCGGGCTTGCTGTGCCATTGCGTGCTGTGCCTTCTGTTCCGTGTTCTACTGCTGCACCGCCAGCCGATACTAATTTTTTGTATTCTTTCGCTCCAACCGGTAAGCGTACTACGTTACAAAGTTGGCGCATTACGCTATCGTCTGTTAAGCGTTTCATTACATCTTTGTCTAACTGTGGGATAACTGAATATCCACCATCTTCACCGTTAGCCGTAGTTAAATTGCGAAGTTCACCAGTTTTCACATAATGGCGTAACTCATCATTTGAAAGTTGTTTCATGTTGCGTTGTTCTACCTGTTTAGTTTGAGCATCTAGACTACGTTCTTCATCTGCTACGGTTTCGTACTTGCTGATTTCATCAGTCATCTGCTTGACTAAATCTTTCAACTTTTCAAAATCTACTGATTCAGTTTCATTCAATGAACGATTTTCTTTTTCTGCTTTTTCAAGCATTGAGCGCATTTCTGCGACTTTTTCCGCCTTTTGTTGGCGTAACTCAATTAATTTTTTAAACATACTTATCTTTTCCTTATGAGATTTCTTAGTCTAAATTTAGACGACTTTTATTAAGTCAAAATATAATATATAGTGTTTTGATTATTAATTAAACACCTTATTTTTCAATAGTTTATTTACGTTTAGATACGGTAAGTTAAAATTGTTTGATTGCTTAAATTTTGAACAGATAGAGAGTAAATATTCTAATTTGAGATATCTTTTTTTGATTGGTGAACAAAGGTGAACAATGGTGAACAGTTGGTGAACAATAAAAAAGAATATAACTATATAATAAATAAAGAGTTTTAAGGATTGGTGAACAAGGTGAACAGTTTTTCTATAAAATTTTTTACACGCGGCTTATTAGTGGTATTATGGCATCAGAAACTATCATTGATTTGTGGTGAATTTGAATTTTAGTAACAAGCTTAGTAACAAGATTTTTAGCATTGAAAAATAAACATTAAAAATCAATAACATATAAATGAATTCGGGTTCAGCTAGTGCACCACCTATCAAAGCCAGTAAATTTCTACTGGCTTTTTTATTTCCTAAAACTCACTTCAAAAACAATAACTTACCAATCATTAATTCAATCCACCGCTAAAATCTCAAACCTAAAACATTGCCAACCTTTAGTTATTTTTGTATATTTCTCGCAGTTAGTTACACCACACAATTTTATTTTCTTTATCTTTGTGAGGTTGTAACAATGGTAATAGTTGACTATAAATATTTTATAATAAAAGTTTCATATCATTAGTATGCAAGAGAAACTAGAATGATATAAAAAAATATTGTTATATTTTTACTCACATGAGGGGAAAAAATGATAAAAATTACAAGTGATCAAGACTTAGTTAATTTTATACATAATATAATTAATGACAAGGAACTAAACTTAGATAGTAAATACTTTGAATTACCAGATATTGAGTTTTCTAATTATCCAAACTTAATATTTAACGTTAAAGGGAAATCTTATTCATCTACACTAACAACTCCTTTACTTAATGCTCTATCCGGATTAACTTATGAAATTCAGAAGTCATATTGTTTGATTAAACATCAAACATCAAATCTTCTATACTTAACAGTGGAAGATAAACAAGATATTGATATAATATTTAAGATTAAAGAAGGTTCATCCGAAGGTGAAAGTGATAATTCAAAAATAGCCAACGGAATATTTACTATAATAAAAGAAGGAATGGAAGGAATGAACGGCTGGCAGAAATTAGTCCTCCTAGTAATTTTTATCGGTGTTATTGGTGGGCTAGGATATAAATGGTTAGATAATCAAGCTGTAGAATCTAGTGCCCAAATGAATACGCTAGATAGAGCAATATCATCTCTTGCTGAAAGTAATAAGGATGCTCTTTCCTTGTTAAAATCTTATGGAAAAACTGCTCTCTCTGAAGAAATAACCACTCATGCCGAAGCGGGTCAAACCATATTTTTTAAAGAAATAGCGAAAGATCCAAATGCTGAACAAGCAACATTAAATAAATCAACAATAAATAGAGAGCAACTCGATGAGTACAAAAAAAGAATAACCAAACAAAAAGAAAAAACACCAAAAGTTGACTTATTTATCATTAAAGGAATTGAAGTCTATGCTCCATATATAGAAGCAAATATTGACATATCAGTAATTAGAGAAGCTGATGACACTGAATTTACCTTACGCACATCATTAGAGCTAATGAGTGAACAAGAGTTAACAGAATTAAAATCAGCTTTAGGCACAAGCAATCTAATCAAAATAGCTTATGAAGAAATAAAAGAAAACGGAAAAATAACTAAAAGCCAATTTGTTAGAATTGAAAAATAATACAACCGCCACTATGGCGGTTTTCTTTTACCTAACATTCAAAAAAACTCATCATTATTTACTAATTTATAAGATAATTCATTAAATTCCTATAAAAACAGCCACGCCAGAATTACACTAAAATAATTTTATCCAACTGATTTATAATGAAATTTAACTGCAAGCTAGTCGCACCATATTGCAATCCCAAGCTTTTTAGCTTGGGATTTTTCTTTTTATCCCCTGCTTAATTTGAATAAATCTTTTCTGAATAAACAGCATAAGCAAATGAAAATAATTTGCATTGATCGACGTAAACGTTTTCGCTATACTTGCAGCTCCTTTATTATCTATTGGGAAGCGACTATGAATTTTAAATTAAGCCTTATTTCAACCGCACTTTTAACCAGTTTTTCCATTTCTACGTTTGCAGAAACTGAGCAAGCCGTAGATACAAACACCGAGACGCTTGAGCAAATTAACGTTCAAGATACGGGGATTAAGCAAAATGGTTATCAAACGACAGGGACATCTGTCGTATCAAAAGCTGAAGTGCCAGTATTTGACACGCCAAACACAGTAAATATTCTTTCGACCAAACTACTAGAAGATCGTAAGCCTGAATCACTCATTGATGCACTTTATAACGTCAGTGGTGTAAGCCAAGCCAATACGCTAGGTGGTATGTTTGATGCCATCCAAAAACGTGGTTTTGGTGGAAACCGTGACAACTCAATTATGCGTAACGGTTTACAAGCTGGCCCAGCAAAAAACTTTAGCGCGACAACTGAAACCGTTGAAGTTTTAAAAGGGCCTGCATCTGTACTTTATGGTATTCAAGATCCAGGTGGTGTGGTTAATATCATTACTAAAAAACCACAACAAACGCCACGTTATGTCGTTGGTGGAACCTTAGGTAATCATAGCCTGTGGGGAACCCAATTAGATTTCACTGGCGGTTTAGGAAATGGTTTTGCTTACCGCTTTATCTATGACAAACAAGAAAAAAACTACTGGCGTAATTTTGGCAAAGTAAAAAACACCACTTACGCACCATCACTTTCTTGGGAAAATGATAAAACTAAAGTGCTTCTTTCTTATGAACATAAAGATATTCTTGAGCCATTTGATCGTGGTACAAATCTTTTAACGGCAACGAATGCATTACCGGATATCCCTGTATCACGTCGTTTAGATGAGCCGAATAATGAAACAACCGCAAAAACCGATAATATCGATTTCAAAATTGAACACAAATTAAGTGACGGTTGGAAATTAAATGCGGGTTACAGCTATGCTCGTTATAAATATTTCTATAACCAAGCACGTATTACAAATATCAATGTTAAAGATGTTGCGATCCCTGCTATTAAAAATAAAAAGGGCGAGATTACCTCTCCAGAATTAAGCGCTCGTCATGTACGCCGAGCTATTGAGCAACAACAAGGCGATCAACGTGTTCATAGTGGCACATTAAATATCGTCGGTGAATTTGGTATTGGTGATATTGCTAACCGTTTTGTAGCCGGTGTGGATGTTATGCGTAATATCCGCGATATTGGACCTATTTATAACCAAGGTATCATGAGTTCTGATATCAATATCGATCATCCAAATTATACCAATCCGGTTGCTGAACATAAAAACGGTAACGGCAACGCTTACCAATATAACCATCTCAAAACCGTTGGTGTTTATATTCAAGATACCGCTTACTTTACAGATAACTTTATCATGACAGGTGGTTTACGTTATGAGTACTTTGATCAATTTGCAGGACGTCATTGCTTAAATGCAGCAAACTGTAAAAAAGGTCAAAATCTAACAAAAACCGGCAATACCGATCAGCACGATGGTAAATTATTGTATCAATTAGGTGCCGTATATAAATTTACGCCACATATTGCGACCTTTGCAAACTACTCTGAGTCTTTCCGTCCACAAATGAGTGTGGCAACACCTGTTAGCGGAGATTTAAAACCAGAACAAGGTAAATCTTTTGAAATTGGTGCAAAATACGAAAACTCTGGCTTCAATGCGACACTTGCATTATTCAATATCAGCAAACGTAATGTGGCAGAAGCCGTTGGTTCGGGTTCAAATGCGCAATTGAATATCGTCGGCAAACAACGTTCTCGTGGTGTGGAATTTGATCTTAATGGTCAAATTACGGATAGTCTAAGCGTAGCGGCTAACTATACCTACACCAAAGTAAAATCACTTGAAAATGAACTTTATCCTGATGCGGTAAATCAACAACTTTCTGGTGTACCAAAACATCAAGCTTCTCTATTCTTAGCTTATAACGTAGGTGAATTTGATTTTGGTAACATCCGTGTTGGTGGTGGTGCTCGTTATTTAGGTTCTTGGCATGCTTATAACAGTGATTACACTAAAGCATACAAATTGCCTCATGCCGTGGTATATGATGCCTTTATTGCTTACGATACCAAAATCTCTGGCAAGAAAGTGTCTTTCCAACTTAACGGTAAAAACTTAGCAGATAAAACTTACTATCCATCCACCTCTGGTAACGCAACAAACACGTTAATCCATGTTGCATTAGGTTATGGACGTGAATTTATCTTCAACACTAAAGTTGAGTTTTAATTGAGCGCACAATACGAGGGCGAATCATTTCGCCCTTTTTTCGTTTTTTACTTTATGGATAATCAATGAATTGGCAAACTGAACTTAACTCAAGTTTAAGCTGGATTTTGACCGCACTTTTCTGGGTGATTGTATGCTTTAGCGTGACGACACTGGCACTCAAACACACCACATTCGGTCAAAAGTTTTGGCATATTGCATCCCCTTCGATTAATCTCCGTAACAGCATCAAAATCATCGTTATGCTACTGGTGTTGTTTACGATGATTTTGTTAGAAGTGCGCTTCAGCGTACTCAACTCTTTTTTCTATAACGGGCTTTATAGCTCAATGCAGGAATTAGATGCGGATAAGTTTTGGTTCTTTGCAAAACTGAATGCCCTCTTAGTATTGGTACAAGTTATCCACTCCATCGCCGATTATTTCTTGCAACAAGTATTTGAAATCCGTTGGTTGGAAAGCTTGAATAAAGTCCTTGTTAAACGATGGTTAGAAAATAAAAAATACTATCGCCTCAAATACGAAAAAGATCTGCCCGATAATATTGATCAACGTATTGAACAAGATGCCCGTGAATTTATCAGTAGTACTGTGAAAATTGTGCGCGGTATGATTAATTCTATTTTGACTACCATTGAATTCACCATCATTCTTTGGTCACTTTCTGGAATATTAAGTCTTTTTGGCTTGAATATCGAAAAAGGCGTCGTTTTCTTTATTTATGCTTTTATTATCCTCGCAACACTGATGTCTGTCTGGATTGGTCATCCGTTAATCAAACTGAACTTCAATAAAGAAAAACTCAATGGTGACTACCGTTATTCTTTAATTCGAGTGCGAGATAATGCGGAAAGTATCGCGTTCTATCAAGGTGAACAGCAAGAACAGCATTTACTGAAAAACAAATTTGCCGAAATCATTCATAACCGTTGGGCAATTGTATTGAGAATGTTGGGATTAGACGGCTTTAATGGAAGTGTCACGCGCGTTGCAAAACTCTTACCGTTAATGCTGCAAGCACCTCGTTTTTTCACTGGACAAATCAAACTGGGCGATATGCACCAAACTGTGCAAGCATTTAACCGATTAATGACCGCACTTTCCTTCTTCCGTTTGTTCTATGAAGAATTTACGCTCTACCAAGCGCGTTTAAATCGTCTTTATGGTTTTATGACTAAGTTGGATGAATTAGATCATTCAGAGGTTCATCAACCCATGAAATGTTCTAACCGTGTTGCATTATCAAACTTTGGTATTAAAGATGAGCAAGGCAGATTGTTGCTTAATAACTTGAATATTGAATTAAAAAATGGTGATGCTTTATTAATTCAAGGGCCTTCTGGTACGGGAAAAACATCGCTATTAAAAGCGATGGCAGGAATTTATCCTTTTGAAACAGTTGGTCTGGTGGAACATCCTTGTGTGACCAGTTTATTCTTACCGCAACGTCCTTATATGCCACAAGGCACGTTACGTGAAGCGATTTGCTATCCTGATATTGATCCTTATCATCCTGAATTGGAAAAAACACTGGCAGATTGTTGTTTGG
>ERZ1034913.859-NODE-859-length-21129-cov-40.290073_pt1 | contig 21129 bp, 17 predicted proteins | sample MGYA00520697_ERZ1034913 | MGnify/ENA primary metagenome ERZ1034913 (study PRJEB33766, sample SAMN09781786) | gut metagenome | biome: gut microbiome | host: Homo sapiens | place: Madagascar | study: EMG produced TPA metagenomics assembly of the PRJNA485056 data...
ATACCGCGAAATGCACGGAATATTCGGCGAACGGCTCAGTTTTCGTAGCGAGAAGCGCGGAACTTTCAATTGAAACGATTTAACTCTATGTTCTGTGGTCGCGAACTTCCGTAGAGGGGGTCCGTCTTGGGCAAGCTTTTGGTCAGCTCTTGTAAGCGTTGCAGGGGTTGACCTGTTGCAACGGTGCCGTTCGCCGCCTGTTTACTGCCTTTGGCTGTGCGAGTGTATTGTTTTGCGTGAATGTTTTGATGGCACGTTTCAATCGTGCTGTATTGGATGGCAAGCAGATCCCGGCGAAGGGAGCGTCATGCAGCGCGTTTGGAGAACGGTTACCGGCTTTTACCATGTCTGTGCCCGCGGTACGGGCAAGCAGCTCATCTTTGAGGGCGATGAAGACAGGTGGGAGTTTTTGGAGCTGATGCGCGAGTGCTGCCGCGAGGCCCAGGTGACGATTGTGGCGTGGTGTCTCATGAGCGACTGCGTGGATCTGGTACTTTTGGATTATGAGGACGAAATGAGCGCGGCGATGCAGCGGTTGCTGCTGACGTATGCTCGTCGGTTCAATAAACGTACCGGACGCACGGGCCATCTGTTTCGGGACCGTTTTGAGCGCCGCTCGCTCGATACCGACCGGCAGGTGATGGAGGCTATTCGTTCTGTGCACGCCGATCCGCAGGGAGCTGGCATCAGCTTAATCGAGCGTTATCCGTGGAGCAGCTTTGTCGAGTATCTACGGGCCTATGACAACGATATGACGAGGGGATTTTCCGACCCGTCTTGCGTGCTTGAGCTTTTTGGTTCTGCCAAGGCCTTTATTGCCTATTCGCTTTCGACGCCCGACGGCGGCGAGCCAGCGATGCGCGATCTAGAAGAGACGGAGTGGGAGCGGCATGCCTTTGCCGAAAAGCTGGCGAAGGGTCTCGGGGTTCCGCTCCACGAGGTTAAAGCCGCATCGTCGGCGCAGCGCAATATCGTTATTCTTGGATTGCATGATGCCGGATTTACGGTGCGTCAGATTGAGCGGTATACGGGTATTGGCAAAAGTACCGTTTCTCGCATTGTGTGCGCCTGTGCGCCAGCGGCGGTGCTGACTGGTGGAAACGTGGTGTAGGGCCGCCTGTGCACCGCAGCCGGGGTCGCCCATACGCCACAACCATTGTTCTAAAAGCTTGGCACGGTAACTGCGCATCTAGATTTGCATAGAACGGTCGCCCTTATGCATAAAATAACGGCTTAGTTCGGTTTTGCCTGTGCCTACCCCCGTCTACTCCGTGCAAAAAGCGGAGTATTCAGCATCGTGGTACTGTCGGCACCGTCGCAATCTTGAAACATACGGGCTCCGAAGCTATTTGTGCCTACCGATGAGCCTCCGAAGCTCATGTTTGCGCCCCCTGAGACCTCGATGCTTGTTCTAAATCGCAATATAAAGGCGACTTGAGATGTTGATTAACGCTTCCGATGCGTATACGCACGGCTTGGCGTGCTGAATACTCGCAAAAATGCACGCCGCACCCTAGGGGACCCTTCTGCGGCAGGCGCGAGGGTGCCGAAGCTCAGCAGGACGGGGCTTGGCACTTTGATTAGAGTGCCCGTAGCCCTGCCCCAAGCCTTTGGTATTGGGGAAAACGCTCGTGTTCGCGGTTGGCCGTGTGATAAATGACAGACGGGGCGCCGGGCGCGCGGACTTTGTGTGTCCGAGGCGTTATGAAAAAGCCGAGCCACCCGTATTGGGCGGCTCGGCAATCAAACCCTTTGATCTGGGGCATCCGCTACTGGTTAGCTTGCCCCTCGAGCATGCCGTCGAGGGTGCGCCAGGCGAGCTCGGCGCACTTGACGCGGGCGGGCATGTGCGAGATGTCCTGGAGCTGGGCGGCCTCGTCTAGGTCTTCCAGGTCTTCCTCGGAGAGCTGCTCGCCGCGGATCATGGCGAGGAAGAGCTCTGCCAGGCGGCGAGCTTCTTCGACGGTCTCGCTGGTGATGAGGTCGGCCATGATGTCGGCGCTGGCCTGGCTGATGGCGCAGCCGTGGCCAGTAAACGAGGCCTCTTCGATAACGCCGTTCTCGACGCGCAGCTGCAAGGTGAGCTCGTCGCCGCAGCTGGGGTTGATGCCTTCGTGCTCGTGCGTGGGGGCGTCCATCTCGTACTTATAGTCGGGGTGCGAGTTATGCTCCATAAACGTGGTGGAGGTGTACAGATTACCCATTGAACGTGCTCCAAACGTGATGCAGTCCGGCGATGAACTTGTCGATGTCGGCCTTGTCGTTGTAGAAGGCCACGCTGGCGCGGCAGCAGGCAAGGTTCTCGACGCCCAGCCAGGTGAGCAGCGGCTGCGCACAGTGGTGGCCGGCGCGAATGCAGACGCCGTCCATGTCCATGATGCTCGCTACGTCGTGCGGGTGGATGCCCTTGACGTTAAAGCTCACGACGCCGTGGTGGTTGTCCCAATAGATGGAGCCGATGATCTGGACAAAGTCGAGCTGCATGAGTTCGCCCATCAGGTAGTGGACGAGTGCCTGCTCGCGGGCCTGGATGTTCTCGTAACCCACCGTGTTGACCAGGTAATCGAGTGCGGCGCCCGTGGCGAAGATGCCGGCGGCGTCCTGCGTGCCGGCCTCGAACTTCTCGGGGACGGGAGCCCAGACAGCGTTCTGCTCGGTGACCGAGTCGATCATCTCGCCGCCGGTAAGCATGGGCGGCATGGCGTTGAGCAGGTCCATCTTGCCCCACAGCACGCCGATGCCCATGGGGCCCATGGCCTTGTGCGCACTAAAGGCAAAGAAGTCGGCGCCCAGGTCGGCCACATCGACCGGCATGTGCGGCAGCGACTGCGCGCCGTCGACGACCAGGTAGCCGCCGTACTTGTGCACGAGTTTGCCGAGGTTCTTGACCGGGTTCTCGACGCCCAGCACGTTGGAGACCTGTCCCACGGCTAGGATCTTGGTCTTGGGACCCACCTTGGCAAGAACCTCCTCGGTGGTGAGCTGGCCGGTCTTGGTGGGGTAGAGGTAGACGAGCTTGGCGCCGGTCTCGCGGCAGACCTGCTGCCACGGAATCAGGTTGGAGTGGTGCTCCATGATGGTGATGACGACCTCGTCGCCCGGTTCGAGCACTGTGGGCGCAAAGCTCTTAGCGACCAGGTTGAGCGACTCGCTCGTGTTGCGGGTGAAGACGACCTCGTTGGCCTGTGAGGCGCCGATGAGGTCAGCGATCTGCTGGCGGACCTTCGCGATGGCGTCGGTGGCCTCGACGGACAGCGAGTACAGGCCGCGCAGGGGGTTGGCGTTCATGCGCTGGTAGAAGTCGCGTTCGGCGTCGAGCACACAGGCAGGGCGCTGCGCGGTGGCGGCGCTATCGAGGAAAGCGATCTCGGGGTGCTGCTGGAACAGCGGGAACTGGCCCTTGTAGGGGTTGGTCTCGATGTCCACGGTGGGCCAGCCGCGCGAAGCCTCGTCGCTGGCGTCGAGCTCCATGGGCTCGGGGGCAGTACAGGTGTCGCATTTAACGTGCTCGGTGTCGATCATGCGAGCTCCTCTTCAAAGTTGTCGATCAGGTTGTTGCCTAGGCGGACGACGGCGGCGCGGGTGCGCTCGTCGGTGGCGGAAAGCGCGGCGTCCTCCAGCTTGGCGCGGATGAACAGGTCCTCGGCGGCGTTTTGGTCAAGGCCACGGCAGGCGAGGTAGAACAGCTGCTCGTCGCGGACGTGACCGATGGTGGCGCCGTGGTTGCCGGCGACGTCGTCCTCGTCACAGAGAATGACGGGAACGGTCTTGTTGTCGACGCCCTTGTTGGCCAAAAGCACCGTCTCGCGTTCGGTGCCGGTTGCACCCTTGCAGCCGTGCACGAGGTCGATGGTGCCACGGTAGACCTTCTTGGACGTGCCGGTCAGCACGCCGTTGGCGTCGATCTCGCACTCGGTCTTGCGACCGCGGTGGCGCAGCTCGTAGTTAAAGTCGCGCACCTGCTCGCGGGCGCCCAGGTAATCGGTATCGATCGTCACCTTGGCGGTGTCGCCCAGCAGGTCGCCGGCAAGGCCGGTGGCGCTGGCGCCGGCACCCAGGACGGTGTGCTGCACGTTGACGCGCGCGCCCTCGTCCAGGAATAGTCCGGTGTCGTCGAGTGCGATCCAGCTGTCGTCGAGTGTCTGCGTGCAGGTCACGTTGACGGTGGCGTACTCGTGGGCGCACACGCGTAGCACGGAGCCCACGACACCCTCGCCGGTAACAGGAGAGTCTAGGGCAATATGCAGGTCGAGCGTTGCCTGCGGGCGAGCGACGACGTCGATGGCGGCGATGGCCGCGGCGGCATCGACACCGCTCACACGCACGGTAACCGTGGCGTGCTGGTATGCGGGCACATCGATGACGATGCGCTTGGTAGCGTGCTCGGCCAAGTAGGCGTAGGCAGCCTCGCCCATGCCGGTTTCGAAGGCTTCAGCAGGGGAGAGCTCCTCCTCGAGCTTGATGGCGCCGGCCTGGTAGACGGAGGTGGCGGGCACGTCGAGCTCGGTCTCGGGCGTGATGCGGGCGCGATCGGCGGTATCGCCGGGGGCAGCGGCACGGCGCTCGGGGAAGCGTTCGGCCATGGCTTCCATGGCGGTGCCAAACGCGTCGGCAGCGCCGGAAAACTGCTCGCCCAAGCCTTCGACCTCAACGGCCTCCGCGGGAGCGGCGGCAAGCTCGTCAGAGAGCTCGAGCTTGGTCTGATTCATCTTCAGCCAGCCCCAAGTGGCAGCCGGCATCGCGTTGACCTGCTCAAGGGTGGTAGCAGCGGTGTTGGTTTCCTGTTTCATTATCCGATCGCTCCTTCCATCTCGAGCTTGATCAGGTTGTTCATCTCGACGGCGTACTCCAGCGGCAGCTCCTTGGAGACCGGGTTGGCAAAGCCGTTGACGATCATGGTGCGGGCCTCTTCCTCCGAGATGCCGCGGCTCATCAGGTAGAACACCTTGTCGTCGCCGATGCGGCCGATGGTGGCCTCGTGGCCGATGTCGACGTTCTTGGCGCGGATGTCCATGGCGGGGATGGTGTCGGAGCGGCTCTGGTCGTCGAGCATGAGCGACTGGCAGCTCACGGTTGCCTTGGAACCCTCGGCCTTGGGCGTGGCCACGATGGAGCTGCGGAAGGTCTGAATGCCGCCGCTCTTGGAGATGCCCTTGGTCTCGACGGTTGCCGAGGTCTCGGGGGCGTTGAGCACGACCTTACAGCCGGTATCGAGGTTCTGCCCGGCGCCGGCAAAGGTGATGCCGGTAAAGCTCGACCGGGCGCGGCGGCCGTTGAGCACACTCATGGGGTAGAGGTAGCCCACGTGGCTGCCGAAGGAGCCACTGATCCACTCTATGTCGCCATCCTCGTCCACGCGCGCACGCTTGGTGTTGAGGTTGTACATGTTTTTGGACCAGTTCTCGATGGTCGAGTAGCGCAGGTGCGCACGCTTGCCCACAAAGAGCTCGACGGCGCCGGCGTGGAGGTTGGCAACGTTGTACTTGGGCGCGGAGCAACCCTCGATGAAGTGCAGGTCGGCGTCGTCCTCGACGATGATGAGCGTGTGCTCAAACTGGCCGGCGCCCTTGGCGTTAAGGCGGAAGTAGCTCTGCAGCGGGAAGTCCAACTTGGTGCCCTTGGGCACGTAGACAAACGAGCCGCCCGACCATACGGCGCCGTGCAGGGCCGCAAACTTGTGGTCGGTGGGCGGGATGAGCGTCATAAACTTCTCGTGGATGAGCGGTTCCCACTGTGGATCGTGCAGGGCTTCTTCAATACCGGAGTAGACGATGCCCATCTTGGACGCCGTGTCCTGCATGTTGTGGTAGACGAGCTCGGAGTCGTACTGCGCGCCGACGCCTGCCAGGTAGCTGCGCTCGGCCTCGGGGATGCCCAGGCGCTCAAAGGTGTTCTTGATGTCGTCGGGCACCGACTCCCAGTCGTGCTTTTGGTCGGTGTTGGGCTTGACGTAGGTGACGATGTTGTCCATGTCCAGGCCCTCGATGGAGGGGCCCCACGTCGGATCGGGGAAGCGGTTGAAGATCTCGAGGGACTTGAGGCGCAGGTCGAGCATCCACTGCGGTTCGTCCTTCTTGGCGCTGATCTCGCGCACGATGTCGGGCGTGATGCCGGCGTCGAGGCGCTCGAATCCCTCCTCGCCATAGGTGAAGTCGTAGAGGCTGCGGTCGATGTCCGCGACCTCGGTGCGGTTCTTGGTCATTGCGTCGCCCCTTTACGCCTGCTGCTCGGCAGCGGCGGCCTCGACCTGGGCGCGCTGCTCGGCGGCCTCGCGCTCGAAGGTCTCAAAGCCGTTCTTGTCGATCCAGGGGATGAGCGAGGCGTCGTCCTCGCGCACGATGTGGCCCTTGACCATAACGTGGACGCGGTCGACATCCAGGTGCTCCAGGATGCGCGTGTTGTGCGTGATGATGAGCATGGAGCCGTCGCAGCTCCTGCGGTAGGCGTCCATGCCGTGGCTGACGGTGGAAAGCGCGTCGACGTCCAGGCCGGAGTCGGTCTCGTCCAGGATGGCGAGCTTGGGTTGCAGCAGCAGAAGCTGGAGCATCTCGACCTTCTTCTTCTCGCCGCCCGAGAAGCCCACGCCCAGCTCGCGGTTGAGGTAGGCGGTGTCCATGTTGAGCTCGGCCGCGAGCTCCTTGACGCGACGGCGGAACTCCTTGCCCTTCATCTCCAGGCCGGGGCGGCCGGCGATGCTGGCGCGCAAAAAGCTCGACAGCGGTACGCCGGGGATCTCGACCGGGGCCTGGAAGCTCAGGAACAGGCCGGCGCGGGAGCGCTTGTCGGTGGTGAGCTCGGTGATGTCCTGGCCGTCAAAGACGATGCGGCCGTCCTGCACGGTGTAGACGGGGTCGCCCATGACCAGGTGGCCGAGGGTGGACTTGCCGGCGCCGTTGGGGCCCATCAACACATGGGTCTCGCCGGCGGCGACGTTGAGGTTGACGTTGTGGAGGATGGTCTTCTCGTCCACGGAGGCGGTCAGACCTTCGATGGAAAGCAGCGGATTTGCACTCATGCTGTCCCTCTCTGTATATGGTGTACTCATAGGTGTACTAAACCCTAGGAATCTTCTCGGAATAAAGTTACTATGGGTTCGGCGTTAGTCAAGGGAAAACCCGACTAATCCACTCGACTTTTCTAGATGTGGGACAAATTCATCGGTTATGTTTATCCCCAGCGTTATGGAAGGGCAGGTATGCTCATTTCTTCTAAGGGCCGCTATGCCCTCCGTCTGATGATCTATATCGCAGCGCTTGGTGACGTCGAGGGCAAAATCGCCCTGCGCGAGGTCGCCGACCGCGAGCATATCTCGCAAAAGTATTTGGAGCAGCTGGTCCGTCCGCTCATGAAGGCGGGCCTGCTTAAGAGCGTGCGTGGCAAGGGCGGCGGCTACATGATGGCCAAGGACCCGGCCGAGGTGCGTGCCGGCGACATTCTGCGCGCCGTTGAGGGCAGCACGGCTCCGGTGGCGTGCGACGGCATCGACAACAGCTGCACCCGCAGCGACCTGTGCTCCACGGTCAAGTTCTGGCGCGGCCTGGTCGACGTGATCGAAAAGTACGTCGACGGCGTGACGCTGGCCGACTTAGCTGCCGTTCCCGAGATTAACTTCGATATTAAGCTTTAGGGGCTGGCTTTCGTGAAGTCGTACGAAGCCTTTGATTCGCGTCTGGCACTGCTAGAGACAGCTCGATTCCAAGATTTCGACAACGACTATGTTGTCTCCGGATGTGCGTATATCTATGAGCAGGTTTTCGGTATCTCAATTACGCTCCTTAAGCGTCTGCTCGAGTATGAGGGCGCCACGCTTGCCGCGTCGGGGTCTCCTCGTGCCATCTTGAAGGAGTCCTACCGATTCTACGACTTTATTGATGAGGCGGCCTGGCTAGATATGCTCAGAGACCGTAACACGAACGTTCATATCTATGACAACAAACTCGCGCAAGATTTGATCCAGCGCATCCTGAACGTCTATATCCCTGCCTTTTGCCAGCTGAGGGATGGCCTTTTGGCGCACTATGGCGAGCTTCTCTTGGCGCCTGACGACCAATTTATCTAAATCCTTAAGATTTCGCGGAGGGTTGTTGCCGTTTGCCGAGTTGTTGTTGTGCAACAAACGGGGAGCTGCAATACTGAATCCATCTTTGCAAACTGCACTTTAACCACACCAATGCAGGGAGGATGTATGCAACCCAAGCATTCCGCGATTGTTGCGGGCCTGACGTTGGCGCTTTCGTTTGGCGCCGTTGCCGCACCCGCAACCGCTGTTGCCGAGGAGCCCACGCCGGGCGTTGCCTCGGATGCCACCGATATCGATAAGGGCCTGTACACCCAGCAGTCCTTCTCGGGCGTGCTGAGGTCGGTTCAGGGTGTTTCGTTTGTCAATGTGACCGACGAGATGAAGTACTTTACCAAGTACGAGAGTCACGGCAATTACAACCAGGGTTTTTCGTATGGCGACGGATACAACGCGCTGGGTTATTACCAGTTCGATCGCCGTTGGTCGCTTATTCCGTTTATGAAGCAGGTCTATAACTACGATTCTGCTAAGTACAGCATGCTTAAGGCTGCGATCGATCGCGGTAGCGAGATTTCTAACGCGAGCAACCCCATGTATGCGAACGGACAGCTTACTGAGCTGGGTCGCATCGCGCAGGAGGCCTTCCTGGGTGCCTACAATACCGACCCTGTCGAGTTCTCGGCGCTGCAGGATGCCTACGCGTACAATTCCTACTATGCGGTGACCGAGTCGTGGCTTAAGAACGCTCTGGGCATTGATATTTCCGGTCGTGCCGATTGCGTCAAGGGCATGGTTTGGAGCATTACCAATATGTGCGGCACGGGTGGCTGCCAGGACTTTTTCCGTTGGGCGAATCTTTCCAACGATATGACCGACCGCGAGTTTGTGACCGCGCTTTCGAGCAGCGTGGTTGATAACGTGGCGCGCAAGTATTCGAGTCAGCCTCAGTACCATGAGGGTTGGAAGAATCGCTACCGCAACGAGCTCAAGGATTGTCTGGTCTACATTACCGAGGACGAGGCTGCCGCGGCAACGCCTGTGGAGCCCGATCCTGAGCCGGAACCCGCGCCCGCGCCTCGCCCGAACAAGGTGCCGGCGGCGCCTTCCGGGCCAACGGTGGAAACCGATAGCGATACGGACAATGGCGGCGAGACGGGTGCGCCTTCGACTGGTGCTGGCAACAATGATGGTACCGGTAATGGCGGGACTGCTTCGGGTGGAACGGAGTCTGCTGGCGGTGCTGGTGATTCGGGCTCTGGTTCAACCGGTGGTTCTGTTTCTGGATCGACCGGTGGTTCTGTCTCTGGTTCGACCGATAGCGGCCCCTCTAATGGCTCCACTGATGTTGGCGAGAGCTCTGGCACTGATTCCGACTCGACCGAGGACTCCGATGTCGGCAATTCGTCGACCGAGAACAAGCCCTCCGTTGGCGAGCAGCTTGGCGCCTTGATCGGGTCTTCGCTGACGGCTGGCAACAACAACGGCTCGTCTTCTGGCGAGAACGCATCTGGTGAGGCTCCCGAGTCCAGGACTGATGGCGATGCCGATGCTTCGACCGATGCAGGCGCGAGACAGTCCAACGCCGATGCTCAGAAGGTTGACGACAAGAACGTCACCTCGACCACCACGACGACTACCACGACCACGACGACCAAGGCATCGGGTGGCAATATGCCCAAGACGGGCGACCTCATCGTGATGGCGAGCCTTGCCAGCGCGAGCTTAGCGACGCTTGGTGCCACGTCCATTGTGAGTGGCAAGCATAAGCTTGATCAGCAGAAGAAGTCCGCTGGCGAAGGTGGATCCGAGGAGTAGTCTTTCGGTTGCCAGATCACTAAAGAGTTGGGGCGGGGTCCGGTGCGGCTGCATCGGGCCCCGTTTTGTTGTGCAACGATTTGTTGCGCCCCCTCGCAGTTCTTGTTGCTACCGTTGCCCGAAACGTCTGCATGGCAGCATCATTGCGCTTTGAGTAGCTAGATACAATGGACACCGTGCCGTGTTGTAAGGAGTCGCTACGGTGTCTGAACAGGTGATTTATGGATGTGCTGCCGACTATGGCGTAGAGTTGATCAACCGCTCCGGTGACGGAGTGCTGCCAGTCGGTGTGCGTGACTTTGCCGAGGCACAGGACCGGTGTGTGCTGGTGGATAAGACCATGTTTATTGCCGATGTCTTGGATGCTGATGCATCCGTTATAGTGTGTTGTCGGCCCGAGGGCTTTGGCAAGAGCATGAACCTGTCGATGCTCAAGGCGTTTCTGGAACGTCCTGAGGGCGGGCGGGTCGATCGGAACCTGTTCGCTGGTACCCAGATTTGGGAAGCGGATGGCGGGCGATTTCGAGATGAGTTTGCCTGCTATCCGGTGATATCGATGGACATTTCCGATGCTGGAAGACGTGGATCAGTTGTTGCCGGTGTCATTCGGGAGGCTCTGTCGAGCGAGTGTACTCGCCTGTTGGAGCTTTTGGAGGCTCCGGATTTACCGCGAGATAAGATTCGCCGCATCGAGCGCGTTGCACGTGGCGTGGCCAGCGACGATGAGGCTGACTCGGTACTGAGCGTGCTGATTGAGCTGCTGGAGATGGCCTTTGATGAGCAGGTCGTTCTGTTGGTTGATGGATATGATGCGGCGTGGCCGAGCTATTCGGCTAAAAAGGGTGCTTGCGGTGCTGGCTCGGCGGAGTTGATCAATCGCGCGCTGTTTGATGCCATGGCTGCCGCGGGCGATTCATTACGGTTGACGTGCTTGATGGGGGAGCGTCCCGGTCCGGCGGAGGTGGTGTTGGCGCGGCGTGACTGTTCGTATTGTTCTGCGACTCCGCTTTCGGGGTGGTGCGATCGGTGGTTCGGTTTTTCGGATGACGAGGTCCACGCCCTGCTGAGCCACGCTGGATGTGAAGAGCATCTGGACGATGCTCGCGAATGGCTCGAGGGATACCGTTTTGGCGGGTTTTATTGCTCGAGCCCGGCGCGCGTGGTCGATTTCTTGGTACGTGGTTGCACACCGCCGGTGCGGGCTGACCTGTATGGATATGCTGATAGCCTGAGCAGGGTGGTTGGTGATTGGAATCTCGAGAGACTTTCGGCGTTATTTGATTTGCTTGAGCCGCATGGATGCGTTGAGGCTCCGCTGTGGGCGGGTGCTGTCGGGTCGGGTGATGCTTGCTTTGATGATGTTCGGACGGCACTGTACTTGTACGGTTTCTTAACGACGGACATGACTGATGAGCCGGGGAGCGGCGCTCGCTCCCGTGCCCTGCGTCTGCCCAATGGCGAGCTTCGCCAGGCATTGCGGCTCGTCATCATTGAATGGTTTGAGTATGCCGCGGAGGATGTGCGGGACGTCGATGCGTTTCGCGATGGATTGTGCCGCGGTAACGAGGATACGGTGAGGCAAGCTTTGTGCCGAATTATCGGCGAAACGGGTGTCGGCGCGGTCGAGATGGATTCGCCGTTGCCATACCACCTGCTGTTGCAAGGGCTCTGCTTTGGTATGCCGGGGTATGCTAATCCGTCATCCAATCGAAAGCGCGGGGCGGATCGCTGGGATATCCAGGTGTTCCCTACGGGCGCTGTGTTCGACGTAGCCGACACCCTCGGCATGCTCGACGAACGTCCGCTTGTCACTATGAACATGATGTATGACCCCGACGTGGATGCCCTGGGTCTGGAGCTGTTGGCGGTTCAGTCGCTACTCGACATAGAGCGCGACGGCATCGACGAAATCCGTGTGCCGCGACCAGGTATCGGCCGCGTGCGCTGGGGCTTTGGCTTTGACGGGCAGCACGTGTCCGTAGTGTGCCAGCGGCTGTAGGGGCGGGCGTATGAGCAGTTTTTTAGCGGCTAATACCGCTGTGATAGGATTAAGCAGTTCTGATTTGCGTTCCCAAAGGGGTTTAAGTGCCGAGCAATTTGCATTTTGATGGGCGTATAGAGGTCACAGTTATTGTCCCGTGTTTTAATACGGCACAGTATCTCGATCAGTGTCTGACGAGCATCGAGGCTGATGACTTCGCATCGCTTGAGGTCATTGTCCTTAATGATGGCTCGACTGACAACTCGTTGGAAATCATGAGGCGTCACGAGAAAAATGATTCCCGAATTCGCGTTATTGATAAGCCGAACCAGGGGTATGGCGCTACGGTCAATCGGGGTATTGAGGAGTCTCGAGGTGCATACATTGCCATTGTCGAGCCCGATGATTACCTTAAGCCTGGTATGTATACAAGACTGATGGACCTTGCCCATGTATACGGAGAGCCCGATGTTGTGAAGTCGGCATATTGGCGTGTGTGTATGCCCGGTACTCCACAGGAGAACGTATGTCACTGCGCCTATTACAAACGCATCAATAAGAAGGTCCAGCCGTTTACGTTGCGGGATAATCCTCGCTTGATTCAGCACCATCCATCCATTTGGAGCGCAATGTACAAGCGTTCGTTTTTGGACGAGTTTGGTATTCGCTTTAAAGAGGTCCCCGGTGCCGGATGGGTGGACAATCCCTTTTTGATCCAAACGCTCGCTCAGGCCCGCTCGATTGTGTATACCGATGACTCGTTTTATTGCTATCGCGAGGACCTCCCGACGTCGTCTTCGGCCAAAAAGGCGAGCGATCTTCCTATTGTTCGTTGGAACGATATGGCAGACATCGTTGACGAGCTTGATATTGCCGATAGGGGCATCCTTGAGTCTTTCTATACCATCGGTTTTAGGTATGTTGGTGGGCTCGTTGAACAGGGGGCCTTTGAGGATCCGGCACTCAAGGCTCGCTGTGTGGCATTGTTTAAGCGCATGAATCCCGAAATCGTTTCGGGCATGTCGCACATCAGCGGTGCATTTAAGCAAACATATTCCCAGCTCACCGGCGTAGCGGTAGCCGCCAATAAAGCGGCATACGTTGCCTATCTTGCTTCGGAGTTCGTTTATTCGTTGCGCACTAATGGTTTTGGATTTGCGTTCTCGCGTATCGGATTGTTCGGCAATCGCCGAGCCGCCGAAAAAGGGGAGCGCCGCGATAAGACCAGTGCCTAACGAAGCTTTGAGAGTGGATTATTGATATGACAGACAAGAAGCGAATTGCCATTTATACGCAAGATGCCAAGCTGGGCAATGAGGTCAAGGGCGCAACGCGCTATGTCTATCTTGCAACGTTGCTGCATGAACATGGCTTTGATGTCGATTTTATTACTTCGGGATTTCAGCATTGGGAAAAACGTCAACGCGACGTTGAGCACTTCGATGCCGGGACCGACGCCTATACAATTCGATTTATTGAGGAGCCGTTCTACCCCAAGAATATGTGCCCCCAGCGTATCTGGGCGCATCACGTCGTTGCCAAGCGTGTATCGGAGTATTTCGATGAACATCATGACTATGATTTGATTTACTGTCAGATTCCGCCTAATGATGTTGCCAGGGAAATTGGCCAGGCAGCCCATAAGTTTAATATACCGTTTGTGGTTGATGTTAATGACCTTTGGCCCGAGGCCTTCCGTGTGGCGTTCGACGTTCCCGTTCTTTCCGATATCTTGTTCGCGCCGTTTTATCGACAGGCCAAAGCGGTATATCAGATGGCCGATGCCGTTGTCGGCACTTCGGATGAGTATCGCGAGCGTGGTCTGCGTGATGCCCGAGCTGGCATTCCGAGCGAAACCGTTTATGTTGGTAATCAGCTGTGCGAGTTTGACGCCGGCGTTACTGCGCATGCTTTACAGATTGATAAGCCTGCTGGGGACATTTGGGTTTCCTATGCAGGTACGCTAAGCGCGTGCTATGACCTGGAGACGCTGGTCAAGGCGATGGCGCTGGTGCAGAATACTCACCCTGAGGCTAAACTGCAAATCTTGGGCGATGGCTCAGAGCGCGACAATCTTAAGGCTGCAGTGCATTCTAGCGGTGCCGAGGTCGTGTTCCATGGCTATTTGCCTTATAGCCAAATGGCCGCATGGCTTTCCAAGAGCGACATTACAATCAACTCGCTGGTGGAAAAAGCCGCCCAGAGCATCGTGACCAAGATCGGTGACTATCTTGCCGCCGGAAAACCCATGGTGAATACGTCATGCAGCAAGGAGTTTAGGGCAAAGGTTAAAAACGATGATTTTGGCGTAAACGTGAAGCCCGGGGATGCAGAGGGAATGGCAGAGGTGCTTGTCGATCTTATTGAGGATCCGCAACGTCGTTCGCGGATGGGGGAGAGGGCACGTGCCATCGCAGAAGAGCAGTTTGATCGTCCGCATTCGTATCTCAAGACGGTGCGGTTGATTGAGGAGTTAATTGGCTAGGACTTCCGGGGGCATTATGTTTGAGCCGCGAAAAATCTTGGTAACCGGCGGCTGCGGGTTTTGCGGCTCTGCATTTGTCCGCTATGTGGTTAGCAATACCACGGATCTTCACATAACAGTGTTAGACAAACTGACCTATTCCGCGAATCCGGATGCCATTGTTGGCTTGCCGGATGGTAGGGCGGAGCTTGTTGTTGGCGACATTTGCGATTCGGATCTCCTTAATCAGGTTGTTCCTGGACACGACGCAATCGTGCATTACGCTGCCGAGTCTCACAACGACAATTCGATTGCTGACCCTGAGCCTTTTGTAAAAACGAATGTCGAGGGAACGTGTCGGCTCCTCGAAGCTGCTCGCACGTTCAATGTTAGGCTTCATCACATATCGACCGATGAAGTATTTGGGGATTTGGCGCTTGATGACCCGCGTAAGTTCACCGAGGAGTCCCCTTATCGACCTAGTAGTCCCTATTCAAGCTCCAAGGCGGCATCTGACATGCTTGTGAGGGCTTGGATTCGCACCTATGGTCTGCAGGCAACAATTTCTAATTGCTGTAATAACTATGGTCAATATCAGCACCCCGAAAAGTTCATTCCGCATTCGATTGCATGCGTCCGGCGCGGGGAGCGTCCTAAATTATACGGGGACGGTCTGAACGTACGCGATTGGATTCATGTCGATGACCACGCTCGTGCTGTTTGGCTCATTTTGACCAAAGGGAGGATCGGGGAGACCTATCTTGTCGGAGCCAATTGCGAGCGCAGCAATCTCGATGTCCTCAAGATCATTCTTAAAGCAATGGGCAAAGACGAAGACTTTATTGATTGGGTTAAGGACCGTCCCGGCCATGATCGACGGTACGTCATAGACGCTACCAAGCTCCGCCGCGAGCTTGGTTGGGCGTCGATCCATGGTGACTTTTCGGATGAGATTGAACTGCTATGCCGCGGGTTGATGTGCCATTCATTTAACTTGACTTGATTGCATCGGGATAGAATTCTTTATAAGGTAATAAACATATCGATTTTCCTGTTGATATGCAATTTGAGGAGACTGTTGTGGGGTTTGCTAATAATAGCTACTTGATTAACAAGCTCGAAGTTTGCAACTTTCGCAAGTTCGAATCAATCTCGGTTGAATTTGAGCGTCAACTTACGGTTTTGGTTGGCGATAACGGTGTGGGAAAAAGCACTCTAATTGATGCCGCAAGCATTGCTCTTGGCACTTTATTCCAAAAGATTGAGAATGCGAAAGCGCCTGGCATTACGCCTGACGATGCCCACGGTGCCGTTATTAAGCAAGGAGACATGTTTGACGTTCAGTCGCGGTACCCGGTGACGATAGGTGCTGACGGAATTGTTCTTGGCAAGAACGCGCACTGGTCGCGTTCGCTTAATACTGCCAAGGGCCGCGCGACTATTGCTGATGCTGCGGCTGTAGTAGATGCCGGCGCTCGGCTGCAAAAACTTGTCGGCAGTGGCGATACAGTTGTCCTCCCCATTCTCGCTCGTTATGGGACCGATCGATTGTGGGCGCGGACTGAACCTAAAGACCAATCACTGCCTAACAGGACACGTGGGTACGAAGGTGCTCTGCAGGCATCTTCGAATGATGCGCGTATGAATGCATGGTTTAAATCACAATCCATTTGGGAGTGGCAGAATAGGCGCGATAGCGCGCTGTTCTCTGCAGTTAAGAGGGCGCTTGCTTCATGTTTTGATGCGGCGGCTTCCACTGTGGACGCGATGGTCGATTTTGATGCCGAGCTTGGTCAGCTGGTGTTTACATATAGCACTGCAGATGGTAATTACCATCGCGATAGGATTCATTCAATGAGTGACGGTTATCGTGGCACGTTGAGTCTTTTTGCAGACATCGCATATCGCATGGCGATGTTGAATCCCGCATTAGGCGATCGTGTGCTCGAAACGCCGGGCGTGGTGATGATCGACGAGATCGATCTTCATTTGCACCCTCGTTGGCAGGCACGAATTCTGGAGGACCTCGTTCGCATCTTCCCCAACGTGCAGTTTATCGTGACCACGCATTCGCCGGTCGTTGTGGCATCAGTGCCTCGCGGCGACATTCGCGTCCTTGACGGCGAGGCCGTGTCGGTTCCTGCGACGGAGACACGCGGACGTGATGCGGGAGACATTCTCAACACTGTTTTAGATGCTTCCTCGCGTCCCGAGGAAGCGGTCCAGTTGTTCGATGCATTTAACCGTGCCGTAGACAAGGGGCGCCACGCCGACGCTAGGGTAGAGCTCGAGAAACTTGAGGCATTCGTTGGGGCGGACGACCCGGATGTGGTTGCAGCAAGGACAACCCTTGAACTTGAGGAGCTGCTGTCGTGATTCCAATCGTAAAGGGATGCGAGCCTGCGGCACTTGCTGAGGCGAAGAGGATCATCCGCAATACTCCGGATGCAACTTTTTGTTACGAATCACTTCGAGGGGAGTCAAAGCGCAAGCTTCTTGAGGCGTTGCTTGCCGAACAGGGGCATCTTTGCGCCTACTGTATGTGCAGGATCGGTACGGATGGGCATCCGGCTACGATCGAGCATCTAATCCCTCAGCACCCGACTGATTCTGCGGCAGATGGAGAGCTGAGCCTTTCATATCGTAATATGGTCGCTGTCTGCGACGGCAGGGGTGGGAAGACGTGCGACAAGCAACGTGGCAATGCATCAATGACGGTTGATCCGACCAGGCGCCATACACTTGAAACTATTTATTACCACCGCGACGGGCGTATTGATGCCAAAGATGAATCCGTTCAGCACGATATTCAGATAACGCTTGGTCTCAATAATTCCCACACCAACCTTTGTGCTGATCGCTTTGAGTCCATGAGGACAATTGAAAAGGTTGTGGCCAGCACAATCAAGCGTAGGCGGATTGAGGACAATCGCAGCGCTAAGAAGATGATTTGTCTGAAAATCCTTAAGAAATTTGAAAGTCAAACGGACATGAAGGACGAGTATTTGGGAGCCAAGCTTTTCGTGGCTAGAAGGCTGGTTTCTAAATTTGACTCAGATTAACCTTTATGGGTTAAGCCGGTGTTGCCCATGGATTTCTTGCAGAAGCGACCATTATCCAGCATGTTTTGTATGAGTGCTTGGCAATAGCGAGCATGTCGGAATGCATTCCGGCTCGGGCTCGATCCAGACATTGGGTTCGAGAGTCGCAATCCAGTTGCCCTTTGCCTCGTGGTGCCCAAGGTGCAGGTGGTGCCATAATCTTCGTCGGACTTTCGATGACGAGAATATAAAAAAGAGATTTCCGAGTTCACCTGAACACATTGAACGAATAAGTCGCTCCCACAGTTAGTTGAACCCCTGCGGCCTCTCTTGGGTTCCGCGCCTTTCTGCTGGTCCTGTCTGGGTTGCAGTTGAAGGTTTGGACTTGCTCTTCCGCTCGCCGAGCAGCGTCGCAATGGTGTCCTTGTAGGCGAACTCGCTTACGTTGTCGGCGAGCTTACTTACCTTGCCTGCGAGCATGAACGAGTATCAGGGGGAAAATCGGGAAGAGAGGCTCTCGAGAGGGATTGAGGTCAAACTAAAATATGTACCAATAGTGGCCTATTTCTCTTTATATACTAGATTGCGTCCGCCTGCAGTTTTGCTGGCTGGCGCTATAAATCAAAGCTTTGATGGCATAGGAATGTGCAAGTGGCGCAGCGTTCTAGCCGTCAGTTTTTTAGCGAGGAATTTATGAAACGGTGGTCTGCTGGAAATATAGCATCGCATCGAGCGGATGAGCTGCATGTTGAAAATGATATCTGCTGTGACGGTTCTTCTTGTCCTGTTATTTCTGTCGATACGCTTGAAGCATTAATTCAGGCCGTTGGATACCTTTCTTATATTTCCGATGGTCCTGTTTTATATAGAGGCCAGTCGAACTTGTATAGCCCCTATATTCCCAGGCCTAGCTTATGCAGGAATTCTGTTTCTTCTGATTCTCGGTTAGAGACAGTTGAGAACTATTTAAGTGTTTCAGGACGTTGGAATAATGACGTTTTCGATATCCCTGAATCCAAGCCAATACTGTCTTCTGAAAAGCCAATTACTAACCATTCGGCTATTGCACTCAAATTAGAAGCCTATTGTGTGGAACCTCTTTTACAGCATTATGGAATCCAAACAAGATGGCTAGATTTAACAGACTCTCTTTGCTATGCTTTATTTTTCTCTGTTGTTAAAGACGACCCAATTGATATAGATGATTTGCCCAACGCGGGTTCTTCTGTTGATGTCAATTTTTTAAACAAGCATATTTTAAATCGCAGCGTCTATCTTCCGTTAAATAGTGAAGAAAAGAATTATTGCTATCTATACGTTCTTTCTCTTGGCAAAGAAAATTATTCCTCTAGTTCTAAATTACCTAAAGGTATTAGAAGATGTGCCAATGGATGGATTCTAGATGGAAGAAAGGCATTCCCCTCAACCTATTTAAGGCCGCATAGTCAGCACTCTTTCATGTTATTTGCGCCTTCGCTTGTTAACGAGGAAGCGATTGATTTATTCGATAGCGATTATGATTCTATCAATTGTGCCTTGTTCAGAATGAAAACAAATGATGTCTTAGATTGGATTGGGTCCGGAAGGCTTCTTTCTCCCATGGCCGTCTATCCCGTTATAAAATCCGTCTCCGGTTACCTTGGCGATTCTGGCTTTTATCAATGGGTAATGAATATTGAGTCCCAATATTCTTGCTCGGGAACAATTAAAACCCTTGATTTTTCAAGAGGTAAAACATTCGATGATTTCATGAATTTAATTGGCGAAAACTTGATAAATTATGTTCCGGTAATGGGTCAAAGATGAACGGTAGTTTGAGCTCGCTCAGATGGAAGCATATGTTTTGGGCGGGCTGTAGGTCAAGGGTCGATTTCCGATCTCAGCCGAACATGTTGAGCGAATAGGTTGTTCCCGCAGTTAGCCGAACGCCACCGTGGCCCCATCTTTATAAGATATAAGCCATGAAGTTTTTCTTAGATGAAAAATGTTGGCTGGTTCGCGTTCGAAGGCGTTGAATATTGCTACCTTGATTCAACACGATTCCTTTCGATGACAGTTATTCAAAAGAAGAGATAATTGATGGATAATGTTGCAACATGGATATTCATTTTGACTGGGGATTCGATATGAAAAAGGTTTTACGTGTTGCAACTTCTTTTTCTTTGACCGCTCTTCTGACGTTTTCGTCATTGATGAGTCCTGTAGTTGCTGCTTGCGGGTTGAACGAGGCGCAGCCCGCTGAAGCTGTGACGGATGTGGCTTCTGCAGGTGATGACGGAGTGGCTACACGCGGTGACGATGCTGAAAACGGCGAGGCCACCGTCGACCAATCACCGGTTGAAGGGGATATTGAGGCTATCGACTCGTTGAGCCAAGGCGCAACTGAAAGCGATGTCAAGACCGAGCAACAGGTTGATTCTGTTGAGTCGGACTTTCAATACGTTTACCTGGCCTACCCAAGCCTTCCTTCTGGATCCAATCAAGTCATTGCTTTTGCTACCCCTAATGACGGCGAAGTTCTTTCCTCTGCTACGCTTGGCTATGTGAGCGCCAATGGCGTTAAGGGCTCTGTCGACGCTTCTGCTACGGCTGATAATTCTGCCGCCTTTACCTTTGGCGCAAAACTCGAGGCTAATACTTATTTCCTCACTTCGATTTCGTATTATCTAGAGGGAGATGGGACTGAACATAAGATCGATCTTTCTGATCGAGATTATTCGTTCGCCGTTGTAGATAGCTCTATGAACTCCGAGGGCACATCTGTTTATTATGCAGATGGGGACGGAAATGCTGTTGAGGCCCAGTCAATTCAGCAGGCGTTGGAGTGCGCCGATTCTCCGGACGGTGTTTCTACTTATGCCGCTCGCTCTGCTCGCAACGTTAGCGTAATCGCTCTCGATGCTGGTCACGGTGGATTTGACCCCGGTGCACAGGGCAATGGCAAAAGCGAGGCCGATCTTACCTGGAAGATAGTGACGGCATGCAAGAATAAGCTTGAGGCATATGGTTTTAAGGTCGTTCTTGCTCGTGAACAATATGGCAATTATTCCGGTAATGATTTTCTATATCGCGTCCAGCGCTGCATTAATCAGGGCGCGCAAGCATTCGTGAGCTTTCATATTAATTCTGGGTCCTCCGCTGCTAATGGCGCGGAGGTATATGCTCCCACCGCAAATGGCACGGACTATACGCAGGTTTCTGTTGAGCTCGCCAATAAGGTTATGAATAACCTTGCTGCTATGGGTCTTACGTACCGCGGCGTTTTCCAGATGCAAGTGGGAGATGAGTTTGCGGTAATCCGATGCGCCCGCGAGCAGGGGATTCCTGGCATCTTAATTGAGCATGGCTTTATTTCGAATTCCGGCGATGTCGCTAATTACTTTTCCGATGACGGCTGTCGTCGTCTTGGCGAGGCTGATGCTGCCGCTATTATTGCGCAGTTCCCTCATCCTTATTCCATTGATGGAATTACCTTTTCGGAGGAATTGGGGCGCGCTGGATCTTCGATTAAAGTTGGAGTGAATGTTACCGGCAAGACCGACGGACTCAAATATAAGTTTGTTTGGCATAAAGTCGGAGCTGATTGGAGTACCTCCAATTGGGGTGTAATTGGCCAAGATTTGACGAGCCCGTCGGTTACCTGGACGTTGCCGTCAGCCGGTGAATATGAGATTTACGCCGATGTTATCGATTCAAATGGTTACATTTCGAGCACTTCAAAGTACAAAGTAGTCAATTGGTCTCTCGAGGGCCTCGACGTCTCGGGCGACGCCCGCTGCGGCAAGCCCCTCGAGCTCCAGGCCAAGGT
>ERZ1034913.861-NODE-861-length-21105-cov-49.315012_pt1 | contig 21105 bp, 13 predicted proteins | sample MGYA00520697_ERZ1034913 | MGnify/ENA primary metagenome ERZ1034913 (study PRJEB33766, sample SAMN09781786) | gut metagenome | biome: gut microbiome | host: Homo sapiens | place: Madagascar | study: EMG produced TPA metagenomics assembly of the PRJNA485056 data...
TATGCCCCTAATTACAAATGGGAAGCCGGCAAATTAGTTTTGAAAGAAGGTAAGGCTGCTGGAACCGATGAATACATCGAGGGAACAGCACAAATAACCCCTAATGGTGAGGCTATAACCGTAAAATTTGCCGAGGCAACACGCAACTATTCACGCCTCCGCATTGCAACTATGCCAAATAAGCCAATAACAGTTAGCATCGATAAATACACTCCTGCGGGCAGCAGCAATATGAAATGGGATCAAAATTATGCCCTTACTTCTGATGAAAAGGGCAATGCCTATTTATATGGTAATTTTGTAACAAATTCCAAAGTCGATGTGAAATATGGGGAAGCTCCTTTGGCAACTCATAAATTCTCGCAAGCAACAGTAAATGCTAAGAGTTATGCACTGGATGCTACTGTTGTTTCGCTGACTGACGAAGGTATCACTCACGATCAAATTGTGGAAGACGTCAAGAAGGAATTGGATGCGGGCAAGACTTACATCAATCTCATTCTTGCTCCCGATGTGGATGAAGAAACATTGGATGCAATAAATATCGGACTTCAAGATGCAAGGTATGGGAGTATAAACCTTACTTTGATAGGATGTAAGAAGATTCCTTCAGGAGGATTTATGTACTTGAAAATGCTGAAATCCATAGTCCTCCCAGATGTTACAGAAATCGGGGAAAATGCTTTTTCAGATTGTTCAGGGCTTCAAAAAGTAGTTTTAGGCAATCTTACAAAAGTATATGGTAAAGGCAGAGAGAATGGTATCTTTGATGGTTGCGAAACCCGGTTCATCGATTTGGTTTTGTCAAAAGACCAGAAAGCTATGAATGATGGAGAAGCCGAAGGTAGGTATTGTTGGACTGCTGATATTATTACAGATTATGATCGTAGTGCTGAACATGTCAGCAAAAAATTCCTTGGGTATGAATTTAAGTCCATAACGTGTAGATATAAATTTGAATAATAAAGTAGATTGTTTAACTCCTAAGCTGGGCAGGAGTATAAGTTGCCCAGCAAACATATCCCCCCGCACTTCACGGGAAACGACAAGGGTCTATATGCCACGATGAACAGGTGGCGTATAGACCCTTGATTATATGGTAATATTCGTAATCACATCTCCGCTTTCTGTTTTTTATGAATTGCTCAGATTCTTAATGACTGAACTTTCGCATGTGGTTCAAGTACGGGCTGAAGGCCCAAAAGCTCTTAGCCCAGGGCAGCGCCCTGGGTATGATGGCAATCAGCAAGACGCCCTGTAAGGGCAAAAGCTTTATGTTTTGTCTGGAGTTTTAAAGCTTTTGCCCTTACAGGGCGACAGGTTTGCGTCCGTAATTACCCAGGGCGCTGCCCTGGGCTAGGAGCTTCTGCCCTTTCAGGGCGTGTGGGGCAAAACTTGCGAAAGTTCAGTAATTTAATAATTGCTTTGCAGAAACTTCTACTACCCCGCCATTTCCGTCACTAATGACCACAGGACGATTGTATAAAGCCTTTTCTACCAACATATCATGCTGAGCTTCAACTAAACCTGATTCAACTTTGTTGAGAAAGCCCTCAATCTCACTTTCACTCATAATCCTTAATTATTTTAAATTTAACAATATCCTTAATCTTCGTTGGAAACTGTCTACCTCCGAAAGCAACACGTTCTCCTTTATTTAAACTGTTATCAAATAGAATCCAGATATCCACTTCTTTCATAAATATCTCAAAAAGATTCTTAAGACCAGCCTTATACCTACGTTCAATTACAGGCGTAGGAATGTTATGCCCACCACTCGCTACTCTATCAGCTACACGTCTTTTTGCAAGCTCTATACTATCCAGCCAAAAGAACAAGAGATGCACAACATACCCTTTTTCTTGTGCTCTGCGCACCAGATTAATATAAGATCTGGTTGCTAAAGTAGTTTCTATGGAGAACGATTCACCCATTTCCAGCAAATCTTCTATTCTCCTAAGCATCAAACGCCCTGCTTCTATCGCTACTCCTTCAGGATTGAAAGGTGAGAGACCTTTTGCAATTTCGTCAGCATTAACAAATTCTTTAACGAGCAAAGACTTGGGAAGAATCGTCTTAGAAGCAGTCGTTTTGCCTGCTCCATTACAACCTGCTATTATATATAAATGCTTAACCATTTGATTCACATTTAAATTCTTTTGGATGCAAATATACTGCAAAATCTTGATAACGCCAAATATTTGAATGAAATTAACATCATTATTGGTCAAATAATACTAAATTCCCCATCCTGCTTTCTCAAGCGGGCTGGGGGATTTTTCTTCAGTATATTCACCCGCACTTCACGGGAAACAACAAGGGTCTATATGCCACGATGAACAGGTGGCGTATAGACCCTTGATTTCAGGCTCTCTTCCTATAATCTCTTGTGCCATAATGATGTCGTTATTTTGCTGCAAAGATACTAAAAATATCGTTTCGCGCAAAATAATGATAGGGAGGATAGTATTTATTAGTCGTGGAAATGTGCGAAAAAACAATGGATTTCCACGACTAAGAATTTTATGTTGTTTTTTCTTAAAATGTTTGTTTGGCTCAATTAAAATGTGTACTTTTGTCCAATCGATTGGATGAAATGAATATAAAACCATCCAATCGATTGGATAAAAATAAAGTAAAACCATCCATTTGATTGGATAAAAGGCGGTAAATATGGATAAATTACTATTGGAAAGAATCATGCTCGACAACCAGAAAGAGGTGGAAGCGCAGCAGGTTATAGCCAGAAATATTTCTTTCGAAGGTTTTGACCGATATGTTCTTGTAGGTATCCGAAGAGCAGGTAAATCTTATTTGCTCTATCAGCAGATGCAAAAACTTCTGAGCGAGGGGCATGGTTGGGACGAGATGCTTTATCTAAATTTTGAGGATGAGCGTTTAGAGGGATTCTCTACCCAGGATTTTAATCTCATATTGGAAGCTCATTTTGAGATGTACAACAAACGTCCTATGCTTTTCTTGGATGAGATTCAGAATATTCCTTCTTGGGAGAAGTTTGCTCGCAGATTGGCTGATAGCAAATACAAGGTTTTCATTACGGGAAGCAATGCCAAGATGCTCAGTTCTGATATTCTGACAACTTTGGGTGGTCGGTATCTTCCTGTTAATGTATATCCTTACAGCTTTGAGGAGTTCTTGGATGTTTGTCAAGTTCCTCATAACAAGTTGAGTCTGATTTCCACAGAGGGCAAGGCGAGGATGATGAATCGTCTGAATGACTATTTCCATCATGGTGGCTTCCCTGAGTGTGCTTTGATGAAAGTCAAGCGTGACTATCTGCTCAGTGTTTATCAAAAGATATATCTAAACGATGTTGTTGCAAGAAATAGCATCACGAATATCTTTGGTCTAAAGGTGATGATCAAGAAGATCGCAGAGAGTGTTAAGCAGCCTATTTCGTTTAGCAGGATAGCCAATATCGTATCAAGTACAGGTACCAAGCTTAGTACCACATCAGCGGTGAAATATATGGAATATATGGAGTCATCTTGGCTTATCACTAAGGTAACCAATATGGCAGCAAAGTTGGCTGATAAGGAGAGCAATGCCAAGTTTTATTTTACTGATAATGGCATCTTGGATTTGTTTTTGATGGATGCAGATACGTCACTTTTGGAAAATCTTGTGGCTTTCAGCTTGATACGTAGATATGGCAGGGAAGATGCTGTGTTCTTTTATAATAAAGGTATAGAGGTTGACTTTTATATTCCTGAAGAAGAACTTGCCATTCAGGTCTCCTATTCCGTCAAAGATGAAGATACTCGAAAGAGAGAAGTGAAAGCATTGCTGGCTATAGAAAATGTGCTAGCATGTAGGCGTCGCTTGATAATTACTTATGATGAGGAAGATGCCTGGCAACTTTCTGCTGAGGGTATAGAGGTTATTCCAGTATGGAAATGGTTACTGAAATGAGTTGTTGTTCCATGGCGCCGACTATGTATTCATGGCAGACATGTGGAATCCGAAACATTTGAGCGACAGTCGTCATCTCTGGATACCTATTTCTTGGGAAAATGGTATGCCAGTGTTGAAAAAACAATAAAAAATAAGGTCGCTTTGCTCGTTTCTAACTATTTTTGATTATATTTGCAAAATATTTGCAAGAATATCCATCGACTATCGGTATATTTATGCCATCTCATCATGGACATATTTATGCCTTCAGATAAAATAAGAACAAACAAAAGTACAATAAACAATTACAACTATCTATGAATTATATATATAGAACGATCATAATGGTAGTCTTGGCGGTAGTCCCATTCATGGGGGCAGATGCCAAGAAGAAAGTGGCGCAGCAGAGCGACCGCCAATATTGGTGCTCGCTTGCCTATAAGATGGCGCAGCCTGTGCTGGAAAACATGGCTAAGGGCGAGCTGCAGAAGAACATGCAGACTGAGTTCAGTCCTAGCTTCGACAACCGCAACAAGAAGGTGCTCTATATGGAGTGCTTCGGCAGACTGATGGCAGGTGTGGCTCCATGGCTCACCCTTCCTGATGATGCCACTGCCGAGGGCAAGCAGCGCAAGCAGTTGCGTGAGTGGGCTTTGGCTTCCTACAAGAATGCCGTTGACCCTCAGAATCCTGACTATCTCTGCTGGGGTATCGGCGGTCAGAACCTGGTTGATGCAGCCTACATCGCCGAGAGCTTCCTCCGTGCTTACGATACACTCTGGAAGCCATTGGACGAGGTGACCAAGCAGCGATACCTGAAGGAGTTTGCCAAGCTCCGCCACATCGACCCTCCTTATACCAACTGGCTGCTTTTCTCTTCAACCATTGAGAGCTTCATGGCAAAGGCGGGTGGCGATTTCGATGAATATCGCGTTAACTCAGCCTGCCGCAAGGTAGAGGAGTGGTATGTAGGTGATGGCTGGTATGCGGATGGTCCTTCGTTCGCATTCGATTACTACAGCAGCTATGTGTTCCATCCGATGTATCTGGAAACACTGCAGGCTATGGTAGATGCCAAGGTAAATTCCCGCCTCGACTATCAGAAGTATTATGATAGAGAGTTGAAGCGCTGCCAGAAGTACAGCATCATTCTCGAAAGATTCATCTCTCCAGAGGGTACCTTCCCAGCTTTCGGAAGAAGTATTCCTTACCGTATGGCTACCATGCAGCCGCTGGCTCTGATGGCTTGGTATCAGAAGTTGCCTAAGGATTTGAGCAACGGACAGGTGCGTGCAGCGTTGACCAAGGTGCTCCATCGCATGTTCGACCAGGAGAACAACTTCAATGAGAAGGGCTATCTCTCTATCGGTTTCTGCGGAAACAGCCAGAAGAACGTAGCCGACTGGTATACCAACAACGGTTCGCTTTATATGACCACGCTTGCCTTCATGCCTCTCGGCCTGCCTGCTGATCATCCATTCTGGACAGATGCAGCACAGCCTTGGACTCAGGTGAAGGCATGGAACAATCAGCAGTTCCCTAAGGATCATCACTGGAAGGACGAGATAGTTACCAAGGACAAGTGGTAATTTTTTTAGTTAAGAGTTTATAGTTAAGAGTTTATAGGTTATCATGCGCAAGATATTGATGATGTTGGCAGCTGCAGCTCTGGCTTTGCCTCTGAGTGCAGCGCAGCCAGCCAAGAAGACCGCCAAGGTCAAGAAACAGAATAAGAAGGAAGTGAAGGCTTCCAAAAAGTGGGACCACGATCAGGTGGTGGCACTCATCACAAAGGTGAATAACTACTGGCAGGCTAACAACAAGCCTGAGGTGCGTGCCTTCTGGGACAATGCCGCTTATCATACCGGCAACATGGAGGTATATAAGATGCTGAAAGACCAGAAGATGCTGGATTACACCAGTCGTTGGGCAGAGCACAACGACTGGACGGGTGCTACAGAGGCTAATCCAGCCAAGTGGAAGTACAAGCCATACGGCGAGGGCAAGCAGCACGTTCTCTTCGGTGACTGGCAGATCTGCTTCCAGACTTACATCGACCTCTATAACATCGAGGCAGCCAAGGGTAATGCCGCTGCATCAGAATACATGGTGAAGCGTGCCAAGGAAGTGATGCACTACGAGGCTTACTCTCAGCCGACAGACTACTGGTGGTGGAGCGACGCCCTCTACATGGTGATGCCAGTGATGACCAAGATGTATAAGCTGACCGGTGATACCAAGTATCTCGACAAGCTTTACGATAATCTCCTCACTACCGACGAGATTATGCTCGACAAGGAGACCAATCTCTACTTCCGCGATGGCAAGTACGTTTATCCAAAGCACAAGAGTGCCAACGGAAAGAAAGACTTCTGGGCACGTGGTGATGGCTGGGTTCTCGCTGGCTTGGCAAAGGTGCTGCAGGACATGCCGAAGGACTACAAGCACTATCAGTTCTTTGTAGATAAGTTCCAGAAGTTGGCTAAGGCTGTGGCTGAGATTCAGCAGCCAGAGGGCTACTGGACCCGTTCGATGATGGATCCTGAACATGCACCAGGACCGGAGACCAGCGGTACAGCCTTCTTCACCTACGGTATGCTTTGGGGCGTAAACAATGGTTATCTCAACAAGAAAGAATATAAGAAGGTGATAGACCGAGCATGGACTTACCTGACAGAGACAGCCGTTCAGGCAGACGGCAAGGTGGGCTATGTGCAGCCTATCGGTGAGCGAGCTATCCCAGGACAGACCGTGGATGCCAACTCTCAGGCAAACTTCGGTGTGGGAGCCATGCTTCTCACCGCATGTGAATATGACAAATATTTAAATTCAAAATAAAGAGAAATGAATAAAAGACTGTTCGTAACATTGAGTATGGCAGGCTTGGCAATGGTGGCTTTTGGTGCTAAGAAACCGAAGGCCGCCATTAAGCCGTTAAATAAGACGGTAGCCATCCAGCAGCCTACTTTCACAGAGTGGCACGACCTTCAAGTGAATGAAATCAATCGTTTGCCTTTGCACACCTTGCATTTCGCTTACGATCCTAATGATTTCCCTGGAACGGGTGCTGAGTATCTTGACAAGAAGCAGAGTATGAACTACATGTCGCTCGACGGCACATGGAAGTTCAACTGGGTAGCCAACGCTGATCAGCGCCCTACCGACTTCTACAAGACTGACCTTGACGATTCAAAGTGGAAGAACATCCAGATGCCAGGCAACTGGGAGATGCTGGGCTATGGTCAGCCTGAGTATGTGAACGTGGGCTTCGCTTGGCGTGGTCACTTCAACCAGCAGCCACCTGCAGTTCCTACCAAGGACAACCACGTAGGTTCCTATCGTCGTGAAATCAATATCCCTGCCAACTGGGATGGAAAGCGTGTCATCGCTCACTTCGGTAGTGTAACTTCCAATATCTATCTTTATGTAAACGGACAGTTTGCCGGTTATGCAGAGGATAGCAAGGTAGCCGCTGAGTTCGATATCACTCCATTCCTGAAGAAAGGCAAGAACCTCATCGCCTTCCAGTCTTTCCGCTGGTGCGATGGTTCCTGGTGTGAGGATCAGGACTTCTGGCGCTTGAGCGGTCCGGCTCGTGAGAACTATCTCTATGCCCGCTCCAAGGATCATCGCCTGCTTGATGTCCGTGTAGAGACTGAGTTGAAGAACAACTATAAGGATGGTGCACTCAACATCACAGCGAAGTTGCAGGGCAACACCTTGGCTTACTTCGGTCTTTACGATCCAGATGGCAAGGAGGTTATCGTAACCGGTACAGATAACGTAAAGAATGGTGTGGCTAAGTATCAGCTCCGTGTGAAGAACGTTCGCAAGTGGAGTGCTGAGACTCCTAACCTCTATACCCTGGTAGTATCTCCTATCCAGAATGGTGGCATGTATTCACCTTACGAGATTATCCAGGTAAAGGTGGGCTTCCGCAAGGTGGAAATCAAGAACAAGCAGCTCTTGGTGAACGGTCAGCCTGTTCTCCTGAAGGGTGCCAACCGTCATGAGATGGATCCGGATGAAGGTTATAACGTAAGCGAGAAGCGCATGATTCAGGATATCATGATGATGAAGCGCCTGAACATCAATGCCGTTCGTACCTGCCACTATCCTGATGATCCACGCTGGTATGACCTCTGCGACAAGTATGGTCTCTATGTGGTTGCTGAGGCTAACCAGGAGAGCCATGGTTTCCAGTATGGCGACGATGCTGCTGCCAAGAAGCCTGAGTTTGCCAAGCAGATTATGGAGCGCAACCAGCACAATGTGTCTATGTTCTACAACCATCCTTCTATCATTACATGGAGTTTGGGTAACGAGACCGTGATGGGCGACAACTTCATCCAGGCTTACAAGTGGATTAAGAGCCAGGACAAGACCCGTCCTGTGCAGTATGAGCAGGCTCGCCGTGGCGAGGGTACCGATATCTTCTGCCCAATGTATTATCCTGTAAGCGCCTGCGAGAAGTATGCCAAGGATCCTAACAGTCCGATGCCACTCATCCAGTGTGAGTACAACCATACCATGGGTAACTCGGGTGGTAACCTGAGCGACTACTGGGATTTGGTACGCAAGTATCCTATCTTCCAGGGTGGTTTCGACTGGGATTTCGTTGACCAGGCATTGCACCGCAAGATTGTGAAGCCTATGAGCATCCTGCCTTACAAGATGAACAACGAGGAACTCCGCAAAATTGAGTATACTTACGGTGGTGACTACAACAAGTATGATCCTAGTGATAATAACTTCAACTGTAACGGTATCATCGGTCCAGACCGTCAGCTGAACCCTCATGCTTATGAGGTGGCTTATCAGTATCAGAATATCTGGGCTAAGATGGTAAGTGCTGAGGCTGGACAGGTGAGCGTATACAATGAGAACTTCTTCCGCGATTTGAGCAACTATGCCCTGGCATGGAGCCTGGAAGAGGATGGCGTAGAGACTCAGAATGGTACCATCGCCGACCTCGATGTTCCTGCACAGCAGACCAGAACCTTCACCATCCCTTACGATAGAAGTAAGATTACCGGTAAGGAGGTATTCCTCAACATCGATTTCCGATTGAAGAATGCTGAACCGCTGTTGACAGCCGGTCAGGTGGTTGCTTATGCACAGTTGCCAGTGGTTACCAAGCAGGCTTGCGAAGGTGACTGCAGCAAGATGCTGGCTGAGGGTCATGGCAAGAAGAAGATGAAGCTTGCTGCCAAGAAGGACAACGTGATAGCTGTTACCACTCCAAACCTCACCTTCAAGCTTGACCGTACTACCGGTCTTATCTCTGAGTATGCTTACAACGGCAAGTCAATGCTCGGCGAGGGCGGTACCTTGAAGCCAAACTTCTGGCGTGCTCCTACCGATAACGATATGGGTGCTAATTTCCAGAAGAAGTTCAAGGTTTGGAAGAACCCTCAGATGAACCTGAAGAATATCGACGTGAAGAAGGATAAGAAGGCCAACACCGTAACCATCGTCACATCATTCGATATGCCTGAGGTTCAGGGACAGATGGACATCACCTACCTTGTATTTGCCAATACAGGTGCAGTGAAGGTAACAGAAGACTTCAAGGCAACAGAAGGTGCCAAGGTGAGCGATATGTTCCGCTTCGGTATGCTGCTGCAGATGCCATACAGCATGGAGAAGAGCACCTACTATGGTCGTGGTCCTATCGAGAACTACTCCGACCGCAAGGACTGCATGCGCATCGCCATCTACAATGATGATGCCGACAACCAGTACTTCCCATACATCCGTCCACAGGAGAGTGGAACCAAGAGCGACATCCGCTGGTGGAAGCAGACCGATGCCACAGGCTTGGGCTTGCAGGTGAAGAGCTGCGCACCATTCTATGCGAGCGCCCTCCACTTCGATACCGAGGAACTTGACGACGGCGATGAGAAGGAACAGCGCCACAGCTTCGACCTGAAGAAGTCTAAGTTCACCAATCTCTTCCTCGATGCAGCCCACATGGGTGTAGGCGGTGAGAACTCTTGGGGTGCTTGGCCATTGGAGAAGTATCGCGTACATTATGGAAACAAGACCTTCAACTTTGTGCTGATTCCTCAGACAAAATAGTAGAAAAACAGGCATTTGGACAAAAGTCCAATATATTTAAACAGAAAATCCACCTCATTTGGGGTGGATTTTTTGTATCTTTGCATCCGTAAATCTATATATGATAAACGAATCAATATAGAAAAGATAAACGAATCAATATAGAAAAAAGAATTTCAACCTAAAAAAGACAATAACGAACAATATGAGAAAAGCTAAGTTTTTTGCAGCAGTGTTGATGGCGATGTCTTCGCTCGGAGCTTTCGCACAGCATCAGTTTTCAGTTCAGGCAAACAAGCCTGGAGTAGAAATTCAGCCTACCATGTATGGTATCTTCTTCGAGGATATCAACTTTGGTGCTGATGGTGGTCTCTATGCAGAGATGGTGGAGAACCGTTCCTTCGAGTTCCCACAGCGCCTGATGGGATGGAATACATTCGGAAATGTAACCCTCAGCGACGTGAAGCCTGCCTTCGACCGCAATCCTCATTATGTAACTCTCGAGAGCGCTGGTGCTCGTGAGAAGCAGACCGGTTTGGAGAACCGCGGTTTCTTCGGCATGGGTTTGAAGAAGGATATGAAGTACGATTTCTCTGTATATGGCCGTCTTCATCTCATCGATGGCAAGCAGGCTAAGATTCGTGTAGAGTTGGTTAACTCTAAGAATGATGTCATTGCCAAGAAGAGCATCACCATTACCAATAATAAATGGCAGAAGCATACCGCTTCGCTGACTTCTCCTCAGACAGATGCCAAGGGTTTGATGCGTGTTTATCTGGAGAAAGGTTCTGAGAGCGTAGATCTCGATCACATCTCTCTTTTCCCATCAGACAACTGGAATGGCCTTCGTGCCGACCTCGTTCAGGATCTTGCCGACTTGAAGCCAGGCATCTTCCGTTTCCCTGGTGGATGTATCGTAGAGGGTACCGACCTCGACACCCGTTATGAGTGGAAGAACAGCGTGGGCAGTCCAGAAAACCGTCCTCTGAACGAGAACCGCTGGAGAGATACCTTCCCTCATCGCCTTTTCCCTAACTATTATCAGTCATTGGGCTTGGGCTTCTATGAGTACTTCCTCCTTTCTGAGAAGATTGGTGCAGAGCCATTGCCAATTCTTTCAGTAGGTTTGGCTTGCCAGTATCAGAACAGTGATAAGGATCCTAATGCGCATGTAGCAGTTAAGGATTTGCAGAGCTATATCGACGATGCACTCGACCTCATCGAGTTTGCCAATGGCCCAGTCACCTCCAAGTGGGGTAAGCTCCGTGCCGATATGGGTCACCCAGCACCATTCAACCTGAAGCAGATTGGTATCGGTAACGAGCAGTGGGGTCCTATGTATCCAGAGCGCTTGCAGAAGTTCATGGAGCAGATTCATGCCAAGTATCCAAAGATCAAGATCTGCGGTTCATCAGGTCCATCTGCTGATGGCAAGGATTTCGATTACGGTTGGGAGCAGATGCGCAAGTTGGGCGTAGATATGGTTGATGAGCATTACTACAAGAGCCCTGAGTGGTTCCGCAGCAATGCCAGCCGTTACGACAAGTACGACCGCAAGGGTCCTAAGGTATTTGCCGGTGAGTATGCTGCCCATGCCAAGAACGATCCTAACTCATGGGAGGCTGCGCTTTCTGAGGCTGCCTTCATGACCGGCTTGGAGCGCAATGCCGATGTGGTTTATCAGGCTACCTACGCTCCTCTCTTCGCTCATGTAGAGGGATGGCAGTGGCGTCCAGACCTCATCTGGTTCGATAATCTTTCTTCTGTCCGTTCTGCCAACTACTATGTTCAGCAGCTCTACGGCTTGAACAAGGGTACCAATGTGTTGAAGCTTACCGAGAACGGCAAGGCTGTGGCTGGCGAGAATGGTCTCTATGCCAGTGCTTGTTTCGACAAGGCAACCAAGAGCTACATTGTGAAGATTGCCAATACCTCTAACGAGGCGAAGAAAATCAACGTAACCTTCAACGGTATCAAGAAGTTGAACCCAGGTAAGGTAACTGTTCTCCATGCCGACAATATCCAGGCAGAGAACAAGATTGACAACAAGAACGTGGTAGTTCCTGTGGTATCAGATGCTCAGGCAAATGGTAATGTATTGAATGTAAAGATGAAGCCAAACAGCTTTGTGGTATATCGATTCTAATAGATTCGTTCTTTTATATAAAAGACTGTTTTTAAGCAGACAAATAAAGGTTATTAAGGTACGAGATTTAAAGGATAATGAAGATCCCTTGCAGCAGAAATGTTGCAAGGGATTGTTTTTTTGATTTTTTTTAATGCCAATGAATGAATAAATAACAAAATATTTGCCCTTTCTACTTTTTTTTATTAAATTTGCACTCGTAAAGAGTTAACTATAAAATAATTGAATAAAAATAGGAAGTGATATGAGATTAAGAAATCTTATCTTGATGGTTCTTGCTGTGATGTGTACATCCCAGGTGATGGCGCAGAGTAAACGTAATGTGCGTAAGCGCCCTGCTAAACGTACCGTCGTTAATAACACCAAGAAACCAGTTGACAAAACTAAGGACGCAAAGTTGCCTGTAGATTCTCAGGCTGTGGCTCCTGCTGCTCAAACTACGGCTGTTCCGGCTGCGGCAGCTCCTGCTGACACTGCTGCAACGACACCGGCTGCTCCTGCTACCCCTGCTGCTGGTGAGGCTTCGTTATTGCCACCGCCAGCTCCTGCTGTTCCTCAGGACCGTGTGGACACCATCTACTACAACAAGAATTGGAAGGTGATTACCAACAAGGCTTTCGCCAGCTATTATCGCTATGCACTCTATCCAGCGAACCCAACCATGACTAAGGAGTTCAAGACCTATTATATTGATGGCGCCTTGCAAGGCGAGGGCAGTTTCCTGGAACTCGACAAGAATGATGATGCCAACAGTAAGTTTACCGATACTTACATCTCTTATTACAAGGATGGCAATGTAGAGGAGAAGAAGAACTATGTGGATGGTAAGTTGAACGGTGAATATTCCATCTATTTCAATAATGGTAACATCAACAAGCACTTCCTGATGAGCGAAGGCCGACGTGATGGACTTTCTGCCACTTTCACCGAGGATGGAAAGATTTGTACCCTCACCCCATACGTTTCCGACCAGCCGGATGGCTACTATGTGGTGGTTGACATCGATGGCAATTACTCCAAGTATTCGCTTGCCGACAAGCAGCCTGTGCTTGAAACTCCAAGTCCTTCGGAAATCGTTACGGAGTATAAGAACGGCGTGGCTTGGCCTTACTATAATAAGAATGGTCTTATCGTGGGTGCCAGCAACACCATCGTGGAAGACATCGGCGGTTATCGCCAGATTGGTCTGTTCCTCGTAAACAAGAGTATGATTAATCTCGACCTCGACCCTAGTCAGATAGAGATTTATTCCATCAAGAAGGACAAGCGCAAGGATTTCGAGAAGATTTCTGCTCAGGAGTACAATGACAAGATTGAGAAATATGTGCGCCGCACTTCCATGATGCCGGCTGCCCGCAATGGCAATGTGAATGCCAACCTGGGTGCCCAGTTCTCCAACTCTTCCAATACGGTGAAGGATTTTCAGGCCCGCATCTGCCGCATGCGCAAGCTGGATGATGGAACCCGCATGAAGTATGCCGAGAAGGAACCTACTGATTTGGGCTATCTGGAACGTACTACCATCCATCCGGGTGAGGTTGTCTATGGCTATATCTATACCGACGACCGCAAGGGAGTGGATCTCTTCGTAAAGGTGAAGATCAACGGTATCGACTACTTGTTTGAATGGGACGATAGCAAGAAGTAATCAGATACAATCAGATATAATCAGATACAATCAGACCTAATCAGATGAAAACAAAGAAAATGATAAACTGCTTAATCAAGAGGTGCTCCTGTTTCGTAATAGGAGCACTTCTCGTTGCAGCCTGCCAGCGGCCAGCCGGTTCGGTAGAATCCGACGAGTATCGGGAGGCGTTGCGGAAGGTGGATGATTCCATTGCTGCACAGTCGCCACTGGCCCGCAAGTTGGTAGAACAGGGCTTGAAGGAGGCTGAGGACAGCTTTGCCTTCTATGAGTACTATTCCCGAATGGGCAAGTACTTCTGCCTGTCGTCTACACCCGATTCCATGGTTCCTTATATAGATAAGGTAATCCAGTTTGCCAAGCAGCAGCCCGAGTCGCCTCGCCGCAACAGTCTGCTTGCCTTTGCCTACAACACGCAGGCAGCCAACTACCACAACTTCCATAAGAAAGGAGATGAGGCACTGGCTCTCTATCTGGAAACCTATCGCCTGTCGCTGGCCAGTGATACCAAGGACCAGTCGCCTATGATATGTGCCAATGTGGGAGATGCCTATCTTGCCCAGAACCAGTTGCCCGAGGCTGCCCAGTGGTATCGCCGTGCGTTGTTTCTGGTTGACTCGCTCAATTTGCCTAAGAAAGAAAATATCACCCTCTATCTGGGATTGGCTACCATCTACTTGCAACTCAACGATTTTGATACGTCGCTTCAGTATTATCAGCAGACGGAGAAGTATTTCAATCAGATGTCTGTAGCGATGCAAGCCTATTATTTGAACAACTACGGAAATTATTATTATTATTCTAAGGACTACAAGAATTCCCTTCGATTGTTTTTGCGCCTCAAGAATTTGCTGGAAAAGCGTGGCAAAACGGAGACCTTCGATATGTATCTCTGTAAAGTCAATATGGCTGATGTCTATCTCAATCTGGACCAGTTGGCTGAGTCGGAGAAATATCTTGATGAGGTAGAGCCTTATATGCGTAAGAATGCAGACGACGTGGCTGTTTACTATTGCCATACCATCCGCATCGGACTGGCTGTGAAGAAGCATGATATGCAGGCAGTTACCCGCATTCTGAATTCCGAGAAGAATATGCCGGTGATGTCTTTTACCATGCGTCAGATTCGCAATCATTATCTCAGATTGTACTATAAGGCCATGGGAGATTACCGCCAGGCATACGAAAACCTGCGTGAAGATATGCAGCAGAACGATTCCCTGGAACACCGCCGCATCAACATGCGGGCATCCGAGGTGATGGAGCGATTCACGCAAGATACCCTCAAGCTGCACCACGACTTGGCGATGGAGCATAAGAATGTGGAACTGCAGGAGGTGAAGATGTTTGCCACCGCTGCTGTTGCTGCCGTCTTGCTGATCATCATGTTCTTCATCATGAAGACGGTTCAGAACCGCAGACGCATGGAAACCAATAAGTTGCGTATCATGCAGCTCAAAATGGAGGCTGTGCGCAACCGCATTTCTCCTCATTTCGTCTTCAATGTGCTGAATAACAAGATAGTGCATTCGGGCAATGCCGAGGCGGATGAACTGATGCGCCTGTCTAAACTGATTCGTGCCAACCTCGATATGTCGTGCCGACTGGATGTGAGCCTGGCAGAGGAGTTGGATTTCGTGAAACAGTATGTGGAGGTAGAAAGACCTCTGGTAGATGGCAACTTCGAGTTCAAGCTTGAGGTGGCTCCGGATATCGACCTCGGCAAGGTGCATGTGCCTTCCATGTTTGTACAGATATTGGTGGAGAATGCCCTGGTTCACGGATTGAGAGGATGGGAAGGCGAAAAGCTGCTGCAGGTAAAGGTGGAACGCAGGCAGAATGGCATGACCTCCATCTCCGTCATCGACAACGGACCGGGTTTCGATATCCGAAGCACAGGTAAGAAGCGGACTGGACTGACGGTGCTCAGTCAGACCATTGCGATGATTAACGAGCGCAACCGCAGCAAGATGACCTTCTCCATGCGTAACCTGAAGGGTGAAGACGGAAAGGTGCTGGGCTGCGAATCCAGTTTCTGTATACCAGACGAGATTAATTTATCTATATAATATAATAAGGTGTAAACTAAGGGGAATATGAAAATAGTTATTGTAGACGATGACAAGCAGGCGGCTTACGACTTGGAGGCTCGCCTGCTGAAGAGTTATAAGATTGAGGTGGCTGGTGTCGCCTTGAACGGTTTGGACGGATTGGCGCTGGTCAACAAGCATCGTCCTGATGTGTTGTTTCTCGACGTGCAGTTGCCTGATATTTCGGGCTTGGATTTCCTTGACCGTATCGATGATTTTACGGATGGCGACTGTCGTGTCGTGATGTATACGGCATACGACAAGTTCATCCTGCCTGCCTTTCGCAAGAAAGCCTTCGATGTGCTGCTCAAGCCGATAGACAATAAGGACTTGGCGCTGATTATGGGTAGACTGGAAGAGGCTGGCATCGAGAGCCTTCCATACTCAGCCCGGGGAGTATCGCTGGATGAAAACGGCCTGAGCATCCCGAATCCGAAGGATGACAAGTTCCTGCTCTATACCAACGGCGCAGACTTCAAGCTGGTTGACAAGCGAGACATCGGTGTATTCAAGTATAATCACGAAGGTCGCTGCTGGGAGGTTGTGGTGGCTGGCGTTCCTGCTCCTGTCCGCCTGAAGCGCAATGTAAAGAGCGAATCGCTGGCTGGTCTCGACAAGCAGTTTGTGCAGGTCAACCAGAAGTACATCATCAATATGGACTATCTGATAGAGGTGGTCGACAATGTCTGCCATTTCTATCCGCCGTTCGACAACATCGATTATGTGAAGGTGGGCCGCTTCTTCCGCAAGAAGTTTATCGAGCGTTTTTGCAGCTTGTAAATGCGTATTCCCCCTTCAGATGCCAACATATTGTATGAAAAAGGGCGGAAAAGTTTGAATTATGCATAAAAAAACGTCCAAGATGGTAGCAGTTAGCCAATTATTTCGTAACTTTGCACCCGCAAACTTATAAAAATAATAAAAGAAGAATGGCTAATTTGAGATTTGAGGTTGTAGCCGAGGCCTTTAAGAAAAGACCTGTAGAGGTGAAGACTCCCAAGGTTCGCCCTTCGGAGTACTTCGCCAAGTATGTATTCAACCGCCAGAAGATGTACAAGTATCTGCCATCTGATGTGTACGAGAAACTCATCGATGTAATAGATAATGGTACTCGTCTGGACCGTTCCATCGCTGATGCCGTGGCTGCCGGCATGAAGCTCTGGGCTGAGGAAAACGGGGTAACGCATTATACGCACTGGTTCCAGCCATTGACCGAGGGCACTGCCGAGAAGCACGATGCCTTTGTAGAGCACGACGGAAAGGGTGGTATGATTGAGGAGTTCTCAGGCAAGCTGCTGGTGCAGCAGGAGCCTGATGCCAGCTCGTTCCCTAATGGTGGTATCCGCAACACCTTCGAGGCTCGTGGCTATTCTGCATGGGATCCTACATCGCCTGTGTTCATCATTGACGATACCCTCTGTATCCCTACCATCTTTATTTCTTATACCGGTGAGGCTTTGGACTACAAGGCTCCATTGCTCCGCTCGCTCCATACCTTGAGCGAGGCGGCTACCGAGGTGTGCCACTATTTCTACCCACAGGTAAAGAAGGTGCAGACCAATCTCGGATGGGAGCAGGAGTACTTCCTGGTTGATGAGAGCCTCTACTCGGCACGTCCCGACTTGATGCTCACGGGCCGTACCCTGATGGGCCACGACTCGGCAAAGAACCAGCAGATGGACGACCATTATTTCGGAACCATCCCTGAGCGTGTGCAGGCTTTCATGAAGGATTTGGAAATCCAGGCACTCGAACTCGGCATCCCTTGCAAGACCCGCCATAACGAGGTGGCTCCAAACCAGTTTGAGTTGGCACCTATCTATGAGGAGTGCAATCTTGCCGTTGACCACAACATGCTCCTCATGAGTTTGATGAAGCGTGTGGCACATAAGCATGGTTTCCGTGTGCTTTTACACGAGAAGCCATTTGCCGGTGTCAACGGTTCGGGTAAGCACAACAACTGGAGCCTCTGCACCGATACTGGCGTGCTGCTGCATGCTGCAGGCAAGACTCCAGAGGATAACCTCCGCTTCGTAGTCTTCATCGTAGAGACCCTGATGGGTGTTTACAAGCACAACGGACTCTTGAAGGCATCTATCATGAGTGCTACCAATGCGCATCGTCTGGGAGCCAACGAGGCACCTCCAGCCATCATCTCTTCATTCCTGGGCAAGCAGCTCACCGATTTGCTCGACCATATAGAGAAGGCTGATAAGGAAGAACTCTTCGCCCTTGCCGGCAAGAAGGGTATGGAGCTGGATATCCCTGAGATTCCAGAGCTGATGATTGATAACACCGACCGCAACCGTACCTCTCCATTCGCCTTCACCGGCAACCGTTTCGAGTTCCGTGCCGTAGGTTCAGAGGCTAACTGCGCATCTTCTCTCATCGTATTGAATGCCGCCGTAGCTGAGGCGCTCGTTAACTTCAAGGCTCGTGTGGATGCCTTGATAGCCAAGGGCGAGGACCAGACATCGGCTATCATCGACATCGTAAGAGAGGATATCAAGACCTGCAAGCCTATCCGCTTCGATGGCAATGGCTATTCTGACGAGTGGAAGGAAGAGGCTCAGAAGCGTGGCTTGGATTGCGAGGCATCCTGCCCAGTGGTCTTCGACCGTTATCTGGACAAGGAGAGCATCGAGATGTTTGCCAAGACCAACGTGATGAGCGAGAGCGAGCTGAAGGCGCGCAACGAGGTGAAGTGGGAGACCTATACCAAGAAGATTCAGATTGAGGCTCGTGTGATGGGCGACCTGACCATGAACCACATCATTCCTGTGGCTACCCACTATCAGAGCCGCTTGGCGAAGAACGTAGAGGGCATGATTCACATCTTTGGTGGCGAGGAAGGCAAGAAGCTGACAGCCCGCAACGTGAAGATTATCCGTGAGATTGCCGAGCGCACCGAGTCGATAGAGCGTGGTGTTGAGGCATTGGTGGATGCCCGCAAGGTGGCGAACAAGATAGAGAGCGAGCGCGAAAAGGCTGTAGCCTATCATGACACGGTGGCTCCAAAGATGGAGGAAATCCGTTATCAGATAGACAAGCTCGAGCTTCTCGTAGCCGATGAGCTTTGGACCTTGCCAAAGTATCGTGAGCTTCTGTTCATCAGATAATATTTCCTGGATTAGGAATTGAGATAATAAAAAAAGAGTGCATTGTTTGTTACAGTGCACTCTTTTTTTATATCTCATCTGTTTTTTTCTTTGTTTCTGATTGCTTTCTCAAAAATAATGCTTATATTTGCAGTTGTATTTATAAATACTCTATGGTTATGATAGAAAATAAATCTAAGATATTGCAGCCAAATGGAATCAAAGAGATACCCTATGGGGTGTCTGATTTCACCGTCATGAGGGATGAAAACCTTTATTATGTAGATAAGTCGATGTACATACCTACATTGGAGAATGAAGGACGTTTCTTGTTCTTCATTCGACCTCGTCGTTTTGGAAAAAGCCTGTTTATCAGTATGCTCAAGTCTTATTATGACTGCAATACAACTCCAGAGCAATTCAAAAGATGGTTTGGGAATTTGTGGATAGGACAGCATCCTACCCGTTGGCAAGGTAAGTATCAGATACTTCACCTTGATTTTTCGAGTGTTGGTGGAAAAATAGAGGATGTCGAAGTAGAGTTCGACCGGTATTGTCGTGTGAAGTTTGATAGCTTTGTAGATATCTATCGCGATCATTATTCACCGGAGTTCATTCAAAAGGTTTATGAGGCGCCGAATGCCAACACGAAACTTATCTTAATCAATGACGAATCTCAGAAGTTGGGACTCCAGAATTATCTGATCATTGATGAGTATGATAACTTTACGAATACGATTCTCAATGAGAAGGGAGAAGATGTGTATCATGCCATCACCCATGCCGATGGATTTTATCGTGATGTATTCAAGAAGTTTAAGGGTACGTTTACCCGTATTTTCATGACGGGTGTAAGTCCGGTGACTCTTGATGATGTGACTAGTGGCTTTAATATTGGCTGGCACATCTCTACCAAGAAGGCTTTCAATCAAATGCTTGGCTTTTCTCAGGAAGATGTACGTAAGATGTTCACTTATTTTAAGAGTATGGGCAAGTTGCCTGCCGATTGCGACATTGAGTGGATGATTAATGATATGAAGCCCTGGTATGATAACTATTGTTTTGCCGAGGGGGCTTTGAATACACAAAGCAAGGTATTCAATTGCGACATGGTGGTTTACTATCTTCGTAATTATATAAACGAGGGAAAGGCACCCAAGGAAATGATTGACCGTAACACGAGGACCGACTATAGCAAGATGAAAAAGCTCATTCAGCTTGACAAGCTTGATGGCAATCGCAAGAGTATCATTAAGACGATAGCCGAAACGGGTGAAATCGTAGCTCACTTAGAGGAGAGTTTTTCTGCCTACCAGTTGACGGACCCGAATATATTTCCAAGTCTGTTGTTCTATTATGGCATGCTGACAATTAAGGGAACTCGTGGCGACCGAATGGTCTTAGGGATTCCTAACAATAATGTTCGCAAGCAGTATTATGATTATCTCAAGGAGATGTTTGAGGAGAAGTCGCCTATTGATACGTCTAAACTCGATGATTGTTTTTACGACATGGCCTATGAAGGCAAATGGCAAGAAGGACTGACGTTCCTTGCAGAGTCTTATGCTAAGGTTTCTTCAGTGCGTGATGGTATAGAAGGGGAGAGGAATATACAAGGCTTCTTCATGGCATATCTGAATCTTTGCAATTACTATATTACAGCACCTGAGTTAGAGTTGAATCATGGCTTTTGTGATTTCTTCTTATTGCCTAATTTGGCTCATTATGCTGTAAAGCATAGTTACATCATAGAACTGAAGGTGTTGCCAAAGAAGGATTTCTCTGCTCTTTGTGAAGATAGAAAAACAACAAAGGCTGAGGCTCAATGGAATGAAGCTGTTGCTCAGATTCATCGCTATGCTGAAGCTCCTAGAGTTAAGGCATTGCGTCAGGATACCATACTCCATGAAATTGTAATGCAATTTGAAGGTTGGGAATTGAAGAGAATAGAGGAGGTAGAGTAAGAGTACGGAAGATAGAAATGATTCAAGTGTGGAAAATGTGGAGAATTACACAAAAGAGGTATCAAAAATGTGTAAAATTCCACATTTTCCCCACTTCGATGAAATATTTAGTCCGCTAGGCGTCCCGCTGGATTTGAAATCATAAGTGGTTAATAGATTTTTTAACATCTATAACCACTTAATA
>ERZ1034913.864-NODE-864-length-21057-cov-15.245929_pt1 | contig 21057 bp, 13 predicted proteins | sample MGYA00520697_ERZ1034913 | MGnify/ENA primary metagenome ERZ1034913 (study PRJEB33766, sample SAMN09781786) | gut metagenome | biome: gut microbiome | host: Homo sapiens | place: Madagascar | study: EMG produced TPA metagenomics assembly of the PRJNA485056 data...
TCTGCCGCACCTCGCTCGCCGTATCGGCACTTAGAATTATGCGGTATTGCCTTACTTTTTCTGTTTTCTCCGCTTTGCTTCCACAATGGCGTCCGCAATGTGCATGGCAACATCATCCTTGCTTTGCAGCGGCAGCGCGGTGGAAATGCTTTCGGTAATCAGGGTTACAACGTTGGTATCCACGCCAAAACCGGCGCCGGGCACCTTGACATTGTTGGCCACAATCATATCCATGTTTTTCTTGTGCAGCTTGGCAGTAGAATTTTCGATCAGATCTTTCGTTTCCATCGAAAAGCCGCAGACAAACAACTGCTCCGGCTTGTGCTCGCCAACCCAGCCCAGAATGTCATCCGTGCGTTCCAGCTCAATTGAAAGTTCCCCATCGTGCTTTTTGATCTTATCCTGCGCCACCTGGGCCGGGCGGTAGTCCGCCACAGCGGCGGCCATCACAAGGGCATCCGCATCCATGGCGTTGGCCTTGACAGCTTCAAACAGTTCTGCCGCGGTGGCAAAAGGCACCATTTTGACAAACGGAACCGACGGCAAGTCGGAAGATGTCAGCAGCGTCACATCCGCACCGCGCAGCATACAGGCGCGGGCCACGGCATAGCCCATTTTGCCGGTGGAATGGTTTGTCAGGTAGCGCACCGGGTCCATCGGTTCGCGGGTGCCGCCAGCGGAAACCACCACTTTCATGCCCTGCATGTCTTTTTCGTGTTCCAGCTCCCGTGCCACATAGTCCACCAGAACGCCCTCATCGGGCAGGCGGCCGGAGCCCGTATCGCCGCAGGCCAACAGGCCGGAACCGGAGGGAATGACGGTGAAACCGTAATGTTCCAGCGTTTTCAGGTTATCCTGGGTGATGGGGTTTTCCAGCATATGGGTGTTCATGGCGGGGGCCACCAGCTTGGGGCAGCGGGCCGCCAGGGTAACGGTGGTCAGCATGTCATCCGCCAGGCCGTGGGCCAGCTTGGCGATCACATTTGCGGTTGCCGGGGCGATCAGCATCAAATCCGCCGCGTTGGCCAGCGAAACATGGGCCACATCATACTGGAAGTTGCGGTCAAAGGTATCCACAATGCAGCGGTTGTTGGTCAGGGTTTCAAACACCAGCGGGGTGATAAACTCCGTGGCGTTTTTTGTCATCAGCACATGCACATTGGCGCCGGCTTTGGCCAGGGCATGGGCCACATTGGGCATTTTATAAGCAGCAATCCCGCCGGTAATGCCCAGCACAATGGTTTTGCCTTTCAGGTTCATGATAACACATCCTTATATTTGGCCGGGCTTCTGGCTGCCCGTATTGTTCTGCTTTTAAGTATATCCTGCCGGGGGGCAAAAGTAAAGGGAATTCAACAGTTGGCAAACGGGCTGCGAACTGCTATAATAAACTGTAATTTTACATTCTGCGCATTTTATACTTTTATAACAGGGCAACTCTGCATCATTCTAAGGCAATACCGCACAATTCTAAGTGCCGATACGGCGAGCGAGGCACGGCAGCTGCTAAGCCAAAAGCGCAGATAATACTTTGTGTATTATCGAGCATTTTGGCAACGCAGATGCCGTGCCGCAGCCGCCGGAGCGGTGCTTAAGCCGTCAGGCGGGAATTGTGCGGTGTTGCCCTAAGCCTATCGAACGGGAAACATTGCCGGGTTGCCAAGGATACGAGGTTTTACCCTATGATTCTTGCAGTTGATATCGGTAACAGCAACATCTGCATTGGCGGGCTGGATGGCATGAAGGTGCTGTTCACCGCGCGCATGGTCACCCGCCCGCGCTGCACCGGGGATGAATACACCGCCGAGCTGAAATTTCTGCTGGGCCGCCTTGGCGTTACCCCTGAAGCCTGTGAGGGCGTTATCGTGTGCAGCGTGGTGCCCGACCTGACCAAAGTTCTGGCCGATGCCTGCACCCGGCTGACCGGGCGCAAAGCCATGCTGGTCAGCCCTGCACTGAACACCGGGCTGACCTTTGCGGTGGACGCTCCGGACCGCGTGGGGCGGGACCGCATTGCCGATGCCACCGCCGCAGCCGCCCACTATCCCCTGCCCTGCATGACGGTGGACCTTGGCACGGCCACCACCTATAATGTCATTTCTTCCAAGCGGGCGTTCCTGGGTGGTTTTATCCTGCCCGGCGTGCAGACCAGCCTGCGGGCCATCAGCAGCGGCACAGCGCAGCTGCCGCCTATCTCGCCCGAAACGCCGGATCACCTGATTGGCCGCAACACGGTGGAATGCCTGAACAACGGCGTGATGTTTGGCACCGCAGCCATGCTGGACGGCCTGGCTGCCCGCGTGGAAGCCGAACTTGGCGAGCCACTGACCGTGGTTGCCACCGGCGGCCTGGCCCCCTGCATCATGCCCTGCTGCACCCGCAAGGTGATTTATGATTCTGACCTGTTGTTCAAGGGGCTGGCGATCCTGTACAGCAAAAACGCCGAATAAGCAAGTTTGCACGTTTTGTATTCTGCCTGCTATCAGAAAAGGGACCGGCATTTTCTGCCGATCCCTTTGTTTTATGTATTTTCCGAATGTTTTACATATCCGGCGTAACCATCACAGCGCCGTAATTGCGCACGCTCAGCACATGGCAGCTGCCCGCGCCAAACACAGCGTCAATGGCGTTCTTGTAGGTTTCCAGCAGTGCCAGCGGAACAAATGCCTGGATGGTACCGGCAAAGCCGCCGCCCTGCAAACGCCATGCGCCGCGGCCGTTCAGCACCTTCTGGCTGATGGCCAATGCCAAAGGCACGCCCTGCTCCTGCGGGTTCTTGATGCTGTAGGCGTTCTGGTTGAACTCAAAGCTGGAATGGCCGCCCTCAATGATCAGCTGCAGGAAGCGGTCAAAATCATCTGCCTTGATGGCTTCATAGATTTCCCCGGCGCGGCGGCTGTCATTATAAAAATGGATGGCACGCACCACGGCGCGGTCGCCGGTCACTTTGCGCACTTCGGGGATGGCTTTCAGGAAAGTTTCCTCGTCCACATCGCGCAGAACCTTTTTGCCAAAGAATTCGGCAACGCTCTCCATCTCGCGGCGCACAGCGGCATAATCATCGGTCAGGTCAGCGTGGCTGCCCTTGGTATCGCTGATGCAGAGTGCAAAGCCCTTGGCTGCCAGATCAAACGGAACTTCGCGCACGACCGGATGGCCCACTTCCTTAAAGTCGATGGTGATGACCTTTCCCACGGCACAGGCGGTCTGGTCCATCAGGCCGCAGGGCTTGCCAAAGAAAACATTCTCAGCATACTGGCTGATCATGGCGTTTTTGACCTGGTCGAAACGCTTCATGTCATTATCGTTGTACTCGCCGCGGAAGATAGCACCCATGCACACCTCAAAGGCAGCCGAGCTGGACAAACCGGAACCGCCCAGAACGTCAGAGGTGGTGTAGCAGTCAAAGCCGCCCACCTTGCCGCCGTCTTTCACAATGCCGGCAGCCACGCCGCGGATCAGGCTGGCGCTGTGCTCTGCTTCAACGGGCTGCGGGGTCAGGTCGCGCAGATTCACATCGTCGATCTTACCAAATCCGTGGGAAATCACGCGTACAACGTTCTCGTCATTCTTGGCAACCACAGCAATGATATCCAGGTTTACGGCAGCTGCAATCACCACGCCGTTGTTATGGTCGGTATGGTTGCCGCCGATCTCGGTGCGGCCGGGTGCCGAGTACAAACACACTGTGCGGCCCGTGCCAAAGTTTTCTTCAAAATGGTCGATCATATCCATATAACGGACACGCTGGGCTGCCACAGTAGCAGTGTCTGCCCCATACAGCTTGGCAAAAGCCTGGTCGTAACCGCCGTTCAAGATATTTTGTTTCAGTTCCGCACTCGTTGCCATCGTTCATACACCTTTCTTCGTTTGGCTGTCCCTTGTAAAATATGCACAAAAACCGCGCGTTCTTTTTAGCTATGCAGCGCATTTTAGGCCAGTATCACAGCTTCTTGTACTCAGTATAACAAATTTTAGCAGGATGTAAACATCTTTTTTCAACGCGATTATGGACTTTTGATGAATCTTCTGATATAATGGTAAAAAATATGCTCCATCCTGTTCCGGCCTGCTGCGGTGGGCCCTGTTTTGGGAGCAGAATGGCGAACCACAACCAGATTTTGCAAGAGTGAGGGATTTGGTATGCCGACCATCGCAAAGCAATCTTATAAGCAGAGCTATACCGATAATGTAGAGCTTTCCATTTTTAATTGTGGCCACGAATACTGCCAGCCGGGCCACACCTGGGGCCCCGGTGTGCGTGACCATTACCTGATCCATCTTGTTGTTGCGGGCAAAGGTGTGTATCAGGTCAACGGCGCTGCCTATAATTTGCAGGAGGGTGATCTCTTCCTCGCCAAACCCAACCAGCTCATCACCTATGCGGCAGATGAAACCGACCCGTGGGAATATTACTGGGTCGGCTTTAACGGTGCCTGCGCCAACAAGCTGGTGCAGCAGACCCCGTTCAGCGATGTGCAGCCCGTGCACCACTGCAAAGACCCCCAAAGCACCCGTGAAACCATTTATAATATCTACCTGGCCCGCGGCCCGGAACCGCAGTGCGAAGCCCTGATGACCGGCTACCTGTACCTGTTCATGGCCCAGCTGATGAAGGAAGCGCGCGAAGCCATGCCCAACACGCCGTCTTCCAGCAGCCAGTATGTGCTGGCCGCTATCAAGTATATTCAGTTCAACTATTCCCATGATATTTCGGTAGATGACATCGCCAAGGCGGTTGGGGTCAGCCGCAGCCATCTGTACCGCGTGTTCATGTCCAATGTAGGCCAAAGCCCGATTGACTATTTAACGGGCTACCGCATCAGCGAAGCGTGTTCCCTGCTGAAAAACACCGGGCTTTCCATCGCCGAAATCGCGGTCTCCGTCGGCTTTTTTGACCAGTTCTATTTTTCCCGCGTGTTCAAAAAGGTCAAAGGCGTTCCCCCCAGCAAGTACCTTGCCGCGCTGGAAAAAGACCCGCAGCTGGGGCTGGTATAAGCCATTTTCACACAATGTCCCACCATACGGCAGCACCTTGCTTTTTGGTGCTGCCGCTCAGTTTTTACCGGCAGACTGATATATTTGCCATAACATTAGAGCAAACGGAGCAAACCATGTCTTTGAAGAAAAATCAGATTTTTGAAACCACGATCGAAAACCTTTCCAGCGATGGCAGCGGCGTTGCCCATGTGGAAGGACAGGCCGTTTTTGTGCCCGGCGCGGCACCGGGGGATGTGATCCGCTGCCGCATTGTAAAGGCATTGAAAAGCTATGCTTTCGGCCGCATTGACGCGATTTTAGCCCCCGGCCCCGGCCGCGTTGCGCCGGATTGTGCCGTGTGCACTCCCTGCGGCGGCTGTGGCCTGCGCCATTTGAGCTATGCTACGGAATGCGAGGCGAAAACCAGCTTTGTGCGGGATGCTTTTGCCCGCCTTGGCGGCTTTGATGTAAGCAGCTTTGAGTTTTCGCCCGTTCTCGCCCTGACGGACCACACCGCACACTACCGCAATAAGGTCCAGCTGCCCGTTGGACTGGATGCCGATGGCCATGTCGTGACCGGTTTTTACGCCGGGCGCACCCACCGTATCGTCCCCTGCCCCGATTGCAAATTGCAGCCGGAGTGGATGAACGCCCTGGCCTGCCGGGCTTGTGCGTTACTGGAAGCCAACGGCATTGCCCCCTATGACGAGGAAACCGGCAAGGGCCGCGTGCGCCATTTGTATATGCGCCAGGGCTGGCACAGCGGGCAGCGCCTGCTGTGCTTTGTGGTAAACGGCAACGGCCTGCCCAACGAAGCCGAGATCTGCCGCACCTTGCAGCAGGAGTTCCAGCTGACCACCGTGCTGATCAACCGCAATACCGCCCGCACCAACGTGATTTTAGGGCGGGATACCCGCACCGTGCTTGGCCCCGGCGTGATTGAGGATACTTTGGCCGGAGTGCCCATCCAGATGGGTGTGCACGAGTTTTATCAGGTCAACACCCCCGCTGCCGAGCTGCTGTACGCCAAGGCGAAAGAGTTTGCCCGGCTGCAGCCGGATGACTTTTTGCTGGACCTTTACTGCGGTATGGGCACCATTGGCCTTTCGATGAAGCCGCACTGCCGCCGCCTGGTCGGCGTTGAGGTTGTGCCGCAGGCAGTGGAAGGTGCCAAAACCGTTGCTGCGCATCTTGGCCTGCCCCCAGAGGAAGCCGATTTTTACTGCATGGACGCCGGCGAAGCCGCGACCCGCCTTGCCAGCGAGGGTGCCCACCCCGATGTGATCGTGGTGGACCCGCCGCGCAAAGGCTGCGATAACGCCACCCTGACTGCCATTGTCCAGATGGCCCCACGCACCCTCGTCATGGTCAGCTGCAACCCCTCCACCGCCGCCCGCGATGCTAAGTTCCTGTGTGAACAGGGGTATACGCTGGAAAAGGTTCAGCCCGTAGATTTGTTCCCAAGGACAAGGCATGTTGAAGCGGTTCTCCTTTTGACCAAACTCAATGTCGAGCGGCACATCGAAGTGGACGTTAGCATGGACGAGTTGGATGTGACCGCTGCGGAAAGCAAGGCAACTTACGATCAGATTCGGGATTATGTGTGGGAACACCATCAGTTGAAGGTATCCAATCTCTATATCGCACAGGTGAAGCAGAAGTACGGCATCATCGAGCGAGAGAATTATAATAAGCCCAAATCTGAAAATGCCAAACAGCCCCAGTGTCCGAAGGAAAAAGAGGATGCGATCGTGGAAGCGTTGCGGCATTTTCAGATGATTTGATAAGTTGAAGCAACCTGCTGATGCTAAACAGGAGGCATCGAATGTCAAAATTAAACATTGATCAAAAAAGCGTGCGGGCACTTTTCAGTGAGAAGAAGGCTGATTTCCTCATTCCGGATTATCAAAGGCCTTACGCCTGGGGAGAAAAGGAATGCCAGACTCTTTGGGATGACCTGTTCTTATTTGCATTTCCTGATAATGACTGCGACAAATTCAACAGTGACAGCGATGAGTATTTTCTCGGCCCCATCGTCACATTTAAAAATGATGACGGTAAAATGGAGATTATTGACGGACAACAGCGCCTTACGACATTGATGCTGTTGCTTCGAGCTTTCTATGAAAAATATGGAAGCATGAAGAACGATAAAGCTGTAAAGACCAGCAAGTTCATTGAGCAGTGCATCTGGAAAACCGATGAGTTTGGTGACCCGGACAAGTCAGCATTGAAAATCGACTCAGAAGTCGCCACCGACAAGGAAAAGGGCGAATTTCTGAATATCCTGAAAACAGGAACCTTGTCTGATTGCGAAAAGAGCAGCTACGCCAATAACTATCGCTTTTTTCAGCAAAAGATCGTAGACTTTCTGAATACTTACCCAGACTGGTTTTCCTTCTTTCCGATTCGGATCATGAACAACTGTATTTTGCTCCCGATTGAAGCAGAATCTCAGGACACCGCTTTGCGAATCTTCTCGACATTGAATGACCGCGGGAAGCCACTGTCTGATGCAGATATCTTCAAGGCGCAATTTTACAAGTATTACTCTGCCAAAGGCGAGCGGGAAGTCTTTATCCAAAAGTGGAAGGACCTCGAGGTACTGTGTGATTCTATTTTCCATCCTATTACCGGCACTCCGATGGATGAGCTTTTCACACGGTATATGTACTATGAACGTGCAAAGCAAGGCATCAAATCCTCGACAACGGAGGCGCTGCGCAAATTCTATGAGCGGAATGCTTACAGCTTGCTAAAAAATGACCAGACTTTTGAAAATCTGATCGATCTTGCAAATTTCTGGAATGATGTGCAGAATCAAAATGTTGAGCGCTTCTCTGACCGAGTTCTTCGCAGGCTCTTTGTTCTGAACTACGCTCCCAACGGTATGTGGACCTATTTTGTTTCGGTCTATTACATGGCCAATCGGGATTCTGATGGTCTACTGAACGACGATCGTTTCTATAGCTTTCTTAACAAAATCACCGCATTCATCTGGGCATATGCCGTTACAAATCCGGGCGTAAATGCACTGCGCACTCCCATTTTTGCAGAAATGATCAACATTGTAACCGGGCAACCTGTTCGGTTTTCTGACTATTTGTTTGATACGCAGAAATTGCAGAACGCTTTTGACAACTATACCTTCAGCAACAACCGCGCGATCACAAAGGCCATGCTGACATGGTGGGCATTCCAGAACTCCTCCCAGGAGCTCTTGTCCCTTGAAAGTGTACTTGAGATCGAGCACATCTACGCACGCAACCGCCAGGAAAAGGAGCACTCGCTTTCCAATCCGAGAAATGTTGAAAGCCTTGGCAACAAGGTGTTGTTGGAAAAGCGCATCAATATCCGCGCTTCTGATTATCGCTTCAGCGATAAGGTCAAGTACTATACCGGTTTTGAAAACAACCGGAAGCAGAAAAAAGAGGGTACAAAAATCAAGGAGCTTACTGACCTCGCTGCGAATGCCACAGATTTTACCGAATCTGACATTGTAGAGAGAAACGCCAAAATCATCCTCAACTTTATCACCTTCATGCACAACAACGATCTTCTATGTGAAGATTAAATCCTTCTATGATTGATGCCCGTCTGACTTTCAGGCGGGCATTTTCTTTTGCCGGAATATGGTGCTTATACTTTTATCGTGGTACAATAGATGCAAGAATCATTCTTCAGGAAAAGCAGCCTTCCATCCAATTTATAGGATACCTATTGTTGTAAAATCAGGATGTCCACCTATCACAAAAAACAAGGAGCAACGTATGCCAAACGATAAGATCACCGCCGTAGGTGCCAACATTGCCGAAAAAGCCGCCATGATCTGGAACGTAGCCGATATGCTGCGCGGGCCGTTCAAGCCCCACGAGTACGGTCTGGTCATTCTGCCCATGACCGTGGTGAAGCGGTTCCACGACTGCCTGCTGCCCACCCATCAGGCAGTGCTGGACACCTACGAAAAGATAAAAAAGCTGCAGGTCATCGACGGCTTTTTGCAGAAGGCCTCCGGCTACCAGTTCTATAACACCAGCCGCTTCACCTTCGAGACCCTGCTGGCAGACCCGGACAACATTGAATCCAACTTCCGGGATTACCTGTCTGGCTTTTCTGCCAACGCACAGGACGTGCTGGCAAAGTTCGACTTTGACAACATCATCAAGCGGATGGTAGAGAGCAACACCCTCTACCTCGTCATCAAGGAGTTCGGCTCTGAGAAGGGATATCTTGGCCCGGACAAGATCAGCGCCGTGGATTGCGGCTATATCTTTGAGGATCTGGTGCGGCGGTTCTCCGAGAGCTTTGGCGAGGAAGCCGGAGCGCACTTCACCAGCCGGGATATCATCTACCTGATGACCGACCTGCTGCTGTCCGAAGTCGACCTCGACACCAGCAGCATGACCGTTTACGATATGGCCATGGGAACCAGCCAGATGCTGAGCTGCATGGAGGAGCGCATCCACGAGCTGAACAGCGACATTGAGGTGACCTGCTTCGGGCAGGAGTTCAACCCCTCCACCTTTGCCATCGCCAAGGCGGACATGATGATCCGGGGCGGTGACCCTAACAATATGCGGTTCGGTGATACTTTGTCGGAAGATCAGTTTCCCGGGTTCACCTTCCAGTACATCATCTCCAACCCGCCCTTCGGCATCGACTGGAAGCGGGAGCAGAAGGCGGTGGAAGCCGAAGCCGCCCGGGGCGAGATGGGGCGTTTTGCGCCCGGTCTGCCCAAGATCAGCGATGGTCAGCAGCTTTTTGTGCTGAACGGCCTTGCCAAGCTGGCAAACGAGGGCAAGATGGCCATTATCCAGAACGGCTCTCCCCTGTTCAGCGGCGACGCCGGCAGCGGCCCCAGCAACATCCGGCAGTATATTCTGAAAAACGACTGGCTGGACTGCATCATCCAGCTTTCCACCGATATGTTCATGAACACCGGCATCTCCACCTACATCTGGGTGCTCAGCAAGGATAAGCCCGCCCACCGTGCGGGCAAGGTGCAGCTTATTGACGCCAGCCACTGCTTCGAGCCACGCCGCAAGAGCATCGGCACCAAGCGCAACGACATCACCGATGCCTGCCGGGAGCTGATCGTCACCGCCTACGGTGAGTTTGCCAACGGCAAGGTGTACGGTAACAAAAACGGCATCTACTGCGAGAGCAAGGTGTTCGAGAGAGTGGATTTCGGCTACAACAAGATCGTGGTGGAGCGTCCCCAGCGGGACGAGGCAGGCAACGTTATCCTGAAGCGCGGCAAGCCCGTGCCGGACACCAGCCTGCGGGACACCGAAAACGTGCCGCTGGTGCAGGATATTGACGCCTACTTTGCCCGGGAAGTTCTGCCCTATGCCCCCGACGCATGGATCGACCACAGCAAGACCAAGGTGGGCTATGAGATCCCCATGACCCGCTATTTCTACGAGTATCAGGCACCGGAAGCCGTGGAGGATATCGTGGCACGCATCACCGCACTGGAACAGGATATCTCCGCCGGGCTGGCAGAGCTGTTCCATAAGGAGGGCTGACCATGGCACGGAAAATGAAAGACAGCGGCATTGAATGGATTGGGGAGATTCCAGAGGGGTGGGAAATCAGTAAAGTTTCATATTTCTACGAAGTTCAATTAGGAAAAATGCTCCAACCTCAAAAGAAATCCGAAACAGACACAGAAGAAAAGTATCTGTGTGCTGCTAATGTTGGAAAGAACAGTTTGTCCCTTGATACGCTTAAAACCATGTGGTTTTCCCAAACTGAAAAGCATCAATTTGATTTAAAAGAGGGAGATTTACTCGTAGTCGAAGGTGGAGATGTTGCAAGCTGTGCTATCATTGAAGCTCCTGTTCGAAACCTATTCTTTCAAAACGCCTTACATCGCGTTCGTCCTTTGCATAATGAAAGCGTTGCGTTCTTGCGGTACTGGCTTATGACTGCAAAATCATACGGCTATATTGATCTCATTTGCAACAAGGCAACGATAGCTCATTTCTCAAAAGAAAAATTCATCGCATTGCCAATTCCCGTAATACCTCAAGATATTCAATCCAAGATTGTTTCTTTTCTTGATTTGGAGTGCAAGCAAATTGACGATTTGCTGTCCAAATCCCGCTCCAGCATTGAGGAATACAAAAAGCTCAAGCAGGCAGTTATTACACAGGCCGTTACCAAAGGCGTGCGTGGTGAGCGGGAGATGAAGGATAGCGGGGTTGAGTGGATTGGTGAAATTCCAGCAGAATGGTCTGTCCAACGCATAAAAACAATTTTTTCAATTCGTAATGAGCGTAATTATTTACCACTTGAACAGGTCAATCTTATTTCTCTATATACAGATAAAGGTGTGGTACAACACTGCGATATCGAAAAAACAACCGGCAACAAGGCTTCTAATGCAGACGGATATAAAAAAGTGTATCCGAATGATATGATTGTAAATATCATTCTTTGTTGGATGGGTGCTATTGGACGATCTAATTATGCCGGTGTAACAAGTCCCGCTTATGATGTTTATGTTCCTTCATCTAAAATCGAGTGCAAGTTTTATCATTACTATTTCCGCACATTAGGTTTTAGTGGCGACTGTTATAAAAATGGTCGTGGTATTATGGCCATGCGTTGGCGTACTTACTCCGACCAATTCCGAAGCATAAAAGTCGTTGTCCCGCCCCTTGAAGAACAAAAGGAAATTGTCGGTTATCTCGATGCCAAGTGCGCCGAGATTGACGGGCTGATTGCAAAGAAAGAGCAGCTGGTAAAAGAACTGGAAAGCTATAAGAAAAGTTTGATTTATGAGGTTGTAACGGGAAAGAGGGAGGTGTAAAACATGATGTTCGCACATAGTACGCTTGAGCAGCACAAATTCAAAAAAGGAAAATTCACAACACCGTTTAACGATACTTTCGGTGACAAACTCCAGCTTAGTTCGTGGGGCAGCGAAAGACTTCCAGAGTACCTTTGGATCGGCCTAATTCTAAAGAAACATGGTCGCTCAAAGGGACTCCAAAAATGCTATTGGATTTTAAAAAAACTTCACGACGCACTTCCAAATATCAATTTCCCCACGATTTCGAATATTTTCACATTAGAAGATGTTAACCAGCAACTCTTTTGGGAATTTGTTGAGCATGTTTCAGGACAAGAATCATTGTCACCACTTACCCTTATTTACACATATCGAAATTATCCTATCTTTAACAAGATCTTTCAAACCAGCTTAGGCTATAAGGAGCAGATTGCTTCAATCGAATCCGTATTAAAAGATGCATATTATCACCAAACAGAGTTCGCAACAGATATCCGTTTTGTTGTTCTTTACTTTGAGTTAATGCAAGGAAGAACTCACGCTCCTAAAGACATTCTTGACAAAATCTGCAAATATCCCTCTCTTGAACATAGTGATGAACAAATGCGTTCTATTCGCCCTTTAATTCGTAGCATGGAAATTGCTAGAGGGAATATATCAGATAGTGAAAACGACAAAAGTAATTTAACTCTTTTTGGGAAGATGGTGAGTGAAATGAGCGATTGTGAGCTGTATACTATAAACTATGAGGCCTTAGCAAAAAACCCAGAAGTATATTTAAATTATCTTCATGAAATTTTTGAATACCTAGACCAAATCACATCCACCTTAGAGCCTTTAAACACTCGAAATATAGTCTTGTGTGGAATTGCCACTTATGCATATAAACGCATCTCTGAACTCATTGAGCATCAATTATATAACGAAATCTCTGGCCGGAGTATTATTAGAAACATCATCGAAGATTACATTATAATGAAGTATCTTCTAAAGCATGAAAAAGAAAAGCCAACTATTTGGAACGAATACCAATATTACGGCATTGGGCTGTATAAACTTGTCATAGAGCGTGAACGCTCTAATCCTTGCTCCTTTAAAGATGGTCACGTCAATTATGTGTTATTGCAGTGCCTTGTCAATGAATACTGTGATGAAGAATTCATTGATATGGATACATCTTACTTTGACAAACAAAACATCCGTCTAAAAGCTAAAGACGTTGAAGAAGAGGAACTATACAGTCTATTCTATGACTATGATTCTTCCTTTGAACATGGACTATGGGGTGCTATCCGAGAAAGTTCATTGCTAAAGTGTGATAATCCAGCACATCAGTTTCATCTCGTTCTAGATAGCGATAATGAGCAAAAACTTCCCTCTGTTTGGAAGGACTGCGTTCGTACCATGAATAAAATGCTGATGTTACTTAATAATGAGCTTTCTATTCCCACTCAGTTACTAAGTGAGGTGAAAAAGTTTGAGTAACAAATATCTATCTGACAAAATGCATGAAGTTCAATTAGAATATAAAGAACTTTTGCAAGGATTAAAAGATATTGTTCATTCCAATGATTTTCAGTATGTAATGGATGAAATAGGTCTTTTCTGGTACAGAAAACGAAACTATGTAAAATTATTTCTTCAATATATTCCTACCGGCTCTAATGCTTACTTCTTAGCCGGAGGCACATATTTAGATATAGATTATAACGAGCACTATCCCTTTTCAACTTTAGGAAGTATTCATATTGTTGATGATCCTCTAGCCAAATTCTCTGAAACAATAAAGAATTCTATTTCAGATTCAGTTTACAATCTATTGAAAAAAGAAATTCTTTCTTCTTACTATGATGATTTAAACATTCTAGAGAATTTTTCCTCGGAGTTCATTTTACTTCCTATTACATGTTTTGGTCTAGAACAGCCTATTCCAAAAGAATCAGGTGAAAAGGTCCTCTTATCCTTTTTCAAAGACAGTATTACAGCTGACCAACTTTTTTCTGTCAAAAATTTTTCTGAGCTTGATGCCATGATACTCGATGAAGCGAAACGTTTCATCGTGTTTTCTGACAACGACAATCCATCTGACTCATTCGAAACAAAAGTCACTAATTACTTCAATCATTACGGCAGTCCGTTAGACGGAAGCGATACGCCCTTAGCCCAAAAAGCTGTTTTCGCTCTTCTTCAAGACACTTTACAGGCCCTACATATTTCTCTGATTGCAGTCACATATAACCTTGTTCCTTATATTCGTAGTCGCGTTGTGCGAAATTATGTAACATTTTTCTCTCCTTATTTTGAACAGTCACCTTTTTTCAAAAATTTATTTGTAAAATCTCTATATGCATCGCTTTTTTATCATTTATACGACAGCGAAACCATCGCCAATAAAGTGGATTTTAAAACATATTATCAAAAGATTCATTCTTCCCCGTGTCTTGATTTCATATATCAAGATTACTCCAATTCCATCCTAGATTCTGACTTATCCAAACAGATACAAAGCACCGCCATAGCTGACGTCAAAAGAATTTCTGATATGTTTTCATAATTCAAAAGGAGGTCTAACCATGCCCCTCAACACCACCGAAAAGCAGTTTGAATCGGACATTGCGGCGGCGCTGCTCTCCCCTGCCGGGGGCTACACCAGAAACGGGGATTGCTACGACCCCAAGCTGGGGCTGTTTGTGGATACCCTGATCCGCTTTGTGCAAAAGACCCAGCCCAACGAGTGGGCATTTTTTGAAAAGCAGAACCCGGTAAACCCGGTGCGGAAGTTCTGCACGGCCTTTAACAATGCCTGCGATGCGGATGGGCTGCTTTCGGTGCTGCGGTATGGGTTCAAGCACCGGGGACGGCGGTTCCGGGTGTGCTATTTTCAGCCGGAGTCCGCGCTGAACCAGAAGGATGCCCAGCGCTACGCCCAAAACGAGATCACCTGCAACCGGCAGTGGTTCTACTCCGACACCACCCACAACTCGGTGGACATGGTGCTGGCAGTAAACGGCATCCCGGTGTTCGCCTTTGAGCTGAAGAACCAGTTCACCGGGCAGACCGTGGAGAACGCCAAGCAGCAATGGATGCACGACCGGGACCCCCGGGAGGTCTGTTTTCAGTTCAACAAGCGCATTCTGGGCTACTTTTGCGTAGACCTGACCGAGGTGTGGATGGCCACCCGGCTGGCGGGCAAGGACACCCGCTTTCTGCCCTTCAATCAGGGCTCCAACGGTGCCGGGCGTGACGGCGGCGCTGGCAACCCGCCCAACCCCAGCGGCTACCTTACCGCCTACCTCTGGGAAGAAGTGTTCCAGAAGGACAGCATGATGGACATCCTGCAAAAGTTCATGAGCCTGCAGGACGGCAAGACCCTGATCTTTCCCCGGTACCATCAGCTGGACGTGGTGCGCAAGCTGGTGGCAGATGTGCGGCAGAAGGGTGCCGGGCAGCACTATCTCATCCAGCACAGCGCCGGGTCGGGCAAGTCCAACTCCATTGCTTGGACGGCGTACCGGCTGGCTTCCCTGTTCAACGCCGAGAACAAGCCGGTGTTTGCCAGCGTCATCGTGGTGACTGACCGCACCGTGCTGGACGCACAGCTGCAGGAGACCATCTCCGGCTTCGACCATACGCTGGGCGCGGTGGAGGCCATCGGCGAGGACAAAAACTCCGGCGACCTGCGGGATGCCATCAACAACGGCGCACGCATTATCATCACCACATTGCAGAAGTTCCCGGTCATCTATACTGAGGTGAACAAGACCGCCGGGAAGAACTATGCCGTCATCATCGACGAGGCGCACTCCTCCCAGACCGGCACCTCTGCCTTAAAGCTGAAAGCCGCCCTTGCCGACACCGAGGATGCACTGCGGGAATATGCCGAGCTGGAAGGCAAAGCGGAGGACGAGATCGACCCGGAGGATGCGCTGGTGAAGGAGCTCACCTCCCACGGGCGGCACAAGAACCTGTCCTTCTTTGCCTTTACCGCCACCCCAAAAGCCGCCACGCTGGAGCTGTTCGGCACCGAGTACCCGGACGGCAGCCACCATCCCTTCCACATTTACAGTATGCGGCAGGCCATTGAGGAAGGGTTCATTCTGGATGTGCTGCAAAACTACATGACCTATTCCACCTGCTTCAAGATCGCCAAAACCATCCCGGACAACCCCGACCTGCCCGCCAGCCGGGCGGCAAAGCTCATCCGCAAGTACGAAGAGTTGCACCCCTACAACATCAGCCAGAAGGCAAAGATCATTGTAGAGACCTTCCGGGAGACCACCAGCCACAAGATTGGCGGGCGTGGCAAGATGATGGTAGTCACCTCCTCCCGATTGGCAGCGGTGCGGTACTTCCACGAGGTCAAGCGCTACATTGCCGAGCAGGGTTATGACGATGTGCAGATCTTAGCGGCATTTTCCGGTGCCGTACCGGACGGCGGCGTGGAGTACACGGAGCAGTCCCTGAACGTCCGCGCCGACGGCAGCCACATTGCGGAGAGCCAGACCAAAAAGGAGTTCCACAACAACTTCAATGTGCTCATCGTGGCAGAAAAATACCAGACCGGTTTTGACGAACCGCTGCTCCACACCATGATCGTGGACAAAAAGCTGAAGGGCGTCAAGGCGGTGCAGACCCTCTCCCGTCTGAACCGTACCTGTCCCGGTAAAACCGACACCTTTGTGCTGGATTTTGTGAACAAGGCAGAGGACATCCGGGAGGCCTTCCAACCGTTTTATCAGGAAACCTTTCTGGAACAGGAGGTCAACACCGACCTCATTTACAAGACCCAGAAGGAGCTGCGGAGCTTTGCCGTCTATTCTGATGCAGACGTGGAAGCCTTTGCCAAGGAGTATTTCCGCAGCACCAAGCAGGACAAAAATGCCGTGGGCCGCATGAGCAGCGTCTTGAAGCCGGTGGCAGACCGCTACAACCAGAAAACGCAGGCCGAGCGGTACCAGTTCCGCCGCTTACTGCGCAGCCTTGTCAAGTGGTACGGCTACGTTTCGCAGGTGGCACGGATGTTCGATGAGGAGCTGCACAAGGAGAACGTATTCTGCGCTTATCTGCTCAAGCTGCTGCCGCCGGACGAGGTCTCTCCGCTGGACTTGGAGGGCAAATTACAGTTGGAGTATTACAAGCTGCAAAAGACTTTTGCCGGTGCCATCGAGTTGGAACACGCCAAAGGTGTCTACGAGCCAGTCACCCAGAAGGGTGCTCTCGGCCACGACCCTAAGGAGCCGCTGGACGAGATCATTTTGAAGATCAACGAGAAGTTCAAGGGCGAGTTCACCAATGCCGACCGGGTGCTGCTTACTGCCCTGCATGACCGTCTGCTGGCCGACCCGAAGCTGGCAAAGCTGGCGCGCAGCTCCGACCCGCAGATCTTTACCGAGAGCATCTTCCCCAAAGCCTTTGATACTGCCGCACAGGACAGCTATCTTGAAGCGCAGGACACCTTCTCTTCTCTGTTTGAGGACACCAGCAAGTACAAGGCTATTATGTCAGCATTGGCAGAGTGGCTGTATGGAGAATTCCGGAAGAAGTAAAACAGTTTTCCCTTTCTATTTACTTAAAACAGCCTGCATCCACCGGATGCAGTTCACGGGTTTGGGTGTTCCCCAACAAGCATTTTGCAATGCAAATGGTGTTTGTATAGACAGACACATTGCTTGCAGATGCAGACGATGTATATACGTCTGCCCTGCTTGCGGGCGCTATGAATCCTTTCAACGTGCTTCCCAGATTTGAAAATCATTTTGCGATCAAGACCGTCAGCTTTCAAGTTCAACTTGAAAGCTGGCGGTTATTTTTCTGCACAAAAATTTTCGCATTTGCAACCGCCGCAAGCAGAGCAAGCCGGTACCACCTCGCAATTTTTGAATCCGATTTTTTCAAATCCAAATTCAAAAACATTTGTTGGGCTTCGTCCAAACCCGATATTCAGTACAAGAATGCGCTAGTTCCGAACCTTAACGGACGCTGAATAAGTGAATTTTCTCAAAAAAAAAACGCTTTTGAAAATCGTCGTTGATACATTTAATATTGCACAAAACCGGAACTATTACTTCCGGTTTTGAAGGTAAAAAGCGGAAGTATCACTTCCTAAAAAATCGAGCAATTTTATGGTATGCTCTATCCAGAGCCGTTCACAAGAACCGGACCTCCCAAGTCCGGTTTTCTCCCTCAAAACCGGACCTGATACGTCCTAAAAATACTTATTTGATTGTGATAGGCTTTCTACAAGCCTTCATCGAACCTTGAGAACCGAATGACCGTCTGCATGGGATACCCGGCCATGACCCCGCAAGGGAGAGCCGGAAAACGCCGCTGGAAGGGGGTAGGAAGTCCGTGCAGAGAGAACGGCACCCAAAATCCGAAATCACGTTGATACGAAAAACCAGAACCAGTAGTTCCGATTTTGCCTTGAAATTCATTTCATATCCCTTAAAAACCGGAACTACCAGTTCCTAAAAACAAAATTTACGATGTGATACACTAAGCCCACAGAAGCACATTCTTCATTGCTTTCACACCAGTTCAGGCATTGAATGTCCGATTTTTAGCAGAAATTCAAATCAACTTTCGTAAAAACCAGACATAATGTGTCCTAAAAAATCTCCCATGAATGTGTTAGCCTAGTTTCAAATCTATCATTGAACCTTGAGAACCAAATGACCGTCCGCATGGAATACCCGGCGATGATCTCACAAGAGCGAGCCGGAAGACGCCGTCGGAAGGGGGCAGGAAATCCATGCGGGGATAACGGCTGAACTACCAATAAATTTTTGAAAGGAGATTTTGCCTATGAAGAAAAACAAGTTTGAATTTATCATTGATTCCGAATTTCAATCTCAGATTCCTGCATTGACCGATGAAGAATTTCAGCAACTGGAAGAAAACATCCTTTCAGAGGGCGAAGTCCTGTCTCCCCTGATCGTCTGGGGCAACATTCTTGTTGATGGTCATAATCGCTATAAGATTCTCCAGCAGCACCCGGAAATTCCTTATACCACCCGTTCGATTTCCTGCACCTGCGAAACCCGTGAAGATGTTCTGGCATGGATCTGCAAACATCAGCTGGGTCGTCGGAATCTGACACCTGAACAGAAAAAGTTCCTGATTGGAAAACAGTATCATTCTGAAAAATCCACTCGTGGGGGAAATCATGGCAATCAGTACACACAGGTGGCAAACTGTCAAATTGACAATTTGCCATCGGTAGAAAACACAACTGAACGAATCGCCAAAGAAAATAATGTAAGTCCCTCTTTTGTAATTCGTGCCGAGCAGTTCATGAAAACCGTTGAGCTGATGGAAAAATACTGCCCCGGCATTCAGGAAGAAATCTTATCCGGCAAACTTAAGCTATCCCAGCGAGAGGCTACCATTATCCGTGGAACTCCCACAGAAGCATTGCCCACCGTGGTATCAACGTGGCGAGAGGAAAAGTTAAACGGTAAACCAGACGATAGTGCAGACACCTATGAAAATTTAGAATTGCTTTCCAAGGTCACCGAACGCAATTTCTCTAGTGCTGCCACATCGAAGATCCAAACGGCTGATCCACTCTCGGAGAATCGACCTTTTATTTCATCGGGAAAGCGCAGCACCGAACTCCAGACCATTCGTGAGCTAGGAGAAAAGATGGCAACGGTTGATCATGTCGCCGATGCCGAAGGAATGTTCAGTGAAATCAGCGGTGCATCAGAGATTTTTATGTTTCGCATCGATCAATGTTTTGCTCGTTATCCTGACTTTCTGGCAAATGTAGAGCTTGAAGCAAAAGTCATCGCTACTTTGCAAAAAGCAGAAGACTATATTTTGCATCTGAAAGAACAGCATCATCAGCATCTTCTGGAGACTACCAACAGCCAGTAAAATGCTTTCCAAAAATTTGTTTGATGAAAAAACACTGGAGGTGAATTTTATTTCCGACTACCTGACTGTCACTACACCTTTGCCGCAATATCTGCCCTATGCTCGCTTTCTACTGGATACAGACCTGGGCCACACAGCAAAATTGCTCTACACCCTGCTGCTGGACCGGGCAACACTTTCCCAAAAGAACAACTGGATCGATGCACAGGATCGCATTTATGTAGTCTATCCGCTTTCTCATCTGTCAAAAGATTTGAGATGCAGCATTTCCAGTGTAACGCGCGCTTTCTCCGAACTGGAAAACGCACAGCTCGTGGAACGCGTCCGCAACGGCTTTTCCAAGCCCAGCCGTATTCTACTCAAGGTTCCGCATACTACGCAGAATTGCGCTGTCACAGTATGCAAAAACGCCGAGCATGACTGTGCGGAAACGAGCAGTATGATTGCGCAGAAATGCACACCTAACCAACGTAATAAGAACAGCCTGAAAGATAACCACCTGATAAAAACAACATCTGCTCATTTGACCTTTGGCGAATATCAGAACGTCTTTTTAACAGAGATGGAGTACAAGCGGCTTAAAGCCGATTTCTTCGGGCTGGACAGCCTGATCGAACAGCTTTCAGCTTATATCCAGTCCACTGGAAAAAGGTATGCTGACCATGCCGCCACCCTGCGTATTTGGGCGAAACGGCAAAAGTCAGAACAGAAGCAAGCAACGGCCATCCCGGACTACACATTCACGGAAGGAGAAAGCCTATAAAGACGATTGAGAAAATTTTAGAACAGTCCGTTTCCAGTATTCCCGAAAATGCCGAAGATTATTATGGCATGGATGGATTGCTGTACTGCGGAAAATGTCATACGCCAAGGGAAGCGTTCTTCGCAAAAGGCATTGCCCTGATGGGCAAGAACATGCACCCAATCGAATGCAGCTGCCAGCGCATCGAGAGGACAAAGCAGGAAGTCCTTATCAGCCAGCAAAAGCACAACGACCTTGTGCGGCGGCTGAAAGCAGAGGGATTTTCTGACCCGTCAATGCTGGACTGGACGTTTGAAAACGACAATGGCCGCAGCCCGCAGATGTGTCATGCACACCGTTATGTGGAGCAGTGGCAGACCATACGTACAGAGAACCTAGGGCTGCTCCTCTGGGGCGGTGTGGGTACAGGCGCAAGAGTTTCTTGCCGGGTGCATTGCGAACGCTCTGATGGAGCAGGAGGTGCCTGTGCGCATGACAAACTTTGCACGAATCCTGAACGAGTTGAACGGCAGCTTTTCCGGGCGAAATGATATTGTGGACAAGCTCTGTCGCTATCCCCTGCTTATCATTGACGACTTCGGCATGGAGCGTGGCACCGAATACGCACTGGAACAGATCTACAACATCGTGGACAGCC
>ERZ1034913.873-NODE-873-length-20948-cov-7.236874_pt1 | contig 20948 bp, 15 predicted proteins | sample MGYA00520697_ERZ1034913 | MGnify/ENA primary metagenome ERZ1034913 (study PRJEB33766, sample SAMN09781786) | gut metagenome | biome: gut microbiome | host: Homo sapiens | place: Madagascar | study: EMG produced TPA metagenomics assembly of the PRJNA485056 data set...
CCCGTACCCGTTTCGTTGGACGCAATCCGCCAAACGCATGCCGTTCACGCTTCGCAGGAAGGTTTTTCGCCGATCGCGACACAGATTGCGAGTATTCCGACTTTTCGCGAGGCGCACGAGCAGCGTTCAAGCAATTTCGCCACATGCGGTGCAACAAACGAGGCGCAGAATGCTTTGAACGCAACCGAGTGGCGAAATCGAGAGAACAACTATCGCCGGCGTTTCGGAAAACTCGCAATCTGTGCCACGAAACCCGATAAAGCTTCCTTTTCCAGCAGAGGTTTCAAAACAAAGCCTCTCGGGAATAAACCGCCTCCCATTTCTTGGATTGAAAGTAGCGTTCAAGAAATGGGAGGCGATTCAGAATGCGAAAACAGCAAGGCAATGCGGTGAAAACAGCGGGAGGCGCTGTGTCGGGGGGCTTGCCGAGGGATAGAATCGATGCGAAGGCGATTCTGCTTTGAGAGGCAAGCGGATGTGGTAGCAACGGAAGGCAGGGCAAGTATGAGCGGCAAGGGTTATTCGATCGTATTCAGCAGCAGGACGGGAAATACCGCCGAACTTGCGGAGGCTGTTCGCGCGGCGCTGCCGGAAGGAGCGTACGAGTATTTCGGGAGCGTTGACGGGGACGGCAACTGCGACTGCGACACCGGCTGCGCTGGCGACGGAGACCGCAACGGCAGCAGCTTCGGAAGCAGCACCGGCGCAATCCCCGCATCCGAGACGCTGTTCGTGGGCTTTTGGACGAACCAGGGCGTGGCTGATCAGGCGGCGCAAAAGCTACTGGGGCAGTTGAAAGACCGAAAGATTTTCCTGTTCGGCACCGCCGGCTTCGGCGGCAGCGAGGCGTATTTCCAGGCGATCTTGGACAAAACGAAGGCGTTCATCGATGACAGCAACACCGTGATCGGGACTTTCATGTGCCAAGGCAAAATGCCGCAATCCGTGCGCGAACGCTACGTGAAGATGAAGGAACAACCTGATCACATGCCCAATCTCAACGCCATGATCGAGAACTTCGACAAGGCCCTGTCCCACCCCGATGCCGATGACCTTGAGATGCTGGCGAACCTGGTGAGGAAGATCGTTGAGCAGTAGCGGGTTTTCGCTGCGTTTGCAAATGGCCTTGCAAACGAGTACGAACCGACTGGGAGGGTTGGCGCAAGACCGATCTCACGCCAACCCCGAAGGTAAGCGCCAAGATCGCCCCTTACCCACGCGAAGAGGGCGCGGCTGGAACCGCGCCCTCTCTTGCTATGCGAGGCTGCGTCGCAAAACTGCGGCGTAACGCTACTGCTTGCGCCTGCGGGAGGCGAACAGTCCGGTGAAGGCCGTGAACGCTGCCACGATGGCGGCCGCCACGCCGAACAACCCGTTCGTATCGCCAGTTTGCGCCAGCGCGGGCGCAGCGATGGTCTTCGCGGCGGCGGGGTTCACCGAAGCCGCAACCTGCGTTGCCGCAGGATCCACCTCGCCGGAAGCAGGCGCGGGCGCGGGCGCCGGAGCGGGGGCGTCCCCCGTGTCGATGACCGCCACGCGTGCGACCTGGTCGTTATCCAGCGTGTCGAGCACGTCGGAACCCGCGACGCCGACAACCTGGCCAACACGGGCCCAAGCCCAATAATTGCCGTAGCTTTCCCGCTCGCGATAATCGCGAACCATGCCGCCGCCAGGCACGATGATTTTGGAACCGCCAGTGATGGTTATAGTGCTCGGCGGTATCGCATCAAGGTCCTGCTCATAAATCTCGTTGCCAGCAAGAATCGCCGCGCCGCCGCCGGCGGCCTTCACCTTGGAGTTATCGATGACGATCGACCCTCCTGCGAACTTGCTCGCGCTAGACGAACGGATGCCATAAGCGGCATCGGCGCCATCGGTCGCTTCGCCATCGCATGATGCGGAAACATCTACCGCGGAATCCTTGATGATGACGCTAGCTTCACCGGTTTGCGCAAAACCGGCAATCCCACATGCGCCATAATCCGAGTTGTCCGAGCGAGCCGTCACATTCGATCCGTTGGTGATCGCGATGATCGACGGGGCGCCGGCGGCCGAAGAGCAGATACCGTGCGAAACCGTGCCGTTGGAAGCGTCGATCGAAACAGTCGACCCGTTGATGAACACATTGCCGCCCTTGTTGGGAAGCGCGGCAGTCCCATGGGTATACTCCCCGTTCACGTCATTCGTCGCATTGATGCCGACGGTCCAGGGATGCACGCCTTCGGACTCAGCGGGCATACCCGCCTTGATGGTAAGGTTTGCACCATCCTTGACGGTGACGTCGCCGCCGGATGCCGAAACGCCGATGGCCTCGCCCCGCATGCCGCCGCAATCCGCCGCGTCGCCGTCGTTGGTCGCCGTCACGTTCACGGTGGCTCCCGAAATGGTGACGTCGCCGCCCGCTTCGCCGTTGCCCGTGGCCGAGATCACGTTGGTGCCGGCGGTGGCATCAAGCTCGCCGGCGCCTTGGATGGTCAGGTTGCCCTGGTCGACGGTGATCGCGCCAACGTTCGTATCGAGCGGGGCGGCGTTCGTGACGCTATTCTGGCCTGCGACGTTAACCACCAGATTGCCCTGCGCGGCGATCGGACCGCCCGTGTAACCGTTTAGATTGAGGTCATCCTGACCATCCCACGCCCAACCTGCGCCCGATGCGCCAGTCGTCTTGTCGGAATACTGCGTGCCGTCGACGTTCACCCAATCGGCCGCGAACGCCAGGTTCGGGCACAAAAGCGCCGCGCTGATGGCAACCGCCGTTGCGGTGGCGGTAGCACGCTTGGGCAAACCCGAGCGAATATCCACGCCGAAACGCTGCTGCGCCGCATGTTTGCCGCGAGGCTTCCGTGCCATGCCGCCTGAGAAGCGCAGCCCTGCCTGTGATTTCCTGTCCATAACGCCCCACCTTTCCCGTAAGCGAACGCGAAGGCGGCTTTTGCGGGAGGCGAAGGAGTCGGCTCGAGCGCCCCTTGCCACCGCTGACCGCTTTCGCAAACCTGCCTAATGGTTTTGAGCGAATCGCGTTCCGCCAAGCCGTCGGACGGCTACCGGCCATTTCCGTAAAGCTGCGAAAAGCCGTTCCCACCGCTCAACACATGCGATCCGCTAGCCCCATAGTTGCGCGCAAACACCCGCACGTATAGGTTCGTATTTACGTATAGTGGGTTTGACCTGGCGAAACATCGCCTAGAAGACAACCTGCTCGGAAGAGGGCGAAAAGCGCATTCCCCACACACGGGACCCCGCCCCCACCCGCGCGCAGCGAAAGATGGCCGCTTGTAACTTTTTTACCTGCGCGCTACATGAGCATTGGTAGAATCGATTGCAGATTTATTCGTTCGCACAGCAAGGAGCGCAGTGTTCTCGGTCGATAGACAATCCCTTCAATCGCTTTCCGCGCTGGCGCTGTTCACGTTCGCATTCCTGGGAAGCGAGTTTTTCTTCGATAGCCGAATCGGCCTGCTCATCAGCGCCGAAGGGGTTGTAGGCGCCCAGGCGATGATCCTTGGCGCAAGCGTCGTCGGCTTTCTGGCCTATGCGCTGATTTCGAAGTTGGCCGGGGGACGACGCGCGCTTCGAGCGATCGAGGCCGTCGGGGCGATTGCGGCCCTGGTCACGATTGCCGTTGCGGAAAGCGCGTTTGCCATGCAAATCGCAGGTTGTGTCGCGTCTTTCCTGCTGGGAAGCCTTGGCGCTGAAGCGCATTGGAGCATGGCACGTGCCTTCGAGGGAAGCCCATCTCTTGCCAAGGGAGCCGGCGCAGCTTACGCCGCCGGCATTCTGCTGCAGTTCCTGAGCAACCAGTTCGTGCCTGCGGGCATGGCGGACGCGGCGGTGTTGTGCGTCGGCGTCGCCGCGCTTGCCGCGTTCGCAGCGGCAGGAGAACAAGGTTGCGAAACCGCAGGTCAAAAGCAGCAAGCGAACGCCGGCCCCTCGCAGCAAGCAACCCCAGGCGCCGCAAAGCCCGCCATCCGTGCCGTTTGGCTTCTTGCGCTTGTGGTGCTGCTGGCGTGCATGTTCTCCACGCTCGACAACGTGGTGACCCTTGCAAACGCACAAGGCTCAATCTCGGTCGAGACGTGGCCGCGCCTGTTCCTTGCGGCAAGCGGCCTTGCCGCCGGCGTGCTGTTCGACATCCGCGAACGGCGCTACATGGGGTTCATCATGTTCGCGGTCACAGTGCTATCCACCATATCGATCCTGGCCGTGGAGGCCGGGGCCAGCCCCGTGATCGGGCTGATCGTATTCTACGTGAGCTCCGGGTTCTTCGTCACGTTCTTCACCACCACGTTTTTACAGCTGGCGCCGCGTATGCGCACCCCGCAGCTGTGGGCGGGCATGGGCCGCGCCGCCAACAACCTGTGCGCGTTCACCGTGTCGGGGGTCTCCATGATGCTGACGCAGTCGGGAATTGCGGCCGTGATGATCGCGTCGCTGATTCTGTTCGTGCTGGTCAGCGTTGCATTTGTAGGTGCTGGGCTGTTCCGCTTGCCGTCGACGGTCGGGGAACGCGAGGCCATCAAGGCGGGCCTTGCCGCCGCGGCCGCGCCGACGCTAGAGGAGATGCAGGCCGAGTTCATCAGCCGAAGCGGCCTGACCCCGCGCGAGGAAGAAGTGCTGCGCGCCGTGACCGCCGACGAGCGCCCGCTCAAGCAAGTGGCCGATGACCTGGGTATTTCGCTGCGCATGGTGCAGCGCCACCTGACCAACATCTACAGCAAAACCGACACGCAAACCCGAGCCGGCCTCACCCGCGCATTCTTCGGGAAGTAGGGCGAACGCATTTGCGCATTCGCTAGGAACATTTTTCGCCGATCGTGTCACAGAATGCGAGTTTTCCGATTCCATTTGACCCGCACAGGCTTTACTTGCTTGCTTTCACCATGCGGTTCGTAATAAACGAGCCAATACTCAAATCGAACGCAGATATCTTCGTGAAATCACTGAACACCCGCCGTAATCAGTTCGGAATACTCGCATTCTGAGACATGAAATCCCATTTCGCTTCCTATTGCAGAACTTGGCCGCCCGTAATGCGCAAGCTGCTTAAACTCAACCGAGCAATAGATTAAGGCGAAGCGGCATAATCCCCGCCGATTTCAGGGCTTGATGCTTTTAAGGCTTGATAAGGAATAGGCCTTTTGAGTCTGCCAGTTCAAAAGGCCTATTCCTGCTTGCTCTGCGAGTCTTGCTGGTCGATTTCGCCATCCATTGCGGTAGCGATGTAGGTATTGCCCAGCTGCGTTCCGTCTTCCCCAAAGCGCGCATGCGACACGATGAGTCCCTCTTCGCGCAGGCGATGTATTGCGCGGTCAACCGTTTTCAGACTGATTTGAAGCTTCGCCGCTAACGCTTGCTTAGTCTCGGAGCAACCATCAGCACCGCAAGCGGCGACAAACCCGAGCAGACGCAATTGGGAGTTGGTCAGCCTCCTCCTCTTCCCCTTGGAAGCAAGGCCACCATCCACCTGATCCGTCATCGAGTCCCCCTCCGACGATTCGTCATTTGTGCATTGCATCGGTTTTGCCCTAGCCTGTTACGTGTAAGCAGATAAACGCTTTACGAATGCAAGCTTATCGTTTGACAAAGACCGCATTTTATCCGACATACTACATCCATCGCGCCAGTTGTTACGCGTTTGATGCCATATTGTGACGAAATGTAACATCTATAATCACCGAACCGATAATTTCGCGGCGAGGAAAACCGCAAAACGACAAGCTTCGCCCAGCGACCTGATGTCGCTGAAAGCCATGAGTAACCACACCCCGAAAGCACCACGAGCCGAGAAGAACGCGAAAAGCCGCCGCCCGACCGGTGCGCGATTCGCGCTGTCGATCGAGCGGCGGCTTTTGCGGCAAGTGAGTTCTGTGAGAGGGTTGACGGAAGCTCAGGAGGTTTTCCAGCCGAAGCCCATGAGAAGCTTCGACGCGGAAACTTGCGGAGGCCAGCCGCAGCAAGCAAACCGTAAAACGGGGGGATCAACGCCTGCCGCACTGTTCCAGCCCTCAACAGCTTCCCCATCTGCACAAACGCAACCCCTTACGCGTGGGAGCGCTTCGAGGTGAGCAGCAGCGCCAGGGCCAGGACGGCTACCACACCGGCAGCGGCGGCAAGGGCAACGGGGTCGGAAACGTGGAACGCGGGGATGCCGATGAGCATACCGACGAAGTACGGGACCAACCACACGAGCCACACGACGATGCTGAGCGTGTGGAAGCCGCGGCGGGTCTTCTCATTGCCGCGGAAGACGACGTAGGTTGCCCAGCCGGCGTGGAACAGCATAAGCGCGATGGCCAGGAAACCGGTGACCGAATGCAGCGGGGACATGGCGCCGCCGTTGTTCTGCGCCATGATGGACATCAGGCCGGTGCCCGTGGAGTCGCAGATCAAGCCGAGCCAGAAAAACGCCAGGTGGGAGCGCTTAAGCTCGCCCGAGCGGCGCTCGGAGAAGACGCCGATGGTGTAGGCGACCAGGGCCAGGGAGATGACGGCGGAAGCGGTTGCAAGCATGGGACTCATATTCAGACCTCCAAAATCGAATGGGTTTGCGGGCTGCGCCCGATGGCGCGTTCGCTTTGACGCCATTCATATTGAGGTCCGGCCGTGTGAACATCAAAGGCATGATGTTCATTTCCGCGCGCTACTGCGCGTTGTTTGCGTATAACGTGCGTTCTAGCAGGCCAAACAGCACTTTGCAGTCGCCGTCCTGATGGTGGAGGCTGTCCATGACGTTCTCGATGATGAACCTGCACACGCTTTCTGCATCGAACCCGTCGGGCAAATCGGCCGAGATTCGGGCGTCGTGCTCGTAGATCTGCATGAGTCCGTGGAGGATGTGCTCGATTTGCTGGGACTCGCGCAGGCGCGCGGCGGCCTTCTCGACGGCGGGAAGCGCGTCGATGCCGCGCAGCCAGCATTCGCGGAAGTGCGTGGTGACCTCGCGCATGCTCGCGTGCATCTCCCGGCAGTAGTCCACGAACCCGACCTGCGGGTCGATGTGGCAAAAGCGCTCGTAGAACGCGTGCTTGAAGTACAGCTGGATGGTGGCGGTGGTCAGCTCGTCCTTCGCCGAGAAATGGCGGTACACCGTTCCCACGCTGACGCCCGTGGCGTTGGCAAGGCCGCGCACCGAAAGCGCCGACACCCCGTTTTTCTCCGCGATCCGATACGCGTTCTCCAGCAGCTCTTCCCGGGAAACAATGCTTTGAGCCATACGGCGCCCCTCGCAATCGAACCATCGCACCTGCGAACCGGATGGGTTTGGGAATCCATACTAACCCGATTCCGCAAAACCCTACGGTAGCGTTACCTGTTCTATAGAGGGCGCTGGCGCGAGAACGGACACTTTGGGGACGTAGCATTATGTGTCCGGAATCTGGCGGTGACCGGAGAGGCGCGATGGGCCACAAAGCCGAAACCTGGACAGTTAATGCTACGTCCCCGAAGTGTCCGAAGTGTCCGGAAACGCGCCCGAACGCAAAACGGCCGGGAACGCAATGCGTCCCGGCCGTTTCGAGGGAATCCCGCCCGAAGTGCGGGCGGAAAAGCTTATTTCAGGGTCACGTTCTGCATCATGGGCATGGCGTCTTCCCAAGTGATGCCGCTGTCGATGAACATACGGACCGTGGTGCCGCACGGGGCCACGGTGAACATGTAGTACGTACCAGTCTGGGTGTAGCGCGTCCAGGTGGCACCGTTGATGTCCACCTCGTCGATCTCGCCCTTGCCGCCGAAGTTGCCCTGCAGCGCCTCGGCTTCCTTCTGCGGGGCGCGCGAGCACGTGCTGGTGCTGAAACGCTTCGTGGAGCCCTCGGGGTTGAACGTGGCGTCGCTGCTCTTCTCCTTGGTCTCGACGAGCGACCAGCCGTCGGCGGCCTTCACGCTATACGCAGCGTAATCGACGCCGCCCTGCGCCTTGATCGCCTCGGCGGCCTCGACCGCGGCCTTGTAGCCGTCGGTTTCCTTGCCGGTGGTGTCGAAGCGCATGGTGCGCGGGTCGGTGCCGCCCGTGGCGTTCTTATCGAACTGGACGGTGATCGGGCCGTAGTAGTTGTCCTTGGTGGTCCAGAAGTAGACCCATTCGATGCTCTCACCAGGCTCGATAAGGGGATCGCCATCCGTTTCCGCGCCTTCGCACAGCTCGGCGGGCGGGTTCTTGATGTCGTAGCTCAGCGTGTCGTGCGAATCGAACACTGGGTCGCCGGCCTCATAGCCGCCGGGGGCGCCGGTCGTGATGAAGCTGAAGCGCTTCATGGCCTTGTCGTTGTTGTTCGTGATCTTCACGCGCAACCAGAAGCCGTCCGCCTTGTAGACGTCGCCGCGGTAGTACGTGCCGTCGGCCAGCGATTCGACGGTGAAGCCCTCGACGTCGATCGACTGGGACTGGTACGCGGCCTGCGTTGCGGCCGTGCCGTCGCCCGAGCCGCCCTGGCCGCCCTCGGTGCCGCCGCAGCCGGCCATCGTGCACGCGAGCGCCGCGGACAACGCGACGGCGGGCACGCCCATCATTACCTTCTTCACTACGGGTTTCACCATGTTCACCACTCCCTTTCGCATCTCGCTGCGAAAGCCGCCTCCTCCCCGGCGACCACCGCGACGTCAGGTTTCGAAACGCCAAAGCCCGAAGCACCCCGCCCGGACCTTGGCTCTTGAGAAGAGTATGCCGCGCAACAGGCATGCCGCGAAGCGACCTGCGGCCCAAATGCCGGGCGCGCAAGCCACCCCGCGGCCAAAACACGCGCCGCCGCAGCCGTCTCCGCCCAGCTCCCGCCAGGCGCCCCGCGCGGCCCGCTTCCCTACTTCAGCACCACGTTCTGCACCATGGGAAGCGCATCGTCCCAGGTCAACTTGGAACCGATGACCATCGAGACCGTCTTGCCGGACGGCGCCTCGACGAACAGCGATACGGCGCCGGATTCCGAGGTGTAACGCACCCACGTGGTGCCGTTGACCTCGACCTCGTCGATCACGCCCTTCTTCTTGGAGCCCTGCCTGGCCTCCGCTTCCATCATCGGGGAGGTGCTGAACGTGCGCATGTCGATGGAGGAGATGGCCTCATCGCCATGCTTGAAGTCGCAGCCCTCGTACTTCTCGTCGATGCGGTCGCCGAGCTTCCAGCCGTCAGCGGGGATGATGCTGTACGACGGGAAGTCGATGCCGCCCTGCGCCTCGATGGCTTCCGCCGCCTCGCGCGCCGCCTTGTACTCGTCGCTTTCGCGCCCGGTGGTGTCGAAGTGCATCACGCTGGGGTTGGAATCGCTGGACGAGGAGCTGTCGAACTCAACGGTGATCGGGCCGTAATAGTTGTCCTTGGTGGTCCAGAAGTAGATGAACTCGACGCTCTGACCAGGCTCGATCTTCGCGTTGGCGTCCATTTGCGCACCTTCACCAAGCTCCACGGCCTGCGTCTTGGTGTCGGCGTTGAGCCTTTGGTCGCCGGAGGCGTCGAACACCGCGTCGCCCGCGTCAAAGGTGCCGACGGCGGCACGCGCGCTGAACGAGGAAGGCGCTTTTGCGGACTCGTTGTTGTTCGTGATCTTCACGCGCAGCCAGAAGCCGTCCTGTCGCTCGGCGGCACCGCGGTAGTACGAGCCATCGCCAACGGACTCGATGGTGAAGCCCGCGACCTCGGCGGTCTGCACGCTGTTAACCGTCTGACCTGCGGGCGCGTTGTCGCCCGAGTCACCCTGGCCGCCCTCGGTGCCGGCGCAGCCGGCCATCGTGCACGCAAGCGCCGCCGACAATGCGACGGCCGGCACCCCGAACGCAACCTTCCTCATCATGGGTCTCATCATCTTCATCACTCCCTTTCGCATCGCAAATTGCAAGCCGCTCCCCCTCCGGCGCCGCACGCGCCGAAGCCGGCTTCTAAGGCAATTGTGCCGTGCAAAGAAGCACCCGCGAAGCCACCCGCGGCCCAAAGCAAGCACCCCCACGCGCCACACGGCCAAGATAGAAGGCGGGGATGCGACGGGTAGGGTGCGGGAGAGAGGAGCGCAAACGGGTCGGAAAGCGAAGGAGCGAAGAAGGGGAAGCTGCCATATTTGCGAAAGGACGCTTCCGACCGCAAGGGCCAGCCCAAGTCTGCGACTACAATAATGTCGCAAACCAACAAGCAAGGAAGAGAGCGCATGTCAACGTTCGAGCAAGCGAAAGAAGTGTTGAAGCGCTGCTTCGGGCACGATGGGTTTCGCCCGGAGCAGGAAAGGGCCATCAAGGCCATCATGGGGAAACGCGACGTGCTGGCCGTCATGTCCACCGGTGCGGGCAAATCGCTGATCTACCAGGTCCCCGCCGTCGCGCTCGGCGGCACCACCATCGTGGTATCTCCCCTGGTCTCGCTCATGAGCGACCAGGTGAGGAAGCTCGTTGAGCTGGGCCTGCATCCCGCTTTCCTTAACAACACGCTCAGCCTTCGGGCACAGGAAAAAGTTCGGAACCGCATCAAAAGCGGCGAGTTTCAGATCCTGTACGTTGCGCCGGAGCGCTTGTCGAACCCGGCCTTCCTGACGGCCATCGAGAACCTCGCGATCCCCCTCATCGCCGTCGACGAGGCCCACTGCATCAGCGAATGGGGCCACGACTTCCGCGGCGACTACCGCGAGATCAGCGCATTCATCGAGCGGTTCGACCGGCGCCCGACCGTGGTCGCGGTGACGGCGACGGCGACTCCGAGGGTCCGCAGGGACATCATCAAGTCCCTTGGCCTGCAAAGCCCCTTGGAGATAGTCTCCTCGTTCGACCGCGCCAACCTTTCGCTTTCCGTTGTGCACATGCCCCACGACGAGCGCGAATCGTGGTGCGTACGGGCCGCGCGTTCGAGGGGAAGCGAGTGCGGCATCTTCTATTGCGTCACGATTTCCGAAACCGAGCGGATCCACAACGCGCTCAGGCGGGCAGGCGTGTCCGCCGCGCTCTACCACGGCAAGCTGGGCAACGACGCGAAGAAGGCGGCGCAGGATGCGTTCATGACGGGGCGGGCGCCGGTGATGGTCGCGACGTCGGGGTTCGGCATGGGCATCGACAAGCCCGATGTGCGCTACGTGGTCTGCTGCGGCATGCCGCTTTCGATCGAGAGCTACTATCAGCAGATCGGCCGCGCGGGGCGCGACGGAAAGCCCGCCGACACGATCATGCTATGGGACGAGCAGGACCTGCAAACCGCTTTGTTCATGGCAGAAGCGGACGGCGAAGGCCAGAATGACCCGCAGCGTTCCAGGCAAAAGGGGCTCGCCTTCGACATGCGGGATTTCCGCAGAGAAGAAGACGCCTGCCGGCGTGATCTCATTTTGCGCTACTTCGGCGAGAAACCCCCTGATGACGGAGGGTGCGGAAGATGCGACAACTGCGCGACGCCCGTCGACGGCATCGTACGCGCCGAGGATTCCAGGCCCCTGACGGACGGCGAGCGCGCGCTTTTCGCTAGTCTGAAGAACGCGTGCGCTGCGATAGCGGAAGGCGGTGGCGCCGGCGGTGCTCTGACCGAGCGCGCTTTGCGCGGCATCTGCCGCAAAAGGCCAGGAAATCTCGAGCAGCTTTTGAAGGTCGACGGAATGACCGCAAAAGCTGCGCAGACGTATGGCGCCCAGATTCTCGCAGTTATCGAAACGGGCGAGATTCCCGCTTCCGTCAAGCCGCTCGAAATGCCCGATGTGCCTGATGAGCTGAGCGACGCCCTGATCGCGACGATTCGAGCGCTCGGCAGCGAAGCGCGCAGGGCGGTCGTCCTCAGAGTAGCGTGCGGGAAAAGCGAGCCCGGCGCCAAGACCGACCCGTACGAGAGCCTGCCATGCTGGGGATCCGCCGGCCCCAACCGCCGCAAAGCGAAGCACGTATTAGATGCACTCATAGCCTGCGGGATCGTGAGGCAAAAGCCCGGAGAGAAATGCCTGCGCGTGGCGGCGGATTGGGGGGGGTAGGAGGTCCTTGGCTTTCAAACGCGAATCCAAGGCTACAATAGTGCTGTAAAGCCAACAGGCGCAAAAGAGGCCCAACATGGCGAAAACGACTAGATACGATACGCCCATAATGCTAACCAAGAGACAAAAGCAGCTTCTTGCCGAGTTCGGACTTTCGACCGATTTCGAGCACCTTACAGATGAGCAGTACTTCGCCATCGATGAGCGCATGTCGAACGAGATGATGACCAGGGGAATCAACGACAGCGGTGATGGCCTCAACGATTACGGAAAGCTGTGCGAAAGCGTGATAATCGCCCTTCCCGATGACTAGTCGCTACGCTTAACTGGCCGCTTGGCCGTCTACGGCAGTTTCACCCTGCAGTGCCATTTTGGCTTGCTCGTACTCGGTTTCGTGCTCGGTCAGAGTGACACTACTCCAAAACAGGGTCTGCCGCACTTGCGAACGCTATCTCGTTTCATTACCAGTCAGGGTGGCACTACTCCAAAACCCGGAGCAGATGGCGGCGGGACTCATACGGTTTCATTACCAGTCAGGGTGGCACTACTCCAAAACCACGCGCACGTTCGACTACTACGCAACCCGGTTTCATTACCAGTCAGGGTGGCACTACTCCAAAACATACCATCCATTGGCACCACTCTAAACCCCGTTTCATTACCAGTCAGGGTGGCACTACTCCAAAACTGTCGCTTAACTTAACGCTATATGTGCTGCGTTTCATTACCAGTCAGGGTGGCACTACTCCAAAACCGACAGCGGCGGCATAAAGCTGCTCGTCAAGTTTCATTACCAGTCAGGGTGGCACTACTCCAAAACAAGAAGTTTCTCCCAGAATCCCTGCAATGCGTTTCATTACCAGTCAGGGTGACACCGCTCCAAAACTTGGAATGTTTACAGCAGCGAACAGCGATGGTTTCATTACCAGTCAGGGTGACACCGCTCCAAAACCACGATCAGGGCTTCGCCCTCGCGGCAAAGGTTTCATTACCAGTCAGGGTGACACCGCTCCAAAACGGAGATGGTCTGCAAGATAACGCCGAAGAGTTTCATTACCAGTCAGGGTGACACCGCTCCAAAACAGTAAGCATCGGCACAATCGTAGGCAAGTTGTTTCATTACCAGTCAGGGTGACACCGCTCCAAAACATCGGGTCGCGCCCACCTTACGGGTACGAGTTTCATTACCAGTCAGGGTGACACCGCTCCAAAACTCCCCGTGATTGTAGAGCTTCACCTTGATTGTTTCATTACCAGTCAGGGTGACACCGCTCCAAAACTCCTTTTCCACCTAGATGTAAACCTGAGCCGTTTCATTACCAGTCAGGGTGACACCGCTCCAAAACAGGTCGTCGACGATGACGCTCAGCTTGCTGGTTTCATTACCAGTCAGGGTGACACCGCTCCAAAACTTGTTGCGTTCGATATCTGACAAAAAACCCGTTTCATTACCAGTCAGGGTGACACCGCTCCAAAACGGTTTGGCGGTGAGGTATTGCATGAGCTCAGTTTCATTACCAGTCAGGGTGACACCGCTCCAAAACTCGCGTCGCATCCGAATCGAAGTAACAATCGTTTCATTACCAGTCAGGGTGACACCGCTCCAAAACGCGGCGTCCAGGTAAAGATGGCGGCGACCGGTTTCATTACCAGTCAGGGTGACACCGCTCCAAAACGCGTCCGAGGTCCCGCCGCGCTCGAGCGCCGTTTCATTACCAGTCAGGGTGACACCGCTCCAAAACTTCATTTTTTCCACCTTCCTAATCGTCTCTGTTTCATTACCAGTCAGGGTGACACCGCTCCAAAACTGGGACTGGGTCAACGGCATGCACATCGGGTTTCATTACCAGTCAGGGTGACACCGCTCCAAAACAAGATATTTGAGATTGGCACTTGTCTTCACGTTTCATTACCAGTCAGGGTGACACCGCTCCAAAACAAGGCAGCGCAGGAAGTGCGCGAGCGTGCCGTTTCATTACCAGTCAGGGTGACACCGCTCCAAAACCCCACCGTATCGGCGCTTGTTGAAGGATTGGTTTCATTACCAGTCAGGGTGACACCGCTCCAAAACTGCAATAATACAGATACAGCAATGAGGGCTGTTTCATTACCAGTCAGGGTGACACCGCTCCAAAACCGCACAACCTCTCGCCCGCACTTCGGGCAGGTTTCATTACCAGTCAGGGTGACACCGCTCCAAAACCTCCGTACTACAATCTAGCCTGGTAGGAATGTTTCATTACCAGTCAGGGTGACACCGCTCCAAAACATTCTATCGATAATCATCTTGAGCAGGTCGGTTTCATTACCAGTCAGGGTGACACCGCTCCAAAACGTGCGGAAATACTTCATTTTGTTGTAAGTGGTTTCATTACCAGTCAGGGTGACACCGCTCCAAAACGACGCAACGCGAGAGATGTGGCTGGACATGGTTTCATTACCAGTCAGGGTGACACCGCTCCAAAACAAATTGTTGTTTTTGATGGAGTGGACTGAAGTTTCATTACCAGTCAGGGTGACACCGCTCCAAAACCGAAACAACTTACCTGACATTGCCCAGCAAGTTTCATTACCAGTCAGGGTGACACCGCTCCAAAACCATTGAAGCAAAATCCCCACTGCAAAGGGACGTTCTCCCTGACTGATTTCGATGCTTAACCCTCGATAAAGTGCAGGTCAACCACTAGTTTTTGTTCGTAATCATACACTACTTCATCCGCTTTATTCTCAATCAACAGCACAGTCAACTTCGAATAAAAAACGTACTCGAACAGTGCTTTCAAGTCGTTTTGCGTCAGAAAAGTTTTGAGATTCACAAACGTAATCGCCTGCTTACAACCTGCGTCAAGAGCCAAAGATAGAAAGTTCAGCAAATTATCAAGGAGCGGTTTAGAGTCCTGCATATCAACGCCAAAGCCTCTGAACTTCAGATAACGCTTCAGCTCCCATTCTAACCCGAAACCATAATCGGAGTTCATCCCAAAGCCCAGATCAAGCAGCTTTGCCGACAAGGCAGAGTCCATCGCCTCAATGCCTCGACGCAAATCCTCGTCTTCCAGGAATTCCCGCTCGATACGTTTAACAACTTCGCCCATAAGCGAACGATCATCCCAGGGCAGCTGCAAGGGATTCTGCACCACCATAAGCGATGTCGATGGCCTTAGTTCAACCCCGTCATCCCACAGCGTATACGGCTCCAATGCCAAACTGCCAGCTGAGCTTGCCAAAGAGCGAACGATTCGCGCGAACAGCGTCTCGTTCGCAATCTGAAGCGTCGATGCATACCCAGGTGCCAAATCAATCGGCGTTTCCAGCCCGCTAAACACCAGCTTCATAGCACCAAAAGCTCTTCCATGGAATCAATCTCCTCATAATCCGGACGCTTTCCCGTAATGTATTCCATGGTTGAAAACTGAGTTTCCGTGACCTTGAGAATCTGCACCAATCCGGCCGGCGGGCGATGTTTGCGAACACGGGCAATCGCACTACTCGCCACGCCATCATTCACAACCAACTTCGCATACACCGATTGCTGCAAAGGAAGAAACCCGTCTTTCAACAGGAACTTGCGAAACAGACGATAGTCTTTGCGCTGCTTCGGCGTTTCAACCGGCAGATCGAAGAACAGCACTAATCGCATATATCGCACCCTCTCCTTGTCCGTCATAAGACATCGAATGCTTCGATCTCGTCAACGGACAGCTTCTTATTCAGCGCACTCAAGCAATCCTGCACATAAAGGCCTATGACCGAGCCAACGTGATACGATCCACCGCGATATGGAACGCGATGATTGAGCATATCGACAAGCAGGTATTTGTCGTCCTTCGTAAAATCGCCGTCGATGTTGTCGAACACAAGCCGATCCACGATAGGCCGAAACGGCTCCATCAAATCGCAGCTGAGATTGAACTGGTTAAATTCGCTTCGATGACAAATCCCGCATTGCGTTAAATAGCCCCTCGCCACGATTTCACGATTCACCGCCGACAACAGGATTCCGTACCCGTAGTTCAACGCAGCATTCACTGGAACGTCATCGTCGCGAGAAAAGTTCGAGCCGAACAGCGCGCGAAAGTAGATTCTTGCCGCGTGAGCTTCGCGATTCGTCGTGTCGCCCGAGCGCACTTCGTCTACTAAACGCGCAAGCATTTCACCCTCCAACTCGCTTGCGCGGACATTTAGTAAACGAGCCTGGTGCGCGATTTTATCGCGCACCACTCGCTGCCACACACGCTTCTTTATCGGCTCGCCCCATTCAAGTTGCTCGCCAATCCGCTTACTGGTGTTGTGCGCACCATATAACGGCAGGTATTGCCCGATCGGGTTGTGCTTTTCATCGGACGAAACCAGCGAGATTTTCGCTTTTGCAAGCTCGGAAAGCAAATATGCGCTGATGAACACCTGATTGGTTTGCAGTACGATGGTCGTGATCTCCGACAAATGGATCTTTGCAGCATCGTCTTCCTTACGCACCACAAGATAACCTCCTTTATAGGAAAGCTTGCAGGGGCTTTCGATGACGATGTTCCTAAAGGCCAACGCGCGTCCTCCGTTCGAACATGCCCGTCACAGATTGATCGATGATATAAAAGTCAACATTGGGGTCGCTAAGAAGCTTAGAATATGTTGGCTGCATATATCCAGCGCATTTCGGTCCACCTGCCGCAGACAAATCAGACATATTTGTTGAGGCATTCGCCAACGCCAAAATCCGCAACACTATTTCAGTCTTCTCATCGTCGCATAGAGCCATCATGCCATCCCTGAGCTGAGAGGGCTTAAGCAGCAAGGCCAATCTATTTGCATAACGACTAACGCTTTGAAGAGCCGACTCGACTAGGTCATCTGCAGTGATCAGCGTAGCGACATGAGAAAAGGGTTTTGAGGCCTTCTTCAACAAGTGTTGTTGAAGAAGCGCGATCTCATCCTCACGCAAACTGATTTCTGTCGCGTTTCGCATTACTCGCTTTCCCGTGATCAAGAATCTCTCGCCATCAATCTCAATGAGCTGTTTCTTGAGCAGCTTCGCTCGCTGAATGCTAACGAATTGCAGCTTCTCGCCTTCCGCAAGTCGACGAGCATGAGCTTCCAACGCCCCTTCGTCCACTCGAATACACGGAGCAAGCCATACCGGAACTTCTGCAAAGCGGAAAACCGTGCGACCCTTTTTGTCGCGCGCTTCGTAAATGAAGAAATACGCGAACTGCTGGCTCGAATAGCCCCCATACGTCTGCGGATCCAAAGCGCTCTTCAACGGCAAAGACAGCTTCGGGCCCATCTTCGGGTCACGCGGCGAGTAAATCGTCGCATCCCAAAATGCACCCGAGTCTTCAACAGGCATTCGCGTGATATAGCATTGGCGATAGTTCAGTGCCTTGCGAATCCCTTCCACTTCTGCGGCGCCATCCCACAGCTCGCCGGTGTCTTCGTCCACGTGCTTTCCCATAAAGCTGCCGATCACAAAGCCGCTAGAACCCGGGGCCTCGTGGCGGGCGTTGAACAGCTCGGCTTGATCGCGAACGTATTTGCGCATGGCATGAGCATACGCAATGGGCTGTTCGTAAATACCCGGATGCCACTTCGAAATGAACAAGCCGACACGACACGCCAAATACGCATCATGCGCATGATGGAAATCGTTCGCCTCACGGCATTTCACAAACCCGGCAGCATCGCGCAAGTTATGGGACATGCTCGCCTTAACGGGAACGATTTTCGTATCGGGATACTTCGCGCTCAGCAGCGATTGGGCGGCTTTCACCATCTGGCTGGTTTCCACCAACTGACGTGCGATGAACCCGCGCATAGCGTTTTCGTTCACGCTCGAGCGCATCAGGCTCTTGAATTTCTTGTCTCCAATAAGCCCAGCATCGCGCAACGCACGCCAATAGCCCGACATGCGCTGACGGATATCGGGGTCAAGCAGCATCGCATCCGTCTTGCGCTGGTTTTCCTCTCGCAGCACCAAGGCCTTGTTCTCGTAGCTATCGTCCTTGATGTACGAGCGCGGGATGATGTGATCGACCTCATAAAGCCCCGCATTCGAAAGCTGCGTGATATCGATCGGTTTACCCGAATACAAGCACTTACCGTTCTGCATGAAATACAGCGTGAGCCTTTCATCAAGCTCATCAGGGCTTACGTCTTTCAGCTCCGTCAAAACTCGCTTCGTCCATTGCGGGTCTTGCTCCTTGAAATTCGCCAGGGCATCTTTGAGATTGTCGTAGCGGCGCTTAGTACGGCTGCCCTTCTTCTTCATATCGTCATCGCGGGTCACTTCGATAAAGATATGCGCGGGCGCCTTGCCGGCAATGCGAACGACCTCATCGACAATGCGAATAGCCTGATTAAGGCTGCGGCGCATCGCCGGCGAGCCCGGCAGGTCGTTGATTCCAAGCGCATCGCCCGCCTGCTCGAAAAACGCTCGGTTGAATGCACCGATTTCCTTTTGGAACCCAAGACGGTCATCGTGCAGGATTTCCATGAGCACCATCGCACGACCGCGTCGATTATCCGAATTCGGATCGCCTTCACGCAAGATGTCCATGATCGACTTCTCATCGAGCTGGGTGTCCACCTTCAAGCCCGCGAGGAAATGCTTCGACAGACGCCCCCATCCGGTGAAGCGTTTCTTGCAAATCGCGTTAATTTGCGCATCATCGAGGCGGCCCTCGCCCTCGGCGCCATACTTCTCCTGCAGCTTCTCACGCAAAATGCTGTGGTCCTCGAACAGCGTATTCCACTGGATGATTTCTTCGACCATAAGGTAGTCGGACTGCGTGATCTTCCCTGTTTTGAACACGTCTTTCGCGAAGAAAATGTACGATGACATCTTCGATTCCAAGCCGCTGACGCCCTGACCGCCGACCACATGCGCAGACGACGCATACCCGTTCTCGACAAGCCAGCTTGCGATACGCTCGTAGCTCACCGTGCGGTAGCGATGGAATAGGTCCTCCACGATACCGCGCCGCTGCTCTTCATCAAGGCGCTGCTCATAATCGCCGTCACTTGTCCAACGAACACCGTTCAGTTCGTTCAGCACGCAAAACTCCTCGTACAAAAGTGAGCACTTCGGCAACACGTCTTCGCCTTGCAGATACGTGCATATTCCTGTCATGCGTTTGATGAAGTTCTCCGCGCTTTTGCCCTTGTCGATAATGCTGTCCCAGTTCCAGGGCGTGATTATCGCATTTTCCATTCCGGGTTTGCGCTCGGACCACGCAAAGCGAGGGTTATCGTGAGCATCCAGCCTTGCGTTGCGCTGGGTCAGGGGCCCAACGTAATAAGGGATACGGAACGTCACGAGCGAAAGCAGCTTTTCGCGCTGCTCTTTCAGCACCGGGTAGAACTTCGCCTGGTTATCCAGGATCGTTTCCATTTCCTCAAGATGAAGCTGGTAGTAGATGCTTCCGTTATCGCTGGTTTTCAAGCGACGCAAAAACCGCTGGTTCTCAAACGCATCCATCATGTCAAGATAACGGCTGTCGCCTTCTGCAGCCGTCCCCGCAAATAGCTTCTTCACTTCTTTGGCGAAGTCGTCGTATGAGATTTTGCCCAGGTTGTAACGCGTGTATCCCTTGGATTGCGCGACGCTATACCCGCTTTTGTCGCTATACAGGGGACCGCGGAAAAAGCTGTCATACGCTTTTGCGTCCTTATACTCGCGAACAAGGGCTTTGAGCAGCTTCAAATCGGCGCCATACCGATCGTACTTTGCGACCATGTTCGCGGAAATGGTTTCGCCTGAGGCATAGGACAAAAGGCCTTGCAGCACGTAAGCAGCGTACACGCCGCACAACGAATCGAACACGTCCTTGCTGTCATCAGGGCAAGCTTCGCGCAGGGCTTCAACTTCCTCATCATTGGAAAGCGAGATTTTCGTCTTCTCCGCCGAAAACTCGCCGAAAACATCTTTGAACTCAGCCTTTAGTCCGACCATTGCCGCCGCCAGCGCCTTCTTGAGCTTCTTATCCGCTGCTCGATCGCCGAACGACACCGTCACATAATCGGCGATTGCCGCGGCGCGCTCGGAGTTGCTCACCCCTTTTGCCGTCAGCGCTGCCACAACATCGTCAACGCTGATCGGCACGTATTCGCCATCGCGGCCTTCGCTCCAAGCTTCAAGCGCTTCGCAAAACGCCTTGACGGCATCATCGGGCTTGGCGTTTTTCGCGGAAAGAGACGAACCTTCGCGCAAGAAGTTGCCGCGGCACTTCACAATGTTATGCAGAGCAAGGTACACAAGACGGATATCTGCCTGCTCATCGCTTTCCAGCAAGTGCTTGCGAAGGTGGTAAATCGTAGGGAACTGGTCGTAGTAATCGACCTCCGTAAAATCGGACTCGTTGAAGATGGGCCAGCGATATGCGGCAGTGGTCTTGTTGGGATCGGAATCCACCAAACGAGATTGTCTCAACCGCAGGAAGAAATCAGGGTCGACTTTCTCCACTTCCTCCTGGAGCAAGCCTTGCAGCAAGTCAAGACGCCAACGGCGGCGAACATAGCGCCTGCGCTGGCTACGCGGGATTCGCGCAGAAGCGGCAGTTTCCGCGCTGTCGAACAGGCGGCTACCCCACGTCGGCTGCTTCTTGAAGTGAAGAAGCCGGCCCTCCCCATCGGTGACCGCCCATCCATCCGAGCCGGTACCCATGTCTAAGCCGATGTTGTAATCTCCCTGGACGTTCCTGAGATTCATGCTTTACCAACCCCTTCGCCTTATGTTAAAGTCGCGATGTCTCCCATTACCAGTCAGGGCGACACTGCGAGTCAAAATACGGCCTAGCCAAAAATGTCCTTCGGGACGCCACGTAGGTGGCAATCTGACTTGCCGAAAGCCCCATTCGGGGCTTTCTTTATTTTATGAGAATGCCCAGGTCAAAACCATAGCTGACGGCTAATGGAAGGTTACGCGCGGCGAATAGCCGTCGCAGGAATCAAGGCCGTCCCGCGCATGCAACGCTACCCCGCCCCCCAAATCAGGACCACCCGCATAGCGGGTGGTTTGCTCTTAGGGTATAACCCATG
>ERZ1034913.877-NODE-877-length-20899-cov-14.415131_pt1 | contig 20899 bp, 22 predicted proteins | sample MGYA00520697_ERZ1034913 | MGnify/ENA primary metagenome ERZ1034913 (study PRJEB33766, sample SAMN09781786) | gut metagenome | biome: gut microbiome | host: Homo sapiens | place: Madagascar | study: EMG produced TPA metagenomics assembly of the PRJNA485056 data...
TTCTTCCCCTCAATCCCCGCCTCCGCACATCAATTTCCCCGCGATTTGAGTAAACTCCGTCTCGTCGTCGTTTGAGCGTGTCCCGCCTGCTCCCGCCTGATCAAACCCATTCCCTCTTTACAGCCGCCGTTGATTTTCATGATTGCAAACGGGACACTCCGCTGCCGTGCTTTGAAAAGCAATCGTCGTCCTACTCCCAAAACGAAGCTCTATATCGCACCTCTGACGCATATCAATGAAACAGATGGAACAGTCTGTCTGCCGGAAGGTCTCCGGATCGACCGACGGAACTCTTTGGAAGAAAACATGAATCTGGTATCCGAACTGTTCTATCAGGGGAATTTCGGTCATGCGACCCATTCCATGCAACAGATTGAACATCCCGGAGGGCATGATGGATTCTGGATCAAATATTTGAAAGAGAAGAAACATGACCGTTTTCCGGTCGAATTATTGAAATCAGCCAGCCAAACTCTTGGAGACCTTTTGAAATGAAACATACGGTAAAAAACGGATTTCACACAAATCCGGTCAAAATCAATCTGGTCGGTGTCGGCGGAGGCGGATCGCTGGTGCTTTCCGGGCTGGTCCGGCTGCATCTGGCAATGAAAGAAAAGCCTCGGTCATCCTTACGGACTGGACGTTGAAGTATGGGACCCCGACAGAGTCTCGCCAGCCAACATCGGACGACAGCTTTTTGCCGCATCGGAAATCGGGCTGAACAAGGCGGAGGCGCTCGTGAACCGCTACAATCTCGGCTTCGCCTTGAACTGGGAAGCACACCCGGAACGTTACCGCTTCACCCATATCTTTGATATCCTCATTGCCTGCGTGGATTCCCGAAAGTCACGGAAAGAGATCTTTCAAACTCTTCCAAAAAAGAATGGTCCATATGTCCTTGACGGAGGTGTCCTCGCCACCTGCGGGCAAATCATCATCGGCAATGGCAGTAAAGAGCTGCCGTATCCTTACGTGGAACTGCCGACGCTCATTGACACAAAAATCAAGGAACAGAATCTGCCGAGCTGTTCCCTTGCCGAATCACTTTCCATTCAGGAGCTGTTCGTGAATCAGTGGCTCGCAACCGCTGAACTCGAATTGATCTGGCGGCTGTTCCGCAAAGGCGGTCTCGACTACCGCGGATTCTACATCAATCTCGATACCGGACGCATGAATCCGGTTCCGATCAGGGAATGCTCCCAGTCAAGCCACTGAACGATAATATCATTCCTGAAACAGAAAATCCGGCAGCGAAATTACCTCTATTCCCGCAATACCGTCGCCATGAACTTGGTCTAATGAGATAATCGTTTTCGGATAATTGTCCTCAATGGCAAGCAGCGAACGGGTTTCTCGTTCCAGAACTTTGGAATCGTTCAGGGACGCCGTGACTTGATAGTAATGCGGTTTTGCGTTCTTTTCCGCAATGAAATCAACCTCCCAGCGATCAATTTCTCCTGTATAAACCCGGTCAAACCGACGGCGTAATTCCATAAAAACAAGATTTTCCATCAAATAGGAAATATCGCTGCTCCGGAAACCGATTTGAGAGTTTCTCAATCCCAGGTCGGCAGCATAATATTTATGATTGATCTCAAGCTGCTTTTTCCCTTTGATGTCATAGCGGGAAGCCTTATAAAATAATTGAGATTCTACCAGTCCAGACAGATAGTTGATCACAGATTGAACATTAGTCTGGATTTTCTGATTCTTCAAGTAGGCACTGATGCTGCTTGCGGTCAACGGATTGGAAATATTATCATAGGTAAAACGGCAAATGTCGTCCAGCAATGAAGTATTCCGGATATTTTTCCGTTTGACAATATCTTTCAAGACAATTGTATCATGAATGCTGCGCAGGAACGGTAATGCTGTTTCGTCTTTGAGTTCATCCAGCATTCGCAATCCGGGCATTCCGCCGTACCGCAGATAATTTTCGAAAAGAACCTGCCGTCCATCAAATTCCGGATAAAACTCCTTGAATTCCTTTAATGACAACGGATATACAGGAAACTCAATGAACCGTCCGGTCAGCTTTGATGCAAGTTCCCCGGAAAACATTGCAGAGTTGGAACCCGTGATGGTTACATCATAACGTTCCGGCTGTCCGGACCAGGACGCGACAACTCGCTCCCATTCGGTAATATCCTGAATCTCATCAACAAAAATATAAATTTTTCCGGAAACCTTATCCGTCATTTTTGTGACGTGTTTATGCAGGTCATTATATGTCCGTATGAAATCAAAATCAAGAGACTCCATATCCACATAAAGAATATTGTCCGGAGCAATCCCTTGATTCCGCAGATACTCAATGAGCTGCCGGACAAAAACACTCTTCCCGACACGCCGAAGTCCCGTGATGGTCTTCACCACTGGCTTTCCGAGGTAAGGCTGAATCTTTTCGAGATAATATTTTCTGTTTATCATAATTCCTCCCGGCTGTTTTTCAAATATAACTCATAATATACTTCACAATTTCAATATTTCAAATAAGACTGAATGCATTTAAAAATAAGGAATAGAATTCAAGTATGTTTGAATTCGGCGCGACCGATATTGCCGGAAGATAAGGTACACTTTATTCGACCTTCGCTTTCCCCGCCGACTATTCAGTGGCGGGCGCTTTTCCTTTGTGTTCGAATAAAGTGTTTGAACTCAAAAAAATAATAGAAGGAGTCCGAGGAAATGAAATGCACCGTTGGGAAAGAATCGCTGCCGGCACATCTGCAGAAAGTCTGTTCATGACAGCGGCCGGCAAGGGATTTTACTATATTCTGATGTCTTTGCGAATTAAACAACTTGAAAAATAAAAAACACCCTGTAAATTAATTGCGGGGTGTGTGGAAAGGTTTTTATGTCCACCACAAAAGGATTTCTGCAACAGCTCGTCCGGACCGAGCGGCTTCGTCGTATCCCCGTTTCCGAATGGGAGGCGTTGACCGAAAATCAGCGCAAACAGTTCATTCGACAAGCGCAACATACACCGCCGCTTACTTATTCGCCGATTTCTCTGAAATGTAAAAATCTGCTGCGCTCCTATCATGCGCAGGGATTGCTTCCCGGTTTTCATCCGGAAGATTTCAAGGATTTGACCGCGATTGAAGCGGCTTTTCTCATCCGGTGTGCCGAGGATAACCGCTGGCTGACGGAGAAAAGTCTGTTCGATTATTACCGACAGACGGACATCGACACCGCTCCCGCCGATCCGGAACAGCTTTCCCGGATCATCAAGCTCGGCAAGGACGGGTATCTGCGCCGGATTTCTTCAAAAGTTCTGCTGAAACTCTGCTATCTGTCTGCCGAACGCCTGATCTGGCGCGGAGAAATGAACCGCAGGAGGACTGCCGATGTATCTGACTGAATTGGAACATGAAGCATTCCTGCGCGGTCGCGCCGCCGGACTGATTCCGGCGGATGTTCCGCTTCCGACCTGTGACAAGGAAATCGACGAACTGATTCTCCACGTCGGGTTCCTGTTCAGTCGGGAAATTGCCTACCGCAACCGACAGAGAAAGCTCCGTTTGATGACGCTCTCTGCGTTTACAGAAGAACATCTGAACGATCTGACCGTTCGTCTGCCGGAACTCCGACCGGAGGAAGTATTCGCCGTTACCGGGCTCCAGCGGGAAGTCTACCTGAATCCGCTGGAAGGACTGTATCACTACTTCTCGTTCGGCAGAAAAATTGTCTCCGCGGATGACCTCGCCGGACGGATTGCGACCGATGTCACTCCGATTCCCTCCTCTCAAATCCTGCGCGGATTCGAGATGGAATATGTTCCGGTCACACGGACCGGACTTGCCACGTCCCGGCAGAAAGCGGTGCTGGCTGAAATGATCTGCAACGGCAGGCTTCCCACGATCACCCGTCGGCAATGGGAAAACATGACAGAGGAAGAAGCCTCCCAGCTCATTTCGTCAGCGCCGAAGCCCAAAGCGGAACTTCCAGTTTCCGTTGCGCTCGTGCTGAATGTCATCGACCGTCTGAACTCGGAGGAAAGAACGCTGCTGGACGAACTGATGAACCAACACAACACTCAGGAAAGGGAAATTGCATGAGGATCGTCAAGAACAAAAAATTTGTCGCTCTGAATGAACTTGCTTGCCATCTGAACTCGAAAAAATCGGATGAACGATTTTTTTACGGAGTTCCGGAGCTTGCCTGCGCATGGGCTGACACCCGCGCTAGATACTATCAGGCGACCGGAAAACTGGTCGAGGAAGGCGTACATTACGTCACTGGCGACAAGCCGGCTGAACATTTGCTGTCACTGGAGGGTTGCAGACTGATCGAAAAATACGCCACCGTCGATGCCCACAATGTCCCCGTCATAACCGACGGCACCGCTGAATTGTTCAACTAAACAAGAAAGGAGCCGGGGGGGATGTACAGAATCACATCCCCCCGGATTGAAAATCATGTATATTCTTCTCTCTACACCTGCAGCTCTAATACTTCTGGTCTACAGCATTTACAAATGGATCATGCGTCAATCCGACCGTGAGAAAGAGTTTTGGATTGATCAGAAAGTATACGGACATCCCGTTTCGCTCAAACTTTACGCGCTGATGAAAGCTGTTCTGTTCCTGATCGCCATCGGCGGAGCCATGCTGATTCTGGTTTCATTGGTATATGGTCAAGTTCCGACCTGGCGGGATTTTTCCAACAGAAAATTTCTCCGGGCTGTATGCGGTGCCGGCTTTTTCATCATTGTGCAGTTCGGGCCTTTAGGACTGATCTGGCTGATCAGGCATGTCGGAAAGTTCAACACAGGAAAAGTAATCCTGTTCTTTCTGCTGATCGGGATCATCACCGTCATACTGCTCGCGGGGATCTGTATCGCCGCATTTTGAATTAAAGAGAATTGATTTCATTTTCAAGAGACCGTAGTTCATTCAATAAATCTTCAAATGACATATAATCTCCGTAAATCATAGCTCTCATTGCCATATAGTCCGCTTTCAAAGCTTTCATAGAATGTTCCGCTGGCAACAGCCTCATCGTTCCCGGTTTGGCATCCTTATAATTTGCCCATCCGCAATGATAGAACTTATCCTTAAAATCGACGACTTGCTTCAATAATTCCAAATTGGAGAATGCAGACTCTTTTATAGGACTCCGCGCGATCACAACCGTATCATAATAGTGTCTGGAGTAACGTCCTCGTATTTTACTGTTCTCCGGACGGTGCGCTTCTGCATGAAGGATGGTAACTTTTTCCCAAAAAGAACGTTCCGGAGTCGTTGCAATAATATCTATTTCCGGCGTAGTAAATAATTGTGGATATGCCTCTGAGGCATAAGGCGAAATTCTATAGGCAGCATGCGGCACCCAGGCCGCTTTCGCTCCGATTTCCAACAATATCTGGGGACGCAGATATTCATCGGAAAAAGATTTTGGATAGGTGATTATAATATTGTCCGGTTTTTCCTCTGAAAGTTCAGCAACACAGATTCCTGCGCAAAGTTTCTGTACCTCAGGCAGCAATACGTCTGCAATATAATGCTGTCCCCAAGTATCCAGTTCTTCATTGAACTTGGCCTGTTGTGCATTGCTGCGTTTTTCTAACGGATTACCTATCGGATTCTCTTTCCAATTCAGAATCAAATCAATATCTTCTGAAAATCGTTTAATCAGATGAAAAATTTTGGAAAGGCTGGTTCCCCCTTAAAATATAACAGTATCCCTCAGTGAAGAATCGAAAAGTTGCTTCAACATCCAGCAGACCCAGAAATCTTTTTCCACTGCGGCTTCAGACAAATAAGGAAATCTTGCCGCCGTTTGAACAAAAAGCTCCCGCCGTTTTCTGGAATCCATACGAGCAATTCTGTCCATGATCAGTTTTCTCCCGAACAGATCAATTTTATTTTATCATGAATCCAATCTGTCGTGAATTGAGTATCTTTCAAGATTTTATTCCGTTCTGATGCCGGAATAAAGTTACGTATTTTATTTATGATCTCTGCAGTAATATATTCGGCTCCCAACTCCCGGAGAGCTTGGACTATGATTTCACTTTTGCTATTTGCAAATCTTGCCTCTTTAAGAGAAATATGTTTGAATTCTATTGTTCGACTGCCAATCTCATACTGACGGGTTGGCCCATCCGAAAAATAGGTTAAACGCATCGGAACCTGAGTACTCAATCCTAAATAATTCAATGCCGCATTGCCGGAAATCAAAATTTTCCATTGGAACTTTCGGGCAATGGCTCTGGCAACCATTTCCATATCAGGCGCCATCTCTTCTTTAAGAAGTTCACTGAAGCGGGGATAATCGTAAATTCCCCGCAAAAGAGGGCGAATAATTTTTTTATCCTTGAGACGATATAGACTCCAATCTATGGTTGCAGTCTTGGCCAAGTCTCCAAAATCACTATTGGTCATCGTCCATCCTCTGCCATGTGATTTTATTCTTGCAAGTATTTTATCTTCAACAGATAGCATATAGATGTTCCCTTCGATTTTCAAAGGTAAAATAGCATATTTCCCTTTGAAAATCAAATGGATTATGATAAAAAAAATTAAATTTTTCGTTTGATTTCCCGGCTGACGAACCGGATGACTCTGCATCCTGTTTCGGTCCGTCAGCCTTCGGGCAAAAAATCAACCGAAAGGATAGGGATGATGGAAGCAATACAGTTGGATTTATTCGATTTTGTCGCGATGCAGACGGCGGTTCAATCGAAGGTGCAGGAAGTTCCGGAAACGATCGTTCCGCGAAACTTTCAGAATGACGGAAGGCAAGGAATGCCGACGACTCCGGCGGCGAGGATTGAGGTGAATTTCAAGGCGATCCGTCTGCTGAAGGAACTCAAAGCCGAAAAACGGGTACCGTCTCATGAAGAGCAGATCACGCTTTCGCAGTTCAGCGGCTGGGGCGGGCTGACCGAAGTTTTCATGGAAGGCAATCGCCATTATCAGGCGCTCAAGGAACTGCTTCCTGACGAGGAATATCAGACGGCGCAGAACTCCATTCTCGACAGCTATTACACGCCCGAATATATCATTGATTTCATGTGGGACATCGTCCGGCAGGAGTTGGAGATCAAGTCCGGCAAGGTTGCGGAACTCGGCGCCGGAACGGGGAATTTCATCGGGCTTGCACCCATGCAAAGCGGATATAAATTCACCGCCGTTGAAATCGACAAGATTTCCGGGAACATCGCGAAGACACTTTATCCGGAGTCAGACATCCGGATTGCATCGCTGGAAACGGTCAAGCTGCCGGAACAGTATGACCTCGTGATTGGCAATGTTCCGTTCGGCAGATTTGCCCCGTATGACCGGAATTACCGTTCTTACAATGCCTGGAATCTGCATAATTATTTCATCTCCCGCGCATTAGATTGTTTGAAGGAAAATGGCCATGCCGTCCTCCTGATCTCCAGTTCCACGATGGACAAACCCGGTTCCATGCCGCAGATCACGAACGGGCGTGCGGGACTTGTGAAGGCTTACCGTCTGCCAAACAATACCTTTGCCGGAACGGAGATCATCGCCGATATTCTCATCCTGAAAAAAGGATATCGGGAGAATCTTTCCGGCAATCTGCAATGGGTTGACACCGCCGATAATACGGGCAGAATTGAGGTCAACTGTTACTTCGCGCAGCATCCGGAACATGTGTTCGGCAAGCTCTCGAACACCGGCAAAATGTATGGCAAGCTGAACACACCTACTGTTCTGCCGAGTGATAAAAATCTGAAGGAACATTTCGATATCGAGCGTAAAGAGTTCATGCCCGCTCTGCCGGAAGTTCCCAAAAATACCGATCTGTTCGGCAATGCACTTCCGGAAGCGACAACGCCCAAAGTAGAAGTCATTTCCTATGCGGAGCGGACGGATATTCCGGAGGAGAAGGAACCACCGGAAAACTGCCGGGAATACAGTATTTTCAGCACACTGGATGCGGTTTATCAGGTAATTGACGGCATGGGACACCGTCTGAAGGACCGCAAGGGGGAAAATCTCACGCTCAAGGAGACGCAGAAAGTCCATTCCTTCGTCAAGATCAAGAATGCGTTGAATGAACTCATTGAGGCACAATTGGATTTCAATGCCCCGGATGAAGAAATTGAGGATTTGCGCATCCGGCTTCGCTGTCTTTACAATGATCATGTCGCAAAATACGGCGTGCTTTCCAACAAAACCGTTCATGAATATTGCGTGGAAGATCCCGAATACCTCAAGGTCGCGGCGATTGAAAACTGCCGCAAAGTGACCGAAACCAACAAAGCCGGGATCAAGACGACGAAAAAAGTCTATGAACCGGGCGACATCCTTTTCAAGCGGACGCAATGGCCGTGGCGGGAACCGGATCATGCGGAAAACGTCGTCGAAGCTGGACTGATTTCCCATGCTTATCGTAACTGCATCGACCTTGAATACATCGCCCGGATCACCGGCAAGGATGCGGAAAGCGTCAGGACGGAGCTTCTGGCGAGCGGCGAATATTTCTACAACCCCGCCGCACAGAGAATTGAACTCAAAAGCCACTATCTTTCAGGGCACATCAAAATGAAGATCGAGGAAGCGCAGGCGCATGGCCTGACCGCCAATGCGGAGGCGTTGAAAACGGTTCTGCCGAAACCTTTGACCATTGAAGATATCGACTTCGCGCTCGGCTCCTTCTGGCTGCCTGCGGAACTCGTTCAGAAATGGATTGCAAAAGATTTGAACGGCAAAGTTGAAATCCACTATGACGAAGATTCCGACAGTTGGAAGGTCGATACCGATTACCGGAGCCGTCAGCTTCTGAATCAGTATAATCTCGACAAACTCGATACCGTGGAGTTGATTGAACTCATTTTGAATTTGAAAGATCCGGTCATCCAGAAATCGGTCTGGAATGCGGATCGCGGAACCTATGTGGATATCATTGACAAAGAAGCGACTCTGACGGCACGCCAGTACAAGAATGAAATCCAGAACCGTTTTCATGATTTCGTGATGGATGACCGTGAGCTTGCGTTGAAGGTGGAACAGGTCTATAACGAATGCTTCAACAATTATGTGTTGCAGCAATACGACCTGCCGACGTTCGACGTTTATCCGGGCGCGAGTTCGGTAATCGACGGCAAGCCGTTCATTCTGCGCGAACATCAGAAGCGGGCGGTCACGCGGTGCATTCAGGGGAACAGTCTGCTGGCGCACGCGGTCGGAGCCGGCAAAACTGCCGTGATGATTACCGCCGCGATGGAACTGATCCGTCTCAAACTTGCGACGAAAACGATGATCGTTGTTCAGAACGCCACGCTTCAGCAGTTTGCGGAATTTGCCCCGAAACTCTACCCGACGGCGAATATTCTTGTTGCCACGAAAAATGATCTGGTCAAGGAGAAACGCAAACGGTTTCTCGGACGCATTGCCACGGGGAAATGGGATATCGTCATCATCGCTCAGAGTCCATTCAATATGATTGAGGACAATCCCGACCTCGTGCGGGCGAAGTATCAGTCGGAACTAGATGAAATGGAGCGGGTTCAGGGGGCGCGCAACGTTGCCACGCAGCTTAACCGCCGTCAGAAAAAGGCGGAGGAACAGCGCAAACGCAGCCTCAAAAAACGTCTGGACAAACTGGAGGACCGCCATGCATCGGAAGATATCGTCTATTTCGACCAACTGGGGGTGGACTGCATCTTCATGGACGAAGTTCACAGCTATAAACGGAACTTCTTTGTCACGAAAATGACGCGGGTAAAGGGGCTGGACAATGCCGCTTCGCAAAAGGCGTTCAGCCTCACCTTGAAACTGAATCAGATCCGCGAAAAAACGGGCGGCAGGAATATCTACACCGCGACGGGAACGCCTGTCACGAACCAGCTTCCGGAGCTGTTCAACATGGTTCGCTACGTATCGCCAGATACACTGAAAATGTTCCATGTGGGCACCTTCGACCGCTTCGCCTCGACTTTTACCCAGAGCGAAACGGCAATGGAGCTGAATGCCGCCGGGCGTCTCAAAATGGTCTCGCGGTTCTGCAAATTCACGAACATCGTGGAACTTTCCAAAATGTTCCGGAGCTGTGCGGATGTGATTCTGCCGGAGGATCTGACCAGCATTCCGAAACCGCCGATCAAGGGCGGACATCCGGAGCAGATCCGTCTGCCGCGAACCGAACAGGTCTCCCGTTTCATGGATTATCTGAGCGATGTTTACACCTGGTTCGAGCAGCTAGACAACTCGAAAAAGCGGGAATTTACGCACATTCCGCTGCTGATCTACGGACTCTCCCGCAAGGCGACCATTGACCTGCGTCTGATTGCCGCCGATGCGAAGGACGATCCCGGTTCCAAGCTCAATGTCTGCGTCAATAAGATTCTGGAAAAATATCATGAATACGGTTCCATCAAAGCCGCCCAAGTCGTGTTCAGCGACCTTTACCAGCTCAAAAATGGTAAAACGGTCTATTTCGACGTATTCCGCGAGATCAAGCGGAAACTGGTTGCAGGCGGGATTTCCGCCGATGAAATCGCGATCATCAATGACTACAAAACCGACAAGCAGCGGCAGGAGGTGTTCGACATGGTGAACAGCGGCGATGTCCGCGTCATCATGGGATCGACGCAGAAGCTCGGAACTGGTGTCAATATGCAGGAACGTCTTGCGGTGGAACATGATCTGGATGCCCCGTTCCGTCCGGCTGACGCCGAGCAAAGAACCGGCAGACTGGTCCGTCAGGGCAATATTCTGCCGGAGGTCGAAGTGATCCGCTACGGCATGTCCGAAACGCTTGACGCCGGAATGTATCAGATTTTGACCCGAAAGCAGAAATTCATTAACGACGCTTTGAAAGGGAAGCGCCGCAACATGGATGAGATCAACGACACTTCGATTGATTTTGCCTCGTTTTCGGCGCAGATTTCCGGCAATCCCAAGCTGATCCGCAAGGTTGAAGTGGAGACCCGGCTGCGGGAACTGCAGTCGCTGGAATATCAGTTACGCCGTTCGGTTCGCCGTGATGAAGATTTGAAATCCGAGCTTGAACGGGCGATTCCGCGCATGGAAAAGGACATTGAGCGTATGAAAGAACTTGCGGCATATCCGTTCCCGACCGACTTCCCGCAAATCGAGATCAACGGTGTTCCGCTGGAAGGCACGCCCGAATACCGGGTTAAACAACTGGCGAATCACCTGACAAACAAAGGGATTTATCAGGCGATTCAGCAGGCTCGTATGGAGCGGGAAGATGCTTCAATCGACCTCGGTTATGCGAAGATCAACGGCATCGAAGTTGAACTCAAAGCGGTCTGCCCGTTCGAGATCTACCGTGCCCGCGAGGATCAGGCGGTGATCCGTTACCGCCTTACCGGAGAATCGTTCTACAATGGCAAAATCCGTGTCGGCAGCGATGTGACGACCGGAAGCGGACTCATCACCAGTCTGAAATCCGTGCTGGATGCCAAAGCCAAAGAAGCCGTCGGCGAAGCGGAATCGCTGGAACTGAACTGTCAGCGACTGAAACAACTTGCCGAAACCGAAGGCAAGCGCGTATTCAAATACGCCGACGAGCGCATAGAACTTCAGAAGGAACTCGACAAGCTCCTTTTCGAGCTGAACGAGCTGGACTTGCTCCATGAAGACCGCCGTATCGAAGTCATGCCGCGCCTCTCGGATTACCTCGACCTCGGTGTCGAAGTGATTGCCGAAAAAGTTGAAATCACCGATGAGTCCGATGAAGAAGATGCCGAGGAGGAAGCTCTTGAGAAGAGCGCCTGACCAGTCCCTCTGTTCTTTGCGCCGCTTTTCCGGCTGACGGATTCCCGTCCGCCGCGCGGCTTCTTGGCGAAAGAACAGAAGTTCTCAAACTAAAAATCCAAATGAGGAGTATGAGAAAATGGCTGCGTATGCAAGAATCTACGGATTTCAGGTTGTCGATGGCAAACACATCGAAGGTCGGGAAGAGGAATTTACCTGCCTCGGCGGAAACTGCTATCTCTCCAATGGCGAATATGAAATGCTTGAGGAAATCCTTGAAAAAGAATTTTAATCTCAAGGAGGTCTGATCATGAAAAAAAACATCAAACGGGACAGTGCCATCGACCTGTTCAACGGTATCTTGAAAACGGCGCGCGATGCCGGCGCGTTGCAGGAACTCGACCGGATAATCGACTATGATTCCGCGTGTGAATTTGAGGAGAAAAACAAACGGCCAATCTCCAATTATGAATTCGCCTCTGAATTCCGAGTTGATTTCGGTGGTTCGGAAGGCATTTACATTGATGCCTGGCTCAATGGCTATCTGGATGAGTCCGGGCATACACAGCGTCTTCATTTCGGTACGATCAAGACGCTGGAGCGCGATCTTGCCGCAATGAAAATCATGGGCGAAGCCTGCGGAATTCTGCAATACTATGCCTCGGATTATCTCAATAAGAACCTTTCCCGCTATGAACCCGATCCGACGAAATTGTCGCTGTTCCATAATTCGGATACGCCATTCTGGTGCCGTTCCTGCAAATCAATGGGAAATATCACCGTATTGAAGCGTCCTTGCCCATGGAACGAACAGATGGAGCAATATGCCTTCCGCTGCCAACTTTGCGGTGTGGAAACCAATTATTTCCTCTCCTCCGCCGAGTTGCGCAAAGCCTGGAACAACGGAGAATACTGGATCAGAAAAAGTGATGCGCTTCTGGTCAAGCGTGATGCTTTGCAATCCGTTTGCAAGTTGCGCGAGCAGAAAATCTGCAATCTCGACTGTGCCCAATGCCCGTATCAAATCATCCGGGAGTTGCGCCATACGGTATAAAGTCTGGTTATCGAACAACATTTCAAGTTAAAAAGAAAATTCAGTTCTTCCGGCCGCTTGACCGGTGGATGAAGTCTCATCCGCCGCGCGGCTTCTTGGCGAAAGAACCGAATTCCCCAATAAACCAACAAAAAGAAGGAATCAAAAAGATGAACAACACACAGAACAGAAACAACGTCCGTAACACCAACAACACCAATTCCGCCGGAAAGTTCACGATCACCGATCCGGACTCCCCGGCAACCAACAGCCAGCGCCGTGCGATTGGTCACGCAATCAAGAACGGTTCCTGGAAACGCTTCTCTTCGGAAGACTGGAAGAATCTCACCAAAGGCCGTGCTTCGGAGATTATCGACCAGATCCGAGCCAAAGAAGGTGATCCGCTCGCCTCCTGGGGACAGAAAAGGCGTTTTCTGGAACTGGTCCGGGAAGGATTCCTGCGCGGCGTCAAGCGCGAGACCTTCAAGAATCTCCGCAATGAGCAGATCAAGCGCATGATCTACAAAGACATGAAGAACAAGGAAGCCGGAACTTTCGCCGGACCGTATCTCCATCCGGACGATCCGACTCCGGCTGCCGCCTGAACCGCCCATCTCCCGGCTGTGAAACACATCTCATAGCCGGGATTTTTCTATTCTTTGTTACGATCTGCCGAGAGTATTTCACGAACTCCATCCATCAAAGGAATCAAAGTCCGGTATGGTTGAGGAGGATCGTTTCCGGCGGTCAAGGCTAATCCCGTTACGTCGAAAGGGGATGTTCGATATTCCAGACGACCACCAATCCCGAAATCAACCCTGAAACAAAGTCCCGCTTTTTCATTCTGGGCGTGGATGAATCCCGCGAACAAACCCGCAGAATATTGGCAATGCAGCGCAAATCACATACTTTGGAAGGTCTGAAATACCAATCCGATAAAGCAGGAATCATCCGCAAGCATCACTCCTTCCAACGTCTGTTGGAACCATACGCTGTGGTCAATCCCTATGCCGAAGAACTCTTCTACGAAGACGACCGTCTCCAAGCCAGAAGAGACCAGCACAAATTCCTGAATTTGTGCAAGGCCGTAGCCTTCCTCAATCAAATGAAAAAGCCCCTGAAAAACTACAATGGCATTGACTACATCGAAGTTTCGAGAGAGGATATCCAACAAGCAACCGAACTCGCCTCCGAGTTACTGGGCATCTCCCTCGATGACCTCTCGCTCCCCGCCCGGAACCTTCTCCAACTCCTATTGGAGATGGACCGGAAAACTTTTACCCGAACCGAAGTCATGAACTACACCGGCTGGACCAAGCCCCGCCTCCACATTCACCTCTCTGAGCTCATAGAAATGGAACTGGTTCTCCCCGAATCCCAGAAGAAGAATCAGCTCCAAACCTACAAACTCCTCTACAACGGCGAAGGCCAAGGCGGACGCCGATTTATACTCGGTTTATACGGTGTTCTGTAGGTCTTTATGTTACAACCACTCATCATATTGCAGTGCCAATAATTGTAGATTTTCGATAAATTGGCCGATATGATAACCGTCACAAGCAGCATGGTGAACTTGAATGGTTAATGGGAGTAACGTTTTGCCGTTTTTTTCGATGTATTTCCCCAGGGTGAAAATTGGTAGTAAATATGTTTCTTCTGCATAGATATTGAGATTGAATGCAGAAAAGTTTATCCAAGGGATGCTGGATACAGGGAAGGTATTGTCAGGCGCAGGTCCTTTAGGAGAAAAGGAAGTTGAACGACCATATTTTTCTATATCCCGTATACAGCTCAGATAAAATACATGAAAATCATAATAATATTGCGTCCAAATGCTTGAAAAGGTTTTTGTTCTTGAGTTAAATACCGTATAACTTGGATTCAATTCGCTCCAATAGCCGGGAAGCCCATTAGCAGTTAATCCCATTCTGAACTCGGGCAAATGATTCACAATTGTTGCCAGCATATGGATTTGAGCAGGGTATGCTTTCAGGCCCTTTTGTTTTAACACATTGCGCAAGACGGTAATATCAATATTGGTTGTTAAACTATAGGTACAGCGAACATGATTCATATAATGCAGAAAATGTTCTTTACGCACCCATGTTTCCATGTTAATTAAATTGAATGGCATAAAATTACATCCTATTATTTCTGGGGGATATTTTTATAAGCCTCATTCCCGCTCGGTCAAGCACGCGCGGGATATAGGAATCCGGCTTTAACACCTTCTGGCCGGAGCAGAACTTCTTCCGATTGATTGCATTGGTTGTGGCTTTGGCTATTTCGGCGGTGTGGGTTATGGTAATGACTTCAGTTTCGGCCAAGGCCTGTCTGCCGGATTTCAGGATGTAGATTTTTGCCTTTTCGTCGAATCGCTGGATTTTATCCCATGCTGCTTGCAATGAGAGTTTGCCGAGTTCGTAATCCCAGCGCATGTAGACGAGGTATTGAGCCTTTTCCTCCAATGAGGAGCTGACGACTTCCGCTTGACAGGCTTTGCGAAGAGTGCGGATGATTTTCGCATTGGCCTTCAGGAGTGAGGCCCGCTTTTTCTCGTATCGCAATCGGAGTTGTTCGAGCCGGACGTTTTGCAATTCGGTGATGTTCCGGCGTTTGGTTGCCAACTCTTCTTGGCGTTGCGCTTTCTCTTCATCCGTATCGGTCAATGACAAACGCAGGTGCATGTCATGATTCAGAATTTGCCGCTTATCTTTGTAGCCGACCTTGATTTTGCGGACTTCCGCTTCGTAGTCTTTCCTCAAACGGTCTTCGGATTGCAGTTTATTCGTGTCCAACGACGGCAGGTCGAATTCCAGACACGCGCAATATTCGGGCCAATGCTCAATGACCTTGCCTTCGAAGAGGACGACCGGATATTTTAGCTTTTCGGCGTGAAAGATACGCTTTCGCAAGGCATCCAATGCGGCGGCATCGGGAGCGGGAAACAGCTTCGCTACCGGATGTTGTTCTAATTTCTTTTGAATTTTCGCCATTTCCGATTGTCTCCCGCTTGATATTTTCGAAGAAATATAATATCGTTATGCTATAAAGTCAAGCAGAGAAAAGAGATGCATAAGATTTTTTCTGAAATATTGGGTTCATCAACTGACGCTCCGAAGAGAAGACCGCAGCGCAAGCAATCTTGCGCTCACGTTGAATCTTGACTCTGATTTTGAAAATATATTCTGCAGCTGGGATTGAGTCTTCTCACGGTTCAAATATTTTGGATACTCTTTCCTGTTCCGGATTATCTCCTTCTTTATGTAAGTTTCTATATTGTATTTTATATAAAAATCGATTGGTACTATTAAAATACCTGCAACGATACTGGGAACGCTTTCCATAAGCTATATAAGTCCAATTTGAATTTACTATGTCTTTCCTCAATCGCGACAAGAGCTTGAAGGCGAATAAAGATGGAAGAGTTAATCAACAAATTGTATCCGGCAGAACGAAAATACCTGAATATGATGAGTAAATCCAATTTCCCCAAAAGCATTTATATCTGCGTTAGTCAATTCGCCAATTGGTAATTGGCGAATTGATCGAATACTGTTTTTTACCAAGGATTTATCTACCCCAAGCTGGCTTCCTTTTATGGCAAGGATATTATCGCCCTGAAAATTCTCACGTTCCCCAAAAAACTGTCGCATATATTTGATATTGCTGGGAGAAAAGCCTTGCAAAACCGTCAAATCCCCCTGCAGTTCCCTGATAATTTCTTCGATGGCTCTTCCCCATTCTGACATTCGCTGAAACATAACGACTGATATAAGAGCATAATAACTTGAAAAAGCGACTCTCATTCTTGATTTACAGATGCCTTTACATTCACGCCCTCGACCGGATAAATACACCGGACACGCTCAAGCTGCAACATGCCATAGAGCTGTTTCTGCGGAACTGCCGCCGCAATTGTGAACGAGACTCCAAGCGAAGTATGAATCTCAATCACCCGGAAAGAGCGGTCGGACTTCACCAGCGCCACATGCACCCACGGGATCAGAAATTCCTCCAGCTCCGTCACGACCCGCAGACGCGGCAGGACATGGGCGCTCCTCTGCCAGCAGACGCTCGAATCCCAATCCCTGTCAATCGAATCCCATTCCATGTCCGGGCTTGCTCCGGCGCTGCCGTTCTGTTCGTTCCTGTTTTCTGTTTTCATTGCTTACCTCCGTTCCATATTTTTGATAAAATTGACGCTCGAATTCTTCCAATTCGCGTAATTCGGCGTCTGTTTTCGAGTTGACTTCTTCCGTTTGAACGCCGGCTTTTTCCGGCACAACCGGGGCTTTTTCCGGCACGACTGCCGGTGCCTCCCGCTTCTGCAAATCCTTTTCTTCCTGCCGGGCGATTGCCTGACGATTCTGATAGGAACCGTTCAGCAACAGCATCTTTGAAAGCGCCGCCCTGGTTCTCTTCGTAATTTTGCGCAGGACATCCCGAAGTTTGTCCTGCCAGCATTTCTGCACCAGCTGATGCGGATCAGGACGACACTCCTGCGTGATCTGTTCTGCGGATTTCCGAACCGGGATCTTCGTAATTTCTCCCGACTTGATCAGATCGTGAACGGAAAGACGTTCCGTCCGGATCGCCATCAGCTTCTTTTTGAAATACTCCTTCTCCGGCACATGCAACGCCAGATTGAATTTCCCGCGCGAACAACCGACATAAAACGCCTGTTTCGACATCTTTTCTGCCGCGACAACCACATTTTTCGAGGTCATTCCCTGCGACGCATGGGAAGTCATCACCCAGCCGTATTTCAGCCCCCGGAAATTCTCCGGCAGCCGGATCGTGGTCAGTTCCCGCCGGTTGGAATCCAGCAGAAGATATTCGTTCCGGCTGCCCGTTGCAATCGCCAGGCTGCCGTTGTTGATCTTGTATTCCGGTGTTTGCAGATTCACCGTAAAACGGACAATATCGCCTTTCCCGACTGGCAGGGAAACAGCGTTCCCGGCATCAATACTGTTGCGGATTGCAGACGGCTTCACCGTTTTGCCGTTGCTCAAAACGAGCTTGCCATCTTCAATTTTCAAGACCTCCGCCATCTCGCCCGGTTTGGCGACGTCTCGGACTTTCGTATTGAAGAAAATCTTCATGCCGACCTGATAATTTTCGATATTGCCGAGCTGCGGCTTCGTCCAGCCCCAGGAACGGAACGATTCCACCGGATTGGCTTCATCCTCCACGATCCGTCCGGCGGCTTTCATTTTCTGCCGGATCATATCCGTCAAAAGATCGCACTCCTTGTTGGTCGGCGAAACCGCGATGCAGTCCAGCGGGCGCCTGCCGTCATCAGTCAGCTTCACAAAATCCTCTGCGGCGCGTTCCAGATAATCCGCCTTGTCCTCGTGAATGTAACCGTGCTCATCCAGATGCTCGAAGCCATCCAGAGCGCTTCCCGCCGAGATCAGCTCAATTCCCCTCCGGTATTCCTGCACCTGCTGACGGTGAATCTGCGAAAGACAGGTCTTCGTGATGTTGGAATGATCCTCCAGCAGACGGAAGAAATCGCCCGCTTCCACCGAGGAATGCTGCCGTTCGTCGCCGACAAACAACACCCGGTATTCGTTCTCCATTGCAAGTTTCATCATCTCCGTTCCCTGTCTGAGCGAGTTCAAGCCGGATTCATCAATGATCAGATACGAGCCCTTCGGAGGCCGCTTGTCCTTGTTCTGTAAAAACATTGCCACCGTCTGCGCCGATTCAAAACTTTCGCTGCGCAGCACATCCACCGCCGAATTGGTCGGAGCAACCACATGGATATTGGCCACGCCGCCCTTTTTGAGGCACTTGCAGAGTTCCTGCAAGGTAGATGTCTTGCCCGCTCCGGCGACGCCGCGAAAGACCGCGAACGGATCTTTCGACTGCACAATTTGATTGATCACCTCAATCTGTGCAGAATGTTCGAAGAGATCCTCCGCTTCGCTGAATGGAATGTAGTCGCTCGCGAAATCGTTGCAGATGCCTTTGGTCTTATTCACGATGTCGATACAGTAATTTTCCCGTTCGATATTCTCCTCCGTCGTAAAATACGGATTCACCGCAGGTTTGCCGAGATTCACCAGACCGGGAATTTTCTCTATCGCGGCATGTAAAGTTTCCAGATCGGTTTCACCGAGATTCTGATTCTGAACCTCGGCAAGAATCGCATCCCAGCGCAATACGCCATTCCGCTCGAACAACTGCTCGACAACCTTCCGAATCTGCTGTTCAGGAGGCTCGCGCCCCGGACGCGGCGGCATCAGAAAACTCACCTGTTCCGCCTCGTTTGCCATACTCCGGAAATTGCTCCGTTCCTCCTCGGTGAACAGTGACATCTTGAACGCGGTCACCTGATCCGTCGTCTTTTCCAGCATCTTGCGGCCGCGCGTCAGCAGAGTCATGAGCTTGACCTCATCAGGCGTCGGCTGACGCCCCTTCGCTGCCACGAATTTCTCAATCTCCTGATCAATCTGTTCCCGGCGGCGCGAACAGCGTTTCAGGACATCTTCCGAAACACCCTTGATCTCGAATCCGGTAATCTCGCCCTTGTCGGACCGCTTCATTTCGATGTCATACCCGAGACGGATGCACTCCTGCGCCAAGGCGTTCTGGTAGGATTTCCCTGCATACCGGATCGCACGATACATTTCCGAAGCGTCAAGAGCTTTGAAAGAACCGTTCTCTTCCTGCGTTACATTCACGATCACATTGTGCGTATGCAACTGCGGATCAAGCAGACGGCTCGTGTCATGATGATACTGCGCATACACGATCTTGTCCGTATAGGCAAAGTTTTTCGTCGCGAAATTGCCTCCTTTACGGATGCGGACTGCGGCAAACCGTTCCAGCTCTTTCATTCCGACTTCAACCGCTTTCCGGTGTGCTTCAATCAGTCGAGAATCGAACAATGACATCACGGAAACAGACTTCTGTGCCGAGCATTGGAAATCATAAAAACGGACGGAATTCGGATTATTCCGGGGAGTCAGTTTTTGTTTCGTGGATGGATTCAGATTCTGCTGAAACAGCGAAAAAACATCCTGTGTGACCGATTCGTTTTCAAGTCCGAATACGGACGCCAAACTGCCCCGCCAGACTCCTTCGACTCTGTCGTGTTCGCTGTAATAGTCATTATTGGCAAGGTGCTGCCGATAGAAATCCGCACCTTTGCCATGTGTGGCTTTGATCTTTGCCGCGGTGAACAAAATACCTTTCCACACACCCCGGCAATACAATAATCCGCTATCGCGAAAAAGTCCAATGCTGATTTGCGGAAAAAATAATTTTTTTAAAAATTTGATTTTTTGCTGCTTATAGCAGACGCAATTTCCTATCGTGACCGATAGGCTCTTAATTACGCACGCATTACGCTCTCTAAATGCGTAATACGTGCGTAATATGATAATGGAATAAAATTACGCACTTGACATAGGTGTAAATAAGGCTTAAATTACGCACGAATTAAGAATGAACAGAGAGGGACTCATAATGAATCAAACGAAAGCCGCGAGAATGCATCCCGGAGCGTTCAGAAGCTGCCTGATTCCGTTCACGGATCAGACTTTGGACTGGTGGTATGACGATCTCCTGACTGCCGCCGAAATCCAGCGCCGACTGAAAGCGGAAGGCTTGGAGGTTGCTCGAACCACGGTCATGCGCTTCATCAAAGTCCGCGAACAGCGAGCCTTAAAGCGGAAACGCCCACCGGCATTGAGAAAGAAAAACACGATTTCAGCGGAACATTCCCTTGTTTCGTCAACACCTCAAACTCAATTGCTCTGTCTTGGAACGGCGGCACTCCCCGCATCTGAGCCGACAAAAAATATTCCTCCTGCGCAACAGAGAAAACAGCAGGCTGGAAATCGGCTCTTTCAGATACTGAAAAACACGTCAGCACAGGAGCTCGGACGAATGGCGGATGAAGCATTGGAGCGAAAGAAAAGAAAATAGATATTCAAAACTATCATAAGTCTGTAACCGCCCAGCCAGCCTCATCTAGAAATTTCCGCTAATCAGGATTACTTTGCTTCCGAAACTCTAAATTTGGAGGAGTATATGAAACGAGAGAAGCGGAGCCGTGATTACTGGCGGGAACAGTTGTCGGAATAATATTGGGATGGAGGTTTAACGATTCAGAAGTATTGCGAGCTGAAAGATTTGCCGTATAAAAACA
>ERZ1034913.886-NODE-886-length-20716-cov-5.761386_pt1 | contig 20716 bp, 20 predicted proteins | sample MGYA00520697_ERZ1034913 | MGnify/ENA primary metagenome ERZ1034913 (study PRJEB33766, sample SAMN09781786) | gut metagenome | biome: gut microbiome | host: Homo sapiens | place: Madagascar | study: EMG produced TPA metagenomics assembly of the PRJNA485056 data set...
TAAAAAAATCAATAATATCTTGAATATTTCAATAATATCTTGAAATTGTATTATATAATGCTATACTGAAATTAATAAAACAATGGAAGGAAGTATGTATATGTCGATTAGTTATAATAAGCTTTGGAAAATGTTGATTGATAAGAATATGACAAAGACAGAACTTACTCATCTTGCGGGTATAACTACAAATGCGATGGCAAAACTTGGAAAAAATGAGGATGTAAAGGTAACTGTTTTGGAGAAGCTATGTACTTCTTTAGATTGTCAATTGGACGATATTGTAGAGTTCGTACCAGATAAGAAGAAAGAGAGATAATAATATGATTTACAGATCAGAATTGTATATGCATGATCTTGATAGAACGGCTTTGGATGCGTTAAATCGTTTTCCTAAGTTTGTTCAGTTTAAGAAGGCGTATATGGCAAATGTGGATGAGAAAGTGGCAAAGATATGTCAACTTTCTTCGGCTATTCGTTTGAATGAAAATCAAATGCCGGAAATATATAATTTTTTACCACCTATTTGTACAAAGCTTGGTATTTCAATTCCTGATTTATATTACATTAAATCAAAAGAGATGAATGCGTGGACTTCTGGTAGTACAAATCCTTATATTTGTGTGACGTCAGAACTTATAGAAAAAGTTCCTACAGAATTGCTTTCAAGTGTAATTGCACATGAATGTGGACATATTGCGTGTGATCACATGCTTTATCATTCTATGGCAGTTCAATTGTTAAATGGAATTGATAATAGTCCTTTGATGAAGATTGATGCGATAAGAAAATATGTTACTCCAAATTTGGTGAATGCATTATTGTACTGGTATCGTTGTAGTGAGTTGTCAGCAGATCGAGCTGCTATTCTTTGCGATGGAAGTGCTGATCATACTATTGATATGTTACTTCGTATTCATGGCTATGATAATGTAAATCGCGATGAATTTTTGAAGCAGGCCTTAGATTTGAAACATTTTGTTGAAGAGTCAGATTCAAATAAATTTTTGGAACAAATGATTGTAAAAGGAGATAGTCATCCTCGATTGGCTACGCGTGTGTATGAATGTTTTGAATGGACTAAAACAAAACAGTATTCTGGTATTCTTGATGGTACATATTCAAGGGAAGATAAGTTCAGTGAAGAAGAAGTAGTATCTGCAGAGATAAAACTAGAGTCAAAGGATAGAATTAGTGATATTAATTTAGATATACTGAATGCTCGTCTTGATAAAGTGAATAGAGAGTTGGTTCGCTATACAAACAAAGCTGATAAAATGCATTATGCAATGGCAGTATTTAGTGGAATAATGGCAGGCTTTTTTGATTCATTTTTAGTAGGAGAAACTATAGTATCAGGAAGGGATATTGCTTTTTCTCATAGGCAAGTGAATTGATTTATTCAAGAATATGCAAAGGCAAGAGGTTTTGATAATGCTCGTTTGAAAGATGCAATTGCCGATTTAGAAAAAGAATTTAAGGTAGCTCAGGATAATGTTTGGAAAGGTGCAGGGATTGGTGTTTCTGCAAAGAATCATCATTTGGCTGATTTTGCACATCATCCTACACCAATTGGATTGGCATCTTCGATTGTTGTTCAATTTCTTCGTGTTGGTAGTTTTGTGAATAAAAATGGTGAGTTACATTTTGAACTTGTTAAGACAGAAGTAGAGGATATTCTTGAAGTGTTAGTTCCAGCTGTGCTTTCTGGTATTTTGAATTGGTTGGTTTTTATTGGAGAAACAATTTCAGAAAAAGAAGTATCGGAAACGATGAAAAAAATCATTCATTTTGCAGCATCTACACCTATTTTGATTGAAGTGGCTAAATGTGTAGACAATTGGTTTGGACATTTAGTAAGTGATATGGGAGGTTCTAAAAATACAGCGGGAGCCGGTATGGGAATTCCTGGTGTCTTTATTTCAATGTTGTATGAAGTGACTTCATTACCAGGATTAAAAGATACGGGTCTAACAGCGATTGTAAATGATTTATATGAAAATCAAAAGATAGATATGCGTCATGAATTGGCATATTTAAAAGCTGCAGGTAAACAAGTGATTCCTGTCGCATTCAATGAAATCTATGTAAGAATACTTTATTTTGTAGGTCGTTTAGGAGATTTGCAAAGAAGACAATCTTTGGGTGAGAAAGTGGATTGGCACGAAGTAATTCCATTTAATAATAGAACTGTAGATCGAATGTTGATGATTGCGAGTATGACATTTAATGTAGCGGATACTGCAGATGCAGCTGTTCATGCAGCTATTGAATCGGGTGCTAACTGGGTTTTATTCTCAGGAAAGTTTGTAGCAAGATATAATTATGTTGGAGCAGGACGCTCTGTATTGGCTATTGTTAAAGAGGTTCGTAATGATCAGAAAGAAGCTCAATTAATTCATGAAAAAATGATTTTGTCAGAGGCTAAGGCATCATTATTCCTTAAAGATCTTCATGAGTTTGAGAAGCGTTTAGAAGAAACTGTTTCAAACTATCTTGCTGAAGATATCGAAGAATTTATGAATGGTCTTAATTCTATTAAGGAAGGTCTAGAATCAAATGATTCGAATTTAGTGATTTGTGGAAATGTTAAAATACTAAAGGTTTTGGGTAGAGAGCCTCAGTTTAGTAATCAAGAAGAATTTGATGATTTAATGGAATCGGATATTCCACTTCAGTTTTAATGGAGGATAGGTTTATGGCTAAAATAGATATTGGGAAAACATTAAAAAAGACGTTGAATGAAGCTGGAAATGCAACTAAAAAGGTAGCTGAAACAGTAATGGATTCGGCTAAGGAAATTGATAAGGATAAGGTAAAAGAAATCTTTAAAAAAAAAGAAACAAAACCTAAGGAAACACCATTATTGCCTGTGGATGCACAAAAAATTCCTCTTTATAGTGCATTGAAAATAATTTATTATCTTATGTCTGTAGATGGTAGTGTTAGTCAGGAAGAAAAGGATAAGTTTAATGTTTTAGGAAATGATTTTGTTAATGACTTTACTGGTTTAAAAGAAATATTAGTAGAAGAATGCAAGGTGAGTTTGGTTAATACGATTGATGCTGAGGATTATTACGATGTGGTTCAAGAAGCAGTAGAAGATCTTTTGCTAACTCCTATAAAAAGTGATGATGTTTGTGTTTCATCTAAATTTGTATTATGGAATTTATTGGCTTTCGCTTATAGCGATGAGAATTATGATGAATCAGAAAAACGATTAATAAAGTATGTTGTTAGAAAATTAAATATTGATAAGGCTATATTCCTTGAAATGGAAAGCAGCTTAGTTACATTGGTGGATCTAGAAAAAGAATTAGTTTGGATCAAAACAACGAACAAACCATATTTAACAATTGAGACTATGGTTAAAGAACTAGAAAATAGAAAAAGAGTTATCTTTGAAAGTGTCAAAGATATCATTACTCTTTAAGGAGGTGCAGGAATATGCCATTACCATTATTATTTATTGGGATTGCGGCTGTGACGGGTACAGTTGGTGTTGGTACTACAGTTAAGGCGGGTATTGATACAAAAAACGCAAAGAAAATTAATCTGAATGCCAATGAAATAGTAAATGAAGCTACAGATAGAATTAATGCACAACGACTAGCTTGTGGAAACTCCTTAAGTAGTCTTGGTGAAGAGAAGATGTTTGTGTTAAACAGTAATATAGCATCTTTTCTTGATACTTTTACTAAAATAAAAAATGTGGATTTCAAAGATACAGAAGGTTTGGATGAACTAAATAAACTTCATATTGATGAGAAAGAATTTGTTGAACTGAAGACAATGGTGAGTTTTGCGGGTTCATTAGCAGGTGGAGCTGTGGCAGGAACTGCAGGAGGAGCATTGGCGGCATTTGGAGCTTATGGTGCAGCACATGCATTGGCAGTTGCCTCAACAGGCACTGCAATTGCTACATTAAGTGGTGCAGCAGCTACAAATGCAACTCTTGCTTTCTTTGGCGGTGGATCACTTGCAGCAGGTGGACTAGGTATGGCTGGTGGAACTGCAGTTCTAGGTGGACTAGTTGCTGGGCCAGCACTTATGGTTATGGGACTTGTTGCTGGACATACCGCAAAAAAAGGTTTAGATAAAGCTTATACAAATAGAGCTGAAGCTATACAGATTGCTTCTCAATTAGAAACGGCATCACTACAGTGTGAGACTATTCGAAGAAGAACGTATATGTTCTACAATTTATTAGCTCGTTTAGATTCTTATTTCCTTCCACAAATTTTTAAGATGGAAAATATTCTTAAAAATGAAGGTGATGATTATAAACAATACACTTTAGATTCAAAGAAAACAATTGCTTCTTGTGCAAGTATTGCCGTTTCAATAAAAACAATATTAGACACACCAATATTAACGGATGATGGTCTTCTTACGGATGATTCTGAAATGGCAGCCACAAACATTGGGGGCTTCTTACAGAATATGCAGATTAATTATTAAAAAATTGGAGAGTTGTAAATCTCCAATTTTTTATGTTTGATTTGAATTCATATTTTCGAGCCATGTTAATAATTGATTTATTATGAGTACTTTTAAACTATACCCTATGCTCATATTTATGTATTGCATACCTATGGACGCTTCATATTGGTATAAAAGAAATACTCCATAGTATCCAATAAACATATTGAATATAAGAAAACTAAAAAAATAGTTTCTAATAAATCTTGGTGTAATTTTAAACATTCGCTGATGCTATTTGATGATCGTATTCTTCATCTGCACAGTCGGCACATAGAACATGGTTCCAGCAATAGAAATCTTCAGCTCCACTATCATAAGAATGTGAGTTTAAAAAATTTAGTTTATCTTCAAAGTAATCAAATTTCCGATTGCATTTTTCACAATATTCATAATAAATTCCAGTTTCCTCATTTTGAATTACTTCGCTAGCACATTCAGAGCATAATGTTTCTGAGAAACAATCATAGGATTTATCAAAGAAGTCCATTTCAAATTCATCTTTTTCAATAGCTCGATTTATTACTTTTCCACATCTATTACATTTTGTCATGATCGATTCCTCCTTAATGACTTAAAAAATAATTGTTAATTGTTTCATTTAATTTGTATTTCATACTTTTTGATATTGGATATTTATTAACCTTTTTAAGCATGTTTTCTTGGGTCTGTCCTTGTTTGCACATTTCTTTGATTACTAAATTGTATGTTTCGGTAATTCCAAATTCAGTAATCGTTTCACTGATTAATCCAAAAACAAGTAGACTTCCGATGCCCCCAATCATTCCCATTGGGCCAATAGCCACAAGAGCTGTTGTATATGCTGCAGCACCGTTTAAACCTGTTGCTCCAATAGCTGTTATAAATATAAGGATTGGTACTCCAAATCCAGCTAATTTTGATATTACTTTATCCATATGCGTATTCATCCTCATTTCTTCTTTAGTTTTGCTTTCGTTTGTTTCGACTGTTTTAATACAATTTAGTTCTAGTTCTTTTTCCTCAATTAAATCGATAAAATAACAGAGGTTTTGTTTTACAATGGTAAAATTAACATCTGTTTTAAAAGGCTTTTTCTTGTGGCTAAATTTAGAAAGACATTCATTTAATATTTCAAATTGATTTAGAGAGTAGGGAATGTATTCTTCGTAATCATTAATGATTTTTGCTAATTCATTTGTTGTACAATGAGCTTCATCACTTTGATTGTTAATGAAATGTTCTTTAAGGCCTGAATTATTGAAAACGATTAAACTATCTACCATAATGTCTATACAGATTCCTTTGGCTTTAAGAAATTTTTTTAATTCGTTTTTAAATAAGTTTCTTTTATATTCCATCTTTTTAGCTAAGGGCATTTTTTCATAGCTGCAATCATTATCGATAAATAATCTCCCATCACGAGAAATGGTAGCATCGCACTTGATGTTTTTTACTTCAAGAAGAATGATTCCGTTTCTAGTAAGAATAACATTATCAATTTCAGTATTACCGTTATCGGTTGAAATATATATATTTTGGTAATTCACAAAGTCTTTACGATTAACATAATTTGATAGCATTTTATTAACTCGATCTTCTGCTTTTTTTCCAGAAGAACTAATTGCTAATTCTTTTTGTACAGTTTTGATTGCTTTTAGGCATCTTGAATAATGTTCATTATCAAATAAATCAAATTCAATTGCCTTTTTCTTCAATTCTGTAGCAACATCTTCAATACCATATAAGTTATGATAAGATTCTTTAAATACTCTTTTCGTAATAAATGTTTGAAGTTTCATAAGTTGATCGACATATTCATAATATGTAAAAGTGTCTGATGTGAATATGTTATTTTCGTTCAGTTCTTCTAATAGTGTTTTTTTGGTTTCCATTTTTATTTTTTTCTCCTTCTTCAGTTGTAATAGGGAATATTTCTATCCCTATTTTCTTGGCAAATACAGGATCATCACAAATTTTCGTGATTAAATTAAATTTAGTGAAATCTAAGTTCATATTCATGTGTTTTTATCTCCGGGTTTTGACTTAAGTCATCTAAATGATAAAATATTCTTATATAGAAGTACACAGCAGGAATGGGGATATATTTGTTAATTTTCTCTGAAATTGGGGAGGGCATATGAAAGATAAAGAATTTTTGTATTTTCTGCAAGATATACGAAGAGATACTTTAAATTTAACGCGCAAAGAAGCGTGTAGTTACTTTAGTGAAGATTTGGATGAAGGAAAACTGGAAAAAATAGAACGAGGGGATAAAAAATTAGATTTAAAGTTGTTGACAGAAATTGTAAGTGGTTATAAAAAATGTATAAAAGATAGGGGGATAAAAGATTCGGATAAAATTAATGCTGTCTTAAATTTATGTAACACTTATTGTTGTAATGAGTGTCCGGTAGGTAAAGAAAAAGAAATGTGCGAAATACATACAAAAGAATTATCACAAATCACTTTAGAAACGATAGTATTATTAAAAAAAGTGAGTGTACAGACAGATCGATTGGCAGAGATTACATTAGATGGTAAAATTTCGAATAATGAATTAGTAGATTTTGTTAAAATAAAAAGAGATTTGGAACATATATCTATGACGGTAGATTCTTTGAAATTATGGACTGATCAAATGATATCCAGTGGAAATATAGATGAAGTTGAATATAATAGAGTAAAACAAGAAATTGAAGAATCAGAAAATTAGAATAATCATTCAATGAAAATTAAAAGGGTTGTTGTCTAGATTAAGACAGAAGCCCTTTTAATGCTAATGGATATAGGTTTATTTACGTATATAATTTATTAGAGAAATGTACCATATTCAAGGGCTATAACGATGGTGTTATAACCCCTTAAGTTTTATTTAAACTCCACCCATATCAAAATAATAATGTGCTAAATCTTCCTGCATTTGTGATTTAACTCTATCCCAATCTTCTTTATTCATCTTACTATATAGAGCATGATTCATTGCGATAATGCTTAAATCTTTTGAATAATATAAGAATCTTTTTCGTTCAAATTTCTCGAATGGATTTGTTAACATATTTCTGCAAATTACTTTTCTATCTTTTAGAGTAGTTTCATTATATGGACAAGTGCTGCGATCTACTTGAAGTCCTCTATCAATTCTGTCTTGGTAGAATGCAATATAATCATTTAATACATCGTCTATTTTAGCATCGCCAATAGTATTAACATTTTTAATAAAAGCTAACAAGAATGGCATTTTATAAGATAATGAATAATCTCTTTCTTCTAAAAATTCAAAGAAGTCTTGTTTAATTGTATCATTGTTATGTTCTTTGATTCCTAGTTCATTTCGATATTTTTCAACATCATCAGGACTAAATAAATATAAGGATTTACTTCCAAATTTATATTCTACACTAGGTTTTATTTTTCCTTTTTTAATCCAGCTTGTAACAGTTCCGGTATTGACAAAATATTCTCTAGCTAGTTGTTCTTGACTTAGATAATCACCATACTTATCTTCAAATGTATTAATATCTACTTCAGTGATTCGTTCAATACGTTCTTCAATACCATCAACAATTAACATGTCTCCAGGAGTGTAATTTGTTATTGTGATATCACCAAATGGTACATAATATGGATTGGCAAAGATTGTATGCATATTACAAGCTTTGATCATAGCTCCATATTCATCAACCACATCAATCACAATTACATTTTTCTTGATATCTGTCTTTCGTAAACCTCTACCGATTTGTTGTAAATACAGAACTTTAGAAAGAGTAGGTCTAGCCATAACTAAAATGCCAAGTTCAGGATAATCCCATCCTTCAGAAATCATGTTACAAGTGCAAAGAAATCTGATTTTTTTGTTCTTGAAATTGTCCATGACAGAAGCTGGTTTTTTTGTCTGTCCAGTATAGCTAGATGCAACAATGCCAGCTTTGTTTAAAAGTCGTGCCATTTCGTTTGCGTGAGCAACATTAACACAAAAAATAACACCTTGGCGTAAACTTGCTTCTCCAGTAGTAAAGTATTCTTTTAGTACATCTACAATTAATTCATTTCGAGAAGTTACTCTGATTCTTTTTTCTAAATCTGCATTTACATAATCTTTACCATTAAAACGTACTTTTGATAAATCGATATTTGTTTCAATTCGATATACATTTGCCTTGGCAACTATACCTTTTTCCATAGCTTCTTTTAAAGATAATGAAGTGGAATACGTACCAAATACAGTTTCTAATTTTTTCTTATCCGGTCTTTGATCGGTTGCGGTCAAACCAATTGTGAAATCCGTATTATAATATTGTATGACTCTTTTTAGTATTGGAGCCACGGCATGATGAGCTTCATCAACAACTAAATAGTTATAATAATCAGTAGACAATTCTGTATAATGTCTTGCCATATATGCATAGGTTCTTATATCAATTTTATCTTCTAGTTCGGGTAAAGAATTATGAATTCTTTGAATCCAGTCTGCAAGAATGTTAATTCCTGGTACTAAAATTAATCCTTTAAAATTTGGCTTATTCTTGGCAAACTCACGCAAATCCTCTTCAACAATTTTTGATTTACCAGCTGCTGTTGGTAATACAATTAAAAATGCTTTAATTCCTGCAGCCCTTCTTTTTTGAATTTCTTGTAAACTGATAGTTTGGTGTTCATATAATTCAACAGATCTATCTATTTTTAAACCATTATCAATAAAATTAGATGGATCATTTCCAAAATATTGTTTAATATCATCTTCAATACGATTTTCAAATGCACAATCCTCAGTTGAAAAACGGAATAATTTGATTCCCCATGAAGCACATGTATTTTGTTTTCTTAATTGGTTTTTATATTTTTCTTCACCTATAATTTGAGGATGATGATAAGTTACACCGTTTTCTTCAACCGCATATTTTTCATCTTTTGTTCGCACAAAATAATCCAGAAAATAATTCTTCCCATTTTCATCGCAAATACCATATTCTCTTGTGATATATTTTAGTGCATTCATTCCATACGCATTTGAAAAACTCTTTTCGAAATGTAATTCAAGTGGAGAAACATCAGATTGTTCACTTCTGTCTCCAACATTTCTTGTATGATTTATAGGCATTATAATTTCATTTTTTGAAAGATATTTATCAACTTCTAAATGAGAGTAGCCTAAGAAACGGAAAACTCTGTTGAATTGATGCATATAGTTATTTTGTTTATCTGTAATAAGCATATATGAAAATATAGGATCATTTGAATTATGTGCACAAATATCTTCATCAATAATAACCATGTCTTTTCCGTTATCATAGAAATTAGATATCCCACCATTTGGATATTTTATTTTTTCTCTTAAAGAAAAATCAGTATGTTCAACTAAGAAAGCATCTTTTGAAGGAGTAGATTCAACCATTTTTCTTCCTCCCTCCCAGGTCTTACATCTGTTGTGATCCAATATTCTTTAATCATTAGATTATCTACATCTTTAATGAAGTCTTTAAAAATATCTAAAGTAAAATCGGTGAAGAATCTTCCATTTCTTTCTCCTTCGAAATCACCATATTTAAATGATGTATAAATAATTCCATCATACTTTAAAGCTCTATTCATTTTTAATAAGACATCTTTTAGTTCTGACTTTGGTAAATGTAGTATAGAAGAACATGCCCAAATTCCATCATAATAATTTTCTTTATCTAGATCTTGAAACAACATGTGTTTTACCTGAATACCTGTATATGCACTGGCACTTTTACATAATTCTATAGATCCATCAATCGCATCAACATTATAGCCAGCTTCAATAAAATACTTTGTATCTCTACCAGATCCACATCCAAAATCTAGTATTTTATTTCCGTTTAGTTCATTTAAAAATTTATTTTGCAAGTCCTTCAAATCGGCAGATATTGTACCTTGAATGAATGCTTCTGAGTTTTTATTATAATAATCCAATGTTTTGTTTGTCATAAATACCCCTAATGTAGTTATAAATACTAATCTAATACTGTGTATATAATATCTTGAAGTTGTATTCAAATCAATTTCAAATGAGTATTCCGCAAAATCTGCGAAATAATACTCTTTTTTGCGCACTCTTTTATCTGTAGGAAATGCTTGTATCGAATTATGATATAGATGCTTAAAGATATCAACAAGCAAGAAATTAAAAATTGAAACATAGATTTCAAAAAGGAGAAAAAAGAGTATGAAAACATTATTAGGCATTTTAAAAGGAATTAAAAACGGACTTTCTAAAGGATTTAGAAAAGTTAAATCGAGCAAGAGATTGCAGGGAGCATTAGTTCTAGTTTGTATTATGGCAGTTGCATTTGGTGTTTGGTTTGGTGGATATTTTAAGGGTACAAGAGTACATCAAACGATTCAAAAGCCAGTTGTTTGTTACAAGGATATTGAAGAGATTGCATTCCAGGAAGCAACAATTAAAGAGGTTGGAGTTATTCATAAGCCTATGGAATTAGGAAAACTTAAAGTTGATACTTCATTAACAACTAGCGATTATATTTTCACATATAATGCAGTTATTAAAGCAGGATATGATTTAGAAAATATTAAGGATGATGGTGGTAATGAATCAACACAAACTATTACTGTTACGTTGCCAAAAGCTTCAATCTTTGATTCTTATTTAGATGAAAAATCTTATGTTCAATATTGGGAAGGTGAAAAGATTACAGCTAATGTTGGATTAGAAGATTTCCACAAAGAGAAGAAAAGCATGCTTAAGGAAGCAAAACAAGATGCTATTAAAGGTGGCTTGTATGAGAAGACTGCTGAACATGCTAAGGTAGTTATTACTGATTATATTCACTCGCTTAAGGGTTACGAAAACTACAATGTAGTATTCAACGAATTGAATGATAAGGCTTAATGCCTTGTCATTCATCTAGGTATAAAAGATTTATATTTAGATGAATGATTCTAGTTGAGAAAAGAGAGATCTAACGATAACCTCCATTTACTTATCTCATTTTCATAGTTGGATTTCAACTTTCTTAACTTTGTATAGAGTGCTTAAGGGCACTCTTTTTTGTATTTAATTGAATTTTATTTTTGTTTATAATAAGTGCAAATTAAATGTTAGATGAAAGGAAGACAAAAATTATAGGTGATTTAAATATGTCCATATTATTGTGGTCATATCTAAGAATTTTAAAGAAAAAATGCCGATGATATAATTTGATTGTCAAGAAAGGAAGTTAAAATGAAGAAACGCCAGTTGGATTTATTATGTAAGATGATTGATGAAAATCAGTATATATCAGTAAAAGAATATGCCAAATTAATGAATGTTTCTGAAAAATCAATTCGAAGAGATTTAGATGAATTAACAGAATTGTTAGATCAGTTTAATGGGAAAATTATCAAAAAATCTGGTATAGGTATATTATTGGATGTTCCATTAGAGAATAAATCAAAATTTATTTCATATATTAATCAGCTGTATAAATTGGATGGATATCAATGCATGGTTGCAGGATTGAATGCTAGAAAACAAGATTTGAAATTAAATTTGTTGTTAAATGCACCAAATGTATTTTCTATTACGATTCTAGCAGAAGAGTACTATATCAGTAAATCTTCCATACACATGGATTTAAACAGTTTGGAAAGTGAATTACATCAATATCAATTGAGCATCATAAAAAATACTGGTGGTTCTTATATTCAAGGAAACGAAATTCAAATTCGTAGAGCATTATTAAATGAATTATATCTATTTTTACAAGATTATCACTTTGAAGATATTTCACTAGAAAAAATTGATGTTTCTAAGAATGTTTACTCGAAATTATTGAAAGTATTTGATAAGGAACATGTTGAGAAAATCAAAAATGTTATTGAAATTTCACAGCCTGAATCATTTCGTAAGCTTTCATATAGAGAGAAAAAATGGTTGATAACAGGAATTTTATTACAATTATATAGAATGAAACAGTTTGGCATGATTTGTAAAGAAGATGATGGTCGTGTAGCTATGTTCGATCACATCGAAGGTTTTCATGAAATAGTTAATTGTGAAGAAAGTATTATTGGAACGAAACTAGCTATTGAAGAATTATCATTTCTGGACTGGTTATTTGCAAATGTAGGCTTAACGTATATACCTAAAGTTAATTTAGAAGAGACGGCAGAAATGTTCAGCGATGATTTTATTGATGCATTTTCAGCAATTATTGGTTTGCCTTTACGCAGCAAAGAAAATTTTTGCCTAAGCGTACGTCAACATATTTTCTTTATGTTAACAAGAGTTTCAAATAATCAAAAATTTAAAAATCCTATTTTGGAAAGAATGAGAAATGAATATCGAGCTATGGAAATGGTTTGTCGAATTATTTGTAAAATTTTATGTTCAAAATATAGACTTCCAGAGATTAATGATGATGAAATTAGTTATTTAATGGTTTATATCCAAAGCGAATTAATTTGTTATGAATCTACATTAAATACAGCTATCGTTTTTGATGAGAAACCAAGTTTGAGAAGCTTCTTTCAAGCTCAATTAAATCGGCGTTTCCACAATCTGAAGATAGAATTTTTTGATAGCATTAACGATGTTTCAATAGATAAATATGATTTAATTTTATCTACGATTGGTTTAGAAGATAAATCATATAATTACGTATCTTCGATTTTGAATGAGAATGACTTTGATTTGATTGATAGTTTGATTACAAAAATCATATCAGATAAGAAGAATTATTTGTTGGAATTAAAACGAATATTAAACGATTTGCATGATATTGGTGTAATGATCGAATTAAAAAGTAATATCGAACTTAAGAAGAACTCAAATATAATTTGGGAAATCCAAAGTGGTATTCACAATTATTGTTGTATACAAAATTTAGAAATGGAAAATCGATTATTGATACAAATGAAAGAAAATCAAGGGATGAATATTTGCTTCTTATTTAATGATTGGGACTATATGTTATTTGCTAGCAAATTCATCTATCTGTTAGAGAATAGTCCTAGTGATATAGTTAATCAATTTAAAAAAAATGTTAGCGAGGTTTGGGAGTATGAGTAAAGTTGTTTTGGTAACGCATGGAAAATTAGCAGATGGTATTTTATCAGCAGCACAATTAATTGTTGGTGAACAGTCTGATGTCAAAACTTTTGGTGTGGAATTGGGTTGTGATTTAGAAAAATTAAAAAAAGGTATAACAGACTTGTTAGAAGAATATTCAAAAGAAAATGAATTTGTTGTCATAATGACTGATATTTTCTACGGGACACCATTTAATATAATTACTAGCCTAATGGAATCTTATGATTTTATTCATATAACTGGAATCAATTTAGGAATAGTGTTAGAGGTTTTAATGAAAAAAGATGAACTTTCTAATAGTGAATTGAATCAAATTATTGAACAAGGTAAACAAGGAATCGTGAATTGTTCCGATATCATCAGCAAATTATAGAAAAGGAGGTGAGCAGCATGAGAAATGTTTTAGTAAGTAGAATTGATGACCGATTAATTCATGGACAGGTAGTTACAGCATGGATTAAGGTATATCCAATTAATAAAATTTTAATTATTGATGACGAATTGTCAAAAAACCAATTGATGCAAAGAATTTATAAAGCCGCTGCGCCGGCAGGGGTAACAGTTGTACTAATGAATCAAGAAGATGCTGCAAAATTTTTGTTTGATGATCCAGAAAAAGGCGAGAATATTATGATTCTAGTTAAAGTTCCGCAGGTACTTGAGAAGTTTATTGATCAGGGTTTTGAAACAAATAAAATTATTCTAGGCGGAATGGGTGCGAACGAAAAGAGAAAAAGATTTAATCGTAACATTTCTGCAAGTGAAGAAGAACTTGATTGTTTTAGAAGAATTATTGCACGTGGAATTAAGATTGTTTATCAGTTAATTCCTAATGATCGAGAAGTAGATATTAAGGATTTATTATAGTAGAGGAGAGAATTTTTATGTCATGTATACAAGCTATTATGCTAGCGTTATTGTACTATCTAGGAAATAGTACATGGGGATTAGGTGTTGGTTGGTGGACACTAATGCGTCCATTGGTCCTAGGCTTCTTGTCGGGTATTTTGTTAGGTGATCCTAGTCAAGGTGCTGCAGTTGGTGCATCTATTAATATTTTATATTTAGGTTTTATTGGGGCTGGTGGCGCAGTTCCGGGAGATATTGCTTTGGCTGGTGTTGTTGGAACAGCTTTAGTAATTTCGGCAGGTGTAGATGTTAATACAGCTATGTCATTAGCTGTACCGGTTGGTTTGTTAGGAAATATTATTTGGGTTACTAAGTTAACTGTTAATACAGGAAATGTTCGTTTAGCAGAAAAATATGCTGAACGTGGTGAGACTACTAAGTTCTGGATTGCAGATGTATTAATGCCTCAATTGTTCTTATTTATAGTGAGCTTTGTGTCTTGTTTCATTATTGTTTATTTTGGCGTATCTTACATTACAGGCGTATTGAATTTTTTAGGCGATAAAGTTGTCACTGTATTATCAACAATAGGTGGTATGTTACCGGCTGTTGGTATTGCATTAACTTTAAAATCAATTTTCAAAGGCGAATCTATGGTTATGTTCTTCTTGGGCTTCTTGTTGGTTCAATATTTCCACTTAGACATGATTGCTACAGGATTATTCTCATTAGTATTCACAGTTATTTATATGCAACTTAAAAAAGATGGTGATGAATCATTATTCTCTGGTGGATTTACGAGTTCAGCTGAAAGTGGATCTGCTTATGCATTACTAGATAAAAAGACAATCAAAAAATCATGGTTCCGTTGGATCATGTTTAACCAAGCAAATTACAATTATGAAAGAATGCAAGGAACAGGATTCTGTCATTCGATGCTACCAATTATCAATAAATTATATCCAAACGATCCAGAAAAGCGTGCTGAAAGAATGAAACTTCACATGAATTTCTTCAATACTGAACCTCAATGGGGAGCATGCATCATTGGTTTAACAGCTGCATTAGAAGAAAAGAAAGCTCAAAGTAATGATGAAATTAGTGATGAAATGATTTCTGCTATTAAATCAAGCTTAATGGGTCCATTGGCAGGTATTGGTGATACTATTGATGGTGGTGTAATTACTCCATTATTATTAACTCTATTTATTGGAATTTCTCAGAGTGGAAATATTATGGGACCTATTAGTTACATTATAATTGAAGCATGCATTATGTGGTCAATCTACTGGTTCTCATATAAATTAGGTTATGAAAAAGGTAGTGATGCAATTGTTAGCTTGCTTGAAAGTGGTAAGATTAATAAATTGATCCTTGGTGCTTCTATTATGGGTTGTATGGTTTTAGGCGGTTTAGTAGGTAATTTCGTTACTTTGAAAACTTCATTATCATTTGATGTAGGCGGAGATGCTCCGTTTGTATTGCAAGAACAATTATTTGATGTTATTTTACCAGGTTGTTTACCATTATTGTTGACGTTATTCTGTTACTGGTTAATAACTAAAAAGAATGTTTCTTCGATGAAAGTTATTATGTTGATTTTCGTTATTGGTTTAGTTGGCGGATTATTAGGTGTTTTAGCATAGATTTTGAGGTGGCATAATGATAATACAATTTGATGACCAGTTTAAATCTTTTCCGAAGGAAGAACATGAATTACATGTAAAAAAACTTCAGAAAGAAATGAAAAGGGATAATATTGATGTATTGCTATTAACAACCCCTGAGAATATTTATTATTCTACTGGATATAGATCTTGGTATACTTCGAGTTTATTCAGACCTGTATATGCTTTAGTTCCTAGAGATGGGGAACCGGCTATTGTTTTAAGAATATTAGAGAAGAGCACAGTTAAATTTACGAGTTGGATTCCAAATATTTATGTTTCAGGGACAAAATCAAGAAATATTGGAAAATTAGATGCGGAAAATCATGTAGAAGCTACAAAAATGGCTATTATGAAGATATGTCCAGATGCAAAAAATATTGGATTGGAAAAAGGAGATGGTTCTCATTTCCACTGGGCATTGAATACACTTGAAGAATTTGCAAAAACATATCCTGAATATGAATTTGTGGATGGTACATTAGCTTTCCAAAGAGCTAGAATGATCAAAAGTAAATGGGAAATTGATCGTATTCGTACCGTATGCTATATCACTGAAAAAGCAATTGAAGAGACTTTTGCCGAAGTGCGTCCTGGAAAAACAACTGAAAAAGATGTTTCTAGAAGTATTGCCAGTAAAATGGCTGCAGATGGCGTAGATAAATTCTCTTATCTAACTGTTACAAGTGGCTTGCAAAAATATACAACATTAAATGCTTATGCAACAAATAGAGTTATCCAATATGGGGAAATCTTGTTAGTTGATATTAGTGGTCATATTGATGGCTATGCATCTGATTTAACTCGAATGATGTATGTTGGTAATGAAGTTCCACAAGATATTTTAGAAATGGCTGAAGTATCAAGAGGATGTGTAGTTGCTGGAAAAGAATTTATGGCTCCAGGAAAATGTATTGGAGATTTGAATCGTGTTGTTGAGAATTATTTAAGAGATTCACCATATGGAAATTATGTTATTCACAGTAGTGGACATAATGTAGGGTTAAATGTAGTTGAATATCCTATGGTTGGTGATGATAGCACAGTGCTGATGGAAGAAGGTATGGTGTTTGCGGTAGAGAATGGGGTTTATCCGTTTGATCCAAAAGATGGTGCAGATAATATGCATTTAGCATTTAGAATGGAAGATGAAGTCCTGGTTACAAAAGATGGTGCTGAATGGATTACTGGTCCAGGCAAAGCGATTTATTGCTTAAAAGATTTTAAAGAATTTTAAATATTAAAAAAAAGACCTCAGAATAGTAATCTGAAGTCTTTTGTTTATATAAAAAAATAGAGCTGGTTTTGAGTATGTTGTGAAATGGTTCCAGCTCCGGAAAATGGGCGTTGATTAATAAATCAACATCAACATTTTAACATGATAATTTATTCTTGTATAGAACTATTTCCATAATATGGATATATTTTCTTGTGAAAAGAATTCTAACCATGCATCCGATGGCTTTTTGTTTGTGATAATGCCATCGAGTGATTTAAATGAATCGATTACGAAGTTTCCTTCATCATCGAATTTAGTGTTATCTACTAATAGATATTTTTCTTTTGAATGTTCTAGCATGCATTTACGTACGGCTTGTTGTTGTACATAGTTGTCTAGAATACCAAACTTTTTACTGATGGCACTGCAGCTAATGAATGCTTTATCGGCAACAAATGTAGATAGAGCGTTGATTGTATTGTTTCCAGTAAAAGATCCTAATCTTTCTTTATAGGTTCCACCAACACAGATGAGTTTAGTGGTTTGGCTTGTGTTTCCAAATAGTTTAATAATATTGATTGAATTTGTGATGATTGTTACATTAGCTTGTGATTTAATTAGGTGTTTAGCTAACGTATAACATGTCGTACTTGAATCCATCATGATGACTTCACCATCTTTAATGAAGTTGTCTGATGCAGTAATTCCAATTCTTTCTTTTTCTTTAGGAATCAATTGTTCACGTAATTGAACGGGAGCATTTTTATCTTCGTCTTGTGAAAGGTAGGCACCTCCATAGGTACGTACCAATTGTCCTTTTTCTTCCATTTCCTGAAGGTCACGACGAATGGTTTGATCACTGCATTGTAAAGCTTCACAGGCATCGGTAACCAGGATGCTGCCTTTTTCTTGTAGCATTTCTAAAATGTAATTTTGTCTGTCGATTTTTAACATGTTTAGCTATCTCTTTCTGCATAATATTATACAACAATCAACAAAATATTTGAATAAATCCACATAAAACTACAATTAATCAAAAGCGAAAAAGGGAGACAAACATGAATGATTCAAATCAAAACAAGGGAAGCTTTTTAGGTCTTGTTCCTCTACTAATTTTTCTTGCTGTCTATTTCCTAATGGGTATAGGATTTGGTAGCTTTAACAATTTTCCGCTTCTAATTGGTATGTTCTTGGCAATGACAATTTCTTTCATTATCAAGAAGCCTGGTGACAACAAAACTTTCACAGAAAAAGTTGACATGTTCTATGAGGGTGGTGGAGATAAAACTTTAATTTTGATGGTTATTATCTATATATGCTTGCTGGTGCAATGCACGCAACAGATACAGTTACTAACTTAATGCTTTCTATTTTACTTTCAAGAATGATTCTTCCAGGTTTACATTAGGAAATTGGTTTTGGAGAAGATCATCTAGAAATATAAAAATTGTACCATAGCCTTCAGATTGTAATTGGTTTAAAAATAGAGAAGAGAACTAGAATATTATGCGTGATTCAAAGAAGTCTAGTTCTCTAATAAGTGTTAGATGAGTGTTTTACATATGTTTGTTGGCGTTAATGTTTCTCATCCAACCGGACTAGTTTAACAAAAAAATATGTATGTGAAGTAATATATGTACGCAAAAATTAATGGGCTATTTCAAATTTGAATTATAAATATAACGTATTCAGATACTGCATATTAAAAAAGAGGATTACTATTTTATAAACACAAAAACAGCTACAACTCTCTATTAAATAAAGAAGATGGGGATGATGTGAGTGAAGAAATCATGGTATATGAAAGTGCTAAATTTAAATAGTTAGATTCTTATAAAGAAGTGCTTGAAAATGAGTTCTTCGGAATGAATGAGATTAACTAATAAATACGATTGCTTGGTTATATATTCCAAGATTTTTGGTTATAAAAAAACTTGTGAAATGTTCACATTTGTTCTTGAAAACAATGTTTTTCTCGATATATACTTATCCTAACTATAGGGGTATAGTTATTTGTTGCGAATAGAGAATACATTATGAAGAAAGAGAGTTTTTACTTTGAAGGAGTAATAACTCTACAAGATTATTCATAATCAAGATAATAAGTGGGAATAGGGTTATGAAAAGTTTAGAAGAAAGACAGAAGATTTTGGTTGTGGATGACTCCAAGTTCAACCAAGAATTGATTATAGAAATTTTAGGAGAAGAGTATCAATATATAGTGGCTGATGATGGTCTAGAAGCTATTAAGATTCTACAAAAGGATTGGACGATTGACTTAATGCTGCTAGATATCAATATGCCAAAAATGAATGGATTTGAAGTTTTGAAGTATATGCATCAGTATCATTGGATCAAAGAATTTCCAGTGATCGTGATTTCAGCAGAAGAAGAGAATTCAATTATTGAAAAGGCATATAATTTAGGGGCTGCCGAATATATTCAACGTCCTTTTGATGCGTTTATTATTAAACGAAGAGTTATGAATACACTTGTTTTATATGCCAATCAAAAACGATTGACCAATGTAGTAGTGAATCAGGTGTATGAAAAAGAAGAAAACAACAAGATCATGATTGGAATTTTGAGTAATGTCGTTGGTACATATAATAAGGAGAGTAAGGAGCACATTCTTCATATTCGCATTGCCACACAGATGCTTTTAAGAAGGTTAGTTGAGAAAACGGATGCGTATCCATTAACGGAGTCTGATATCACATTGATTGCGACGGCATCGTCTTTACATGATATTGGTAAGGTGGGTATTTCAAAGGATATTTTAAATAAGCCTGCAAAGCTGACGGATGAAGAGTATGAAATTATGAAAAGTCATACTTTACTTGGCGCAAAAATGATTCGTAGTATGGAATATCCGAATGATAATCCATTGGTTCAAATGGCTTATGAAATTTGTAGATGGCACCACGAACGCTTTGATGGAAAAGGCTATCCTGATGGTTTAGTGGGTAATGATATTCCTATTTCTGCCCAAGTTGTATCGGTCGCCGACGTATTTGATGCACTGACAAGTACGCGTGTATATAAAAAGGCCTATGATTATAGAACGGCCATTCAAATGATTTTGGATGGTAAGTGTGGAAGTTTCAATCCGTTGTTACTAGAGTGTTTAAAAGAGATGGGTACAGATATTTATGTGGCTTTTAAAACGCAAAAGGATGATTATAAGGATTATTATGAGGCAAAAAAATTGTCTGGTGAAATATTAAAATCGGAAACATTGCCATATAATGATCATTCGCAACGTATCATTGATTTCTTGCAGGAAAAGATGGACTTTTTTGAATTGAGTCAATCTAAAGTCTTATTTGATTATAATCCTTTAACTGGTGAGTTAACTATTATAGATCGAGAGAAAAATAAAAAGTATAAAAAGAGTACGTTGGAATTTGAGTCGTTTGATGTGAATGAAGAAGTGATTGAAAAAGTTAAAAAACATTT
>ERZ1034913.887-NODE-887-length-20708-cov-37.101874_pt1 | contig 20708 bp, 30 predicted proteins | sample MGYA00520697_ERZ1034913 | MGnify/ENA primary metagenome ERZ1034913 (study PRJEB33766, sample SAMN09781786) | gut metagenome | biome: gut microbiome | host: Homo sapiens | place: Madagascar | study: EMG produced TPA metagenomics assembly of the PRJNA485056 data...
AACGTAGTACTCACCAATAAATAAGCGTCAATACGGTGCTCCGTTGACGCTTACCGGAATATTTATTGCTCTGCGACATTTGAAGCGAGTGAAAGCTTTTTCTCTGACTGTAAAGATTCAGGAATGGAATACATTTCAGGCAAACAGAGATACCGCGATTCACTGACGTCAGCCTCCGGCAGTATGAAACGCCCGAAAAGAATGCTTGTTACCGGATATTGTTGTCGGAGATGTAAAGGCCTTGCACTGTCAAGAACATCGCGGCGTCTGTCTCAGGAAGTCACCGAGCGTTTTTATGTGTGCACGGATCCTGGCTGTGGTCTGGTGTTTAAAACGCTTCAGACCATCAACCGTTTCATTGTCCGCCCGGTCACACCGGACGAACTGGCAGAACGCCTGCATGAAAAACAGGAACTGCCGCCAGTACGGTTAAAAACACAATCATATTCGCTGCGTCTGGAATGAGGGCTGTCGGTTAACACCGGCCGTCGCCGCACACCGTATTTTTATTCTTCAGCATGATGAGAAAGAGATAACGATGGAAAGCACAGCCTTACAGCAGGCCTTTGACACCTGTCAGAATAACAAAGCAGCATGGCTGCAACGCAAAAATGAGCTGGCTGCGGCCGAACAGGAATATCTGCGGCTTCTGTCAGGAGAAGGCAGAAACGTCAGTCGCCTGGACGAATTACGCAATATTATCGAAGTCAGAAAATGGCAGGTGAATCAGGCCGCCGGTCGTTATATTCGTTCGCATGAAGCCGTTCAGCACATCAGCATCCGCGACCGGCTGAATGATTTTATGCAGCAGCACGGCACAGCACTGGCGGCGGCACTGGCACCGGAGCTGATGGGCTACAGTGAGCTGACGGCCATTGCCCGAAACTGTGCCATACAGCGTGCCACAGATGCCCTGCGTGAAGCCCTCCTGTCCTGGCTTGCGAAGGGTGAAAAAATTAATTATTCCGCACAGGATAGCGACATTTTAACGACCATCGGATTCAGGCCTGACGCGGCTTCGGTGGATGACAGCCGTGAAAAATTCACCCCTGCGCAGAACATGATTTTTTCGCGTAAAAGTGCGCAACTGGCATCACATCAGTCTGTGTAAAACTCCCCGAAAATCCGCCCGTTTTTACTGAAAAAAGCCATGCATCGATAAGGTGCATGGCTTTGCATGCGTTTTCTTGCCTCATTTTCTGCAGACCGCGCCATTCCCGGCGCGGCCTGAGCGTGTCAGTGAAACTGCATTAAAACCGCCCCGCAAAGCGGGCGGGCGAGGCGGGGAAAGCACTGCGCGCTGAGTGGATATACGCATATTTATTATACAGAGGTGTTTAAAACTAATTTATCGAAACAGCCTCATATGAATGTAAAACGTTTTGTGACAATAAAAAGGTTGCTAATTATTAATAAATTAGCAACTTAGATTTGTGAAGATAACTACGTTAAATGACAATGTGGGTAAACGGTATTGTCAAATCTTCAAAATGTAGTCATTTTTGTCATAATAACGACCAACCCCGTAAGTGTTGTTGTTCAAAGATGAATCAATTTTAGATGTAGTCATAATAAGCTGAAAACCTTTAAAGTTACTAAGGCTTGTAGTGATTAATTTTTGAAGGTTATGGCTTCGAGCTTCATTTATATCCCCGCATTCGAAGTCCATAATGGAAAAACGAGGATATCGGCAAGCTGAATCAACGATTGAAAAAATAAGAAATGCTAAATGTAGAGCTGCTTTTTTGACAACGTTTGAACTATCTGAGTAATTTACCCGTTCATTCAAAAGCCAGCGATCTTTTGCAAAGTCAATCTCTGAGGAAAGTTGAGTTGCTGTTTTAAATAGCTCTTCATTCCCCGAGTCTCCTTCAAGAATAAAAGTGGAAAATTCAGATAGTTTTGAGTAAACATATTCTTTTCTGCGCTTGTTTTTTGCTTCAAGAGCGGTTATTCGTGAACGAAATTTTTCCATTTGCTTTGCGATGTCTTCACGTTTTGATTTTAAGTCGTCAACTTTAGCTATTGAATCAATTTTATCTTGCAGGGAGTTGATTTCAATTAATTTTGCAGTTCTTTCTTCTACGATTGAAGTTATAGCCAATTCTCGATAATTTGAGACTAAATTGATTTCAAACAATCTATTGTGTAAGCTTTCAAGCTCTTTTTGAAGCTCTTTAATATAGCCCTCTATATATTCTGCTGAACTATATAGTTTTTCTATGATTTTATTATTTTGACGCTGTTGATATTGCAGTTCGTTCAGTGATTCAATATATTTTTCCTCTAATGAGGAATTGTTGACTGTTGATTTGCAAAGTGCGCAACCACTATCAGTGTTATCGTGTTCTGATATTGGTGTTAAGCAACAAGGGCAGTATTCAAAAGAAATTCGACCTAAGCCTTTATATGTTTCTTGTGATTCATTCAAAGATTTTAAACGATATGCTAAATTTTTTCCAAAAAGCAAACAGTCCTGGATTTCGGTCTTTATTGAATGTAACTCATTGTTTTTAAGTGATATTTTGTTTGTTAGTGATTGTATTTTTAAAAGGATGTCATTGCGTTCGATAGCTAGGTTATATTCATTGTTACCATCAATATTATCTGTTGAACGCAATAAAATTTCTTTCTTTGAGTCTATTTTGGATAGTTCAGTGTATTTTTCATTCAATAATTCGTTAATTATATCAACAGTTAGATTAGAGTCATTTCCTAAAAGCTCGAAATATGCTCTTAATTCTGTTCCGGTATTTTCATAATCTCTCTCATACTTCAATAAATTTTGACGAACTGAGTGAGTTTCCAAATCATCGAGACCGAAAAGAAACTCAGCGATAGCTGTCCTGGTATTTTCATTGTCAGAGCGAGTAGACTCTTTGCGAAATATTCTGTTAGAATCTGATGATTGACTTAAATAAATGAGTCGCATTATTTGATGCATGGTTAAATTTTGATGGCTGTCAGATTTATATTGTCCCCAATCGAAAAGTTCAAACATCATTTCTGAGAAGCTTAATCGCTCATTGCTTCTCCTTGAGCCATAGTCTAGCCAGCCATCTGCATCTTTCATTGCCTTATCATACTCTCCTTCATAGATTTTAATATGAGGAGCTGCGCCACTAGGATCCACTGGCCTGGTTAAGGTAATAATGCGGTCATTAATTGTAATCTCTGCATTAACATTCGAGCATTTATCGGCTGGATATTTCCAGTCGTCTTTTTTTAATTCTCCGCCTAAAATATAAAAAATCATATCTAAAATTGTTGATTTTCCTACAGAGTGCTCCCCTCTGATTATGTTTATACCATCGTGAAATTTTTCGTCATATAACTGTTTACCAGCCTTAGTTATGACTAATCTATTTAACTTGAGATATGACGGTTTTTTAATCATAACGATATTCCATTAAATTAGTTTTTGCTTTAAGGCCTTTTTTACCTTTGATTGCTAGTTTGGGTATTTCGTTAGCAATGGTAGTAAATTCGAAGGTGGCTCTAAAGGTGTCAGCTTCAAGCGTATTAATCAGGGATGTTGGTATTCTTTCAATATTCAGGTGGATATATTCATCTATCAAGGATAGAATGCCCTTCGAAAATAAATGTGCTAAGGTGTTTCTACGTATTATATTTAATTCAAAGAAAATTCTACGAGGATTTTCAATTGTTTCATAAGTGTCCTCTATAGTAGAAATTCGGCGTGCAAGTTTCGAATTTGAACGCGGCCATCCATCAATGTTCTTTATTTGACAAGGGAAAAGGTAATAGAAATCCATAAAATTAAGGTGCTCATCCCTAATCTTGTTATTGTTTTTATATAGCAAGCTTATAATACGATATGAGCAATGGTTTGCATCTTTAAATGGATGATAAATAATCATTAACCAACCCACCGTAAGTGACATTTACCCGTTAAGAAGAAAATCATGCCTCTAATTAATTCGCTAGAAATAGCGGTACTAACTTCAGACACTTCTTCATAAAGAGGTTCAACTATTCTGTCATAAATGACTCTGTCAATTATAGCAGTGTTTACTGTGTTTTTAAACAGTGGTTTGACATATTGTGAAAAAGATGAGTTTATTTTACTTAAGCAATGACAGTAAATGATTTCTTCTGATATGGAAAACTGATGCTTGCTAACTCGTCTTGCAAACTTATTTTCTAAATAAGCTGCATCTTCTAACAAATCAAGTCGATTGCCTTCTTTTAGTTTTCCTTCTAACCCTATGATTTTTCGACCTGGACGGGGCTGAAGATACTCTTGTAACTCTTCGAGCATGTATTTATATTCTTGATCTGTTTCACAAAGTTTTTTAGAACGTTCTAATAAATTTGCTAATGCATTGCTCCGATTCTTAACCTCATTGAAACTTATGTGTGTCCCAATGTTCAGATCTCTCCCAGGATTATTATTAGTTATTTCATTATCAGAAATGACTAGGCTTTCATTTTTTTCCATTTTTGAAGACCTGCCCAATATTAATGTCACCATTACTATCATTATTACTGACGATGTTTTTAGTTATTTCTCCATTGGAAAGTATGTTAATGTTTTTTGCCTTGTTTCCGATTATTTTGTTTCCTTTTACACCCGACTTTGAATTTGTTTTTTTTGTATGGGATGTCCAGTAAATTATTAAAAGTAAAGAATTTACAAGTAAAGTAAATAGTACTGAGACGATAATTGGATGGCTCGATATGAAATTAACATTTTCGAAAATAGGCATTGATAAATATAATGCAAAAACACAGAAAATCGTTGCTGTTGCATTGTATTTCAAGCTGCTCTTAAAGAAACTAAGATCCATTTATTACTCCATTTATGTAGAATTGAGTCAAAAAGATGCTGCTATCTAACAATCCCATTTTTTGCAGAAGTGCAATGCATACCCCACCAGTTCATCAATTCTTTTCGATGCTCTAGATAGGTTGAGCGGTTATAGGCTTTTCTAACATCATTACTTTCAATATGAGCTAATGCAGCTTCAATCACATCAGGATTAAATTCTGCTTCATTCATACATGTACTAGCAATTGCCCGTAAACCATGAGCTACTAATTTACCACCATATCCAATTCTCTTTAAAGCAGCATTTGCAGTCTGGCTATTCATTGCTTGCTTTGGGTCATTTCTGCTCGGAAAAACATGTTCACGATGAGCACTGATTGGTTTCATCACTTCCAGAATTTCTAATGCCTGAGGAGATAGAGGAACAATGTGCTCACGTTTGGCCTTCATCCGTTCGGCTGGAATCGTCCAGAGCTTTGCATCGAGATTGATCTCTGCCCACCGAGTACCAGAGGCTTCAGAAGGGCGTACAAGGGTCAGTAGTTGCCACTCAATAAGACAACGTGTCGGAACAGACAGATTAGACATAATCAAAGAACGCATCAGCTTCGGTAATTCTTCTGGCCGGAGCGTCGGCATGTTTTGCTTTTTAGGTTTCTCAAAGGCCATCCCAATACCTGATGCTGGATTGGTATCAATCAGACCTGTGTTTACGGCGTAAATCATTATCTCATTAATACGCTGCACCAGACGACGTACCGTCTCTAGTGCCCCACGTGCTTTGATAGGCTCTAGGGCTTCAACAAGCATTCGGGCTTTGATTTGCTGAACTGGGATCTCACCGATGGCAGGGAATACATCTTTTTCTAGTGAACGCCAAATGTCTTTCGCGTAATCAGGGGTAACGCTTTTGCTTTTAAGCTGGAACCAGTTAGCGGCGACGGTTGAAAAAATACTGTCCAGTGCGATTTGCTGCTGTTCCACTGCAATTTCAGCTTGAATTTGCGGGTCAATTCCGTTGGCTAACAAGGAAAGGTAATTCGCTCTTAACCGTCGGGCGTCAGCAAGTGAAAGGGTGGGGAAGGCACCTAGCCCCATCATTGTTCGCTGTTTTGTTGCTGGACGTTGATAACGGAAACGCCATAACTTCTTACCGTTCGTTTTAACGAGCAGAAAAAGACCATCGCCATCATGCAACGTTAGATCCTTTTCTAACGCTTTAGCGCGCAGAACTTCTGTGTTGGTCAGGGGGCGTGTCGTTCTTGCCACTTTGGCCGCTCCTTCATGAATTGGTATACGCGTTTAGGTATATATCCTACCGTATACCTAAACGTATACCAATAATCACTGGATTTAGCTGGATATCCTCGGACAACGGTAGACACAAAAAAGCCCGCAAAGCTTGTGCCATGCGGGCTTTCAGGATTTCTCCGGACGTATCCGGAAGAGCAAGTGGTGGGCTGGCGTCCCTGTAATTAGTGCTTTAATAAATTGATTTATATTGGAATTTTGATTTAATTTTTAATTAAGGGTTCAATTGTGGAACCATTTAGCGAAACTGCTGAACGTTTGACGTCAAACAATGCTGAAAGATAACACATTCAACAGTTCAGCTACCTACTCGAAGTTGAACTCACATCCTCTGCGTCAGCTTTTCTTCATTTAACCTACCGAATGCGTTAGCGTCATTGAAACAGTTTCTCATGGTCATTGATGGAGAAGGTATGAAGGATAGGATCGTCGAAATACTACAATACACCCTGAAAAAAGATTCTGGTGAGGAGTTCCATCAGATCATGTATGAAGTCAGTGTTCCACTTCATACCCGGAACGGTATAGATGTGGTTGCGTATGGAAACTCTCTGCACGATGCTGACAGCTACTACCTCATACGGGCTTTTGAAAGTGAAGAACAGATGAAAAGCATTCTTGATGATTTCTACGCAAGTGCGGGTTGGCGTAGTGGCCCACGAGAAGCAATCATCAGTCGAATTGAAGTAAGTCTTAAGTCAGTATTGACGCTTCCGCAAATTGCTGTGAATGAGTTGAGGAAAAAATGACGAGAACAGAAATAGTAAAGGTAGTGACTAAATGGTTCGACGTTGACAAGTATAATGTGCTGAACGAGCTGACGGTTGAACAGATATACATAGAAGTAGAAAGACGTGTTCTTGCTTACAATCTGCTCACCCAATACGATTCGCTTAAACCCCAACTTAAAGCTCTTGTTGATGATCATGAGCAGAAGATACAGTCCGGGCAAGTCCTCTTTAATGAGGACGCTAAAATTGACAAGCCAGAAGAAATCCTTTCATCAAGCTACATAGCAAATCCACTGACTATTGCTGGTGCGAAAGATGTTATTGGGGCTGTTGATATGGTGAATAGACTTATTGGCCCGCAAGAAGAGGCTAAGAGGTCAAGGCAGCTTTCGCAATACCTTAATCAAGCGGGCATCAGTAAAGATGTCATGTTTGTTGAAATTCATCTCTCAGAGGCTTCTACAGAAGACATCATTGAGCATCTGAAAACGATGATACCGCGATGGAAGAAGGAGCTTAAGGTGAGGCCCCATGAAGAAAGAGGTTATCGTTTTGGGGTCGGTACGATCAAAAAAGTTATGAAATATAATCTTATACCGATGTTTGATCTCATGTTCTGGGAGAAAAAGAACAACACCAAAATTGGTATAGCGCTGCTGACGAGGTTGCTTTACCCTCATCTGATTAGTGAAAATAATCGCAGTGAAGGCATGGTAAAAGATACTGATTATCCTTTGGCTGTAGGTTTTATGACCAACCAGAGCTACATCAAATCGTTAGGCGATTTTATAGTTAAATACGACTCTGACAGGGATTGGAAAGTGTGGAGTTTCATCAACTACTACTTACCCGAAGACGAGCAAGAAGAACAAGAAAAGTAAAAAGCAAAAAATGGGGAACTTCACTCCGGTTGAACTTCCCCGAAACTCATCAAAACTCACTTTAGCGTTAAAATCTCTCGCCTGAACACCCCTAGTTAGCTCCTAGAAAAAATACGATAATTATCTCTATCGAGAACAACGTGAAGGAGATAAAGATGAATACTAATGTAGTATCAAACAGTAAAAGACTTATTCGTTTACCAGAAGTATTAAATCGTACTGGTTTATGTAAAGCGTGGATTTATCGTTTGATTAGTCGTAATGAATTCCCATCGCCAATAAAACTTGGTGAAAGAGCAATAGCATTCTTAGAGAGTGATATAGATAAGTGGATTGATGAAAAGATTACTTTATCACGTAATAAAGTAGCATAAAAATCAAAATAATAATGGTTTCGGTAGCTGGTTAGTCTATTAACTAAAAATATAAACGTGGGAGGTCATATGTAAACACAATCGAACTTATCATCATAATAAAACGAAAAAATAAGCTGCTCTCAAAATAATGCATGAAAATGCAGGGGGCTATATATCAAAAAATATGGAGTAACTATATGAATACTGAAGAACTAAATAACATTAAGGACTCATCGACTAAAGCTTTTACTGCTATGGCGAAGAATCTTTATATCACAGGAATACGTATATATAAAGAACAAGAAGAACTTGAGGTGTTAGCAGCTATTATGTTGGATAGCGAGAGAACGGAATCATATCTTTCGCATGTTAAAGAATATCTGGCAAAACGCTTTGATGAGCATATGGAAGAAGTGGGTAAAAGAGAAAGACTGATTTATGTTGATATGGATAAAGTCATGTCTGAAATGAGATATGTGCATACTAAAGCATTACTTTTTAGTATGAGTTAATAATAGCATATTCGCCCTGAAAGGGGCTAATAAAAAACACAATGAATTAAATAAGCATTTAACTATGAGGGTATAAATATGTCTAAAGGAAGTATTGCTAGTAATAAATCAACTGAACTGTTCTATGATCTTGCCTGCAGGTCATTTACCGCAAGCTGGAATATGTTCATGGAAGTCAATGGTGATGGGGATGCCAATGCTTATCTGGATGATCCAGAGTTTATGAGTCCATTTATTATTTATGTTATTGACCATATTCAGAATAACTTTAAAAGATTCACCGCTCAAGAAGGAAATAATGGTGATATTCATGAGGTTAACTTTGAACAAGTCGCTGCCATGTTAGTAGGATATTCAGAAAGCTTTAGAAAATGACGTTTAATCTTGTCCTGCAAGGGGCTAACCAAAAATATAAATGACAAATACAATATCTGTTGCAGTAAGTATGTTGTGCGAAGAAACCCCAAAAGTAATGAATACTATTCAAGAACGTTTTGCAATATTTGTTGCCATTACGGGATATTCAGTAGAAGAAATCATGGATGACAGCAACTTGCTTGACGAGTTAAATCGATTTATTAATAACGAACTAGTTAATGATTTAGGGTTGGAATATGGTTCCGTTATCATAAATATCGGTTATAACAACTGATTATTTTTACTAACTATTAACATGATAAAAGGATTAAAGATGAAAGATATTATATTTAATAAAAGAGAGAAAGAAAAAAACGAACTTATTGCTAACATCTTACAAGGATACTGTGATGAGATATATTCTATTTATGAAAAACATCCTGAAACAGCAATCGATATCTTGAATGATGGGCTTCTTTCAGGCGTCATATATGATATTTTGGTAACTCGTGAGATGAAGAAATACTCTATCAAAAATGATGTGTCTGATATAAATAGAAGGGCTTTAAAAGCCACAATATTATATTGGCATCAAGAACACATCATTGAGCTTGTTATGAGAAATCTAAAGCAGGATAAAAATCAAGATCCTATTTATTGGAAGCTAAAGTTCACAGTGATCTGATATTAAAATATTATGAATATTCCCTCGTACAGAGGGAAATAATCCTGTAAAGAATCGGAGATAACCAATATGATTGATGAATTCCATGTTATGTATATGTACAAAAAAATTCAAGCTGAAGCGGCTACTACCGACATCAAAACACTGGAACAGTTTTTGAAGAAGTTCCGCCAAGTTGTTGCGGAGCGCCGGGAGGAATACTATCGGGAGATTGGTGAGATAAAAGCACGTAAGTTGAGAATGAAAAGAGCACAAAGATTACTTGAGAAAATGACATGTGATCGTGTTTCACCAGAGGATCTCAAGGAATGACTATTTGAGTTTTATTAGAACACAAACGTAGAAACGATAATCATTATCATTTATAATAGTTTTTATCGATAGTTAGGTGAATCTGGAGGGAACTGTATGAGCTTTGAAGCTAAAAAGGAACATGCCATTGCCATCATGGAAAGCAAGAAAATGTGGCGTAGTAACTATGCGCCTCCTTTGCTACGCCTCGCATGGAAAGCTGGCCTCAAGATCCCACCGTTGCTTTTTGCCTCGTTCTGGCAAATAACCTTGCTGATGGGAGGTTAGTTTGGTCCGGCATGGGGGATTTGTATGTGGTTTTATTCATGGAAGGACAGTGGTATGCAACCGGCGTTGCATTTGTCTCAAGCATAGTCGCAGGTATTTGCTTTGGTGTTCTTATGGCTGCGTATCATTGGTGGCGAAAGGTAGTTAACAATCTTCCAGACTGGGACAGTCTGGAGTAAAGATCTCTGTAGAGGCGCTATAGCCTTTAAATGGACTGGGTGTGACATGGGAAAATGAGATATTGGTTAATAGCGGGATTTATTATCCTTCTTGCGATCGTTTATGCTGCTATCAGTGACAGGGATTCTACGCTTTCTAGGTTGAAATCAGCAGGTGAAAACGGAGATGTAGAAGCTCAGTATGCGTTGGGTCTCATGTATTTATATGGAGAAATACTGGATGTCGATTATCAGCAGGCAAAGATTTGGTATGAAAAAGCCGCTGCCCAAAATGATCCGCGTGCGCAGGTTAAACTCGGTTTGATGTATGCAAATGGTCTCGGGGTAAATCAGGATTATCAACAGGCCAAATCTTGGTATGAAAAAGCATCGGTTCAAAATGATGTTGATGCGCAATTTTTGCTTGGAGAGATGTATGACGATGGTCTCGGGGTAGGCCAAGACTACCAAAAGGCAAAGATGTGGTATGAAAAAGCTGCTGCTCAAAATGATGAGCGTGCTCAGGTTAATCTCGCTGTTCTATACGCAAAGGGTAAAGGGGTAGAACAGGATTATCGACAGGCTAAAAGCTGGTATGAAAAGGCTGCAGCTCAAAATAGCTCTGATGCGCAGTTCGCCCTTGGAATTCTGCATGCCAATGCTAATGGTGTAGAGCAGGACTATCAGCAGGCAAAAGACTGGTATGAGAAAGCAGCAGAACAAAATTTCGCCAATGCTCAGTTTAATCTTGGTATGCTCTATTACAAAGGTGAGGGAGTTAATCAAAACTTTCAGCAAGCCAGAGAATGGTTTGAAAAATCCGCGTCTCAAAATCAGCTGAATGCTCAGTATAATTTAGGTCAGATCTATTATTACGGTCAGGGCGTGACTCAGAGCTATCGACAGGCGAAAGAATGGTTTGAAAAAGCGGCAGAGCAAGGTCATGTCGATGCTCAATATAACCTTGGTGTAATATACGAAAATGGTGAAGGTGTGAATCAGAACTATCAACAGGCAAAGGCTTGGTATGAAAAGGCAGCTTCGCAAAACGATGCGCAGGCGCAGTTCGATCTTGGCGTTATGAATGAGCTTGGTCAGGGGGGAAGTATAAATCTGAAACAAGCAAGAACTTGGTTTGGGCTGGCATGTAAGAATGGGCATAAGGAAGGATGTGAACGATTTAACGTTTTATCAGACAAATAGATGTTATAATATTTAACAAAACTAAGATAAGTGATTATATAATTTACTCTTGTTTAATTTTATTTGTATAGTGTTGAGAATCTTATTATATAAGGATATTAATTAAAGGCAATCCCTGAACGTATGAGACCAGTAAAAGTCACCAGCAAAAAAATAAGAGAATTAGCACAGAAAGCTCAAGAGATACTTGCAGCCATTGATGGTGGTGCAAGTGAAGAAGATGCTTTTTTAAAGGAAATGATAGATCAATGGAACAGTCAGGTAGTTTGTCCATATGAGTTCTCAGATTTTAGAGATTTTTCCTCTTGGACAAATGCAAATGAATTTACCCGAATAGCTTTTAATTTGGAAAAGTTCTACGCGGATTTCATTTGGGAAGAACTGGTTCAAACGATAAACTGTGTATGTGATCCAAAATCAAAAGAATCGGAACAAAAATTTGCTCTTTCGTTGCTTGAAAAGAATTTTCATGGAAATCCATCAGATCTTATATTCTGACCCGATGAATGGTTTCAGGATCCAGATATGTTAGATGTACAACTGAATGCTGAAGAGATTGCATGTTATTTAATGGTCCGATCTGGCAGGCTATTGGTTGATGCACCTGAAATCGACCTTAAATATGAAACCCCCAAGTCTGATGAATAAAAATATTAACATAAGTGGAGATAAATAGTTATGAGCAAACACAGGAAAAACAAGTTTGAAAAAAAGTTATATCGAACTGTAAATACAACTACTTATAATGTACCACACTTGCATGGTGGTGAATATCGCTGGGATCGGAGTAAGAATAAAATAGTTAACTCTGAGTTTCCGCACTTTTTACCTATGTCAGGAAAAACAAAACGCGGGCTTGATTATACGCCATTATTCATGTTTTTACTAAGCAAAACTGGTGAAAAATGGGATCAAGTTTATAGTGAAGCAATTAGACGACTCGATAAGCCTGATCCAATCTTCTGGCTAGTTGCTCTACACGAAAAAGACCGAAGAAATTTTGTTCGGTGCGGTGAATCCAGTTATTACAATGGACTGTATGTGGATGAAAATGGTTACTTGAAAAAGGTTTCCCCAGATTTAAAGGCATCAGACATCCCGGTATTATGTAATTGCTGTACTTACACTCTAAACGGGAAAAATATTAAATGAATAAGTTAATAAATTTTCTGACCTCATTAACTCAAAAAAATAGAAGCATCATTTGTTTTATTTGAGGATGGTAAACAATTTTAATTATTTGAAAAAGCATCGGTTTAAGGAAGGTGGAGTATAAAAAGGGTTAAATCCAAAATGATAATATATTTAGAACCTATAACAATAGTGATTGCTTGAGTTAACTTGGAGAAAGTCAATATTTTGATAGGTTCTTGTATCGTGGTTCTTAGCAATAGAAGCAGGCAAACTTGTATAATCACTACTGAGTTTAGATAGCAAAATCTTCCAGTGTTTACCAGCTTTGATAGCAGAACTATCAATATAGATATATTTATACATAGTTGAACTTGGGTTTTGTGTTGCACTGTGTATGTAAAAAATAGGTATAAATAAGGTTGCGAACGTTTTGAAAATAACTTAAATCTTTTTTTAGGGGGTGTAACTAAATTTAATTTTAGATTTGTAATTTATTCTGTTTTTTTGATATGTAAAAATATAATATGAGGAGAACAGCAGTAAATAATATACAAAACATTAATACGAATAAGAATAAATTCCTTGATGAGCCAGTGTCACTAAAAAATCTATCCCAAGATTTCTTTGACATTATATTTTGTGCTGATATTTCTAAAGTATAATACGCAAACGGATATGATACAGCACCAATAGCAAGGTAGGCTGCTACATAAGGCATATAAGGAACATAAGACGGAAATATATTTCCATCATTTAAATCAGTCAAAATGTTGTAAACCAAAGAGCCACAGCCAACTAAGCCCCATAAACAATGCCTGAGATAGTATCTAAATGTCACATTCTTAACCTTACTGGTATAAAACAATAAATACTGATTCACATCACGATACCATACTGCCTAAGGGCCTTCCAATGGAAACGTTTGAGGTGGTGCTTAAGAGGTTTGAATTTAAAACCGCCAAAAAAATTGACGGCCTTAGTGTGATCAGATCGCAAAGTCTTCGAGTTTTTTACCTGCGTTAATAGCAGCAGCAATTGCTTTAGGAGTACGGCCCTGACCTGTCCAAGTCTGTTCATTACCATTATCATCTGTATATTTATATTTAGCAGGGCGGGGAGTGCGTGTCGATTTGGTTTTAGGCTTAGTGGAACCAACCGCTGAAAGTAGTTCCGCAGGATCAATACCATCTTCTAACAGTTTCTGGCGGAAGGCTTCAAGCTTAGCCTGACGTTGTTCTTGTTCCTTGAGTATTGCTTGTTCTTCCTCACGGCGCTCATCAACGATAACAGAGAGTTTTTCCAGCATCTCTTCCAGAGTTGCCAGATCTGTTTCACGAGCATGTGCGCGAAGTGTACGAATATTGTTCAGTGCCTTGAGAGCTTCACTCATAGTATGTCATCCGGTGTTTTAAAATGGGCGTTTAATAAAAATAATGTATACGGTGTTGTTGAACAGTCAAAAAAACAACTCGTGAATAATATAGTAAATATTATCGCTTAAGCAATACAATAAATCTCATTTTACACGCAATAGCATAGGTTAGTTTTTAAAGAGACATTTTCTTGCGCTTCTGGCTTGATGGTTCGAACTCTGACGAAATGTTAGAAAGTTGCTCAAGACTCTGTTCAACAGAACGTTGGAACTCAAGAGCAGCTTCTGTACGCTGTTTGATGACAAGAGCGAAGAGTTCATCAGGTGTTTTTTCTATTAGAGTTTTTCTGTAGAGCATGGATTCCTGAACCTTCTCAAGGCTCTTGGATGCAAGAGCCGAAGCATGGCTAATAGGATTAAGTTCTTCAATAAATTTATCGAGCAGCGATTTTTTCTTTCGGTCTAATCTAAGGAGAACAGTGTGAGCCGATTTAAATTTCTTTGCTTCAATTAAGGATGAGCCATTGGTTCTTAATCTGCGATATTCACCTCTGTATTCAGACATCGGTGGATATTTTTTTAATGCTTTAATGATGTTCAGATACTGAATTAAATCATCATTGTCTAATTTTACTTTCCTCATATATACCTCGTAAATAAAATAGTGGATATATCTATATTACGAGATATAGTGTAAGTGTCAAATATAATCGGGAAATAAGAATGATAATATTCAGATGAAAACTACATTCTTTCTTCTTGATCAACATATTCAGGATAATCAACAAAAATGTCATCTTCTGAAACAGAGTCCCAGTCAATATCTTCGTCGGGCGTAGAAAGTAAAGGTTTATCATCTCCTTTATCGATGGTTTTTTCTGCGTTGTTTGTAAGTACCGCATCTTTATAAACGGTGACGAATACGTTTTCTATGCCTTCACTGGTCGTTCTCAGCGACTTCTTAACATATTCTTTCCTTGTGGCATTTAATGTTCTGTACTGGCCTTTTAGGAAGAGATTTGCGTTTATCATGGTATGCTTCCCTTCTTTGACCAGAATGCCTTTATTTATTAGCTTGTTCCAGCATTTACACACGTTAGATTTGCTCATATTAAGCTCTTCTGCGAGTGCCGACTGAGATATACTGGCAATGAGGTTTCCATGCTGCATGAGTTTACATAAGCGGATCATTATTGTGTATTCTGCTCCGGACATATTTTTTCCGAGCTTTTCCAGATTATCAAGAAAAGCATGAACATAGGCTATTCCCGGTTGTATATCAGAACTTCGCTCTTTTTTTACATTTACGGTTATTTTATCTTTTCTGTTTCTGTTGTAAAAACTGTAAATCTCCAGTTTCTGCTTGTCTGTAAAATGATTTCTGTTTATATATTCTTCCACTTCTTCACTGCTGGAGGTCATTATTGTATTGTAATCAATGCTCATCGGTTATCCTTTTATTGTTATTATGTTTATTCTATATAATGCAGGATATACTTTTGTCAAAAATAAATGTGAAAAAAGGAAAGATAATACACTTTTGCGAAATAGTGTTCACTTCTTTCCGGGTGTTTTAACTATAAAAAAGTTTCCACAGAAGAAATTTTGGTTTCCGTACAGGAAACTTCGGTTTCCACAGAAGAAACTTAAATTTCCGTACAGGAAACTTTTTCCGTGAAATCTCTTTTAAATATAATGGGTTGCACCTCCTTAATACTATAATATGTTTAATAACCTTAACGGGGAGTGTGCCGGTTAAATGGCACCGTCTATTTTTCTGCTTTGTTTTTACTTGATGTTATGGACAGCAAGTGATTGTTTAATACAATCACGAAGCGCTGCTGATTTTTTAGTAAATATACAATTGTTTTTCCTCTACGTTATAGCGGCTACGCCGCAATTCTTTATGGATAAATCCATCATTAACAGGGATGAACCCTGTTTCAGCAGTGTGATTGTCTTGAGCAATCACTAAGTGCTGCTTCTATGAATATAGTTTTCCTATGCGTTTAAGAGCAAATACTATATCTTTTAGTGCTAATGCTGTTATGAAATATAGGATCGAAAATATTTAATCATGAATAAAAGAATAGATGTTGATCCTTTTGGCTTTACCCTAAAACATAGCAAGGACCATTGTTAAATCGTTAAATATATTTTACAGAGTTAGGGCGTAGCCGTGCGTCAGCACATGAGCTTTAGCTCATACGAGATATATCTTTTCAAAAGAATAAGAAAAAACAGGTAAAACGTTTATTAAATGAGTTAAATTTGATTTTTACCGATTCGATATGGTATTAAATAATAAAAAAGAAGGAAAATAAAGAATGAACAACATTAAGATTATTACGCTCTTTCATACAAATAAAAAAATACCATTTATGACTTGTATTGTTAAAGATGTTGAAGAGAATGAACAAGTAATAAAACTCACTTTGCAAAATGGTGATAATATTCATGTCAAAGATTATGACTATTTCTTCTTATCAGAATCAGCACATGAGTGTGATCAGGAACGAATGATTAATACATATAGAAGATTGATTTCTGAACTGAGCCAAGTTAGCGAAGAAACAATAGGGTCCTTAGTTCCGAAGATATCAAATAATATGAAAACCAATTTCCCGGCAAGCGGTGTGAGTGCTTTGGAAGATGATTGAAAAATCTGAATGGTAGCAACCATTCCATATGAAACAGCATATTAAAACATGCGTTGCATACAGGTTTTTGCAACACCATATCGGAAGATAGCTACGTTACCTGAGATCTAACAATCCCTGTCTGCGTAATGGTCGACAGGGTATTACCTGTTCTGACCTATACCTTTCTATCTCCATCAATGTGCAAACAGCTACTGACATGGCTCTTCGTGCACATTACACCACTTATCGATCGATATAAAAGATCAATAAATTGCTTTTGATAGGTTTAAACTATTGAATGGGTGTCAATTGATCGGTGCTTTAATTGTTTGTATCGATTGATTTTGTATATATGATAGCCTAAAGCTATCAAATGATTTGAATTCGATCGATACAAACGATATGACGAACAGAAAAATAAATTGAATCCTATCAATTGATTAATGCTTTTTTTCAGCCCAGAGAGACCAACCTATGGGTAGGGCTGTCTTTGACATAAAGTTTCAACACATTGGGGATAGATATGAAATTACGGATAGTGATGCCACTGGTACTGTCTGCTGCCGCACTAACAGGCTGCCAGCAGCTCAACGACGGCGTGAATACAATTAATGGAGCAATCAGCTCGTCGTTGTCTTCAGTAGGTAAAGCGCTGGGGGGAACAGCCACCACTCAAAGCCTTGGCCCGGTATCATCTGTATCTGGCCTTGGTGCTGTTTGCAAAGACTATGAAGAAAATGCAATGGCAGCAGAAAAGAAATGGACTGGCAAAAGGATCTCTATCAGCAACGCAACTGTTCTTGAAGTTACGAAGGGCAGAAGTGCCAGCGACATGATGACGGGAATGCCGAAATCAGCCCCTAACTATTATCTGCTCTTTAAAACCTCTGATACCAGCTACTGCGGCGGGATGGTCTGGCTGGATTACTACTCTGGTATTGATGATGCAGTTCTTACCTATAAGAAAGGCCAGAAAGTAAGCGTCACCGGAACTGTAAACAATTTCGAAGTCCGTGGATTCGCTACCGTCAACAATGCGGATATGCCAGTTCGTCTGGTTGTTCTGAGAAACGGCACGATCAATCATTAACTCTGGGATAACACGATGCGTAAATTTTTACTCATAGCAGGTCTTGCTGCTCTTTTATCGGGATGCGGTGAAAAAGGGGATTTTGAGAAAGTGATCAACGCGAAAATATCGCAATCAAAGCTGTGCTACTCCTTGCAGGACAATGACATTGTGTTCAATAAAGGCTTCCCCATCCGGGTGAATCATGGCTACCGTTCAGCGGGGTATAGTGCCAGTGATGAAATCTTAAAAGGTCTGGTTAATCAGGGACTGCTTGATGTCTCCCAACAGCCTAATGGTTTTAGCAGTGTTGATATTCTGGAAGTCACTGATAGAGGACAAGAGGTTGAGTTTTGGGATCGCAAAGATGGTGCCTGTGTTGGTCATCGGGCAGTTGCTGAGGTTAAAAGCTGGACTGAAACGAGTGAGAGTAATGGCGTTAAAATGACGCAAGTGACCTATACGTGGAAACTGGATGGTGTGCCGGGCTGGGTTGATAAAAGTGCCTTCTCTGGTGTGAAAGGGATGTCTGAACCAGAAGAAGCCAAAATTGTTCTGGTGAAAACCAATAACGGTTGGCAAGCGCGGTAATTACAGGAAGAACGCTATGAACTCTATCTATTGGGTGCTTATCATCGTTCTGCTGATGAACATACCATCATTGGCTCCGGTTCTGTTTCTCCGTAAGACTCAAAAGAACGTGAAGGTATCGATGGTGGCCAGACTGTTTCTGCTTAACGCTTTCTTGGTGCTGTCCCTTGTGACGCTATCGCGGAACATTACGCAAGAATATGGCTTGTTCCCGGTATGGTTGCTCGTTGTTGCCATAGGATTGTTTGCGGTCACGCTAGTACCAACGGTAAAATTTATGCGTAGGCATTTAACCGTCGGGAAAAGTCGGGCTGTAATGCTCTCATCATTCCTGATTGTCTATGCTGTCAGGTTTCATGGCGTGTTTTCAGATTTGAATGGAAGTGGATATACGATTAACGGCTATAACACAGTATGGACATTCTTCTTCCTGTTTGCCTGCCTTTTGACTTATCTCGGTTGTTCCGGGAACAGAGAAAACTATGGTACATATATACCTCCAGCCACTGCGCATCCTAATGGTAATAAAGCCTATGCTTCCCAATCAGAGATTGATACCGATATTGCTGTGAAAGGATCAAGTGTGTTATTCGATCCAAATCTGGATATTGTGGAACAACAGCGTTATCGGGATGCTATTGAAAAGCGGAATAATGATAGCTTGTAAGCTGTTTTAATCTGTAATTTTTAATTCATATAGCCCTGTTTGATACAGGGCTTATTGTATTGAATAATATATTAAATACATTCAAGGTTGATTATTTTTAAATGATCTTTAAATATTTTTGACATTTGTTATTTATATAGTATTAAATATAAAATAACAAAGGGGATAATAATGAGAAATAAAATAGATGATGTTTTATGTGAGATAGCTAAAGCTGCAAAGATCATTGAAGAAAAAAAGATATTAAGAGGGATGAGTTCGATAAATATACTTTAGAATAAATGCTTACCAATGACAGGGCATGAATGATAATTTCTGATATTGTTATGACTCTTGTTAAAACCAGCAATGGCTGGGCTGCTATAAGCTTGCCCATCATTTCTATTGTGGCTGTTATAGTAGTAAGGCGATTTTCTCTGATAATGTTGTATTCAGAAGAAGGATGCAATACTGGAAAGTTTTGAGGCAAAACAAGTCTTGCATCTAAGTTTGTTTTGCCTATTAAATTATTTTATGACGTTGCGATGCTTCTACGTTTGTATGCTATTTTAGATAGTTCTTTTGCTATTTCATCAATACTATGTATCGTTGTTTGTAAAGCAAGTTTATCTGCTAAGTAATGGCTATACTCTGCAACCTCTGTTGCATCAATATTATGCCAGATTGGTAGCAGAACTTTATTTTCGTCATTTACTGCTCGGTTAATCAAGCTATCTAACTCATACTGAGTCCATTTTTTACTAAAAAAAGCATGAGACAGCACGACAATTCCATAAGATGCTTTTTTTAAGCCCGTATCTATATTCCTTCTTAAGCTATCACCAATTTCCAATGTTTGTTCATCGAACCAAACATTAATACCAAGTCGCGATAATTCATTTACCAATGGTCTAACGAACTTATCTTTATCTTCACTAGCATGAGATATAAAGAAATCGAAATATATTTCAGGATTTTCTTTCATTTTTGTGCTCTGCAGTTCATATGATTGATGGAAAACAGCTTGAAGTTTTGCCCATTCAATTTCAGCATTATCTTCCTTTCGTTGATAGTATATTTTATGCACAGGGAACTCGATGTTTGATATGTAGATGTAAAAAGTGTTCTCAATCTTTTTTCCATCAAGTTCTTTCCATTTCCATTCATAATTATGTATATATGATATTGATTCTTGGAAGTACCTATGGTCGATTAAACTCCCGGCGCGAAAAGATGCCTTTTTAATATTAAATGCTATGTAAGTGTTGCCCTCTCCAGAAAATATAATATCATATCCATCTTCGGCAAGTAGTGCATAAACTTCTTTCGATATTTTATGCTGCTTAACTGCTAAATATACAAATAATGGCATAACTAAAATTATTACAACGATTAGAAATACAGGGGAAAGATCCATAAATTAAATCTCAATGTTGTAAAATAAGAATCATGTTGATGACTATCATCCTATCATAAAAAAAATAATAAAAGTATTTTTATGTTAGATACAACCTGCATGGATAGTGGTAATTCAGAATATATAATAATGCAAATAATGAATAAAAAATGTATTTTTTATATGAAAATAGAATATCAAATGGAGTTGCCTCACAGTCAACATTGAGCTATCTTTGAATCATGGACGAACGAACTCGTTTGTCTTTGCTCTTTAAAAACCTCTAGGATCGG
>ERZ1034913.894-NODE-894-length-20547-cov-40.912014_pt1 | contig 20547 bp, 14 predicted proteins | sample MGYA00520697_ERZ1034913 | MGnify/ENA primary metagenome ERZ1034913 (study PRJEB33766, sample SAMN09781786) | gut metagenome | biome: gut microbiome | host: Homo sapiens | place: Madagascar | study: EMG produced TPA metagenomics assembly of the PRJNA485056 data...
CTCATCAGAGCGACATGATGATTGTGGCTGGTGTATTGCTCATCGCCGGTGCTTTGTCTGTCAGCATCATCAAGGATAAGAAATGAGGCTCTTCAAGAAGAATGGGTGCAAACGTTTGCACGCGTTTTTCCTCGATTTGTGCAAAAAGAAACATATATGATACGGATTTTTTTGCTAATTTCGCATCGGAAATAAAAAATAAATAACTAACCTCTAAGTGGAGTCTTATGACAATTCATTTTAACATAGAATACAAAACCGTGTTCGGCGAGCAGCTCGTCTTGAACATTCAGAAGGAGGATGAGGAACTCAAGTTCCCGATGACCACTCTCAATGGCGAGAGATGGTCGTTTGACTGGTGTGTAGAACAGCCAGCAAAGGTTTACACCTATTATTATAGTGTAGAGCGCGATGGCAGGGTGCTCAAGACCGAGTGGCTTCTCGTGAAGCATTGCCTGGAACTGAACGCCACCAAGGCGGATGAGTTCACCCTCTATGACAGTTGGAAGGTGATACCTGAGGATGCTTATCTTTACAGCAGTGCCTTTACCGATTGCATCAATCACCAGGCTCCAGAAGAACTGGCGATGCAGAACTGTGCCAAGACCGTACACCTCATTGTGCGTGCCCCTCAGCTTCGTGATGGAGAAAGACTCGGACTGGTAGGTGCCGACAACGTGCTGGGTGCATGGAATGCAGAAAAAATGCTGAAGATGACACAGCACACCTATAACGAATGGGTGGTGGATTTGGATGCTGCTCATCTGCAGACCGCTCACATGGAATTCAAGTTTGTGGCTTACAACGAGAAGAAGGACTTGCTTTTCTGGGAAACAGGCATGAACCGCACCATCGACCTGCCGGAGATGAAGGCAGGCGATGCCATCGCTTATGAACTGGACCAGGCATTCTTCGCCCTCTACAACCGCAAGGTGGCCGGAACATTGGTTCCGGTGTTCTCTCTGCGTAGTGAGAAGAGTGCCGGAGTGGGCGATTTCGGCGACCTGAAGACCATGATAGACCTCGTGGCTTCTACCGGTCAGAAAGTTCTTCAGCTTCTGCCAATCAATGATACCACCATCACCCACACTTGGACGGACAGTTATCCATACAGCTGTATCAGCGTCTTCGCCATCCATCCGATGTATGCCGATCTGAATGCGTTGCCAGCGTTGAAGGACAAGAAGGCTCGCGAGGAGGCAGAGAAGACCCGCAAGGAACTCAACGCCTTGCCGCAGATAGATTATGAGAAAGTAAATGGCTTTAAAATAGATTATCTATATTGGGTTTTTGAACAAGCAGGTAGAAAGATGATGAAGGAAGCTGAGTTCAAGGCTTTCTTTCAGGAAACGCAACAGTGGCTCGTGCCTTACGCACAGTATTCTTACTTGCGCGACAAGTATCGCACAGCCGACTTCACTCAGTGGCCAGACCATAACGTCTGGGATGAGGCTGAGCGCAAGGATTTAACGAACCCGGAAGCCGAGGCATACAAGAACGTGGAGTTCTTCTACTTTGTGCAGTTCATTCTGAACAAGCAGATGCAGGAGGCGCACGAATATGCCAAGGCGAAGGGGGTTATCCTGAAGGGTGATATTCCTATTGGTGTACATCGTCATAGCTGTGATGTTTGGATGGAGCCTAAGTACTTCAATCTGAACGGTCAGGCGGGTGCTCCACCTGATGACTTCTCTGTGAATGGTCAGAATTGGGGATTCCCTACTTACAACTGGGATGAGATGTTGAAGGATGGTTGCCAGTGGTGGACCCGTCGCTTCCTGAACATGGCGAAGTTCTTTGATGCCTATCGCATCGACCATGTGCTCGGCTTCTTCCGCATCTGGGAAATCCCAGTGGATAGCGTGCATGGTTTGCTCGGACAGTTTGCCCCAGCCCTCGGCATGACCCGTGAGGAGATTCAGAGCTACGGCTTGAACTTCCAGGAAGACCGCTTCCTCCGTCCGTTCATCACCGACTGGATATTGGACCGTATGTTCCATGAGCGTGCCGACGAAGTGAAGGAGAAGTATCTCGACCGTCTGGATGAGGAGCGCTATCAGATGAAGCCTGAGGTAGATACCCAGCGCAAGGTGGAGGCTCTCTTTGCTGGTGTTACTGATGAAAAGGAAATCTGGTTGCGTGATGGCTTGTATGCCCTGATTAGCAATGTGCTTTTCGTTCGCGACCGCAAGAACCCAGAGCTCTTCCATCCACGTATCTCAGCACAGCTCGACTTCATCTACGAGTCGCTCTATGATGTTGACAAGGCTGCGTTCAATCGTCTTTACAACGACTACTTCTATCGCCGCAACAACCAGTTCTGGTATGGCGAGGCGATGAAGAAGTTGCCTAAGCTGGTTCAGGCTACCCGCATGCTGGTTTGTGCCGAAGACCTGGGTATGGTACCTGATTGTGTGCCATGGGTAATGAACGAATTGAAGATATTGAGTCTGGAACTCCAGAGCATGCCAAAGGATCCATCGGTTAAGTTTGGTCATTTGAGCCGTAACCCATACCGCTCTGTCTGCACCATCTCAAGTCACGATATGCCTACCTTGCGTATGTGGTGGGACGAGAACATCTCCCGTACCCAGGAGTATTACAACACAATGCTCTATCGTGAAGGACCTGCTCCTCATCCGCTCCCTGGTTGGTTGGCAAGAGACATCATCTCCCGCCATCTTACCTCTCCATCCATGCTCTGCGTATTGAGCGTTCAGGATTGGTTGGCCATCGATGAAAAACTCCGTCTGCCAGATGCCGATGCCGAGCGCATCAACATCCCAGCCAATCCAAAGCACTACTGGCGCTATCGCATGCACCTGAGTCTGGAAGAATTGGCTGCCAGCAAGGAGTTCATGGAGAACATCACCGAACTGATAGCTCAGGGTGGCCGCAACTAAAATGTTGCAATAGCAAATGCAAAATCGTGCAAACGTTTGCACCTTGATATACGGAAAAATACCCTCCCATTTAGCGGAGGGTATTTTTGTTTTTTGTATCTTTGCACTGTCTTAAGAATAAACAGATTATGATTAAGGTTAACTAACAAGGATTCAAAAAAACAAGAATAAGCAATAACTGAACAGTATGAAGAAACTGAATGTATTAGTGATGGGCCTCTTGCTCCCGATGTTGGCAGCAGCCCAGACTGTTAAGTCGCCTAACGGCAATGTCTCGGTAACTTTCTCTTTAACCGAAAAGGGACAGCCTACCTACGAGATGAGCTATAAGGGAAAGACTGTATGTAAGCCATCGCATCTCGGACTGGAGCTGGCGAAGGATAAGCACGCCTCTAAGGGTATGGAGGAAACCAGCCTGATGGATGGTTTCACAGAAACCGGCAGCAAGACATCGACCTTCGATGAAACCTGGAAGCCAGTATGGGGTGAGACTGCTACCATCCGCAACCATTACAACGAGATGGAGGTAAACCTGAACCAGGCTTCCTCCAAGCGCAACATCACCATCCGTTTCCGTGTATATGATTATGGTATGGGCTTGCGCTATGAGTTCCCTCAGCAGGAAAGCCTGAACTACTTTGTGATTCAGGAGGAGCATACCCAGTTTGCCATGGCAGGCGATCATACTGCCTATTGGATTCCTGGCGATTATGACACCCAGGAGTATGACTACAACATTACTCCATTGACCGGCATCCGTCCAGTCATTGCCAAGAACCGCGAATCTTACAAGAGCAATTCATCTACCACCGTCTTCTCGGATACCGGTGTTCAGACCTCTCTCCAGATGAAGACCAAGGATGGTCTCTATATCAATATCCACGAGGCTGCCTGTCTGGATTATCCAACCATGCACCTCAACCTGGATGAGAAGACATTAACCTTTGAGTCTTGGTTGACTCCTGATGCCGTGGGCAGAAAGGGATTCATACAGACTCCGTTCAATACTCCTTGGCGTACCGTGATGGTGAGCGATGATGCCCGTGATATGCTTTCATGCAAGTTGACATTGAATCTCAACGAGCCTTGCAAGATTAAGGATACTTCATGGATTCATCCTACCAAGTACTGCGGTGTATGGTGGAACATGATCGTTGGCACCAAGACCTGGAGCTATACCAACGACCTGCCATCAGTTCGCCTCGGTGTAACCGATTACAGCAAGTGCAAGCCTAATGGCACCCATGGTGCAACCAACGAGGAAGTAAAGCGCTACATCGACTTTGCAGCTAAGAACGGTTTGCAGGAGGTGCTGGTAGAAGGCTGGAACGAAGGTTGGGAAGACTGGTTCGGTCATCAGAAACTCGATGTCTTCGATTTCGTGACTCCATATCCTGACTTCGATATCAAGATGCTCAACGACTACGCACACTCTAAGGGTGTGAAGCTGATGATGCACCACGAGACCTCTTCTGCTGCTCTCAACTACGAGCGTCACATGGAGGATGCCTTCAACCTGATGAATAAATATGGCTATGATGCCGTGAAGACCGGTTATGTGGGCGATATTATCCCAAGAGGTGAGTATCACTACAGTCAGTTGATGAACAATCACTACCAGCGTGTGGTTGAAACTGCAGCCAAGCATCATATCATGGTGAATGCCCACGAGGCAACCCGTCCTACTGGTATCTGCCGCACCTGGCCTAACCTGGTGGGTAACGAGAGTGCCCGTGGTACAGAGTACGAGGCATTTGGCGGCAGCAAGCCTTATCACACCGTGATGTTGCCATTCACCCGTCTGCAGGGTGGTCCGATGGATTATACCCCTGGTATCTTCGAGACCAAGCTTTCTGAGTGGAGCAACAACCCAAGCTATGTTCATACCACTCTCTGTGGTCAGCTTTCGCTCTATCTCGTGATGTACAGTCCTTTGCAGATGGCAGCCGATCTTCCAGAGCATTATGAGAAGTACGACGATGCCTTCCAGTTTATCCGCGACGTAGCTTGCGACTGGGACGACTCCAAGTACCTGGAGGCAGAGCCGGCTAAGTATATCACCGTAGCCCGCAAGGCAAAGGGCACAGACAACTGGTTTGTTGGTGGCAAGACCGATGCAGCCCGCACATCTGTAGTAAAGCTCGACTTCCTAGATAAGGGCAAGAAGTATGCTTGCGCCATCTATCAGGACGGCAAGACTGCCGATTACGAGAAGAATCCTAAATCTTACCAGATCATCCACAAGACTGTGAAGAAGGGTGATGTCTTGAAGATTAAAGAAGCACGTGGTGGTGGTTTCGCCATCTCATTGCTCGCTAAATAATGATTAGAAACATAGAGAAGTAGAAGTTTAGGGAAGATTCTGATTTCTTCCCTAAACTCCTTTTCGGTTTAATTATGACAACTACCAATTTTATAATAAGAATGAAAATCCAGAAACTAATAATTGCAGCATTGACAGCATCGATTTTACCAACTTCATTGAATGCCCAGCAGACATTCAATGAGATGATGTATTCCAAGGAGAAAACCATGTTCGTTCTCAATGCTCCTACTGCCGGCAAGTCTTCTGTTACCATCCGCCTTTATAAGGATGGATTAAAAGGTAAGGCTTACAAGACGCTGAAGATGAAGAAGATGGGCGATGACCGATGGGAGGCTACCGTGAAGGGCGACCTGAAGGGTAAGTTCTATACCTTCGATATCGGTAAGGGTGAAACTCCAGGTACATTTGCTAAGGCAGTAGGCGTCAACGGAAACCGTGGCGCTATCGTTGATTTGTATGATACCGACCCTGTGGGATGGGACAAGGATGTGCGTCCTGCCATCCAGTCGCCAGCCGACCTCGTTATCTACGAGCTTCATGTGCGTGATTTCTCCATTTCTCCTACATCGGGTTTGAAATATCAGGGCAAGTATCTCGCCCTCACAGAACCTAAGGCCATCGAATATCTCAAGAACCTCGGCATTAATGCCATCCATTTCCAGCCGGTATTCGATTACGCATCTGTAGATGAAACCAAGCTTGATAAGCCTCAGTTCAACTGGGGTTACGATCCCAAGAATTATAATGTGCCGGAAGGCAGCTACAGTACTGACCCTTATGCTCCAGAAACCCGCATCAAGGAGTTCAAGGAGATGGTGATGGCGCTTCACAAGGCAGGCATCCGAGTGATTTTCGATGCCGTGTATAATCATACCTTTGATATCAACGGCAGCAACTTCCAGCGTACTTATCCTGATTATTATTATCGCAAGAATAAAGATGGAAAGTATAGCGACGGTTCCGGCTGCGGCAACGAGACCGCATCAGAAAGGCCTTTGATGCGCCAGTTTATGCTGGAGAGCGTGAAGTACTGGATTGATGAATTCCATATCGACGGCTTCCGCTTCGACCTGATGGGTGTTCACGATATCGAGACCATGCAGGCAATCCGTGAGATGGTGAACCGCATCGATCCTAGTATCTATATCTATGGTGAGGGCTGGAGTGCAGGCAGCTGCGCTTATCCTGCCGAGAAACTCGCCATGAAGGCGAATACCCACCAGCTCAATGGTATCGGCGCCTTCAGCGATGATATGCGTGATGCACTCCGTGGTCCTTTCTCTGATGACCATAAGGGTGCGCTCTTGGCTGGTCTTCCTGGCGAGGAGGAGAGTCTGAAGTTCGGTATCGTGGGTGGCATCGCTCATCCGCAGGTGGATATGAACAAGGTGAATTATGACAAGAAGCCTTGGACCAACAACCCAACCGAGCAGATCAGCTATGTAAGCTGCCACGATGATATGTGTCTGGTAGATAGATTGAAGGCAAGCATCCCATCCCTGACGGATAAGAATATCCCGGAAGAGATGCGTACTGCCGAGTTGCTCCGCATCGACCAGCTTGCCCAGACCTGCGTGTTCACTTCGCAGGGTGTGCCTTTCATTCTTGCCGGCGAGGAGATGCTTCGCGACAAGAAGGGAGTGCATAACAGTTTCAATTCTCCAGACAGCATCAACCAGTTTACCTGGACCAATCTGCAGAAATATCCACAGGCATTCACCTTCTATAAGAATCTGATTCAGCTCCGCAAGAACCATCCAGCCTTCCGTCTTTCTACAGGCGATAAGGTGCGTCAGCATCTGGAGTTCCTGCCTAGTCAGGATAGCAAGGGCAACAAGCAGACTTGCCTCGTAGGTTTCCAGCTCAAGAACCTGGAGGGCATTGATGCCTGGAAGCAGATCATCGTCATCTATAATTTCAACAAGCAGTCAAGGAAGATGCTGATTCCTGAGGGCAATTACACCGTGGCTTGCTGCAATGGTGTTATCAACGAGGAAGGTCTGGGCTTCATCTCAGGAAAGGAAGTAGAGGTTGCCCCTCAGTCTGCCTTGATTCTTTATCAGAAATAGTCTATATATAATAAGGTCTATATATAATAATGTGTAAGAATAGTCTATATATATAATAAGGTGTAAATATGAAAAAGATAATAGCTTCATTAGTGCTTATGGGTAGCGCAATAAGTATGAATGCGGCAGTCAACGTAAGCCGCATTGAACCTACCGACTGGTATGTGGGCATGAAGGATGCCTCGCTCCAGCTGATGGTGTATGGCAAGGATATCAAGAATGCCGATGTTACGGTAGATTATCCGGGTGTGAAGGTGGATAGCATCGCCCGCCTCGATTCTCCTAACTATCTCCTGGTGTATCTCAATCTCGATGGTGCCAAGGCTGGAGAGATGACACTCAACTTCAAGCAGGGCAAGCAGTCGAAGAAGGTGAAGTATGTGTTGAAAAACCGCGAGATGGCGGGTGACAAGCGCATCGGTTTCTCTAACGAGGATGTGCTCTACATGCTGATGCCCGACCGCTTTGCCAATGGCAATCTGAAGAACGATGCATTCAAGAACATGCGTGACAAGACCTGCGACCGCACGGCACCAAGTCTTCGTCATGGTGGCGACCTGGAGGGAATCCGCCAGCATCTGGATTATTTCAACCAGTTGGGCGTAACCGCCCTGTGGTTTACTCCGGTCTTGGAGAATGACAGTCCTAATGATGGCAAGAACAGTACCTATCATGGTTACGCTACCACCAATTACTATCGTGTAGATCCACGCTTCGGAACCAACGAGGAGTACAAGCAGCTTACTGCTGAAGCTCACAAGAAGGGATTGAAGGTGGTGATGGATATGATTTTCAACCACTGCGGTTTCGATCATCCTTGGGTAGCCGATATGCCATCGAAGGATTGGTTCAATGCTCCAGAATGGCTTGCTCCGGAAAATCAGGCTCCTGAGCATCAGAAGAACATCGGAACCGTGGATGGTGCTGCTAAGGTGAATGACAAGTATCTTCAGACCAGTTATAAGTTGACTCCTGTGCTCGACCCATACGCCAGCAAGGTAGATCTTACAGAAACTGTGGATGGATGGTTTGTGCCATCTATGCCAGATTTGAACCAGCGCAATCCGCACGTCATCAAGTATCTGATTCAGAACAGTGAGTGGTGGATAGAGACCGTTGGCATCGATGGCATCCGCATGGATACCTATCCATACGCCGACCGTGATGCGATGGCACACTGGATGAAAGTGCTGGGCGAGGAATATCCTCACTTCAATACCGTAGGCGAGACTTGGGTAACCGAGCCTGCCTATACCGCTGCATGGCAGAAGGACAGCAAACTCTCTGAAAAGAACAGCTATCTGCCAACCGTAATGGATTTCGCCTTCTTCGACCGCATCAACAGCGCAAAGAACGAGGAAACTGATGACTGGTGGAACGGCATGAACCGCATCTACAACGTGTTCTGCTACGACTATCTCTATCCGAACCCAAAGAGCGTGATGGCATTCGTTGAAAATCACGATACCGACCGCTTCCTGGGTGAAGGCAAGGATACCCTGGCATTGAAGCAGGCGCTGGCTCTTCTCCTTACCGTCAACCGCACCCCACAGCTCTATTACGGAACAGAGGTATTGATGAATGGTACCAAGAGTGTAACCGATGGCAATGTGCGCAAGGATTTCCCTGGCGGTTGGGCTGGTGACAAGCACAATGCCTTTACTGCCGAAGGAAGAACACAGGCAGAGAACCAGATGTTTGATTGGCTCAGCCGATTATTGCATTGGCGCCAGGGCAATGAGGTAATCACCAAGGGCAAGCAGACCCAGTTCTGTCCGCAGAAGGGTGTGTATGTCATCGCCCGCCAGTACAAGGGAAAGAGCGTGATGACCATCATCAACGGCAAGAAGGAAGCCAACGAACTGAATGTTTCCCGCTATGCTGAAATCATTGGAAATGCAGAGAAAGCAACTGATGTTACTAATGGAAGAACCGTTCTTCTGAATAAGAACATCAAGCTCCGTCCTCGCCAGGCGATGATTTTAGAGTTCTAGTGAAAAGATAAATTGTATTGAAATTTAGCTATATCCACCATAAATCACTCTTTGTGTATTTATGGTGGATTTTTTTGTAAGAAGTTGATATATAGGGGCTAATATGATAAAAATGAAATTTTGATGTATTCTTGGTGGACGCTTATTGGCTGCAAAAGTTGCACAATTCAACTGTAATTGTTACTTTTGCCGGAGAATTTAAAAAAAATATATATGATTAGAAAAGTAACAAAAATGATTGCTATGATATTATTGCTGCAAGGTATGCAAACCTATATTATGGCACAGCCACAAATGGTGATTATGGGGGGGCAATATAATAAACCCGATTTTGAAATAGGTAAAGTACATAGAACCCCGATATTACCAATTCTTGTAGAACAAGATGCGGGGATTTTTACTTTCAATAAATCTTTTGCAGGTGAAACCATCGAAATCTTGATAGAAGGAATCGTACTATATACTTCTATAATAAATGAAGGTGGAATTATAGAAATTCCAGAAAGTATTACAGGTGAGGTAGAACTCCGATTAATACGAGAGAGTATCACTTACCATGCCTTCGTGAATCTGTGATTCACGTATGATAGATTAAATAAAATAAAGACAATGAATAAGTTAGATAGTAAAAGTAAACGTATTTTGGTGTCTGGTGGAGCCGGCTTTGTCGGCTCCAACCTCTGCGAGCGTTTGTTGCGTGATGGCAATCAGGTTGTCTGCATAGACAACTTGTACACTGGAAGTATGGACAATATCAAAGATTTCCAAGGAAACGACAACTTCGTATTTCTCCAGATGGATATTTTGGATAGACAGGCTATTGAGGGGTTGAAGTCTCAGGGCATTGATGAAATATACCACCTTGCCTGTCCCGCATCTCCTATCCATTATCAGAGAGATGCTATCTATACGACCCGTGTCTCTGTGGAGGGCACCATCCATATGTTGGAGTTAGCCCGCCATTTCGGTTGCCCGATGCTCTTCTCTTCAACAAGTGAGGTATATGGTGACCCTGACGTTCATCCGCAGCCCGAGGACTATCATGGTAACGTAAATCCCATTGGTATTCGCTCATGTTACGATGAGGGCAAGCGTTGTGCTGAGAGCATCTGTATGGACTACCACCGCCAATATGGTGTGAAGGTAAAGATAATCCGCATCTTTAATACCTATGGTCCGAAGATGTCGGTGGATGATGGTCGTGTGGTTTCTAACTTTATTGTCCAGGCTCTGCGAGGCGAGTCACTCACGGTCTATGGTGATGGAAGCCAAACTCGCTCATTCATGTATATTGATGACTTGTTAGAGGGGATGTTTCGGATGATGTCGACGGACGAGTGTGTTACAGGACCAGTGAACATTGGTAATGTTTCTGAAATCACAATCTCTGAGGTAGCCAGCGAGATTATAGCCTTGTCGCATACATGCTCTTTAGTACAGTGGCTTCCGTTGCCACAAGACGATCCTCAGCGCCGGCGACCAGACATGACATGTGCTAAGTTGATGCTGAACGGATGGATTCCACGAGTTTCTCTAAGAGATGGGCTGGATTCAACAATAGAATTCTTTAAAAATAAAATATAGATAGAATGAAAGCTAGTAAGTATAACTATATTATCCCTTATGGTGATAAGCAGTATATATTTTTCAACGGCATTACCAAACGTTTCTTTCTTGTTTCGGATGAGAATGTGGGCAAGTTTAAAGAAATAGTAGATAATCCGAATACGGAAGTAAACATCTCGAAGTATTCTTTTTTTCTTAATCGGATGAAGGCCGAGGGATTTATTCTTGAAGACGAAGTCGATGAAATGTCTCTCATCAGCGAAGAATTTGAACGTCAGCGTACCCCTAGTCGATATATGCTGATGGTTTTGCCGACTTACCGTTGCAATTTAAATTGCTGGTACTGCGTGCAAGAACATCGAGACGTGGATATTACGGATGAAATAGCAAGGCGCATAAAAACTCATATAAAGAAATATCTCTCTTCCAGTGGTGTCAAGCACTTTCGCCTTTCCTGGTTTGGTGGTGAGCCTCTTCTCGCCTATGAACGGATACGTGAGATTACCGAATTTTCGCAGTCTTTCTGTAAAGGACATAGTGTAGAATTTAGTTGTGACATCACGACTAATGGTCTCCTGTTATCTCCGGATAGAATAGCAGATCTTAGCTCGTTGGGAGTGCTTAGCTACCAAATTACTATTGATGGCTGCCGGGAGAAGCATAACCTGGTGAAACGCTCCGAGGAAGGAACGGCCTTTGATGTGGCTGTAAACAATGTACTGGGTATTGTGAGAAATGCTCCTGGAGCTGAATGCATATTGCGCATTAACTACTCTGATAAAACTTTGGAACCAGCCCAAATCATGCATGATGTCAATCAGTTGATACCGCCGGAGTATAGGGAGAGGATAACCATCGCCCCCTATAAGATTTGGCAGGTAGAAGATTCCAAAATACGGTATGAAAAGGTGGTGGAACTTAACAGAATAGCCCATCGTAAGAATTATCGCATACATCCTTTGTGTGGAAGCCTCTGTTATGCGGATGGAGTCCATTACAACTGCTTCTTTCCCAATGGTAGGGTGGGGAAGTGCGACAATGCTAGAATGGAGGATGCCAATGGTGTCCTAACGGATACTGGGGAGATAATTTGGACACTCCCAAATGCATTCGAGTCTCATCTAGCCTTGTCAAATAACAGTGAATGTGTAAACTGCAAATATCTGCCGTTCTGTATGGGACCATGCCCCGCCAAACGAACGGATATGCTGGCGTCTAGCGGAAAAATTACCTGCCAGTATCCCGAGGGTGACAAAGAGAGGATAGTTAGGGATTTTATTCTGCGTTATTGTAAAAATCGTATAACCCAAGAACAATAAATACATGATGGAGAAAATTTTACTGATTATAGTGATACTTTTTGCACTGAATGTCGAGGCGTTCGCTAGAGGGCATGTTGCCATCTTTTTGTCAGCCTTGACTACCGACTCCCTTTCTGTCCACAAGGAAAAGGCTCTTGACTCTGTTACCGTTGTGGGTAGCAACGTTACACGCTATGCCGACCATGACGTGTTTTACATTACCCGTTCCATGCGAAAGGGAGCACGTAACACTGTGCAGATGCTGGGTAGCATACCTGGCATCGACTGCAATCGGGCAGATAATTCGCTTACTTACCATGGCTCGAGCAAGATTGTCATCCTGGTTGACAGCGTAGAGAAACCATCTGATTTTATCAAGGAACTTCATCACTTAAGATTCCAAAAGGTGGATGTTTTTCCCAATCCATCCGGCAAGTATGCTGATTATGACGTATTGCTCAATCTCCACACCCGAAAGGACTATGAGGGCTACGAGGGCAATGTCGTAGGGCAAGTATCAGCCATTCCAACGGATGGCAACGGACAGGGTAAGAATCTAACGGGAGCGTATGGCTCGTTTTCCACCACCTATACTTGGAATAAGTGGAATTTTGTGGTACGCTATGACGGCAAGTTCAATCAAGGTGGAAAGACGGATTTATCCTGCGAGACTGTAAACCACGTGAATGGTTTGAGGGTAAGTTACGAACATCCCGAAATAGTTAATTATTTTCGTCTGCACAATATCTACACAGCGGTCGATTACCAGTTTAACGACCGCCATTCCCTGTCGTTTTCCTATAAATTTTCAACGGATGCCTCTGATGCTTATTCCAATACAGGACTCCATCGCCAATGGCTAGCTGATGGCAGGAATGAGTTTTTTACACAAATGGAAAAGAACGGCGTTAACAGCCAGCGTCACATTCTGGGTGTCCATTATCGTGGCAGGAGTGGACGTTGGAACTATACGCAAGACTTCAACTACATCAACGACGGATGGGATGCAGACCGATTTCTTTCCCAAAGTTTGGGGTTTGGTTATGATTACCGGCACCGCAAGCATATGGACTATGTTCACACTAGGAGCGAAGTTAATCGCCGTTTCTTCGGTGGCAGGTTCTATGTGAGTGCGGGGTATAACTTCACCCTGAAGAAATATGAGCAGACGGATAGACCTACCGGAAGCCTGTTGAGCAGAAATAAGTACCTTCGTAATGAGTTCTGGACGTGGGCGTCGTATCGGTTCAGCAATTCCACTGACTTGAACTTCTCGGCTTCCGCAGAGCGTGTCAGTTCTGAATCTTCAAGTACTAGTGATGCTAACTGGATTTACAATTTGGGCGGCAAATTCTACCACAGATGGAACAAGTGGCTTTGGATGCGTCTAACACATTCTACGGGTATATCTCATCCACAGTTGGATCAGGTTACAGAGTATGGCTACTTTACTGATTCGTTAACATGGCAGGGTGGCAATCCTTCATTGCGTACCCAGGCTTTTCATACGAATAAACTGTATATTGATTTCTTCAACTTCTTCAACTTGGAAGCAGGATATAGCTTCTCAAACAATCTGATGACCAACGTAACGGGAATGGGTGAGGGACAGCTTCCCTCTGGACAGTGGGGAGGTTATGTTACCAATGTCCCGTATAACACGTTATACAGAGAATGGTGGGTAAACTTTTACATTTATAAGCGTATCAAGTCATTCACTCTCAGTGCCAACGCAAGATATCAGCACCAGCAGGCCAGCTTTATGGAGGATAAAAACACGAATGGTGGTCTGAGCGGACGGCTGTCAGCTCTTTATTACAATGTAAGATATCGGATGGCTGTGCAGGCAATATATGACATGAACAATAACTATAGTGCTTTCGTACAGGGTTGGAACACGCAGAAGATTGATTGTCTTTTCCTGTATGTAGGAAAGGACTTCCTTGGACAGCGGTTGAACGTAGCGTTGCAATATGTTTCACCTTCACTTGCTTTCAACGGTAAGAAGAGGACTGCTACCCATTGTGCTGCTTTGGATTCCGACTTGATAGTTAATGTATTTAAGTCAACGGGAAATTCCATGATGCTGACGTTGAACTATCGTTTTCAGGGTGGTAAGAGCGTAAGACAATATAATAGAAACGTCTCCGAAGAAAAATGATATTCGGAAAAAATAATTATATAAAAATTGTGAACATGAAATTATTAAAACGAAACACTTTGTTGGAAAGTGATCTCAGTCTCCTTTCGGAGATGGAGATGCTTCAGATTTATGGTGGTGATGGTGACTACACTATCCGCAACGATAGTTGTCTTCTTAACTTTGTGGCTGGATGTGGCGTAGGCTCAGGTAACTCAGGATCCTCCTCTGGTACAGGAACTTCTTCTAGTGCGGAATCGTCCTCAGGGTCAAGTACATCATCATCTTCTTCTTCTAATAGTGGAAATACTTCCACTGGAGGAATTGGTAATAGTAGTGCCAACGGCAGCAATATCGGTTTGGTTTGTATTGGAGGCTAAAGACAGATGACAGTATCCTTGAAAGAGGGTACTGTCTTTTCCTTAATGTATGATATAAAATGAGCATATTCAGAAAGAGTTTTCCGTTTTTTCACCAATTGGATGCTAGGGACTGTGGAGCGGCCTGTCTTCAAATGATAGCCAGACACTATGGCAAGAGCTACAGTCTGCGAACGCTGCGTGAGTATTCTTTTATATCTCGTGAGGGCGCTTCGTTGATGGGGATTGTTGATGCGGCGGAAAAAATTGGTTTCCGTACGACAGGTGCTAAGACCAACCTGGAGATTCTTAGAAATAGAGTTCCGCTACCATGTATCCTTCATTGGAATCAAAAACATTATGTGGTACTCTATGAGATAAGAAGACGTCGAGGACGTTTTTTCTATTTGGTAGCCGATCCCGCAACATCTTTAGTTACACTCACAGAAGAAGATTTCAAGTCTCATTGGGTAAGTATGAGGGAGGGCGGCAAAGAGAGAGGTGTAGTTCTGCTTTTGCAACCTGTGCCGGGATTTTGCGAACAAGAGGATGAGTATAGCCAAACCGGCAATTTCGGACTTGGCTACCTGTACAGATATCTCAAGCCTTATAAGTGGCAAATTGGGCAAATTATTATCTGTATGCTGATGTATATGGTTCTAGGTCTCATCTTCCCATTCCTTTCACAATCGCTGATTGATGTTGGTATAAGAAATAGTAATCTTAATTTTGTTTTACTGATTCTTGTCTCGCAGTTGATTCTCTCTCTTACTGATATGAGTGTCGGTTTCGTACATGGTTGGACTGCTCTCCATGTCTATACTCGTATAGATATTGCTCTGATATCTGACTATTGGCGAAAGTTGATGCGTCTCCCCATTCGGTTTTTCGACACCAGAATGATTGGAGACCTTCTACAGAGGCTTGGCGACCATGCTCGCATCAGGGCGTTTCTGACCAATGAGTCCATTAATATCATGTTTGCAGCACTTAATTTTTTCCTGTACATTATTTTGTTAGGGTATTATAGTCCGTGGCTATTGACTATCTTTCTGTTCGGTCACTTGCTGTATGTAGCATGGATTGTGTCTTTTTTGAAATATCGTAAGATATTGGATTATAAGAATTTTGATATTCAGTCTAAGAATCAGAATTATGTGATGGAGTTGCTTCAGGGTATGCAGGAAATTAAACTGAATAATGACGAGCGTCATCGGTTATGGATTTGGGAGAGTATTCAGGCACAAGCACTCCGGGTGAGCGTGAAAAGCCTGAAAATCGACCAAATCAAGCAGCTGGGTGCCAACATGATTACCAAGAGTACGGGAATTGTCGTGTCGTATCTGGTGGCCCGTCAGGTTATCTATGGGGAAATGACCCTTGGAATGATGATGGCCCTTTCATACATCATGGGACAGGTTAGTGGGCCTATATCGCAACTTGTAGGTTTTGTCCATTCTTTCCAGAATGCCCAAATCAGTCTGGAACGATTAAATGAGGTCCATGGGCAGGAGAGCGAGGAATCCTCGGACATCGTATCAATTCCAGCTCTCCCATCTGATTATAGCATCAAACTTCGGAATGTATCGTTCAGCTACAATGGTTCCCCCCGTGAATATGTACTGCGAGACATAAATCTAGATATTCCTGGGAACAAGACTACGGCGATTGTAGGAGCTAGCGGGAGTGGAAAGACCACAATCATGAAACTGCTTCTTGGCATCTATGTTCCCCAGGAGGGGGAATTGAGGGTTGGTGGCATTCTTTTATCTTCTTTCGCTCCCAGCCAATGGCGTAGTCATGTCGGTTCCGTCATGCAGGATGGATATATTTTTTCCGATACGATAGCCCGGAATATTGCAGTGGGGGACGATAGGATAGATCATGAACGGTTATTGCAATCAGTAAAGATAGCTAACCTGGCAGATTTCGTTGATAACCTGCCGCTGGGAATCAATACCCGTATAGGCATGGAAGGGTACGGCATCAGTCAAGGACAACGGCAACGGATTCTTATAGCAAGAGCGGTGTACAAGAATCCTGAGTATTTGTTTTTTGATGAGGCTACCAATGCATTGGATGCTACCAACGAATATTACGTTATGCAAAAACTAAAGGATTTCTATAGAAATAGGACCACCGTGATCTGTGCTCATAGACTCAGTACCGTGAGGCATGCCGATCAAATCGTGGTGGTGGAGTCTGGACGTATTGTGGAACGTGGTACTCATGAAGAGTTGATGGCCTTGAATGGTTCCTATTATCATTTAGTTGAAAAACAACTGGAACTCGTAAATGAATAAAAGAACATGAATTTGCAAAAATATGAATTGTATGAGACCTCGGAACTCCAGGAAATCATAGGTGGCATACCTGGTACATTACAGCGGTGGGGAACTTTATCTCTGGTGCTTTTTCTGGCGGTTCTGCTATCGGGAAGCTATTTCTTCAAATGCCCGAAAACCCTAAGTGGAAGGGTGGTTATCCCTGCAAGTACGAGCTTACGATTTAGGGTTGATGGACAGCTATTCCTGCCTGCTACCGGTATAGGTGAGGTTAGAACGGGGGATAGAGTTCTTGTCAGCACCGATGCATATCCAGAGGCAGCCTATGGTATGCTATGCGGTGAGGTGTTGAAGGTATATGGCATACCGAATGGGGCTGGTTATCATCGTGTGGATGTTCGCTTTACGGGCGGGCTCAAAACTACACGGGGAATGTTACTTTCACATCGGCTTCAACTTTCTGGGAGGGGTGAAGTCATGTTAGGAGAGCATCGCCTGCTATCATTGCTGGTACGTCCATTATGTGGGCTTAGTCAACCTGTAAATAATTGATATGAATATGAAAAAGAAACAATGTATATTAATCATGGCGCACAAGGATGTGCCACAGATAAGGAGATTAGTTTTCTACTTCGATGGAAAGTGTGACATTATCATTCATCTGGACAGACATTCAAACCTGTCGTTGGAGGAAGAACGCATGCTGGCAAAACTTCCTGGTGTTAGAAAAGTCTTTCGTGAGGTTTCTGTCCATTGGGCTGGGCTCAGTATAGTGCGTTGCCAGTTGCTGCTATTCAAGTGGGGATTGCGTCTTTCTGATGCAAGGTATTTTCATCTTCTTAGTGGGCAGGATTATCCCCTGAAACCGCTAGAAGACTTCCTGCGTTTTTTTGGTGAGTCTACTCAAGAATACATTGGTGGCGTCCATCTCCCGGCTCCTCATTGGGATGGAAATACGTTTCAACGCATACAACACTATTTCCTGACTGACTGGTTTCGTCTCACTGATGAGAAGTCAGTAGGAAAGGTATGGGCATTTTCCCGTTGGCAAGATCGCTGGGGCATTCGCCGTCGCATCCCTGACCAGGTAAAGCATCTCTATGGAGGATCGGCCTGGTTCTCCTTGACAAGAGGCTGCGTAGAGGCTGTACTCGGTTATACCCACTCACATCCATCTTTGTTGCGTCGTCTCAGATTTACATTTGCTCCAGATGAGATATATATCCAGACAGTGGTACGTCACGTGGATTTTCCCGACAAACAGGTAATTGGAGACAATTTACGTTACATCCATTGGCGCAGGCAGGGAGATGATCATCCAAGTAATTTGGATGAAAAATTCTTTTGTGAGATTTCCTCTTCAAGAGCTTATTTCGCCCGTAAGTTCAACAGTATTGTGAGCCGAAGTTTGATGAATCTCATAGACCGCTATCTTCTGACGGTTGAACCCCAAAATCCTTCTGTTACGGGTGCTTGGAATAATTCTACGTTCACTGGGCATTTCTATGATGGTGGGTTGGCTTCTGGTATCGTTAAACTGTGTAAGGTGTGCAAGCTTAGGAATGCCATTGACTTTGGCTGTGGTACTGGTTGGTATGTAGCGGCTTTGCGAAACTCAAACATTGCTGCTGTAGGATACGATGGCAACCCTTACACGATGCAACTCTCGCAATTGCTACCAGGATTGGAACGTTTCCCGTGCGAACAAGCTGACTTAACGGAAGAATTAATCATAGAAATCCCCTATGACCTAGCCGTTTGCCTTTCAGTCGGCGAATATGTACCGACAATGTATGAGAAGAATGTTTGGAAAAACTTGGCAGGAGCAACAGGCAAGTACCTAATTCTGGCTTGGGGAAGTCCTGGAGGTGGAGGCCCTGGTATTGTCAATGCCCATGTAGAGTGGGACATCATACAAACGGGTCTTTCATATGGGTTTCAGGTTGATGCCCTTGCCACTCATTGGCTAAGAGAACATTGTTGGTTGCCAAAGTATAAAAAAGAGATAATAGTGTTTACCAAGTATAAAATAGAAAGAGAATAATAAATCCAATGAAAATGCCTTTCCGTAAAAATTGTGTTATTTCGGCAGTTGGTCATGGCAGTTTGCATAGAGGTTGGATGGGAAAAGATCGTTCTTTTGATCTCCATCTTATCGTCTATGACGATTCCATGATGCAATTTCTTGATGATGGTGACAAGGTCTGTCACATCAAGGGATTTAAGCTGAAGGTTATATACAAGTATCTTGCAAAAAATCCGCAATTTTTAAATCAGTATGACTATTTCTTTTTTCCAGATGATGACATTTGTATGGATGTGGAGACGATAAATCGTCTGTTTATGGTAATGAATGAGCTTGGGCTTGAGATAGCCCAGCCTTCACTTAAACGTATGTCCTATTATTCCTGGCCTCATACTTTACAAAATAAGGTTTGCGAGCTTCGATATACTAACTTTGTGGAAATGATGGTGCCTTGTTTTTCTCAATCTGCATTGAGAAAGGTGTTGTTTACCTTCAATGAAAATACCACGGGATGGGGAACGGAGATGCACTGGCCTTTGTTGCTGACTACAAACCACCATGATATGGCGGTTGTCGATTCCATAAGTGTACTCCACACCCGTCCTATTCAGTCAGGAAAAGCTATTCATTTTAATGATTTGGAATCCTATAGGAAAAAATATGCACTGAAGGGAGACGTTGTAGAATATGGATATATACCAGGGGATATGGAGAACTGTGATGTACTCCAACGGGAACAATTTGAAAGTTTTGTCAGTGCTATATATAACTGGATAAAATCAAATACATTCTTTTCCAATCATATAGGTCTTGATGGACAAGTTGGATATTGTTACCTGCTATTTTTGATGACGATTCTTACAAGTTCCAGAAAGTTTGCCGATGAGGCTATTGTACGATATGAACAATTGGGAAGGCTATTTTCTCTATTGGAAAAAGATATGAGTTTTAATTATGGGTTGACTGGTTGTTGCTGGTTAGTGTTGTTTGTTGCAGAAAAAAGAATACTAACGGATGATCCTCTAGAGATACTTTCAGAGTTTGATGATTACATACGGCAATACAAACATACAAATTCAGAAAGTCTAAGTCTTGAAGAATTGGCTGGCCTGGCTCGATATGAACAAGCGAAATATAAACTGTTTCCTACCCAGAATAATTTTGTCGAGGCAGAGAAGACATTACGGAGAATGGATGAATTAGACACAAAAAGTGCAGGCTTTGATACGTTGGTGAATTACATTTCTTTACAGCAAATATGCCATGAGGATATATCTGACAATCTGTTGCGCCAGGCTTGCTCCTTAATGATGTTGGAGAATTCTCCTATTGTGCAACTATGCCAATTGACGAAACTTCATCATTTATGTGGAAAGGAGTCTTTTAAAGTGAGTATGAAAAAAAAGTTTAAGATTTTAAAACCGGAAATTTCAACATTGAGAGATGCTATTTGTATGGCGGAAGTTTTATGTTTTGTAATTTCTGAATAAGGTATTTCTTAATTTAAGTTTATCACATGTTACATAAATATGAACTATAATAATAAAAATGAATACGGTTAACGAAGTTTAGCATAAA
>ERZ1034913.895-NODE-895-length-20518-cov-9.927039_pt1 | contig 20518 bp, 21 predicted proteins | sample MGYA00520697_ERZ1034913 | MGnify/ENA primary metagenome ERZ1034913 (study PRJEB33766, sample SAMN09781786) | gut metagenome | biome: gut microbiome | host: Homo sapiens | place: Madagascar | study: EMG produced TPA metagenomics assembly of the PRJNA485056 data set...
TTTTCTAGACAATCTCCAATCTAACGGGGTGTTGCACTTTCATTTAGACAACGGGTTCTATCAATGAGGTATCCACGATTGTTATGCTTTTATTCGGATTTTCTAGGTAGCGCAGCAGCGAGCGTAATGGCAATACCCATAGCAGCAGGAAGCACACAATTAGCGGCAGTAATCGTGCTAGCAAAGAGTGATGGCCCTACAATATTCTGGAATTGTCCACCAAGATTAATAGCGCTTAAGTCAGTAGTCAGATAATCTTTTCTGCTCAGCAATGCCATATACATGGTGATACCTGCGGTGCTGAGCAGTTCAGCGATAATCTGCAGCATGGCAAGCAGCATAACCAGTGCCATGAAGGGAAAATCATGTGACAGGAAAGGTATGCAGGCCACAGCAATAAATGCAATTGCCTGCAGTAGTCCACTGCAGCGCCAGGCCAGCGCATAATTATGTGCTTTCGTGGCCCAATGGTTGACAGGACCTTGGGCTAGTGCAATAACTACCGTATTGGCAACGAATATGGCTGGCGCCTGCCATGTGTCGGTAGGCGCGTAATGAATAATCAGTAATGGTAGATACACATTGAGCAATGTACGATGAAACGAGAACAGGAAATTTTCGATAATCAGCCGAGAACGAGACCTTGAAGTTAGTGCAGTGCGAAAAACCGTCCACGAAGTTAGCGGTGAACGTTTCACCTTTGCAGCGGTTACATTGCAACCTTCGAGCGCTCTGCGATATAGCACAACTACGACAACGAACGAGAGTGAATTTGCTGCCACTATGATCACATTCCCGTACTGGATAAGCAGCATCATTGTGCTTAGTGCCGCGCCAAGCGCGTAACCGACATTCGTCGGTAATGCCATGCGACCCAAGAGTATTGTGGCTTGCTCTCGGCTCAGCGGTGCGATAATCAGTCCTCGTGTAAGCGATGCTGCTGAGCGGTCGATAATACCGAACAGCGTCATATAGACAAGAAATGCAGCATCACCAGAGATAATAAGCCATCCAAGCATTCCTACCGCTCGTAGCAAATACGAGTAAGTGAAAACGCGCAACCCTCCGATACGGTCGGCGAGATACGCAGCAGGCATCGAAGCAATCATGCCAGAAACAGCTGAAAAGGTCAGTCCAAGACCAATAATGCCTGCAGAAACATGATTATATGAAGAAAAAATTACCGCCGCAGCGCTGACAAACGAGCCCGTACCAAACGCATCAATACCAGAAGCCAATAAAGCAGCACGTTGCAGCCGTTGTTCAATAGAATTCATTTACCTGCTCCACAAGAAGGACAATTTAATCATGATTCGACAAAGTCGACGAGGCTTTTGTCTAGATTCATCAATTAGGGTCCTTGTCAGGCCTTCATCTTGTAGAGCTACATGCTTTACAACATCTGCGACTGTGTTACCATTTGCCAAATCGTAGCACATTGAACCAGTTCCCAGACGGCCTTCGGCAATACCACATAACTTGACGTCTACCATAACAACTCCTTTCTTCACCTAGCTGGTTATTATTCCCCTCAATGTATTCCTTCAATTGTTACTTGTATTTCACATTTGTTAAATGGTAGTGCCCGCTTCTTTGCGCAGATTGGCTGTTGGCCAGCTGTTGGCGTGACTTTCATGCCGCTGCGCCTAGGTTGTCATCGAGCCGGGACATGTCCATGTATCGCCGGTCCGACCACGAGCGTGAGGTGACGTAGCGGATTCTGGCGCATACGAGCATGAGCGCGCTGTTGGAGTCGGGGAAACCGCCCACGACCCGGGTGCGCCGGCGGATCTCCTTGTTCAATCGCTCGATCATGTTGTCCGCGCGCAGCTTGATCCTATGGTTCGCGGGGAACCCCGGCAGGAGGTAGGTGGTGGTCTCGCCGACGCCCTCGCGCAGGCAGTTCGCGGCCGCCTTGAGCTTGCGTTCCCCCATTTCGCCCGCGACCGTCCCTGCCTTGGCCATGGCGGATTCGCAGTTTTCCTGCGCGACGACGGCCTTCAGGGCCGCCGACGCCCATTCCCTGTGACCGGGCGGCGTCTTGGAGAGCACGTTTCTCATGAAGTGCACCATGCACCGCTGGTATTTCGCGTTCGGCAGCATCGAGTTGACCGTGGAGACGAGTCCGGCGCACCGGTCGCCGACCACCAGTCTGACGCCTCTCAACCCGCGTTCGATCATGCTTCGGAAGAACCGCTCCCAGCTGGCCGCGTCCTCGCGCATGCCCTCGTCGACCGCGATGACCTCGCGCCGGCCCTCCGTGCCGACGCCGATGGCGACGAGGACGCCCACGTTCTCCACGCTTCCGCCCCAGGATAGCTTGCGCCACACGCCGTCCACGAACACGTACGGGCACTCGGATCCCAACGGGCGTTTCCGCCACTCGTCGATCTCCTTGTAGATCTTCTTGAGTTTGCCGCTCAATGTCCGGGATGACATCCGCTCGCCCCACGGCAGCCGGCTGATGTCGTCCACCCTGCGTGTGCTCACGCCCGCGAGGCACATCTCCATCAGCGCCTCCTCGACGCTGGATTCGCGCCTCCGGCAGCGCTCGATCACCGCCGACCCGAACAGGGCGCCCTTCAATTCGGGCACCTTGAGACTCAACTTGCCGACCTTGGCGGCCAGCGTGCGCTCGCAGTGGCCGGCGCGGAACGCCTTCCGGCCGGTCTTGCGCCCGTATCTGGCGGCGTCGGCGATCTCGTCGGCCTCGGCGTCGGGCATGGCGTTGATGGTCTGCTCGACCTTGACTCGAACCAAGGCATCGAGCTTGGACTCGAACATGGCGTCGTCGAACTGTATGATTTTATCGGACATGGCTTCCGGCCTTCTTTCCAATCGCGGTTTTCATGTGCAAGCGACTGAAAATCGTACCAAAGCCGGGCCATGTCCTTTTCATCGGAACCCACAACCGAATCTGCGCAAGAAGACGGGCGTTATCACTGTTGCTGGATTTAATTTGTAAGTGCAGCACCCGTTTTCAGGTCGGCTGTCGTTGATTGTAGTTTGACGATCGGAGCTGCAGACATTTCCGGAAATAGTCTTGCAGCTCCTTATCCTACTATCCACATCAAGAGGAGTCTCAGCATGAGCATCATGCCAGGCGCAGGGAACCGAATCTCATAGCATCATCGACGGCAACAGAGCCAACAACAGGTTCAACAAAAACATCACCAAACTCGAATTTTTGAATTCCATAAAAATCCAGAGTTTTCTCACGCGTTGAATTTGATACCGACTTTATCCGCGCAAAGCATAGCAAGATGCAAAAGACCAGGCATCCTTAACTTTAAAAGCAAAAGCGGAATCGAAAATTTAACACGCTTGCCCAAGGGGAGCATATCCACCGCCTTACGAGTTACAGGATTGTCATAATACTGCTTGACCAGAGAGTATGCCTCTTTATCATTTTGTTCCACGGCATAGGCCATCATCTGCAGTAAAGAAAGAACCACCGACCCTGCATACATAGGTAAAATAGACAAAGAAAATTGCTTATGAATCTCTGATTCCAAAAGATTCCTAGCTTTCAATAGACTAATTTTGTTATAAAGCATTTTGCCGCTATTTATATTAGACATCAACCCACCGCTAGGCTTGATAATATAATTGTATAACGGCAAATCAACACTAACCATATGTTTGGCATATCGCATATATTCGCAATTAAAGATACCATCCTCATTGAGGACAATACTGTCATTGCAAATAATATTATGTTGCTTAATAATATCCATTCGATAAACATGACGCCACATCATACCTCCCTCATGACCATCATAGAAATTACCCCCCCCCCGATAATAATGAACAATACTGTCAACCGATACACCAATAATTCTTGGAAAGTAATTATGCAATATTTCTTCTGTTGAATTAAATAAATAGTTATCACGAAGATGAACCGTCTGCCATTGCGTTGCATTCTGTGCAAGGTTTTTTTGACGGTATGCCATGACGCAATAGTCAGCCTGTTCATTCTCCATAAGAGAAATGATTCTGTCTAAAAATTCCGGCTCGACCGTATCATCAGGATCAACCCATGCCAAATATTTTCCATGTGCATGCTCAATACACGAATTACGAGCTTTGGAGACACCCCCATTATGCTGTCGATAGACTTTAACGCGCTCATCACAAGAGGCAATACGATTCAAAATTTCAGGGGTTGAATCCGTGGAACCATCGTCGACACAGACAAGTTCCCAATTAGAATATAGACCATCCTGAATACTCCGAATCGCACGTTCAACATCCGCAGAAACGTTATAGCATGGCATACCAATCGACACTAATGGCATAGTTGGTTCATTCATCTTAGATTCACTTCATTCTTTATTTATTTACTTTTCTAATTACTATGTTGAAAACATATTCACCCAAAAAGGTCAATTTATATTTCAACATGTATCTATTAGAAAAATCTGATTTTATCTTTCTAGATACAACATTAGAACGATTATCAGTGATTAATTTCCACATTTTTTTGTTAGGTTGCCCAGACACAACGGATTCGATATAGGCATCCATCAAAGCCATGGCGTAACGTGCATACACGCAACTAAAACTCGAAGGAACTTTTTCTTTTGTAAATTCCAATTCCTCTTCTAATGCCCTGAAAAAATTCTGTCGTCCTGTCGTATCACTTTCAGAAATACTTGAGCTACGTTTTACGGTATACAAATAATCATTTGCTGATTCATATGCGACATTTCCGGAGTTATAAAACACCTTGTAAGCAACATATTGATCTTCGAATGTAACCCCTTCAGGAAAAACCAGAAAAGGAAACATTTTTTTATCATAAATTTTTGCCCAAGCATGGGAAGCAAAGTCCCCATTAAGTTTCACTGATTCATTTATTGCCTCATCCACTTCCATTACGGATGTAATAAAAGAGGAATCCAAATCATCATTTCTTGATGAAATGTTTGATTCTTCCACCTCAGTATACCCAGTAACAGCAATATGCGTATCATATTTATTCAAAGTCTCATACAAATGAGCAATATGCTGCATGCCAATCGCATCATCAGAATCAACAAAAACAACATAATCCCCTGAAATATGCTTCATTCCGAAATTTCTAGCCGCCGACAATCCTTGATTAGCTGTATGGAATACAGTAATATTATCGAACTCACCCTCAAGTTCATCACAAATTCTTCCGGAGCCATCAGTGGATCCGTCATCGACAAGAATCACTTCCAATGACTGATACGTCTGTCGTTCTACAGATTCAATACAGCGTCGCACATATTTAGCTACGTTATAAACAGGTACAATAACGCTAATAAGTGGATTACTTTCCGCTATCATCATTTTGGACATCTAATCTCCTAATAGCTTTATTTGCAATACAAATAAGTTATTAAAAATATAGTATTTATTATGTAAGATTACTTTTTTTGAAGTCTACTCAAAATAACCGTCGTTGTGAATTTCTCCCGCATCAATATCAAAGCAGCGAAATACACAATTGTGAAAACAGACCCTTGCAACAGCAGTCGGGCGAAAAGACCGCCATCAGAAACAAGACCCCTCACCGGCAATAGAACACAGGAGGCAACAACGGAAGCAGCTACGCACTTCAAGATGTTCTCCCCACTAAACATCTTGGAAAGATCACGCCGCAGGTAAAGGCACAATATCAAGGCACCCACAGCCTCGCCCACCGTTGTACCAATGGCCGCACCCACAGCACCCAACAACGGGATAAGTACAACTTCCAAAGCCGTAAGTGAAATCAATCCGATCACAGTAGCTAATGTAGGAATACGTTCTTTCCCCTGAGGAACCAAAACATTATTGCTAAGCATCGTATAAAGAGCGCTGAAGAAAACCGCCAGCATAATCACTCTCATCGCCGGTACGGCAGGCTCGTACGTGTCGCCCGACAGGAATCGGATGATTTCATCCGCATCAAAAATGCAGAACACCACTACATAAAATCCTGCAACCATAATAAACGAACTATCTTTTCTAAGTAGCTCGTAAAACTCTTTGGTCCGGCCATTACCGAAATAATTCGCCAAACGAGGAAGCAAAACCGTACCCAGCGCAGAGATACAGGCAATAAGCATCTGCTTTATCTTGACGGACGCGCCGAAATATCCGTTCTGCGTGTCATTGCTCAGAAAGCCCAGCATCGCCGTATCCATGTTCGCATATAACGACCATGCCGCAGACAACAGGAACAAGCCGAAGAGTGGTTTCACATGCTGGCGCAGGTTACATTCGCGAAGAGGAACACGATCCACAAGTTTGAACGATCGAAGATAGTTCAAAACCATTGAACCATTTCCGCCAATGACGGTTATAATCGCATAAACCATATAATCACCGTGTTCATGAACGAACATGAACATCAAAATGATTCCAACAATTTTGAATGCAACCGAACGCACTGTGATGTAGGAGTATTCTTCCAGCGCCTGATACAGCCAGTCCATTCCAAGCGTCTGAAGCCAGATGTTGCTGGACAGAACCAGCAGCAATCCCCTGTATTCTTGGAATTTCGGTACAATTCCGATCATCACAAGCAAAACGACCAACGACAAAGCCGTGGCCACCATGCTGATGGTGAACAATTCTTTGACCGTACGAGACAATTTCTTCCTGTCATCCCGTACAATCGCACATGTACGAACTCCATACAAAGGCATCCCCAGAGAAGCGAACAACATAAAATAGTTGACTATCGCGGTAGCAAAATTGATTTTGCCATTTCCATCTGCTAGAAGAACTCGAGAGACATACGGGAAAGTGATTAAAGGAAAGATAAAATTAGAACATGTCAAAAAAGCATTCATTATAAAATTTACTTTAATCGACTTTCGTTTATGCCTTGACATCGCCTCATCCTTTATATTTGATTAATTCCAATTCACGAAGTCCTGTTTCCTTTAAACATGAAAAAGAATTTATCTGACTAGATCATTATTCAATACATTACAACAATTTCATATCATTCTTTAGACTTTTCCGCTTGACAATACTTAATAAAATCCTCAAAACTATCGAACAGCCGCTTGCTTTCACCGGAAGCCTTAGCGGAAAGGTCATAGCTTCCATCCACAAGGTGCATTACACGGTCGAACTCCGCACAGCTTACTTTACCTTCTTCGTCAGGTCGTTCAAACAGCCAAAAATATTCTCTAAATAATTCCTTATCTGGAATTTCACCAGGATGGGTTTTAACATAAGCGTCAAACAAATTGACTGCTTCTTCTAACTGAGCATTCGTTCTTTTTTCCTTGTACACGGAAAGGGGCATAAGAACTCGACAAGGATTCCCCGCAGCGACAGAATCATCTGGTATATCATGCGTGACTACCGACCCCGCACCAATAATTACATTATTCCCGATATGAACATTCTTGAGAATAATCGCATTCATGCCAATAAAGACATTGTCACCAATGGAAATCTGACCAGTATTGCCGAGGACCTCACCGTATGCTCCTTTCAGAACACTCCAATCATATCCATGATCAACAATCACAACACCGTGTGTAACCTGCACATTACGTCCAATAGTCAAGTTGCAGGGATTATTGATACCTAAACAATTGCTCTCTGGGTCAAAGAAGTATGTCCCCTCACCAATTCTGGCACCTTGTTTTTTCCAGAAATTAATAAAATCCTGCGAACTAGCTTTTTCTTTTAAAACGAAATGTCTTAATAAATCACGAATCATCGTTTACCTTTCATCAAATTGCTTATTTTTTTCTGTATATTCTTGAGATATATATCAATCCAGAACAGATTGAATATATTGAACCATCGTCCATCAAGTTCATTTCTAGATATCGGCAGACTATTTGCCGCAACGAATCTGTCAGGCCGTATTTCCACTATCGAAGATGAAGGCACAGGATCATGCATTTTCCGCGACTGCAAATGCATATATAGATAAGGCCGAATCACCGCCGTACGGCTATCCTTGTCCCATGAGACAGAGACGATGCCTTTATCACACCAGTAATACCGCGTTAAATCATAGCTCTCGCCTTCATGGAAACTTTGCATATTCGGGTCATATACAGTGCGCTTAATCTTCGCACTCCTTGTGTCAACGTTGAAAGACAGGTCTTTTTCATACAACTTGGCTCCATCTTCTCTGAATAGAACATGCACGTTCAAGCGATCCGGATTCATCCAACATTGCACATTCTCATCGAACACGTATATCTTGCTTGTAGTGAATGCCTCTTTGTAAATATCACGCCCATGCAACGGTTTCATGAAGCGCCGGTTGTTTTCAACTGTATTACGGTAGATCGTCAAATGACCAACGGCAAAAACCTTATCGTATCCTTCTTTAAGAATCGGAGTCAGCAATGTCTCCAAATCACCGAAAACAAGATCACAATCGCAATGCCCCCAATATTCGTAGTCTTGAATGTAATCTTCAAAGAGGAAACCATATGCCGGCTTGAAATCACAAAGCTTGTATGGCTGAGGGATGCACACATCAAACCCTAGTTTTTTCTTGGCGTTGGCCTTAAACTCCTCCAAAGTCATTGGCACCACATGCACATTGGAAGGATACTGGTACGATTCCTTGGAATCCGTGAAAATCAGAAAATCATATGACGGATTCGCGGCACATGAACGAAGGAACAGCGGAAAATAATTGTTGAACTTACCGAAATAAGGAAGAATCAATACACATTGTTTTTTCATCGGGCGCCTCCTCGCCGTACGTGTTGTTTTGTGTTCTGCCTCAATAGGAAGAAACGGCTCACCGTATCCACCATCAGTAATTTCGTTCGCAATGAAATCGATGAGGCAAACAGCCCTTTACGGAAAAACCTACTGAATTCCCGTCTGATGCGTTCGAAAACCTTGGGATCAATAACGTTTTGTTGTTTCAATGCTGTCCTATAAATATTGGTACAGCTTTCCACCCGCCATCTGAACAGAAGTCCCATATCGAATTGCGGGAACAACGCCGGCAGCTCAGACTCATATCTCTTGGCTGTATCATAAATGGCATAACATTCTTCACTCAACGGCTTGGTGGTATAGCTGTCAGACCGGAGAGCATATACATAGCCTGGTTCACCTATGTGAATAATATTCCGGCATCTGATGAAAATATGCGGAAGGATATACGCTTCTTCCATCAATCGTCCTTCGGGAAATCGAATTGGGGTTGTTCCCGAGAACAGTGAAGTCCGGAAAATCTTGGCATATACCGTGAACCCCACCGGACCATCTGAAGCCAAGCATGAGTCCATCGCCTCGATTGGAGTCATTGCAGCCCGTCCCGGCAAAATACCATAGCGGTCAACAATTTGCCCCTGTTCGTTCTGACGCACGATGCCGCAGCAAACAAGGTCAGTCGCTGAGTCGGCAAATTCGTTGAGCATTGTTTGATACGAACCACTAATGACTTGGTCATCGCTATCGACAAAAGTAACGAATTCACCGAGCATATTGTCCAAGCCGACATTGCGTGCCGATGATACGCCGCCATTCTCTTTGCGAAAGTATCGAATCCTTGTGTCACGCTCGGCATAACGCTTGCACATGTTCGCGCTTCCATCAGTCGATCCATCATCAATCAGCAAAACCTCCAACGGCACATCTTGCGACAGCACGCTGTCTATGCACTTTGTGAGGTATGGCTCGGCGTTGTAAACAGGAATGATTACCGAAAGCAGTCCTTGCTTCATACTGTTTCACTCTTTTCATTGGGAACGTCACCAAAGCCTTTACGGGTCAAAAAGCCTATGGCCACGCCAAAGCATGGGATATATGACGCATCGAGTTTCAACGTTGCATTACTCCACATAGAGATAATGCAGACCACACACATGCAGATGCCTGTCAGGTTCAGGACGGCATCATACTTTCTGTATATCCAACGCTGCTTGCACAAACAGATCAATGCAATTATGAACACAAGTACGAAAAGGCCGAAGCCTGTATAGCCGGTTTCTATGAAAGTCCATTGATGTGTGAAGGAGCGGTAACTCAACTCACCATATCTCAAATAGAATGGGGAATCCAAGAAAGCAAACTGGGAGTGCTCAGCACTTCCAAAACCAAAGCCAAACAACGAAGTCGCAAAATCATTATTGAAGAAATTCTTAGTGATAAAAGTAAAAGCTCCCAGACGGGGAATACCGTAACTATCCGCCCATGTAGCGGTAAGATATGTTTTACTGGTATTCCAATCAGTCAGAAACTCAAGAATGTCTGGCATAACTATGGCAATATACTGAACCAGGAAGATTCCTGCGATAAATGCCACAGCAATGAAGCACAATGTCTTGAGAGACCACCGTGAAATCAATATGGAAAGAACGAAAATCACGATGAAATACAGGAAAAAGGTTTTCTCCTCCGCCATCGCGGCAATCATAATTGAAGTCACCGCGACGAATGCGACAGTCCATACCGGTTCACGCCCATTCAGATATGCATTCAAATAATATGCGAACAGCACAGCGCTGAACGTGTTTGCACCGGCACCGTTAGCGAAGAGCCCATGGACGAAATCAGGATTGCCACCGCTCGTCACCAAAGATTGATAGATCGCCAAAAGAAGATTAGGGAACTGCAGCCCCAATAGGACGTGAAACAGCTTGGGCATATCTTCCACATGAAGCACGGCGATCACGCAAAACAGGTAAATGAGTCCACGAAACGTATTACGTACGGCCCACATCACCAGTAACGGCGAAACAAGATTAATGACCGCTGTAAAGATATCCATGACGAACAATGCGCATACCGCGCCCCAGAGCATATAGGAATGTTCTTTGCGCAGAATTGGCAGAAACCGACCCTGAATTCCAAATATTACGGCAATCAGCACTACATCATTAAGATATCGGATGGTTCCCGGTAAATGGAGGTTCTCAATCAACGCCTCCATCGCAATGGAGTAGAACAAGATAAAGAAAACACCAAAACGAGCATCTAATGGAGTGCGCAATAGACCTTTACGTCTACTCTGATCAGTAGTTTTCAACATGATTTTAGAGTTCATAGCGCATCTTTCAGACCGGCCAACGATAGCATGAGCCACGTTGCCTTCACACGCAGCAATCCCGCAAATACAGCCTGAGGAATAGACAGTTTCCAGAATGGATACCCGGTAACGGAAGTGCGTACGGAAACATCATCAACCATCTTCCGCATCGCTTTCGATTTTTGAACTGGTGACGCATGGGATCCGGCTATGGTCTGACAAGCCACACGCGTGTAATCTATGATGCCACGTCTGGCACGCAGAAGACATTCATTCCGATACGTTGAATCCTCGCCATCAGCCATAACCAGCAATTCGTGGAACAGCTCCAGATATGAATCGACCATATGCTCCGAGAACGTTCGTGTTATCGAACTTTGCCCGTCACAGCGATAGTTGTATCGGGTCTCTCCAATCGCGGTAATGGCCGACGCCATTCTGCATGCTGCGGTATTGAAGAACTTGTCTTCCGAACGAATATTACGGAATCGAAGATTATTATCAACAATCAACGAACGCCGATATACTGCGGTCCATACCGATACCGGCACCGGATCCCACTTCTGGCGGTTCGGCAACGGCCCATAGAAGGAACGACGCAATCGGAAAATCTCTTCTTGTCCAGTGAGCACCTGGTCAGCGAAAGGATTCACATTCCTGTCTCCTTTTGCACCATCAACCATGCATTGCATTCCCGAAAAACAGATATCGGCATTGCGTTGGGTCGCAGCATTATAGAGCTCTTCAAACATCTGCGGCTCGATCCAATCATCGGAATCGACGAATCCGATGTACTCCCCTGTCGCGATCTCCATGCCGCTGTTACGGGCCGGTCCCAGTCCACCGTTTTTGCGATGCACAACCTTGACTCGCGAATCCTGCTTGGCGTATTCTTCAGCCATATCACCACAGCGATCCGGTGAGCCATCATCCACAAGAATGATCTCAATATTCTGCAGAGTCTGTTTCCGCACGCTTTGCACGCATGTATCGAGATACTTCTCCACGTTATACATGGGAATAACCACGCTGACTTTCGGTTCGCTCACGCCTTCTCCTCATGCTTGCCGTTGATAAGCTTTTCATACAGATGCATGTAGTACTCTGCTCTGCGAGGCCAGGTCAGACTTTCAAAGCATGCTTTGATATTCTGCATATCGGGACGCATTTCGGGATGCTCGGACCATTCACGCATTGCCTTGGCGAAGCCCTTCGTCCCATCCTGAGTCTTGACGTAATTGCAGACCTTATCATTCAAAGCGATTGTGGCTCCGGCCTGATTAAAGGTAACGACTCCTAGCCCATTCTGCATAGCTTCAGCAAGAACCACGCCAGTTGCTTCACGAACGCTTGGCATCACAAAAAAATCAGCCCATGCATACTGCTCCGCCATTTCCGTGTAAGGAATTTCACCCAGCACGGTGACATTATTCATCAGGTCACGCTGAGCAACCTCGTCACGAAGTTTCTGTTCCAGATGGCCCCATCCGCACATCCGCAACTCATACTTGGTAAATCCCTGCTCCTTCAGCACGGCGCAAGCATCCAGTAATAGTTCGACGCCTTTACGCGGAATGTACCTGCCGACATACAGGATGTGCGGCACCTCATGGTCCGTCCTTTGGTGCTCGCGCCAAGCTTCAGGCCAGCATCCCACCTCGGTTTTCACGATATCGTTGCTTGCGTCGATTCCATGATCAATGAAATACTGTCTGCTCTCCTTATTCGCAAACAGATGCATGTCAAAGGAACGATATGCCTTGCGGAAAGAAGGCTTATGAATAATGAGCCAATTAGAGCAACGACGAATCATCTCGAACAATGCAACCGGACGAAGATACTTGTTCAGCGGCTTCGGCGCGTACTCAGCGCCGCCCTGCGGACCGGAAACCTTCACCGCATCCGTTTCGCCAAGTTCAATAAGGGAACGGAATTCGACAGGCGCTATCTGATGAATGACGTCGAAATGATATCGTCCATCAAGATCGTGGACCATTGGAGCGACGCGTTTCAGCCAGATGCCATGACGCCCTGGATAGAGATATCCCTTGTAAACCTTCTTATAAAGTGAAGGAATATCGCAGTAATGCACATGAAGCCGGAGTTCCGGATGCTTTGAAGAATAATCTTCAATGGCTTCCTTCTGCTCGATCTTGGTAATCAAATGCACGTCATTATCGAGGTTCTGGCTCATCGCCAAAGGAAGATTCCAGCCTACGGCTTCCTCACTACCGCCATAAGGCGAGCTCGCATATGCAATGTACAAAATCTTCATATCAGTCACCGTTCTTACCTGAATTCAAAAGCTTTGCATACCGATCAACCAGCTGCTCCGCATATGCCTGCTGTCCACAACGCAGCGTGACGTACTCAATACACCGACGCTGCATAGTGCCATAGATATCTTCATCAACCGCGGAGGCTTTAAGCAGACCATCTTTCAAATCCGCGATGTTTCCGGATTCGAATGTGAACCCAGTTCTGCCTTCCTCCACCAGTTCCGGAATACCACCAATCCTGGCACCAATAATCGGCGTCTGGGCAGCCAGAGATTCCAGACCAGAGTATGGCATGTTCTCCCGCCATTCGGAGCTCAGCACGCTGAAACGGGCGTTGCCGACTTCCCGCTGCAGATCCTCACCATTCTTGTACCCCAAAAGGTGAATGCGTGAAACGGCCTGCGGACCAGCGGATGCAATCAACTGCTCAATCGCCTCACGTTCCGGGCCGTCGCCGACGATGTGCAAATCCCATGTATCTGGCAAAACCTCATTATGACCGGCACCGGTCCCCGAGCCAGCGCCTTTGCCAAGTCCTGCGACCTGCAGGAACGCCTTCACCAGGGTAAGGATGCCTTTCTCTTTGGAAAGTCGGCCGAAGAACAGGAAATACGGCCTTGCCCCAGCCTGCGCGTCCTCGAATTTGTGCGTGTTCGCCACACGAGCGCCCATCGCCATCTGCGAATCGGTCAGGAAGTTCTGCATCACAACGGTCTTGCTGGCAAAGCCACCTTCATCGAGCTTGCTCTTCATGAACTGCGATGGCGCAATAATCAGATCAATTTTACTATACGCATGGTGGAATTTCAGGAATTCGGCCTCCATGGTGGCCAAGGCGCTCTTGGTACGGGACCCTTTCACACACACGTTCTTCACAGCATGCATGAAATGTTTATCCAAGCAAGCGTCGCACACTTCACCATGCCCGTTGACCATAGTGTATGCGGGGCAAACAAGAATATAATCATGCGCCGTATACACCACCGGCACATGATGTTTCTTCAAATACGGTGCATCAAGAATCGACAGTGTCAGTTGACGATGCACGTTGTTCATGTGGATGACGTCCGGCTTGAACTCCTCCAGCAACGCCTCGAACTTGCGCTTCGCCTCGAACGAATAGATCAACGTGGCGGCTTCCTGCACCTGCTTGAACGCGGAGACCTTACCCACATAATCCTTCTCGGAGACGAAGTACTTGCTCCAATGGCTCGGCTCGTTGCTTGGATGCCTCATGGAGAAGAACGCCACCTCATGACCGAGCGCCTTCAGTCCTTCCGCAAGCGCGAAGAAATAGGTTTCGGCCCCGCCCTTGCGATAGAAATACTTGTTCACCAGCAGGATGCGCATCACTCACCATCCTTGTCGCCCGCATACAAGGCCAGGGTCTGGTCCACCACGCGGTCCCAACTGTACTTTCCGGTGATGAAGCCCGCCGCCTCACGCTTGTACCGCGTCACGATCGCCGGATCGTCCGCCATCTTCTGCAGCATCGCGGCAAGGTCGTCCACGGAACCATGCAGGAACGTGAGGGCCTTGTCCTCCACCACCTCCGTGCATTCGGGAATGTCGGAAGTCAGGCAGCAATTGCCGTATGCCATGGCCTCCAGCAAGCTCATCGGCATGCCTTCCAGATCGGAAGGCATCACGTACGCATAGGCGTTGCTGAACAGCTCCTGAAGCACCTCGCCTTGCACGAATCCGGTCAACACGATGCGTGGATCGGATTCCGCCATGGCCTGAATGTGCCGCTGGTAATCGGATGAGTCGGAACTGCCTCCGGCGATGACAAGCTTCCTGTCGGTATGCACCTTGCGGAAGGCCTCGATGAGATAATGCACGCCCTTCTCGGGGACGATCCTGCCGAGAAACAGGAAATACCCGTCTTTGCCCAGACCGAACGACGCGTTGATCCGATCGGCGGGCACGATCACCTTGGACGTGATGCCGTTGGGGATGAACCTGGTGTCACGCCCATAGGTATTCCTGAAGTACTCCTGCATGTTCCGGCTGAGCACGATCACCTCATCCGCGCAGGTGGCCGCGGTGCGTTCGCCAAGCTTCAGATACGTGGAGGCGAATTTGCCCCACTTGGCGCGCTGCCAATCCAGACCGTGAATGGTGGCGACCGTGCGGATCCCGGCCCAATGGGCCAGACGGAGCATCACGCAGGGACCTTCGGCATGGTAGTGGATCACGTCGGGCCTCGTCACGATGGCACGCAGCGTGGCGAAGAAGGACGACGACAACGCGGCGAGTCCCTTGCCTTCGATGGTGGGAACGGAAACGACGTCCACCCCATGATAGGAGAACCGCTTGCCATGCCCATTGGCCACGCCATCGAATTCGGATCCGGCGACGTTATGCCCGCTACGGTTGTACGCAACGACCTGATGCCCGCGGGCCACCATCCGCGTAGCCAGCTCATCGACCACGATCTCGATGCCGCCCTCCCTGGAGGGGATGCGCTTATGCCCGACGAATGCAATCCTCATACTCAGAACAACCTCACCAGCAAGTCAGATTCCGCATAACCAGAACGCCATCCGCAATCAACTTCAGAGAGCCTGCAAGCCTTCTGTCCAATCATCTCCCATTGTTCTATCCCCCGTAGACGAGTGGCTGCGCGGCATACCGACCGGCAAACCCCACCCACACCCGTCCCGTCGCACCCGCCACTCCGGCAGGCGTTTCGCCGGCGGCGCACGCACGGCGCAATTGTTGGGTGGTGCTGGAAAGCTGGTATGCGGAAAGCAAACCGTATCAGGAACAAGGAGGAACGCCATCATGGCAACCACCGCCATCACCTCCGCCGATTTCGAGAAGACCATCACCGACAACGAGATCGTGTTCGTCGACTTCTGGGCCACATGGTGCGGCCCATGCCGCGCGTTCGGCCCGATCTTCGAGGCGGCGTCCAACGATCCGGACAACGCGGACATCACATTCGCCAAGGTGGACATCGACGCCAATCAGGATCTGGCCCAAGCCGCCGGCATCCAAGCGGTGCCCACGCTGATGATCGTCAAGCAGGGCGAGGTCATCTTCCAGCAGGCCGGCGCGCTGCAGGCCGCGGATCTGGATGATCTGATCGGCCAGGCCAAGGCCCTCGACCTGGCCGCGGCCAAGCAGCAGAACGCCTGAGACGCCCACCGTCGTTGCGGCGCGACGGTTCCGCACGCCATGGCGGGACAGGGCGGGAGCATTCATCCACTTCCCGTCCTAACATGGTATGGAGCGTGTGCAATCAATCAGAGAGCGTAATGACTCGACACGGTAGGCATACCCCTGTTATTCGATCTTTGCCGAACAAGCGTCGGCTGGCGAAGATGGCCGCATTCGTGGCCGCCGCGGGGCTTGTCACGACCGCAGGCGTGGTGACGCGCGGTTTCTACCGCGCCGACAACGCCAAACCGATCTCCGCCATCACTTCGTTCTCGGCCACGGATTCGGCCGCATCCCGTTCCGCCGTCCGCGGCGCCATCAACAGCGCCGACAAGGACACCTCGTTCGTCACGGTGAAGATCAACGGCGATTCCCGTGTGGTGCTGGGCGAGAAAGGCGTCATGGAGACCACCTCGTTGGTCAAACGGGCCGGAGGCGCTGTCGTCTCATCCAACGTCTTCACCTCCTGGGTCAAGAAGGCCCCGGTGGACAAGGTGATTCTGGTGGGCACTGGTTCCGGCTCCACTGCGGCATCCGACCCCCAGTCCGGCGGTCTCGGCACCACCGTGCCCGCCGGGGAGATCCAATCCTGGGCCCATCAATACCTGTTGGACAACGGATACAGCGAGGGCGACTTCACCGCCGCGAACTACATCATCAGCCACGAGTCGGGATGGAGCCCCACCGCCACCAACCCCTCGTCCGGCACCTACGGTCTGGCGCGGACTGGCAGACCAACTACAGGACCCAGTTCAAATGGTTCATCGGCTACTGCGAACAGCGTTATGCAGCATCGTCGCGGCGTACAACTACTGGGTCGCGCACAAGAACTACTGAAACCCTCGACTTCCACACGCCACGTCATGTGCGAAGTGTTGTCGTCCCTTCTATGATGAAAAGATGACAACACTTCGCGCACTTGTGTGGGGGCGATCATGACATTCAATCGATATATCCGTTTCCGCGCCGTCCTTGAGTGCATCGGCGCCATTTCCTGTATGCTGATGGCGTGCATCGGCAATGATCTGGTCGGCGTCATCGTGGCAGCGGCCTCGGCATTGCTGTGGATCGGCGGCGAAGTCTGGGGCTTGACGGTGTATCAACGGCATCACCCGCGTCGTGACGAGCTTTCCGACATGCACCAGCACAAGGCCATGCAGTTCGCCCTGATCAGCCTGGTGGGATTTCTGGTGGTCATCGGCTTCATATACACCGTGCTGAATCTCGTCAGACCGTTGGTGGTGCATGTCATCCCCCCGATGCTGCTTCCCGCACTGGCCATGTATGCCTTGGCCGTTTCCGATATCCGCTACCTGTGGTTGGAACACGACGGCGACGACGCCGGAGACGACGATGAGGACTAGCTTGAAGCTGCACCGGCTCGAACGCGGCATGAAGCAGTCAGATCTCGCCGATTTGGTCAATGTGCGCCGGGAGACCATCGGCCGGTTGGAGCAAGGGCAATATTGTCCATCGTTGCGTCTGGCCATGGATGTGGCGCGGGTGTTCGGCACCACCGTTGAGGACCTGTTCAGTTTCGATGACGAATACGAGTCCGAATCCCGCTGAACCAACGGCGTGTCGCGGCAAAGATTTTACTTTTCGTTCACTGTCGGCAGATGATGATTGCTTGGATCGTTGGAATATCAAGGTTCTGCGCTCATGAGGACCTACCGCCCCAGGCATGACCGGCTTACGCCATGTTCGAACGATGTCACATGATGTGAGCGCATTGTCGCACCGTCATCCCATCCATCCATTCAGCGGCCGTCCACCGTCACCGCGGTGTGTATGGTGGTGGCTGTAACCAAGGAATGCAGGTGCCCACACCTGCGCAACACGCTTTCATTGGAGGCTTGTTATGAAGAAGAAGATTGTGGCCGTGCTGGCCGCCATCGCCGCGGTTCTGGGATTCGGTTTCGCCGCCAACACCGCCATGGCCGATGATTACGCTCCGACCGTCGCCTACGGCGGCACCACCGCCACCGTGACCTTCCCGGCCGGCACGTTCCAGCCGAACGAGTCCGTCACCGTGTACTACGATGACGACGTCGTCGCCAACGTCCAGCAGGTCGCCGAAGTGTCCAAGACGTTCAACGCCAAGGCCGACGGCTCCCTGACCCTGCTGTACACCTTCAAGGCCAGCCAGGCCGGCAAGACCATCGAGGTCAAGGCCGTTGGCGCCCAGTCCGGCACCAAGACCGCCACCATCAAGGTGCCGGCCACCGGCACCGGTGACCAGTCCGCCAGCGCCGCGCCCACCACCGCTCAGACCGGTGCCTCCATCGCCCCGTACGCTGTGGCCGTCGTGCTGCTCGTCGCAGCCGGCATCGCACTGTTCGCCGTTCGCAAGAACACCACTCGCCGCTGACGCGCAATAGACGATTCACATCGCATCCACAAGACCGGGAGTCTGATGATTCCCGGTCTTTTTCGTCGCTGGGACGAACGATACTCACGTGTGTGGTACTGGGAACTAAAATAGGTATGCTCGTCGCACAAGGGAAGGATGATCGTCATGCGGATCATGTATGTATGCACCGGCAACCAATGCCGTTCCGTGATGGCCGAATATTACACTCGGGCCAGGCTCGTTCAACGGGAAGACGATTTTCGCAACGCCGGCATCACGGTACGGAGCGCAGGCATCCTGCATTATCCTCCGCATCCCGCCGACCCGATGGTCGTCGACCTGTTGAAGGCCGACGGCATCGACGCAAGCGCGCATTCCTCCACCGCACTCACCGCCGATATAAGTCAACAGGCCGATATGATCCTGTGCTTCGAGCGCGGGCAAATCGTCGATCTGCTCGATCAGAACCCGCATGCCAGGCGTAAGGTCCTGCTGTTCAATGATTTCGTCAATGCCTGCCGTCATATGCGCGACGAAGGGCCCATCGCTGGCGATACCGCCGCGGATCGGCTTGCCGAAATCATGGATTGCGTATCCGTGATACGTCCGTTCCTGCCGGAGGCCGCAGAAACCGTGGATCCCCACCGCCAATCCGGCGAGGTGTTCGAACGGGTGTATGCGGAGATCAAGCATGGGGTCGATACCATGCTTGACGCGGTGGCCTGACGGCACCTCCACATCTGAATACATCGGCGTCATCCGCACATGCATCACAATGGACGTCATACTGCTGACTCGACTGTATCGCGCATGGTCCGGTCGGACCAATGAGAGCATCTCCAAGTATGTGCAACATGCTTTATACTCTCTAATTCAACATGTAAATAATTTGCATATTACGGAATTATTCAACTACAATCGATGACGCAAATACGAATATTGAACCGTGCGATAGGGAGAACAATCATGGCTTCTTTACTGCAGGGATTTGAGGAGATCAGGTTGGTCAAGCCGGTGGACAAGACCGTTTTGACCGTCACCGACTCCGCCATCCGCTTCAACAAGGCCACCGCCGAAGTGCTCGGATTCCCGGCATACGTCAAAGTGCTCATCAACGACAAGACCAGGCAGATTGCCGTGACCCCGACCACCGCCAAGGCCGACAACGCCATCAAATTCAGTAAGCCCGAAGGCAAGCAGAGCACTTCCGTAAGCGTTAAGGAAGACACGCTCGTTGAAGCGGTGAAGACCTACTTCACTCTGCCCGAAGCCCCGGAAGGCGAAATCGCCTACCAGTCCGTCAACGGCACCGCCTATCCGGAGAGCAAAACCGTTATCTTCGACGTGACCAACGCCACCGCCGGCACCATGAAGCGCCGTGGACGCAAGAAGACCGCCTGAGCCGCGAATCAACGCCGCAAACGAACCGCGCCCCGTTCCGTCGATCTGAACCTCAAATCAATGGGACGGGGCGCGGTTCGCGTATCCCCATCGCTCAGTGTGCCTCGGCCTTTTCGCCCTGCTTCGCCTTACCACTCCTCTTGTGCTGGCTTTGACGCTTTCTGCCGTTCTCGTCGGTGTCGCTGCCGTAATAGTAGTAACCGTTCCTCTGGGGCTTGTCCATCTCACCATAATTCATAGCCAGGCCCACGGGCTCGATGCTCGCCGTCTTCAATTCACGTGCGACCTGCCGGATCATCTTCTTCTCCGTGATGCCAAGACCGGCCACCACAA
>ERZ1034913.901-NODE-901-length-20454-cov-14.948919_pt1 | contig 20454 bp, 17 predicted proteins | sample MGYA00520697_ERZ1034913 | MGnify/ENA primary metagenome ERZ1034913 (study PRJEB33766, sample SAMN09781786) | gut metagenome | biome: gut microbiome | host: Homo sapiens | place: Madagascar | study: EMG produced TPA metagenomics assembly of the PRJNA485056 data...
GCAGGAGAATTAACCACAACAGGAAAACCTTGGAATTCTATCACAAGAAAAAAGGGAATCTAAAACCAGACCCAGAAGCAACCCCAACGCCGAAACCAAAGGAGGATAATGCAGCATGACTACCTTAAAGAACACGTTCCACGACAGCAACAACGGTCTGGACTACACCCTTGTCAATGACCACTATCTGCCGAACTTGACTGCAGCAGCCCTGGCAGAGCAGCACCCCACCGGGCGGTGGGGCCGCTTACATAAAAGGTATCTGAAAGAACATCATCCCATCCGGTACAATCAACTGCTCCTGTCCGGTGTGTTGGGCAACTACCTTGCCAAACTGGACAAGCAGGCCGAAGAACAGCTTGCATTGACCGTCCGGCAGATGCAGGAAACCGAGGGCGTGACCGAAGCTTTGAAAGCCGCCAATCAACTGGAATGGGTGCGCCAGATGAACAGCATCCGTAACCGTGCCGAGGAAATCATCAAGTCTGAGCTGATTTTCGTCTGATACAATATCGCATCCTTGACCGCCCTGCACAATGCACGGCGGTCTTTTTGTTACATCGGGTCTGCACAAGGTAGGCCCTTTTTTATACGGAGAAACAAGCCTATGAAACTGACGTTTGAGGAAAAGAAGCTGCTCTACACCTATGGCTGCGCCGATCTGGAACTGACCCGCAAGCGGCTGTGGGGGATTGCTGGGCTGACGGTTGATCCCGACAAGAACAAGCTGGTGTATGACTTCTGCCGTAAGCTGGAGGACGAATCACTGGAAAGCTGGTACGATCAGCTGTTCTACTTTGTCCGTGCTGAGATGGAGTGCTACGCCAATATGCTGCTCCTGATGCAGGACATTGAGGAGGACAAAGAATGGAGGAAGGAAGATTTTGTCGAGCCCGATGACAATGTTTAAGCTGGAAACCATGATCTACGCCAGCGAGGACGGAACAAGCAGCGTGTTCACGCTGAATCCCGCCTTGCAGAAACAGCTTGATGTCCTTGCATCGCAGCACCCGGAGGTGTGCCAGAGGAAGGCAAAGGGCGAAAAACGAGAGAACATATATCGTCTCAATAAAGCGGTTCGTGTTACGCTTGATATTTAATAACTGATTCATGCCGGAAAGAAAAGACATATCCGGCATGGTACATAAAAGATTTTGCTTGAAAAATTCAATATTCAATTGAACTTCCGGCAATAGTGTGATATAGTTGATTCCAGAAATCAAGTTGTCCAGATAACGGGAGAATGCACATGGCACTCAATTATAATAAGCTTTGGAAAATGCTGATAGACAAAAACATGAGCAAATCCGAACTTGTCAAGCGTTCGAAGATTAGTACGAACGCAATGGCTCGTATGGGAAAAAACGAGGATGTTCGATTGGATACCTTGGTGAAAATATGCTGCGTACTCGACTGTAAGATTGATGACATTGTAGATTATTGTTGATTTACTCAGCCAACATATGCAGGAGAGTGTGTTATGGGAAATAATAATAGTAACCTTCAGACAGCAAAAAATATAAAAGATGATGAATTCTACACCACGTATGAAGCTATTGAAAAGGAACTTCAACATTACTTGAAACATTTTCGAGGAAAGGTCGTTCTCTGCAATTGCGATGATCCATTCAAGTCGAATTTTTGCCGTTATTTTGTACGCAACTTTAACAAGCTTGGGCTGAAACGTTTGATTTGCACTTCTTATGTAGCTTCCGAGGGCAGCTTGACACAAACAAGCCTATTTGATTGCAACCAAATTTTTACAGCAGAAACGCATGGCCGTGTTTTGGATTTGAAAAAAATTCCTAGTAAAGCTATCGTTTTTACCGATGATGATATTGAGAATTTTTTGCGAAAGACAAAAAGCGTTCGGATGTTATGCGGTGATGGAGATTTTAGAAGCTCTGAGTGCGTTGAATATTTAAAGCAAGCAGACATTGTGGTTACAAACCCGCCTTTTTCTCTGTTTAAAGAACTAGTCGCCTTGCTAGTTAAGTACCAAAAAAGCTATTTGCTAATTGGAAATCAAAATGCGTTAACTTATAAAGAGATTTTTCCATTGATTCAAAACAACCAAGCATGGACGGGCTACCAGTTTGGCGATATGAAATTCCGAGTACCTCAGTCTTCTGAGCCACGAAACACGAGATACTGGGTGGATGAGAGTGGACAAAAATGGAGAAGTCTCGGAAATGCAATGTGGCTAACCAATCTCGATATTGAAAGACGCCATGAACAGCTTGTCCTTACCAAAAAGTACGATCCCAAAGAGTACCCTCACTATGATACATACGATGCAATAAATGTCCGTAAGGTAACAGATATTCCCTACGACTATGCAGGAATTATGGGTGTTCCGATTACAATTATTGATAAATATAATAGCGACCAGTTTGAGATTTTAGGTGAAGCAAATCACGGTTCAGATAATGAATATGATCTGTTTAAGCCTACAATCAATGGAAAGGAACTATTCAAAAGGATTTTGATTCGAAATAGAATGATTCAGAAAGATAACATTCAAGAGTTTAGGGTTTTGGATTTGTTTAGCGGCGCAGGTGGCTTTTCATATGGAATGGAAAAAAACACGCATTTTAAAACAGTGATTGCGCTGGATTTTAATGAACACGCACTTGCAACTTTCAAGCACAATATGCCGGATACAGAAATTGTCCATGGAGACATTACGGATAGCGCAATTAAAAAGAAGATAATCAAAATGAGCCGAGAGAAAAAAATCAACATGATTATTGGCGGTCCGCCTTGTCAGGGTTTTTCTCTTAAAGGTAAGAAGCTTGGCCTTAATGATCCTCGAAATTTTTTATTCAACGAATACTTGAATATTGTGGCAGCTGTCTCTCCTGAAGTTTTTGTAATAGAAAACGTAAAAGTGTTACTTTCGACTTCTGCAGGATGGTTCAAAGATCAGATTGTGGAAAAAGTCACTAATATGGGCTATCAGGTGGACTATGGTGTTTTGAATGCATCCGATTTTGGCGTTCCACAAGCTAGGCAACGTGCAATTTTTATTTGCTCGAAGCATAAAAAAATTACCTTGCCAATCCCGACAGACAGTGTAAAGGTTACAGTCAGAGATGCGATTTATGATCTGGCTTATTTGAATTCTGGTGAGGGAGAATTTGAACAACCCTATATCACGGAGACCACAAGCCTTTACCAGCGTCAAATGAGAAGCGGCAGTAAAATGCTTTATAATCATAAGGCGTCTAACCATGCCGAGATTGCTATAAAAAAGCTGTCAATGATTCCACCTGAATGTGGAAAGGAATTTTTACCGCAGGATATGGTGGGCAAGCAGCAATTTTCTGGGACATGGGGCCGATTGAAATGGGATGATGTATCACCAACAATCGATACTCGTTTCGATGCGTCTTCAAACGGAACGAATAATCATCCATTCTTAAATCGTGCAATAACACCTAGAGAGGCTGCCCGACTTCAATCCTTTGATGATAAATTTGTCTTTCTTGGTCAAAAGCTATATATCCGACAGCAGATTGGAAATGCTGTTCCCCCTCTGTTAGCAAAAGCTCTTGCAGACAGAATTTATGAAATATTAGGGAAGTGACTTTTATGAGTAATTACGCATTTGATCGTAAACCGTATATGCCAACCACATCTAGTTGTTTGGTTGGTCCGCGAGCCGAAAGTATTTCAATGTCCTGTGAACAATGGTTTGAAGTTGTTGGTTATATGGCTCGTCCTGGAAGAGTTAGTTCGTTTGAGGCGGAGATTCCAAAAGACGGGCGCGATAAGGTATTTGAAAATTTATTTCCGGGACAAGTGTATAGACCAATTGAACTTGGCGATACCCCTAGTGGCTTACCCAATAAACTTGGAGCACAGTTTAGAATCAATTTTGCTAGTTTAGACAACTGCCCTGCTGTTTTGAATGACAGTATAAGAGCAGGAAACGGTGGTTGTGTTGGACGAATCAATAAATCTCGTTTTGTTGTCGATCTCGTCCAGTTCTATGGATTCCATTTTGGCAGGCATCAAGATATTGCAACAATCCGAAAAATTGCGGAAGACAATGGATATTTGGAAGAGTTTGAAAAAGGATATGCCTTATAATAAAAGGGAGCGTGTACATAACCATGAATGTTGAAATGGCCTATTTGACTGGTATGATTCTCGGAAATGGTGAAATTCAACGAGGTACTAGAGAAACAACCATCACCATAGATATCCCTTACAAAAATCTGTATACAGATGACTTGAAAGATGTTTCCGTTTATGTAAAAGCAAGTACGGTTGATATTCGCTCGATTATTGAACCGTTAATTGGACACGATTTGACCGTTACGCAGTCGAAACATTCTACCAAAATGTCCTTTACAAAGTCGAATGATGAATATGTGATGCGCGAGCTTATGCGCTTAATTGGAAATGGAACGCATCATTCTACTATGCGAATGAATCCGGAATTATTTGGTATTACAGCAGATGAAAAGAAAGCTCTTTTGAAAGGAATTGCGGACGTTACGGGATATATTCGCAAGAGCAATATTGCATTTGGTCAAGAAGGAGCACACCGTGTTTATATTGAAATTCCCGGAAACTGGTACATGGTGATTGATATTGCCAACATGCTGAAGGCAATCGATGTCCCGGTTCAAACAATTGATTTTGGCCATCCGAACTTCCGAGACGGAAAACTTGTTAAGTATAATGAAGGAAAACCAAACTTCTGGAAAAAAGAGCATCAAGTCAAGATTTTTGCTAACGAATTTTTAGCGGTAGGATTCAATATCCAGCACAAGCAAGAAGCACTGGAGAAGTACAGTGAGGAGCTGTTAGAGTTTATCGATCCAGCCAAAACGCATAAATTCTATTGGGAGAAGCCTATCAGGAGAAGTGTTAAACCTCATCATCCCGGTGAAAATGATCCATATTTACCGGAAGAAATTCGTGGACAGCACTTTGATTCGTGGACAGACTTGGCAAAGGTACTTGGCTATGGCGAGTAATGTAAAAAAGGAAATTGAACTGTATGAACCTATGAGAATTTGGCTTCAGAAATATCTTGAAGACAAGTATAAGGGTGCACATATAGTTACCGTTGATTCTCACGCCAGAACGCTTGATGTTATTCTTGAAGACTATGGTATGATTGACCACTATCCTCAAACGGTTGGATTGGATATCCAAATTGATGTTCTTGGCATCATAGTAAAAGGCGGCAAATCTGCAATTGCTTTTATTGAGGCCAAAAAGACGCAGTTGAACTTGCACGATTTAGGACAGCTTTGGGCATATTGTAAGCTATGTGATCCTGCTGAAGCATTTTTGCTTTCGTCTGCCGGTATCGGTAGTCTAAATAAAATTTTGAATAACCTGTCACGAACAGACCTTCTTGATTTTGGCGATGGCAGAAAAATCAAAAAGATGCAAGTTGCCAAGTGGGATATTACATCAAATTCGATTGATTTCAGGACTTTAGTTCCTAGAATTTGACATAAGGTACTACAAGTGATTCTCTGAGATCGACAAAGAGCAACTTTTTTAGAGAAATTGCTAGAAGAAATCGGATTGCGGAAATCTCATCTGGCTATAATAGTGGAGACGTTTTTAATGAAAGAATCGTGTATTGATGTTGTATCAAGATCTGCAATGACAGCTGATGCTACCCCGGTTGTTCTAAGCAGTACAGAACGATTTCGTTTTCGATTTATGCCAATGCTTGTGGATAATCAAAACAATCCAGAACAATCTGTTCGAGGAAAGCTGCTCCTTGAACGAAAGCCAAAAAATGAGAAGTACTTTCCTACCGATAGTGTTGCTCCTTGTGAAAAAGTCACGCGAGGATCGGCAAAAAATGGAGATTGGGTAGAAATAGAACTGCATTCAGAGGAAACATATAATCTTTTTATGGGATTAAAAAAGTTATATGATTTGTCCGGGTGCATGAATGGTATTCCTTTTGGTTCTGCAAGATTCGCACAAATAGACAGTTCATTTTCCAGCTTTCTTGAAGTTATTCAAAACGATCCTTCTGCAGCAAGAATGATTGGAGAACCTCAAAATTTTGAATTGATTAAAATCCTTCTCCAGCTGATAACCCAAACTAGTTCCCATGAATCATTGAAAAATAGTTTATCGAGTCTTGCAAATGAAAATTTGCAGGCTTTAACAACATCCGCCAGTTTAGAGGGGCTGAAGCGTGTGGAAGCCCTTATGCGAGAAAATCTTGATAACGGAAAGGAAGAATTTTGGCAGCAAAAGGTTTTCAACGAAAACCAGTGGGTGTTAGCGCAGATTTTTTCTTGTCCATGTACAATATATGCACAAAAGGCTTTTGTCGGTGGAAAGTCACTTGACAACAAAGGCGGTAATGTGTGCGATTTTATATACAGAAATAAAATGACACAAAATGTTGCATTGATTGAGATAAAAACACCATGTACCGAGATTGTTGGAAAACCGTATCGTGAAACATACAGCATGAGTCTTGATATGAGTGGCGCAGTCAATCAAGTCCTTAACTATCGCGATGAACTACAAAAGAATTTCAGTACGTTAACCAGAGATTTGGAAGAGGCTGACACAGTTCGGGCTTTCTCACCGAAATGTGTTGTTGTTATCGGAAAAATCAGTACATTAAATGCTAAACAGCAGAAAGCATTTGAGCTTTATCGGAACAGTTTTAACAACTTGACTATTATAACATTTGATGAACTGCATCAGAAAATTTGCGATCTCATGTCTGTGTTCAAAGAAGATACCCCTCGACCTGTTGATTCATTGATGGATGAGTTCAGTATTATTGATGAGGACTATCCGATTTAGTACTACATACCCCAAAGCAGTGTAGCTTCTGTAAGCTTCGCTGCTTTTTATTTTGCAAAGGAGCGTGATGCCATTGACCCAACCGAAAACCGACCTTGCCTACCTCCGCAACGAAAAATCCAAAGCAGAACAGAAGCTGCGCTCTTGTCAGCACCGGGAGAAAATCCTTGAGCGCCAGATGTCAGAGCTGAACCGGAGAGAGCGTGTGCATCGTCTTTGCACTCGCGCCGGAATGCTGGAAAGTTTTCTGGTCTGTCCGGGAGAATTGACCAACGATCAGGTGATGGAACTGCTGAAAATCTCGTTCCGCCAGCCTGAAGTCGTGCTGGCACTTGCAAAGATGGTGCATGATGTTCACGAACGCAGCAACGTCCAAAACCCTTTAGAATAAAGGGCGCAATTATACACCGTTCCGGTGAAATTGCGGTCTTGCAGACGGCTCGATGAAATCGAAGCTGGCGTTTGTGCGCCAGCCCGATTCCATCCCAAGGAAAACTGCATTTTCCTTGCGCTGCTTTGCAGCTATCCTTTTGCGGCTCCCGCCTTGCCCCGAAGTGCGCAGCACTCCGAACCAAGGCAGCGAGCAAAACTGAATACGATTTTCCGACCGTTCAACAAGAGTCATCTTGCTGGGCGGTCTTTTTGTTTGGAGGTGATGCCTATTCCGTGTCCGCACTTCAAAATCTCCATCGTAAAGCGCAGCCAAGGACAGTCCGCTGTTGCTGGTGCAGCTTATCAGAGCGGCGAACGGCTGTTCAGCGAGTACGACCAGAGAACAAAATTCTACAACAAGAAAAAAGAACTTGTCCATGCCGAGATTATGTTGCCGCACAATGCACCACCCGGATATGCAGACCGGGCAACCCTCTGGAACGCCGTGGAAGCCGTGGAGAATCAATGGAACTCGCAACTTGCCCGGCGCATCGTGCTGGCACTTCCGAGAGAAGTTCCGAAAGACCAGTACCTTCCCATGCTCAAAGAATTTTGTAACGAGCAGTTCGTTTCCAAAGGGATGATAGCCGACTTCGCCATCCATGACAAGGGCGATGGAAATCCACACGCCCACATTCTACTGACCATCCGAGCAATGGATGAACGCGGCAAGTGGCTTCCGAAAGCCCGAAAGGTATACGACCTTGACGAAAACGGTGAGCGCATCCAGCTCCCCTCTGGCAACTGGAAGTGCCACAAGGAAAACACGGTGGACTGGAACGACCAGAAGTACGCCGAAGTCTGGCGGCACAGCTGGGAAACCATCACCAACCGCTATCTGGAAGCAGCTGGACGACCGGAACGTGTTGACCTCCGCTCATTCGAGCGGCAGGGAGTGCAGCAGATTCCGACCGTCCATCTCGGCCCCGCTGCTCACCAGATGGAGAAGCGAGGAATCGAAACCTTTCTCGGAAATCTCAATCGGGATATTCGCACTGCCAACAGCCTGATGCAGTCCATCCGCAGCACCATCCGTGGGCTGCAACGCTGGATTGCAGACCTGACCGAAAAGAAGCAGATTCTTTTGGATGCACTGGAACAAGCAAAGGAACCCACGCTGTCCAATCTGCTGGTGGACTACTTCAACCTCCGCAATGAGCAGCGCAGCGAATGGTCGAGTAAGGCGCAGATAAAATGCACAGCCCGTGACCTTGCAGAAGTCATGCAGGCGGTCGATTATCTGAAAGCTCACGCCCTGAACACAGTCGAGGACTTGAACGCTGCTATTAAGGAACTGAACCAAACCGCTGCCCCGATTCGCAAGCAGCTGAAGCAGAACGAAAACCGTATGCGGGCAATCGCCCAGATCAAAGACGCTGCCGCCATCCATGCCAAGCTGAAGCCCATCCACGACACCTTTCTAAAGAAGAACTTCAAGCTGACCATGGATGCTTATGCCGCCCAGCACAAGGACGAGCTGGACACCTTTAATAAAGCTGTCCGCACTCTGATGAAGCTGAACGGTGGCACGACCGTGGATTTTTCGGCATTGGATGCCGAATTTTCTGCGCTGCAATCCGCCAGCGCAGAGCTGCGCACCCAACTGGAAGCCTTGCAGCCGGATATCTCCGCACTGAAAAACATCCGCAAGTATATCGACATGGTGCTGAATAAGCAGCAGCTTTCCGCACCGGGTGGCAAAACATCGGAAAAGGAATCGGTGCTGAAGAAGCTGCACGAAGCCAAAGCCACCGCCGCCCCGAAGAAACCGGAGCAGCAGAAGAACACACCGGAACTTTAAGGAGGAAGGAACATGACCTACACGCAAGCCCAGATCGACCGTGCAAACGCCGTCAATCTGGAAGATTTTCTTCGTGCGCAGGGCGAAACGCTGGTGCGCAGCGGAAAGGAATACCGCTGGAAAGCTCACGACAGCCTGACCGTCTGCGGAAACAAATGGTTCCGGCACAGCCAGAGCAAGGGCGGCTATCCGGTAGATTTCGTGATGGAATTTTACGGCAAGTCCTTTCCTGAAGCGGTGCAGCTGTTGACCGGAGAGACGGGCGAAGCCCAGCCGGAGGCTGACCCCGCCCCCTCTCCGGCGTTTCGCTTGCCGCTGCGGAATGTCACCAACGCCAATATCCTGAACTATCTGACACAGGAGCGAAAACTCAGCCCCTCGCTGGTGAACTTCTTCATCGCCGCCGGAGATATTTACGAGGACGCCGCCCACCACAACGTGGTCTTTGTGGGGCGGGATGCAGACGGGCATCCCCGCTACGCAAGCAGCCGTGGGATTCAGGAAAAGTTTCGGCAGGACGCAGCCGGTGCAGAAAAGGCATTTGGCTTTGCTCATCGCGGCACCGACAAGCAGTTGCTGGTCTTTGAAGCGCCCATCGACCTGCTGTCCTTCATTGAGCTGTTCCCGAAAAACTGGCAGCGGCACAATTATCTGTCGCTGGGCGGGGTGTCGGGCAAGGCGCTGCGGCAATTTCTATCGGAACGCCCGGATGTGGAGCGGGTGTTCCTCTGTCTGGATTCCGACAAAGCCGGAGAGGATGCCTGCAAGCGGCTGGCGAAGCTGCTGCCGGACACGGTGAGCGTGACCCGTATCCAGCCCTGTATGAAGGACTGGAACGATGTTCTTGTCCACCGAGCAGAGATTCCGAACCGGGATTATTTCAAAAGCACCATTCTGAAAGAGCGGCCGAAAAAGGATTCTGTCAAAATCATCCGCATGAGCGATGTAGAGCTGACACCGGTAGACTGGCTCTGGAAACCGTATCTGCCGTTCGGGAAGTTGAGCGTACTGCAAGGCAATCCCGGTGAGGGCAAAACGTATTTTGCCATGCACCTTGCCGCCGCCTGCACCAACGGAAAGCTACTGCCTAACATGGAGCGCATGGAGCCATTCAACGTGATCTACCAGACCGCAGAGGACGGTCTGGGCGATACGGTCAAGCCCCGCCTGATCGAAGCGGGTGCAGACCTTGACCGGGTGCTGGTCATTGACGACAGCGAGGTGCAACTCACCCTTTCGGATGAACGAATTGAAAAAGCCATTATTGAGAACAACGCCCGACTGGTCATCATCGACCCGATCCAGGCATATCTCGGTGCCGACGTGGATATGAACCGGGCAAACGAAGTGCGCCCCATCTTCATGCGGTTGGGACAGGTAGCGCAGCGAACAGGCTGCGCTATTTTGCTGATTGGGCATCTGAACAAGGCCGCTGGAATGCAGAGCTTGCAGCGGGGCCTCGGCTCCATCGACATTGCCGCTGCCGTGCGCAGCGTCATGTTCATCGGCAAGCTGAAACACGACCCCACCATGCGCATCCTCACCCACGAGAAAAGTTCCCTTACCCCGCCGGGCGTGTCGCTGGCGTTCTCTCTGGGGGACGAGGGCGGTTTCCGCTGGGCCGGCGAGTACGACATTACCGCAGACGAAATGCTGTCCGGCATCGAGCCGCAGCGTGAAACCAAGACCCAGCAAGCCAAAGACCTGATCTGCACCCTGCTTGCCGGAGGAAAGCAGGTGTTCAGCGAGGACATCGACAAGGCGGCACTGGAAAGGGGCATCCCCGGTCGAACCGTCCGGGATGCCAAACGGGAGCTGGGCGATGCCCTGAAAAGCAAGATCGTGGAAGGCCGCAAAAAGGTCTTCTGGATGGAATAAGCCATTTGGCTGGCAGAAAATTTTGGCTGGCAAGAACTTTATGGTACACCCACAGTTGCCAGTCTGCCAGCCAAATTCAAAAAGTGACGATAAAAGGAGAAAATCAATGGAAAATCAGAATTCAAGTTATTCGGTGCAGATCGGTAAAACCACCTTTATTGTGTGCGTGAAGCAGTCCGAAACTGCCAAAAAGCCGATTGAAAAGATGTTCAAGGATATGTGCAGACATGAGGTCACAAGGGACTTCCTTGCAGACAACCTGATGAATTTAGAAAAATTACCGAAAACCTCTTGACGAAGTCCAGCCCGAGGGTACCGGCTACCGTGCCCGCACCCGGTTTGCAAAGTTTTTCAATCTCCCGGAACTGATGTCCATGTTCAAGGAGGTTGCGGACATTAAAACCAGCGACCAGCTCCACCTGCCTGTGCCGGAAGCGAAGTTTGAAACGGTGGTGGCAAAACCCTCAGAGATCCAAAAGGAAATGGTGCAGGAACTGAGCAAACGTGCGGCAGAAATCCACTCCGGCACGGTGGATGCGTCCGTGGACAATATGCTCTGCGTCACCAATGATGGTAGAAAGATCGGTCTGGATGTGCGCCTGATGAACCCCATGCTGCCCGACGACCCCAACAGCAAGCTGAACGTCTGTGTGCGGAACGTGCTGAAGATCTGGGATGAGGGCAAAGATCAGAAGCTGACACAGCTTTTGTTCTGCGACCTCTCCACCCCGAAAAATGACGGTAACTTCAACGTCTACGATGATATTCGCAAGAAGCTGATTGCTGCCGGAGTGCCGGAAAACGAAATCGAGTTCATCCACAACGCCGACACCGAAGCGAAAAAGGCGGCATTGTTCTCCAAAGTGCGCTCTGGCGATGTGCGAGTTTTGCTCGGAAGCACTGCAAAAATGGGAGCGGGCACCAACGTCCAGTCCCGACTTGTGGCGGTGCATCATCTGGATGTTGGCTGGAAGCCCAGTGACATGACCCAGCGCAATGGTCGCATCATCCGGCAGGGCAATATGAATAAGGAAGTCAAGGTGTTCAATTACGTCACGGAAGGGACATTTGACAGTTATTTGTTCCAAACTTTGGAAAACAAACAGCGATTTATCAGCCAGATTATGACCAGCAAATCCCCGGTGCGCTCCTGCGAGGATGTGGACGAACAGGCACTTTCCTATGCGGAGATCAAGGCATTGTGCGCTGGAAATCCGCTCATCAAGGAGAAGATGGATTTGGATGTGCAGGTCGCCAAGCTGAAGGTGCTGAAAGCCGACCACCAGAGTCAGAAATTCCGCCTGCAAGACAAGCTGCTGACCAAATTCCCGGCTGACATTCGGGAAACAAACGCCTATATTGCTGGGGTGAAAGCGGACGCACAGCTTGCCGCCGCCCATCCGCAGGTGCAAGAGGGTTTCTGCGGCATGACCATCAAGGGCGTGACCTACGATGAGAAAAAGACCGCCGGTGAGCGTCTGGTGCTTGCTTGTTCTGAACTGCCAAACGCCGAAGAAAAAGTCATCGGCAGCTACCGGGGCTTTGAACTGTCCCTGCGTTTCGACACCTACCGCAGTGAGTATCAGGCTATTTTGAAGGGTCAGCGGAGGTACCCGGTGCCCTTGGGCACCGACCCGCTGGGCAACATTATCCGTCTGGATAATTCGCTGAACAACTTCCCGGAGCGCATTAACTCTGCTGAGAATGAACTAGCCACTCTGCATCAGCAGCAGGCAGCGGCGCAAATCGAGGTTGAGAAACCATTCCCACAGGAAGAAGAACTGGCAGAGAAGTCAGCCCGCCTTGCAGAATTAAACGCCCAGTTGGATGTGGACGAAAAGAGCCGCGACCCGGAACAGGATGAGGAAGAACAGGAGGATGCACCTCGCCGCCCCTCGGTGCTGGCGGCACTGGAGGAAAAATCCGATAAGCCGGAGCCGGTGAAGCCCTTCCGCAGTTATTACGACAAGGACGGTGATGCCCGGTGAGGGAAAAGCGGGACGAAATCATTATCCTGAGAACCACAAAAGCTGAGAAAAGCCGCATTTATGAAAAGATGTTGGGCATGGGCATCCGCAGCCTGAGCGCCTATATCCGAAAAATGGCTCTGGATGGCTACTGCCTGAATCTTGACTTGCCGCAACTGCGGCGCATGGCGTATCTTTTGCAGATGTGCAGCAACAATCTGAACCAGTACGCCAAACGTGCCAATGAGAGCGGCAAAATCTACGCCACCGACATGGAGGACCTGCGGCAGCGGCTGGATGAGCTGATCGACATTGGCAGACAGATCCTTTCCAAATTGGCAGAACTCTAAAATTTTACCCCGCAGTTGGAGGGCTGCGGGGCTACATAAGGGTTGACATCCTTGCAAAGCAATCGTTGATACCTTTATAATCGGGGTGAAAGAAAGGCGGGTGCTAGATATGAGGTTCGTTTTTAAGATGATCGTTTTCCCGTTTTGGTTGATTACTGCTTTCCTTGCGCTGATGCTGAAATGGACGCTGAACCTGTCGGCGTTCGTGCTGGCTCTGCCCATGCTGTATATCTTCGGCTGCGGCCTTTATACACTGTACTGCCGGGAGTGGATGCAGTTTTTGATCTTGCTGGTGGCGGAGTTTGGATGCTTTCTGCTCATCACCGTCGGAACGGTCATTGTAGAAGCTGTGGAATGGTTCAGCGGCTGGATTGCAGAATTATAAAATTTTTATGCCGCCACTGTGCGGCATTTTCTTTTTGCCGGGAGGTGGTCAAACTGGCTGCAACAAGATTGATTGCACTGCACAAAAACAAGGGGAAATCCGTTGCGGCCTGCCTGAAAAGCCGCACGGATTACGCCCAGAACCCGGACAAGACACAGCAGGGCGAACTGGTCAACAGTTACGAATGCAGTCCCCTGACCGTGGATGAAGAATTTATGCTCTCCAAACGCCAATACGAACTTGCCACCGGTCGCAGGCAGAAAAGCGATGTGATCGCCTATCAGATTCGGCAATCGTTCAAGCCCGGAGAGAGCACTGCCGAGGAAGCCAACAAGGTCGGTTATGAGCTTGCCATGCGGTTTACCAAGGGTAAGTATGCGTTTATCGTTGCCACTCACATGGACCGGAAACACATTCACAATCACATTATCTACAACTCTACTGCATTGGACAGCACCCGGAAATTCCGGGATTTTTTGTTGTCCGGGCTGGCGGTGCAGCGGTTGAGCGATTTGATTTGTCTGGAACATCAGCTTTCCGTCATTGAAATCAAGCCGTATCGGGAGCGGCAAAAGCGCACACTTTATCCACCCAAAGAAAGCAATCGTGACAAGCTGTGTTCTGTAATTGACGGCATCCTGCTGAACGAGAAGCCTTTGGACTTTGAAATCTTTCTTCAAAAGTTGGAACAACAAGGCTATGAGGTCAAACGAGGAAAGCACACCTCGGTCAAAGGTGCGCGGCAGAAACGCTTCATCCGTTTTCGCACATTGGGCGCAGGATACAGCGAAGATGAAATCAAGGCGGTCATCGCCGGAGAAGCAGAACACCGCCCACATCAGAAGCAGCCGCCAAAAGAACAGCCGTTCCACCTGTTGGTGGACATTCAGGCAAAACTCTCCGAGGGAAAAAGCGAAGGCTATGCACGGTGGGCGAAACGCTATAATCTGAAAGAGATGTCCAAGACCCTGATTTTCTTACAGGAAAATAAAATCGGTAGCATCGAAGAAATGCAGGAGCGAGTAAATGCAGCGACTGCACAGTATCACGAACTGGGCGATTCCATCAAGGCCGCAGAGCAACGCATGGCAGAGATTGCTGTCCTGCGGACGCACATCGTCAACTACACTAGGACACGACCTGTGTATGATGCCTACCGTAAGTCTGGGTACAGCAAAAAGTTTTTGGAAGAACACCGGGAACAAATCACGCTGCACAAGGCAGCGAAAGCGGCGTTTAATGAATCCAATTTGAGAACGCTTCCCAAGGTCAAAGAGTTAGACGCGGAATATTCCAACCTGCTGACAGAAAAGAAAGCACGCTACCCGGACTATCGAAAAGCGAAAGAAGAAATGCAGGAGCTTCTTCGTGCAAAGAGAAATGTAGAACTGTTCTTTGCAGAGGAAAAGAGCAGCGCAGAAAAAACGAAATCCCGATAAATGAAGATAGCCTAGGATTCTTCCCTCGTGGAAGAGCCCTAGGCTATCTTTTTTGTTATAAAAGTGTTTAGAACAAACGCGCAGCCTGCATCGGCACGATGCAGAACAAATGGGGTTTGGGCACAGCCCAACAAGCATTTTGCAAAGCAAAATAGCATTTGTATAGACGAATGCCCTGCTTGCTAATGCTTTGCCAATCTTCTCATAGGCTCCTACGGATACCCGCATCAGGAAATCGTAAGCTGCAACATTCTCCTGGTCAAACTCATAAGGCTACCAGCCTTTTCTGCCAGCAGCTTGGATATCTGGCCATAGGCATCCGCTTCATCGTCGAGCCGAAGCGGTCCACGATCTCATTCTAAAGAGCCTTTGCAAATGAATAACTGGTATCTACATCCTCTACCTAAAAAAACACCCATGGCTCCCTCCAAGGATGGGTGGGATGTAACTAGTGCTTACACCATCATGACTTGATACACACTGTTTTTCGGTCCTCCCTGTACACGAACCTTCAATTTAGTTTTGGTTTTATAGGCCTTCTCCGCCTGCTTTCTTTTGCTGGCATTTAGTCTACCAACATAGGCCCGATAGTAGACTCCATCTTTTTCAAACTCACCCTCAACTGAGCTATTAGTGACAGCCGTCACATTCATGTCCACAACCTCGCCCGCCCTAATAGGAACCGACTTCGTTTTCTCCGATGTAGGCAAGATTATTTTGACGGCATCCATCCCTTTAGGTAACGGTTCTCCCATCTCCTCTGTCGAAGCTGTAACATGCTGGCTTTGGGCAGATTCAGTAAGCTTCGCTAGAGATTGGATCTGTTTTTTTCTGGCAACTTTCAGGATATTACTCACATCAAAGTATTCGCCAGCGCTCTTGTCCCGAGCGCTATTTGGCAAAGCTCGCAGCCGATCAACGGAAAAGCCACCTATAAAGATGATATTATGGTTCAACTGTCGACTACTCACAGTGTTTTCTACCTGCTTTCCGGTCTCTAGCCAAGCTTTTTCATTGTTCCAGTAGCTAGGCTGGTACAGGCGTAGCACTCCGTGTTGGTATACAAACTCATCCAGATGCCCCTCAAAGACCTGTGGTTGTAGTTGGCTGTCGTTAAGAGCGTTCAGGATTTCCGTCTCGCCGTGGTAGGCAGTCACATCCATTAACTGCCCCATTTCCTTCCCTACTACGAACAGGTCCCGAATCTTGTCCAGTCTGCCCCGCCGTTGGTCGAAGCGATGATCAGAATCCAGTCGGGAGATGCGGGCATCCAAGCTACGCACATTCTCGAAAGCCTGGCCTGAGCCGTCTTTCCAACTCAAGTATTCCAATACCTTCACATAGTAATAGGGTTCAGGGTTATGAGCCCGCTTGGAATCTTCCTCCATTTCTAACCACTGGCGAGCCTTGCCTAATCCGTCATCTAGACGGACCCCAAGATTCTTTCCGAGCAACATCCAGTAATGATACATACGAGTATAGTTAAAGTAGTCAGCGTAGGAGCTAGGATTATAGGGGCGCTGCAACAGCTCGTTAATTTCTTGCAGTAGTTGCTGCTTTTTCTGGGCAGATCCAATGCCTTCGCAGAAGTTGCCTCTACTATCCTTGGCCTTGGCAGCACTGATGCGGGCGAGCACCAGCCCCCGCAAAGCCCGGTTGTAACCATCCACATCGTGGCCGCCTCGAAGACGGTCCACCTGGTTTTGGTAGTACTCCACGGCCTTACCAAAGTTTCCAAACATAATCTGGGAGTGGAATCGGTTCTCGATATCTCGGATATTGTTCTCAGCCACCACGCCTAAGTCGTCGTAGGAATGGGCATCCTCTAGAACTGACAAAAAGCTTGCATATATCTGGCTCTGTTCCGAATTTAGACGGCTCAGCTCATCACTACTGTGGATTCCCCGTACCCGATAGACAAACTCCAGATAGGTCTCGTACAGATCCAGCAGACTGGGCAGTCCATATTCAGGGCTACCATACTCACAGGTTTTGTAAAAGCTCTCTTGAGCCATACTCACCTTACTGTCCCAGACGGCAAACTCTTCGTTGGTGACAGAACTGTCTCTGTGGGCTTTCCACTTTTCCTTCATCTCATCCAACAGAGATTTTCCGTACATATGGTAGATAAGAGGGTCTGAGTCGGGCATATAGTCGATAGCTAGCCCCATCATCTCTTCTGCCTTGTCAAAGTTCCTTTCGCCCTGGCTGTACAGTTTGCCAAGATGGGCGTAAGCGTGTGACACCAATCGTAACTGAAGACGTTCCAAACTGGTCAGTTCAATGTCTGGATTCAGATTTTTCCGGTTGCGAATTTCATCGGCTAGAGGGCGAAATGCCTCTGCCAAGTGGAGCATCAGAGCACGCTGGTGGACAGTCATACCGATGGCGTCCAGTAGCAAAGAGAGGGAACCTTCCCCCTCTCCACCGCTCTTGTTCTGAATCATCAGAAGGATAACTAGGTTGAGACTATCCTCCCGTAGGTTGCGGCCCATGTTGGCTACCTTATCGATCAATTTATAGGTTAAATCGTAGATGGCGCTACTACGGTTTTCAATACCATTGTAGTAGTCACGACAGTATAACTCCAAAAACTTACTACTGAGTAAGGGGTGCTTGAAGTGATACATATCAATGCCACTGTCACTCCGTTCCTTGACCATAATGCTAGAAGCAGCGGGGAACAGCCGTAAAAACTCGTTGCGCACGGTGAGACCTAACCAGGAGCTAACTAGAGACACGGGAAAGTTCTTGCAATAGAATTCGTCGCACATGGCTAAGCAACCAATCACGTCAGCATAATCTCTCTTGACACAGCCGTCCAGAGCCTTACGTACATAGTCGTCGATATTGAAGTTTTCCTCCATGTAATATAGGCCGATGATGAAGGGGGTGCGCATGGAAGAGGTGATAACACGGTCAAAGTCCTGGTTGCGCTGCTGGATAAGAACAGGTGCCAGGCGACTCATATCTTGGAAACGGTTTCGCAACTTGTCCACCGTGGTGTCGGTCAGCCGAATCATGTCCAGCTTTTCGGCATGGCGGTAGTCAGTGAGCAAGCTGTTGTTAGTGCGCACAGCCACCAGCAGGATGCAGCGGCGGCGCAGTTTGCACACGCTGTCGCACAAAGCCTTCAAGTTGGGCAAGGTATCTTCAGCTAACATCACCACAGGCTCTTTTTCCAGTACATTGTCATAAAGATTTTCCACCAGCAAGCCGATACTGCTGTCATATCGGCCCACACTGAGCACAGCATATTCCTTATGCAACTCCCATGCCAACTGGCGTACGAAAGTGGTTCCACCTAGACCAGGGGTGTGCTGGATGAAGAACAATCGTTTCTGGGGGTCCTCTTGAGTCACCCCAAGAAGAGTCTTGATGCGATTAATGATGAGCATGCGCTTGTCGTTCCTCTCCAGAGGCACCGCGGCATCGTTGGCAATGGTACTCCAAGAAGCAGTATTACCTCGATAGAATGCCTCGGTTTGTTCTCGACTCGCACCGTCGTTCTCACAGCCATCATACAACACATCGAAGAAAGGTGCCAAGTTGTTCCGGTTGTTTTCAGAGATATGCACTCGCTTGCCACCAGCGGGCAGAGTGAAGTTAGTTTCTACAGAAACACGGAGGGGTAGGCCTCGGCGGTACTCAGTAAGGGCATCGAAAAAGAGGACTGCGGGGCAGTTGATACGTCGAAAGCACTCATCCATATCCTCCCGGCAGTCATAAAACCAGTCGGAGCAACAACTGTCAGCATCCTTATCGCTTAGGCCCACCCAAGTGAGAAAATATACGGAAAGAGCTGCATTATTCAAAGCTGTGTGTAGTGCTTGCACCAGTGCCTTATCATCGGTAAGAGCCACGATGTTGACTCGGCGCTCGTTCTGGTCAGCCTTTTTCAGCAGATTTTCAAAGATGCACTGGATGGTACGCATTTTCTCTTGCATGGACAAGCGTTTGGGTAGAGGGTCTCTATCGCAACAGAACCAAGTGTAGGCGGGTATACTAAATTTAGGAGAAGGATTACCAGTGCAAAGCTGGTACTCGCCGCAACGATACCAAAGGGTAGTATTTTTGACCAGGGTCTGAGGTCCCACGGCAGTGCTGCGGGTCAGCACATCCTGTTGTAGACGGTTATGATCTACACAGGATAGCAGGCCACCACAATTGGAATAGCCATCCAGATCCACCACCAGATCCCAAGGCAAGTTAGCTACGAGACGGCGCTGCTCATCAGGCACATCGTGGACAGAGTCTACCAGCAGAATGGTGGTGTCATCTTCGAAGCTTAGGCTACAGGGTTCGGCCAAGAATTCGTCATAGTCAAAGCGGGCACTAGCAATGGCAGGACCCGCAGAGTATTCCAGCACAGGCAACTCATCCTTACGTTCGGGAGTGAGGAAGAGCAGCATGGAGCGGATTGAGCGGTAGCAGCGGATGGCAGACAAACACGCAGTAATGCGGGCAGCATGGGTTATAGGAGCCCGATCGCTACGGTCACGCTGGAGGGCCTGCAAGTCGAAATCAAAGTCCACCTTTTCATCCCGGAGCACCTTGGCCAGCACCTCGGTGAGCTGGATGGCATTATCTTTACATGTAATCCAAGACACTTTTAAATTGGAGCGGACTGGCAAGTCTTTGCTGTTTTCTACGGCGATACCATGCGCATTGTAGAATTCTTGGGAAGGCCCAGCAGAATAACAGGATAAGATAAGTTTGGTTAGTGCATCAGCCACATTGAAATAAGTCTGTTTCGCGTCGAAATTGTATCCCAATCCCTGTTCTTTGGCCCACTTGCGGGATTCCATTAGGTCATCATTTATTGCAGTGAGGGCCATCTCTGTTCGCAACATAGCTGCGTACTTCTTTACATTTTCCTGATACCAGCGTACAATGGCCTTGACATGGTCATCATACTCTCTCTTCTGAGTGCTTGATTCAATTAGTTCGCAAAACCCCATATCTCCATTCCTTTCCCGGGAGAGTGTAGTAATATTTTTATTATAACTCTCTTTCTACAATATTACAATTCAAAACTTTTCCGTCAAAATCTCAAAAGTCGGTTGTTTTAGATACCAGCAAGCAATGCGAGTGTTAATACACACTCACATTTCCTGCCATCTGCTTGTTGAGGGCAATGCCCCCAAGCCCCCATTGAACACAGAATTTCATTCTGTGGCTGCGCGTTCTACGAACGCTTTTTGTCTGTACCCAGTACCCCGTTTCGGGGCATAGGGTGTCGTAAAACGTGACATCTTCTGGTACTTTTATTGACACTCGTTAGCAGGTTTGCCACGTTACTTTCGTTGCGCGTTTTTTCTATACTCCAATGGCAATAATCCAGTGCTTTTGCGGAACAATTCTGCAAATCGGCTTGAAGTGGAATACCCCA